>Ga0070698_100001924_pt1 | contig 23080 bp, 16 predicted proteins | sample KBSK1502metaG_FD_65477 | JGI IMG/M metagenome (GOLD analysis project Ga0070698, IMG submission 65477) | Corn, switchgrass and miscanthus rhizosphere microbial communities from Kellogg Biological Station, Michigan, USA - KBS K1-50-2 metaG | ecosystem: Host-associated > Plants > Roots >...
CTACGACGCGCTCTATCTCAACAACTACGCCACCATCAACGTGGTCGACCAGCTGTCGAAGGTGCGCGGCGTCGGCCAGGCGAGCCTGTTCGGCGCGCTCGACTATTCGCTGCGCCTGTGGCTCGACACCGACCGCCTCACTGCCTTCGGCCTCACGCCGACCGATGTGGTGACGGCGGTGCAGAACCAGAACATCCAGGCCGCGCTCGGCCGCATCGGCGCCGCGCCGGCGCCGCAGGCCCAGCAGTTCCAGCTCACCATCAAGACCCAGGGGCGACTGACGCGGCCCGATCAGTTCGACAACATCGTCGTGCGGGCCAATCCTGACGGCTCGGTCGTGCGGGTCAAGGATGTGGCGCGCGCCGATCTGGGCGCCAAGAGCCAGGAACGCTACAGCCGCTTCAATGGAGCGCCGACCGCGGCGATCGGCATCTTCCAGTCGCCCGGCGCCAACGCCGTCGACGTCGCGCGCCATGTCCGCGAGGTGATGGACGACCTCAAGCAGCGCTTCCCCGACGATCTGGTCTACAACGTGTTCTGGGATTCCACCGTGTTCGTGACCTCGACCATCGAAGAGGTCGTGCGCACGCTGGTCATCGCCTTCGTCCTCGTGGCCATCGTCGTCTTCCTGTTCCTCGGCAAGCTCAGAACGACCTTCATTCCCCTGGTCGCCGTGCCGGTGTCGATCGTCGGCACCTTCGCGGTCCTGCTGCTGATCGGCTACTCGGCCAATACCGTCTCCCTGCTCGCGCTGGTGCTGGCGATCGGCATCGTGGTCGACGATGCCATCGTGGTCATCGAGAACGTCGAACGCGTGATCGAGGAAGAGCCGGACCTGTCCATTCCGGATGCCACCAAGAAGGCGATGGGCGAAATCACCGCGCCGATCATCGCCATCACGCTGGTCCTGCTCTCGGTGTTCGTGCCGGTGGCCTTCATTCCCGGCGTCAGCGGCCAGCTCTTCCGCCAGTTCGCCGTCGCCGTCTCGACCGCGATGGTCATCTCGGCGATCAACGCGCTCACGCTCAGCCCCGCTCTATGCGCCGTGCTGCTGAAACGCGGCCACGCCCAGTGGCGTCCCATGCAGAAGGTCCTGGGCGCCATCGATTGGGTGCGCAACCGCTATGTCGCGGTCGTCCGCCGCCTGGTGCGCCTCGCCCTGTTTGGCGTGGTGGCCGTTGTCGTGGTGGCGGCCGCCGCGTTCGGGCTGTTCAGGATGACGCCACAAGGCTTTTTGCCGGCGGAGGACCAGGGCGCCTTCTTCGCTGCCATGCGGCTGCCCGAGGGCGCCTCGCTCAATCGCACCGCCGAACTGGTCGCCAAGGTCGAGGACATCATCCGGCCGATTCCCGGCGTCCAGGGCGTAGTGTCGGTCGTCGGGCTGAACTTCATCGACTACGTCGTGTCGTCCAACAGCGCGTTCTTCGTCATCCGGCTGAAACCCTACGAGCAACGGACCGCGCCCGACCAGCAGGTCGACGCGATCCTCGCCGCCTTGCGCCCCAAGCTCGCGGCCATCCAGGGCGCCATCGTCTTTCCCTTCAACCTGCCGCCCATCCTTGGGCTGGGCAGCACCGGCGGCTTCCAGTACGTGATCGAGGCCCTGCAGGGCCAGTCGCCCGCCGACCTGGCCGCGGTGACGCGCGGCCTGATCGTGGCGGCCAACCAGCAGCCCGAGCTCGCCGCCGTGTTCACGACCTTTGCCGCCGACACGCCGCAGGTCTATCTCGACATCGACCGCGACAAGGCGCAGGTGCTGGGCGTCAAGGTGAGCGACGTCTTCAACGCCCTGCAGTCGACCCTGGGCGGCTACTACGTCAACGACTTCAACCTGTTCGGCCGGACCTGGCAGGTCAACATCGAGTCCGAAGAACGCTTTCGCGACGCCATCGAGGACATCTACCGCGTCTATGTCCGCAACAGCGCCGGCGCCATGGTGCCGATCCGCGCGCTGGCCCAGGCCAGGCTCGTCCAGGGGCCGCAGGTCGTCATTCGCTACAACGGCTTCCGCGGCGCCGTCATCAACGGCGCGCCCAAACCCGGCTTCAGTTCCGGCCAGGCGCTGGCCGCCATGGAGAGGATTTCGGCCGCGACGCTGCCGCCCGGCTACGGCTTCGAATGGACCGCCACCGCCTTGCAGGAGAAGACGGCGAGCGGCCAGACCGGCATCGTGCTCGGCCTCGCCGTGCTGTTCGCCTACCTGTTCCTGGTGGCGCTCTACGAGAGCTGGAACATTCCCCTGCCGGTGCTGCTCTCGGTCAGCGTCGGCGTGCTGGGCGCGATCGCCTGCGTGGCCTTGGCTGGCCTCGCTTTCGACGTCTATGCCCAGATCGGCCTGGTGGTGCTGGTGGCGCTCGCCGCCAAGAACGGCATCCTGATCGTGGAATTCGCCGTCGAGCAGCGGCGCCACGGCAAGGAGATCCTCGACTCGGCCGTCGAGGGCGCGCGGCTGCGCTTCCGGCCGGTGGCGATGACGAGCTTCGCCTTCATCCTGGGCCTGCTGCCCCTGGTCATCGCCGCGGGGGCCGGCGCCGCCAGTCGCCGCGCGGTGGGCACGCCGGTGTTCGGCGGCATGATCGCGGCTGCCGTGTTCGGCATCTTCGTCATTCCCATGCTGTACGTCGTCTTCCAGCGCCTGCGCGAGCGCGTCGCCCGCCGTCCCGCGACATCAGAAGCGCGCGCCACCAGCGACTGAGCTCATTGCTGGGAGCGCGCCACTCCGTGGCGCGTCATGATCTTCCGTATGAGTATGAGAAGACGCGCCACGGAGTGGCGCGCTCCCAGCAAAGACCCTAACGATTGAGCCAGATGTCCTCGAAGCGCCAGCCGTTGTAGATGCTGTTGACCTGGATGGTGACGCCCTTGACGTAGGGCTGCCAGCATCCCGCCGCCCGGTTGTGGACGATGATCGGCCGGGCGATGTCCTCCTGCAGCTTGCGGTCGATTTCCCACACCATCTTCAGGCGCTTCTCCTGGTTGAGCTCCTGCGACTGCGCCTCAAACAGCTTGGTCATCTCGGCGTCGCAGTAGTTGTTGTAGTTGCGCAGCGAGCCGCAGGCGTAGCCCTCGAAGAAGGTGACGTCGGGATCGTCGACCGCCGTGCCGGTGAGGTTGAGCGCCACCGCATAGTCCTTCTTGAACACGCGGTTGTAGTAGAGCGAGGTGTCGATCACTTCGAGCTCGCCGTCGACATAGATGTGCTTGAGATGGTCGATCAGGATGGTTGCCGGGTCGCGGAAGGGCGCGATGTTGCGCGTGCTGACCTTGACCTTGAGGCGCTTGTCGGGACCGTAGCCCGCCTCCTTCATCAGCTCGCGGCCCTTGTCCCGGTTTGCCGCGACATTGTCGTAGCCGACGATGGTCTTGACCATGTCCGGCGGCATTCCCCACACGCCGTCGGGCGGCGGCAGCATGGCGCCGCCCATCTTGCCCTCGCCCTCGGTCAGGATGTCGATGAAGGCCTGGCGATCGAGCGTGAGCGCCAATGCGCGGCGGATGCGCGTATCGTCGAACGGCGGCACCTCGCGATTGACGATCAGGTTGGTGGTGACCCCGGTGCCGCGCATGATGCACTGCGCGTGCGGCGCATCCTTCCTCATGTTCTTGTACAGCGGCACCGTGAGGTCGGTGGGAAACGTCATGTCGAACTTGCCGCTGACGAAGGACAGCATGCGAGTCGAACGGTCGGCGATGATGGTGTACTCGATGCCGTCGAGATAGGGCCGGCCCGGCTTCCAGTACTCGGCGTTCTTGGTGAGCTTGACGCCCTCGTTCATCTTGAGCTCGACGAACTTGAAGGGCCCCGTGCCGAGCGGCTTGCGGCGCATGGTGTCGATCGGGACATGGCAGGGATAGATCGGCGTGTAGCCCGAGGCGAGCAGCGCCAGCAGCGAGGGTTGCCGGTTCTTGAGATGGAACGTGACGTCGAAATCGCCGTCGACCGTCACCTTGTCGACATTGCCCCACCACGCGCCGCGCGGATTGCGCCGCAGCTTGCCCTCGCCCAGCAGCATCTCGAAGGTGCAGCCCACGTCCTGGGCGGTGAATGGCTTGCCGTCGTGCCACTTCACGCCCTGGCGCAGCTTGAAGGCGAGTTGCTTGCCATCGCCGCTCCACGTCCACTTGGTGGCAAGATCGGGAACGATCGATTCGAAGCTGTTCCTCGCGACGTTCTGGTCGAAGATGACGAGGTTGTTGTAGACCGCCATGAACGGTATGGCGGTCGAGACGGTCGCCTCCTCGTGGATCGAGGCACTGGGCGGCGTGTCCATGTGCTGGATCTTCAGGACACCGCCGGCCTTCTGGGCCGACGCGCCGCTCGCCGCGACGGTCAACGCCACGACGCCCAACAACGCAAAGCATCCCTTTGGGATTTTCATTGTTTCCTCCCAGCTACTCGAGGTGGTTACGCACTCCTTCTTGCTCTCCCGCCTCACCCTGAGGAGGCCCGCAGGGCCGTCTCGAAGGGTGGGCAACAGGCACCGTGCCTGCAGCCCATGCTTCGAGACGCATCGCTGCGCGATGCTCCTCAGCATGAGGAGTACTGGATTGTACCGGCTTGACCGGGAGGTTTGCACTACGCATCGTCTGCAAAACACGATGAAGGGGCGGAACATTTCCAGGTTCGAATGGACGCCATCGGCGACCCTGCCGACCAAGCGGGTGTCGTTTGCCGGCATCGGCTACGGCGAAATGGTCGAGCGCGCGCGGCGCCTGGCGCCGACGCTGGCCGAGCGCGCCGAGGCGTGCGAGCGGCTGCGCCGGCTGCCTGACGACACCGAGCGCGACCTGCACGATGCCGGGCTTTTCCGCTTCGCCCAGCCGGCTCGTGTCGGCGGCGCCGAGCTCGATGTCGGCATCTTCGTCGATGTCTGCGCCGAGATGGCCCGCGTCTGTCCGTCGACGGCCTGGAACGTCGGCAACCTCGCCAGCCACCATTGGATGCTGGGCTATTTCCCGCCCGAGACGCAGGACGAATTGTGGGACCGCTCGCCCGACGTGCTGATCGCCACGTCGCTGGCCTTCGCCGGCGGACGCGGCCGCAAGGTCGATGGCGGCTGGGAAGTGACGGGCCGCTGGCCGCTCTCCTCGGGTGTCGACAATTCCGACTGGAACATGCTGGGTTTCATGGTGCGCGAGCAGGGCGACGGGCCGGTCGTCGACCAGCGCTTTGCCCTGGCGCATCGCTCCGAATACGAGATCATCGATACCTGGCACGCCGTCGGGCTGTGCGGCACGGGATCGAAGGACGTCGCCACCAAGGCGCTGTTCGTGCCCGAGCGGCGAAGCCTTTCGGCCTGGGCCTTCAACGGCAAGCCGCATCCCGGCTCGGCGGTCAATACGACGCCACTGTTCAAGCTGCCCTTGCTGGCACTCGGCCCCTATGTGCTGACCGGCGTCATGCTGGGCTGCGCCCAAGGCGCCTATGACCTGGTGGTGGGCGCCGCGCGCAAGCGCAATGCCACCAACACCGGCCTGCCGGTCAACGCCAACCCGACCGTCCAGATCAAGGTGGCCGAGGCCAGCGCCCGCATCGACAACGCCGAAGTCATCATGCGGCGGGCCTGCGAGCACGCCATGGCGGTCGCCCGCGCCGGCCGCGAGCCCGCGCACGACGACAAGGTGCGCTACCGGCGCGATGCGTTCTTCTCCACCCGGCTTTGCCTGGAAGCCGTCGACATCCTGATGGGCATAGCGGGATCGGGCGGCCTCTATACGACCGGCAGCATGCAGCGGCTGTTCCGCGATGCGCATGCCGCCAATGCCCACGTGATGTTCTCGCCCGACCTGCAGGGCGCCCTCTTCGGCCAGCATGCGCTCGGCGTCGCCGGCCCGCCGCCGCTCATGTAGCTGGGGGCGCGCCACTCCAGTGGCGCGATCTTCCTTCGGCCTCGACAAAGACGCGCCACTGGAGTGGCGCGCCCCCAGCCATGACCGGACTTGGAGGCCGGTGGCCCGATGGGCTAGGATCGCCTCAATGACATAACGGGAGGATACTCAATGCGCATCGAGCGTCGTACCTTCAACAAGCTCGCCCTCGCCGGCGCAGCGACAGGCTTCGCCGGCGCCGCCACGGCCCAGGCCAAGCCGTTCACCATCGGTTTCGGCATGGCGCTGACCGGCGGGCTTGCGCCCAACGGCAAGGCCGCGCTGCTGGCAATGCAGATCGCCGAAGAGGACATCAATGCCAGAGGCGGCATCCTCGGCCGGCCGGTGAAACTCGTCTACTACGACGACCAGTCCAACCCGTCGACGGTTCCCGGCCTCTATACCAAGCTGTTGGACGTCGACAAGGTCGACATCGTGGTGAGCGGCTACGCCACCAACATGATCGCGCCGGCGATGCCGATCGTGATGCAGAAGGACCGTACGTTCTTCTCCCTGCTCGGCCTGGCGGTGAATTCGGAGTTCCACTATCCGCGCTATTTCTCCATGACGCCGACCGGCGGACCGCGGCCCAAGGAATCCTTTGCCGAGGGCTTCCTCGAAGTCGCGATGGAGCAGAACCCCAAGCCGCAGACGCTGGCCCTGGTCGGCGCCGATGCGGAATTTCCCCGCAACGCCATGGAGGGCGTGCGCAACATCTGCAAGAAGGTCGGGCTGAAACTGGTCTACGACAAGAACTACCCGCCGACCACGGCCGACTACACGCCGATCGTGCGTGCGGTGGCGGCCACCAATCCCGACATCTTCTTTGCCTGTTCCTATCCGCCCGACTCGGTAGGCATCATCCGCGCCTCGAGCGAAATCGGCTTCAAGCCCAAGATCTACGGCGGCGGCATGGTCGGCCTGCAGGCCACCTCCATCAAGACGCAGCTCGGGCCATTGTTGAACGGCATCGTGGTCTACGACTTCTGGCTGCCGTGGGCCGGCTTCGCCTCGGACGAGGGCCGTGACTTCGTGAAGAGGTACCAGACCAAGTCGGCCGCCGCCGGCGTCGACCTTTTAGGCTATTACCTGCCGCCGTTCGGCTACGCCCTGATGCAGGTCGTCGAGCAGGCGGTGAAGGGAGCCGGCGGCACCGACGACGCCAAGCTCGCCGAGTTCACGCGCAAGAACACCTTCAAGACCGTGGTCGGCGACGTCCGCTTCAACAAGGAAGGCGAATGGGAGACCGCGCAGGTGATGGCGGTGCAGTTCCAGGGCGTCAAAGGCAACGACGTCGACCAGTTCCGCGACCCCAAGACGGAAGTGATCCTGTGGCCGACCAAGTACAAGACCGGCAACATCATCTATCCGTACGATCCGAAGAAATAACGCGGACTTCGGACCATCAGGAACACTGTCATCCTGAGCGCAGCGAAGGATCTCATGCCGTTAGCGAGCGGCGATGAGATCCTTCGGCTTCGCCTCAGGATGACAGCGGGCCAAGAGGCCCACTGTCACGCCCCGAGATAGAACTCGCGGATCAGATCGTTGTTGTTCAGCGCCTCGGCCGAATCGCCCGTAAAGGCGATCTTGCCGTGCACGATGACATAGCCGCGGTCGGCGATGCGGATGGCCTGGGTGAAGTTCTGCTCGGCCATCAGCACGATCAGGTCGTAGCCCTCCTTCAGCTCCTTGATCTTGTCGATGGTGCGGCTGACCAAGAGCGGCGCCAGGCCGACCGATGGCTCGTCGACCAGCAGGATGCGCGGCGCCGACATCAGAGCGCGCGCCAGCGCCAGCATCTGCTGCTCGCCGCCGCTCATGCTGCCGGCGAGCTGGCGCGAGCGTTCCTTCAGGCGCGGGAAGGTCTCGAAGCAGAAATCGAGGTTGCGGGCGATCACCGAGCGCGCGGTCGGCCGGAAGGCGCCGAGCAGCAGGTTCTCGGTCACGGTGAGCTTGGGGAAGAGCCGCCGCCCTTCCGGCACGAAACCGACGCCGAGATCGACGATCTCTTCGGTCGAGAGTCCGACCAGCTCGTGTGCCGTGCCGTCGATCACGGCCGTGATGCGGCCGGCGGAGGGGCGCACCATGCCCATGATGGATTTCATTAGGGTCGACTTGCCGTTGCCGTTGGTGCCGAGCAGCGCCACCGTCTCGCCCGCGCCGACATGCAGCGATACGTCATGCAGAATGCGCACCGCGCCGTAGCCGGCCTCGATGTTGGCGACGGTGAGGCTACTCGCCAAGGTACGCCCTCACGACTTCGGGATCGCGCACCACGTCCTTGGGCGGACCGTCGGCGATCTTGCGCCCCGCCACCAGCACGGCCAGGCGCTGGGAGAATTCCATCACCGCCCGCATGATGTGCTCGATCATGATCACGGTGACGCCCCGCTCGTTCAGCCGGATCAGCAGCGCGATGATCTCGTCGACCTCGCCATGCGACAGCCCGGCCATCGCCTCGTCGGCGATCAGGAGCTTGGGCTCGGCCGCCATGGCGCGCGCCAGCTCGAGCTTGCGCATCTCGATCTGCGTCAGGTCGCGCGGCAGTCGCTCGGCCTTGCCGGCCAGGCCGACCTGACCGAGCACATCAAGGCAGCGCGCGTCGATCGCCGCGCCGGCGAGGGCGCCGCTGTCGCGGGCCTTCACGGTATAGAGCAGGGGAATGCGGACGTTCTCGGCCAGCGACAGGCTGGCGAAGGGCCGCGGCAACTGGAAGCTGCGCGCCAGGCCGCGCCGCGTGCGTTGGTGGGCCGACAGCCCGTCCAGCGCCTCATCGGCGAAGTGCACGCTGCCGCTCTCGTTGCGCAAGGTGCCGCAGACGCAGTTCACCAGGGTGGACTTGCCCGAGCCGTTCGGTCCGATCAGGCCGAGCCGCTCGCCCTGCTGGACGTCGAGGTCGATGGCGTCGAGCGCAACGAAGCCGCCGAAGCGTTTGCCGAGACCCGCGACCTGCAGCAGCGCCGTCATCGCTTCCTCTGGAACAGGCCGACGATGCCCTGAGGCGCGGCGATCACGAAGGCGACCATCAGCACGCCCGCGACCAGCACATTGACGGCCGACGAGATCGTCACCCGAAGATATTCCTGCAAGCCACCCACCAGCACCGCGCCGACCACCGGGCCCAGCCAGCTGCCGGTGCCGCCGATCAGCGGCATGGCGATGGCGTTCACCGCGTAGTTCAGGCTGAAGCCCGAGGCGGGGTCGAGGTAGGTGACGTAAAACGGCAGCGGCGCGCCGGCCATGCCCATGAAACCGCCGGACAAGGTCGTGGCGATCAGCTTCAGCTTCAAGGTCGGCACGCCGGAGGCCTCGGCCGCCCCTTCGTCGTCGCGGATGGCGGCGAAGCCGTAGCCCAGGGCGGAGCGTTCGATGGCGCGCGCCGTCGCCAGCACGATGACGCCCATGCCCAGCATCAGCAGGAACAGGTATTGCACGTACTCGCCGCCGATCAGCGGCGCCACGCGCGGGCGCAGCACGTAGGCGCCACGGGCGCCGCCGACGAAATCCCAGTTGGTGATCAGCGTCTGCACCACCACCGCCAGCGCCAGCGTGGCGATCGAGAAGAACACGCCGCGCAGACGCAGGGTCAGATAGCCGGTGCCCAGCCCGACAAGGCCGGCCAGCACACCGCTCACCACGATCATCGCCGGCAAGGGCAAGGTCGGGACGAGCTTGTGCAGCGCCACCGTCGAGTAGGCGCCGATGGCGAAAAACGCCGTGATGCCGAAATTCACGTACCCGGTATAGCCGCCCAGGATGTTCCAGGCCGTGCCGAGCACGATGTACTGGACCACCACATAACCGATGAAGAAGCCGTAGCTGCTGTCGAACCATCGCGCGGAGGCGAAGATCGCCGCGGCGACGACGATCAGCACCAGGGTGAACGGCACCCCGCGCAGGCCAGGTGCTGCTCCGCTAACGGCCAAGGATGCCACTGGGCCGCACCGCCAAAGTTATGAGCAGGATGCCGAAGGCCACCGCCGGCGCCCAGGACGGGCCGAAGAACGTCGCGGTCAGGCTCTCGGCGATGCCGAGCGTCATCGCCGCGATCACCATGCCGGGGAAGCTGCCCAGCCCGCCCAGCACGCAGATGGCGAAGACGCGGCCGATATACTCACGCCCGATCGACGGCTCGACCGGCTGGATGATGATCAGGCAGGCGCCGGCCAGCGACGCGGTGGCGATCGACAGCCCGAAGGCGATGCGCTTGATCTTGGTCGGGTTGGCCGCCATCAGCCTGAGCGCCTGCTGGTCCTGCGCCACCGCCTGGACGGCGCGTCCCACGAAGGTGCGCGACAGGAAGAGCTGCAGGCCAACCACCATGACCATCGACACCAGGAAGGGTACCAGCAGGCGCAACGGCAGGTCGAACAGGCCAAGACCGAGGCTGGGTCCGATATAGGGCGCCTGCACCGTCCGGTAGTCGACGCCGAAGATCAGCACCAGCGCGACTTCGGTGATGAACAGCACGCCGAAGAAAAACGACAGCCCGCGCAGCGACTGGTCGTCGCGTCGCTCGAAGGCCACGTAGTAGACCTGATAGCCCGCCATGCCGAGCAGGTAGAAGGCCGGCAGCATGATCGCCGCGGCCACGATCGGATCGATCCCGAACACGGTGTTGCCGATGAAGGCGACGTAGGAGCCGAGCAGGATGAAGGCCGGATGGGCGATGTTGACGATATCGAGCATGCCGAAGGAGATCGCCACGCCGATCGAGACGGCGGCATAGAACCCGCCCAGCAGCAGGCCCGAGATCACCGCGTTCATCAGGAGGTCGAGCGAGACCGCCATGGTGCCGGATCAATCCACTCGCATGGCGAACTGGCCGCAACGCCGCGCTGGCATCGATTTCCTCCCCATGGCGTGGCGATATTTCGCCTTCGTCGTCCCGCAGTTTGCGCCGGAGCAAGGACGGTTGCCTAGTACCTTTTCGCCGATCCGCTATGATCCACATCGTACCTTCCTCCCCACGCCACGCGTGGGGAGGTGCCCGCGCAGCGGGCGGAGGGGTCATGGGCAGCAGTGCCTCTGTCGTCCATGACCCCTCCGTCGGCGTAAGACGCCGACACCTCCCCTTCGCGGACTCCGCGAAGGGGAGGAGAATTCGAGGAGCGCCAAGGAGCAGAAACATGCAGTTCGGACTGTTCGGCGGCGCGCGGACCAAACGCGGCGCCGGCCTCGAAGATAGCCAGGGCTATGACAGCTTCATCGAGTATGTGAGCGAAGCCGATCGCCTGGGCTTCCGCCAGCTCTTCATGGTCGAGCACCACTTCACCGGCCACGGCCAGGTGTCGGCCTCGATGACGGTGCTGGCCTACCTCGCGGCCAAGACGCGGCACATCCGCCTCGGCACGGCGGTGGTCGTGCTGCCGTGGCACAATCCCGTGCTGGTGGCCGAGCAGGTCGCCACGCTCGACCTGTTGAGCGGCGGGCGGGTCGATTTCGGCATCGGCAAGGGCTATCGCCAGGCCGAGTTCGACGGCTTCTGCATTCCCATCGCCGAAGCCACCGACCGCTTCGACGAGGCGATCGAGATCATCCGCAAGGCGTGGACCAGCAACGGCCGGTTCAGCCATCACGGCAAGCGCTGGCACTATGACGACGTCGTCGTCGAGCCCGAGCCGCTGCAGCGCCCGCACCCGCCGCTGTGGCTGGCCGCCGGCAGCCATGACAGCGTCCGCCGCGCCGCGCGCGAGGGTTACAACCTGCTGCTCGACCAGCTCGCCCAGGTCAACCAGATCATCCAGCGCATCGCCATCTTCCGCGAGGAATGCGCGCGCGTCGGCCGCGTCTATGACCCCAACATGGTGGCGACCGCCCGACCCTTGCAGATGTTCCATGACGAGAGCGAGCGGGCGGCCGCCTACGAGACGCGCAAGCGCGTGGTGAGCGTGATCGGCGATCTGGCGCGCGACAAGCTGCCCGAGCGGGTCGAGGACGACACCGCCCCGCTGCTCGGCATGCCCGAAGAAGTGATCGCCCGGCTGAAACAGCTCGAGGCGGGCGGCGCCACCAACATCCTGCTGGTCGATCCCAACGCCTCGGTGGGCAACCTGCGTGCTTTCGCCCGCGAGGTGATGCCGGCCTTCCTGCCGACCCACGCCGCCGTCGCCGAATGAACGCGGCGACGGTGGAAATCTTCGACTACGTCATCGTCGGTGCCGGATCGGCCGGCAGCGTGCTCGCCAACCGCCTGAGCGAAGACGAGAAGGTCACCGTCTGCGTGCTCGAAGCGGGGCCGTGGGACTGGCACCCGTTCATCCATATTCCGGCCGGCTTCATGTACACCCTGGTCAATCCGCGGGTGAACTGGCTCTACACGTCGGAGGCCAGCGAATGGACCGGCGGCCGGCGCATCGCAGCCCCGCGCGGCAAGACGCTGGGCGGCTCGAGCTCGATCAACGGCCACATCTACAATCGCGGCCAGCGGCTCGACTTCGACGGCTGGGCGCAGCGTGGCAATCACGGTTGGGGCTATGCCGACGTGCTGCCCTATTTTCGCCGGACCGAGCGGCGGAAGGGCGGCGAAGACCTGTTCCGTGGCCGCGACGGCCAGCTGCCGATCACCGACCTCGACTGGCGCGATCCGTTGTGCGAGGCCTTCATCGAGGGCGCGGTGCAGATGGGCATCCCGCGCAATCAGGACTACAACGGCGCGCTGCAGGCGGGCGTGAGCTACGTGCAGCGCATCATCCAGAACGGCCGCCGCCAGAGCGCGGCGCGCGGCTACCTGCATCCGGCGATGAAGCGCCGCAATCTCACGGTACGCACCAACGCGCACGTCACCGAGATCGTCCTGGTGGGCAAGCGCGCCGTCGGCGTGCGCTATCGCAAGGGCGGCCGCGACGGCGCCTCGGTCGAAGTGCGCGCCGCCAAGGAAGTGATCCTGAGCGGCGGCGCGGTGAACTCGCCGCAGCTCCTGCAGGTGTCGGGCATCGGTCCGGCGCCGCTGTTGCAATCGCTCGGCATCGAGGTGCGGCACGCGCTGCCGGGCGTGGGCGAGAACCTGCGCGATCACTACGCGCCGCGCTTCGTCGCCCGGGTAAAGGGAGCCGAGACCATCAACGAGCGCTCGCACGGGCTAAAGCTGGTGGGCGAAGTGCTGAAATACGCGGTCGCACGCAAGGGCATCCTGGCGCTCAATCCGACCCTCATCTACGTATTCTGGAAGTCCGACGAGCGGGTCGACAACTACGACCTGCAGCTCACCTTCACGCCGGCGAGCTACAAGGAGGGCGTGCAGTCGACTCTCGACGATTTCCCGGGCATGACCATCGCCTCCTGGCAGCAGCGGCCCGAGAGCAGCGGCTATGTCCGCGCGCGCTCGGCCGATCCGTTCGAGCATCCCATCATCCAGCCGAATTACCTGGTCGCCGAAAGCGACCGGCGCGTGCTGCTGGCCGGCATGAAGCTCGCCCGCCGGCTGCTCGCCTCCCGGCCGCTCAGCAAATACTACGACCGCGAGGAGTTCCCCGGCGCCAACGTGCAGTCCGACGACGAGCTTTTGAGCGCCGCCAAGCAGCGCGGCACCACCACCTTCCATCTCATGGGCACTTGCCGCATGGCGCCCGACAGCGATCCCACCGCCGTGGTCGACGACCAGTTGTGCGTGCGCGGGCTTTTGGGCCTGCGCGTGGTCGATGCCTCGATCATGCCGAGCATGCCCTCGGCCAACCTCAACGCTTCGGCGTTGATGATCGCCGAGAAGGCCGCCGACATGATCCGCGGCAAGCCGCCGTTGGAAGCCGCGGTGCTGAAGGACTGAGGCGCCAATGGCCAACGCAGGCAACGAGCCCGCCGCGGATGCCATCGCCCGATTGGTGCCGGCGACTCTGAAGGCCCTGCACGCCCTCGAATTTGCCGGCCGCCATCTCGCACCGGATTCCCTGCCGCAACTGATCGAGGCCATGGCCGGCCGCGACGACGAGCTGAACGCAGCCCTCACGCTGTCCCGCGCCCTCGACTGGCCGGGACGCCTGGCGCCGGTCCGCGACTGCCTCGAGCCGGCGGCGGAGGCGGCCGGCCAGGGCATTGCCGGACTGCGCTCGGCCGGCGAGGCGCCGCAGCCGATCGTTGCCGCCTACCGGGCGCTGCGCAGCTACGCCAAGGCCGCCCAGTCGCTCTATCCCCTGGCGGCGTTTCTCAAGCCGGTCAGTCAATTCTTCCTCGAACAGGGAGCGCGCAGCGATCCGGCGCTGACCGATCGCCTCGCCGCGGTCGATCCGGCGCGCGAGCGTGTCGGCGTGATGCATGTCGGTGGGCCGCCCGGCACGCGCGGGGCCTTCTCGCTTTACGTGCCCGAATATTACGATGCGGCGAGCGCCTATCCGCTGGTCGTGGCGATGCATGGCGGCAGCGGCAACGGCGGCGCCTTTCTATGGAGCTGGCTGCGCGAGGCGCGCACCTGCGGCTTGATCGTGATTGCGCCGACGGCCATCGGCTCGACCTGGTCGCTGATGGAACCGGACATCGATGGGCCCCGCATCGACCGCATGGTCGAGCAGGTCGCCCAGCAGTGGCCGGTCGACGCCGCGCGCAAGCTCCTGACCGGCATGAGCGACGGCGGCACCTTCACCTACGTGCTAGGCGTGCGCGAGAACTGCCGCTTCACCCATCTGGCGCCGATCGCGGCGGCCTTTCACCCCCTGATGATGACCTCCGCCAGTGCCGACCGCGTGCGCGGCCTGCCGATCCATATCGTGCACGGCGCGCGGGACTGGATGTTTCCGCCCGAGGTGGCGCAGGGCGCCGAACGAACGCTGGCCCAGGCCGGGGCCGCCGTGGTCTACCGCGAGATTGCAAACCTCTCGCATACCTATCCGCGCGACGAGAATGGTCCTATCCTCGACTGGTTCCTGGGGAGAGCCGCGACGTGAGCACTATCGCAAAGGGCGGCAAGGCCCTCTACGGCGCGCCGCTTGGCATCCTGATGCTGGAGGCGCGGTTTCCCCGCATCCCGGGCGACATGGGCAACGCCACGACCTGGCCTTTTCCGGTGCTCTACAGAATTGTGAAGGGCGCGACGCCTCAGTCCGTGGTGCTGAAGGGCGCGGCGGGACTGCTGCCCGCCTTCCTCGAGGCGGCCGCCGAGCTGGTCCATCACGGCGCCGAGGCGATCACCACCAATTGCGGCTTCCTGTCGCTGTTCCAGGAAGAGCTGGCGGCGCACGTGAAGGTGCCGGTGGCGACCAGCGCGCTTCTGCAGGTGCCATGGGTCCAGGCGACCTTGCCGCCCGGCAAGCGGGTCGGCGTCATCACCGTCAGCGCCGCCTCGCTCACGCCCCGGCATCTGGAAGCGGCCGGCGTGGCGCTGGACACGCCGTTCGTCGGCACCGAGAAGGGCCGCGAGTTCTTCCGCGTGCTGATCCTGGGCGAGAAGGACGACATGGACGTGGCCAAGGCCGAGCAGGACATCCTGGACGCCGGCAGGTCGCTGATGACGTCCAACCCCGACATCGGCGCCATCGTGCTCGAATGCACCAACATGCCGCCTTATGCCGCCGCCCTGCGCGAGGCGCTGGGCGTGCCGGTCCACGACATCTACTCGATGATCACCTGGTTCCACGCCGGCCTGCGGCCGCGCCGCTTCACGACGGGCTAGCGCGCACCTGGACCTTGGCGCCGTCGATGAGATCGACCGGGGGATTGAGGATCACCTGGTCGCCGGCCTTGACGCCGTCGCGCGCTTCGACCTCCGTTCCAAGGTCGCGCGCCACCGTGATCTTGCGGATGCGCGCCACGCCATTGTCCACCACGGCGACCTGCACGCCGTTGGCATTGAAGATGATGGCGCTGGCCGGGACCGAGAAGCTCGCCGTCTTGCGCGGAATGTGCAGCTCGACGGTGCAGTAGATGCCGGCCGTCAGCACACCGTCGGGATTGGCAATGTCGATCTCCGTCAACAGCGTCCGGGAGCCGGGCTGCAGCGCGTCGGCGATCCGCGTCACCGTGCCGGGGAAAGTGCGATCGGGCATCTCGGGAACGCGCACGACGGCCGGCACGCCGGGACCCAGGCCGAACGCCGCGTCCTGCGGCACGAAGACCTGGGTGCGGATGACGTTGCCCTTCATGATGGTGAACATGAAGGTGCCGGCGGTTGCATCGGCCTGCACCAGGGTGCCGATGTCGATGTTGCGCTGGGTGATGACGCCGTCGAACGGCGCCACGACACTCTGATAGATCTTCTGCTGGTGCAGCACGTTGACCTGGGCTTCCTGGGCGACGACGTTGTTTCGCGCCTCTTTGACCGTGGCTTCCTGCTGCCGCAGCGTCTGCTCGTCGATGGTGCCCTGCTGCAGCGGCAGCCATCCCTTCTGGACCACCGGCTTGTCGCGCTCCCATGTCACGCGCGCCAGCTCGCGGGCTGCCTTGCGTTGTTGCAGCGTCGACTGGAGCTGCTTCAGCGTCGCCTCGGCCTGTGCGATCTGGTGATCGAGCTCGGGCGCCACGATCGTGGCCAGGAGCTGGCCTGCTTTCACCCGGTCGCCGATATCGACGTTGCGCTGATCGACGTAGCCGCTGGCACGGGCGAAGATGTTGGCGGTGGCGAAGGCCGACGTCGTGCCGGGCAGGCTGACGACCCGATCGGCCTCGCTGGCCCGCACCGTGCCGACGCGGACGGTCGGCACGAAGTCGCGCCGCTGCTCGGCGGTCGCCATGACCTGGCGATACTGCGAAAGGTGGCTCCACGCGCCGGTCGCGACGGTCGCCACGAGCGCCAACAGAACGCCGACACCCAGCATTCGCGCTGTCCTGCTCATGCCACTTCCTCCTCGAACACGCCGTGCGATGGCTTGCCGTCATTGCCCGACCGCAGCTTGGCGAACAGCCAGGGCACGACGAGAAGCGTCGTCGGCGTGGCGAATAGCAGGCCGCCGATGACGGCGCGCGCCAGGGCCGCGTTCTGCTCCTCGCCGGCGCCGCCGATCGCCATCGGGATCATGCCGACGATCATCGCCGCCGCCGTCATCAGTACCGGCCGTATGCGCGTGCGGCCGGCGTCGATCGCCGCCTCGAACGCCGTCTTGCCGGCGAGCTGCTGCTCGCGCGCGAAGGTGACGAGCAGGATGGAGTTTGCCGACGCGACGCCCACCGCCATGATGGCGCCCATCAGGGATGGCACGTTCAGCGTCGTGCCGGTCGCGAACAGCATGGTGACGATGCCGGCGAAGGTCGCCGGCAAGGCGAGCAGCACCACGAACGGATCGCCGAAATTCTGATAGTTCACCACCATGAGCAGGTAGACGAACACGGCGGCGAAGACGAGGCCGATGCCGAGATTGAGGAAGGAGCTGTTCATGCTCTCGATCTGGCCGATGACCTGGATGGTGTTGCCCGGCTTCAGTTGCTTCTGAAGGTCGGCCACGACCTGGTCGATTTGCCGGGCGACGCTTCCCAGGTCGCGGCCTTGCAGGCTGGCATAGATCTCGTAGACCGGCTGGATGTTCGCCTGGTTGGCGTTGGTGGGCACGCTGCTGCGCTGCAGGGTGGCCACGTTGCTGAGCAGGCCGGGCACCGGCCCCTCGCCGCCCGACAGCGCGGTCGAAACTGGCGTGTTGGCGAGGTCGTTCAGCGAACTCACATTGCGCTCGGGCGTCTGCACCGCGAGGTAGTAGGGAATACCCGAGCTCGGATCGGTCCAGAAGTTGGGCGTGACCTGCTCCGAGGAGCTCAGCGTGACGTTGACGTTGTTGGCAACGGTGATGGCGTTGAGGCCGAGCTGGGCGGCGCGCGTGCGATCGATGGTGGCATAGAAGGCCGGCGCGTCGACCTCCTGCTGCAGATGGGCATCGACGATGCCGGGAATGGCCGCGATTCGCCGGCCCAGCTCCTTGGCGACGCGCAAGTTGGTGGCGCGGTCGTAGCCGACGGTGCGCACGTCGATCTGGGCGGGAAGCCCGAAGTTCAGGATCTGGGTCACGATGTCGGCCGCCTGGAAATAGAACACGGTGTCGGGAAACGCCGCCGGCAAGGCCTGGCGCAGCTTGCGCACGTAGTCCGCCGTCGGCGCATGGCCTTCCTTGAGGGCCACCAGGATCACGCCGTCGTTCACGCCGATCGTCGAGCCGTCGGAGAAGGCGAGATTGTAGGACCGCGCCGGCAATCCGATGTTGTCGACGATCATCTGGCGGTCCTGCTCGGGGATGACTTCACGGATCTTGTCCTCGACCGCCTGGAAGATGCCTTCGGTCGCTTCGATGCGCGTGCCGGCCGGCGCGCGGACATGGAGCTGGATCTGGCCGCCGTCGATCAGCGGGAAGAAATCGCGACCGACGAAGACGAACAGTGTGCCGCCGAGGGCCAGGACCAGGACGGCCGCGACCGGAATGAAGAAGCGTCGATTGAGGAGCGTGGTGAGCAAATCGACGTAGCCCGCGCGCATCCGCTCGAAGCCGCGGTCGAAGCCGTGGTGCAGGCTGGAAAACCAACCGCGCAGGCCGGCCGCAGCGGCGCCGTGATGCTCGCCCTTGGTCAGAAGGCCGATCATGATCGGCGTCAGGGTCCGCGACAGCGCATAGGACGCCAGCATGGCGAACACGACGGCGAGGCCCAGCGGCGTGAACAGATACTTGGCCGGCCCGTCGAGGAAGATCACCGACGTGAACACGCAGCTGATGGCGAGCGTCGAGACCAGGGTGGGCACGGCGATGCCGGCGGCGCCGTGCAGCGTCGCCTGCGGCAGGGGCTGGCCTTCCTCGTTGAGCAGGCGATGGGTGTTCTCGATCGTCACCGTGGAATCGTCGACCAGGATGCCGACGGCGAGCGCCAGGCCGCCGAGGGTCATGGTGTTGATCGTCTCACCGAGGAAATAGAGCACGACCAGCGAGGTCAGGATGGCCAGCGGAATCGACGTCATGACGACCAAGGTCGACCGCCACGAGCCCAGGAACAGCAGGATCATCAGGGCGGTGAGGCCGGCCGCGATCGCGCCCTCGCGCAGCACGCCCTCGATGGCCTGCTTGACGAATACCGACTGGTCGAACAGCTCGTCGATGTGCATGCCGGGTGGCGCCGCGGCGCGGATGGTGTTCAGCGCGCTGCGCACCGAGTTGACGACTTCGAGCGTCGAGGCATTGCCGTTCTTGATGATGTTGAGCAGGACCGAGCGCCGCCCGTCCTTGCGTACGACGTTCTGCTGCACCAGCCAGCCGTCATGGACCTGGCCGACGTCCTTCACGAACACGGTGGCCCCGTTCACGACCTTGACCGGGATGTCGTTCAACTGGTCGATGCTGGTCGGCGTGGCGTTGGTCAGCACCGCGTATTGCGTGTTGCCGATCTTGGCCGTACCCGACGGCAGGGTCAGGTTCTGCGCATTGACCGCATTGACGACGTCGAGCGGCGTCAGGCCACGCGCCACGAGCTTCGCCGGATCGAGGTCGACCATGATCTGGCGATACTTGCCGCCCGACGGCGTCGGCAGGGTGACGCCGGGGATCGGCGCGAGCTGCTGGCGCATGCGATAGATGCCGTAGTCGTAGAGCTGCTGCTCGGTGAGGCTGTCGGAGCTCAGGCTGATCTGCAGCACTGGCACGCTCGAGGCGTTGAACTGCACGACGATCGGCGGCTGGATGCCGGGCGGCATCAGGGCGCGAATGGCATTGGTGCCGGCCACGATCTGGGCGATCGCGAGGTCGATGTTGACGTCGGGCTGGAAGTAGATCTTCTGGACCGACAGGCCGTTCATCGTCTGCGCTTCGATGTCCTTGATGCCGTTGACGTTGGCGCTGATCGAATACTGGCTGTAGGTCGTGACCCGCTGCTCCATCTCGGGCGTGCTGAGGCCCGTGTAGCTCCAGATCACCGTCACCACCGGGATTCTGATCTCCGGGAAGATGTCGGTGCGCATGACATAGCTGGCGACGGCGCCGAGGAACAGAATCAGGGCGGCCACGACATAGAACGTGTAAGGAAATCGCAACGCGAAGCGGACAATGCCCATGGCTTTCCCAATCGTCGCTGATGACGGCGGCGCCCAAGTCACCAGGATCGGCACTCTCGCCGTGACCATCCATCGTCCCTAGGTAGCGACGGCCCCGGTGTTGGTTTGGCCGCGTCATACGATGGTATGGGCCGTCGAGACCGCCGACGGCGTGCGAACGCGAAAGCAGGTTGCCGCTTTGAAAAGACCTGGGCCCGTGGGTTCGGCAAGGATGGTGCGTGCGGAAACGAGATGTTCTGCATCTCTTGCAGGTGTGGTCCTCCCCCGATCGCCTACACCTGCTCGCCGGGCGGCCTCCCTGCTGCCTCACCCAAGTCGCCCGGCGTTTCCGCACATCATCCGCGGGCTTGGCGGCAAGCCATGGGCAAGTCACATACCAAGGTATAACTTTCCGGACTGACGCCAGCGTCGCTAGTCTTGGAGAGGCAAGAAGATGACGACGTCCAGTCCTGCGTGGCGGCCCCAGTCTCCCGCGATTCTCGCCTATGCCGTTGCGATACTGTCGGTGATGACGGCGCTTGCCGCCGCGCTGTTGCTCGACAGCTTCCTGCACACCATGCCCTATGTGTCGCTGTTCCTCTGTTCGATCATGTTTGCCGCCTGGTTCGGCGGGCTGGGTCCCAGCCTGCTGGCGACCGTGCTGGCGATCCTGCTTTTCACCTATTTTTTCGTCGATTCCGATTCGTTCGGGATCGCCCCCAACGACATTCCCCGTGTCGTCCTGTTCGGCATGACAGCGCTTTTCGTGGTTTCGCTCAGCGCCGCGCAAAGGCGCAGCGAGCAATCGCTCCGCCACGCGCGCGATCAATTGCAGGGCGCGCTCCAGGAGCAGGCGCGGCTCAACGAGGCGCTGCGGGCCGAAAACGCCGAGCGCCGGCGCGTCCAAGCCTACCTCGACGAAGCCCAGCGGCTCAGCCGTACCGGCACCTTCAGCTGGAAGGTCGCCACCGGCGACGTCTTCTGGTCGACCGAAGGCGGCCGAATCATGGAATTAGGCAGCACCGTCGAGCCGCCGATCGATGTGTTCCTTCAGCGGGTGCACAAGGACGATCTCGCACTCGTGCAGGGCGAACTCGAGCGCGTCCGGCGAGGCGAGCCGGAATACGACTACGAGTTTCGCTGGCTGACGCCCGCAGGTTCGACGCGGCATCTCCACGTTCGTGCCCACCGGGTACGTTCCGAGTCGGGCGATGACGAGATCGTCGGCGCGCTGATGGACGTCTCCGAAACTCGCGAGGCACAGGAGGCGCTGAATGCGGCGCAAACCGCGCTTACCCATGCCGCCCGCGTGGCCACGCTGGGCGAGATGAGCGCCTCGATCGCCCACGAGGTCAACCAGCCGCTGGCCGGCATCGTCACCAACGGCGAAGCAGCACTACGCTGGCTCGACCGCAGCGAACCGGAGCTCGGCGAGGTGCGCAGCGCGATCGAGCGCATGGTCCGCGACGGCAAGCGCGCCAGCCAGGTGGTCGAGCGGCTGCGCGCCCTCGTCCGAAAGGCGCCGGCGCAGATCCTGCCGCTCGAGCTGAATGAGGTCATCGCCGAGGGCGCGGCCCTGGTGCGGCGCGAAATCCACAATCATCGCGCCACGCTGCAACTTGATCTCGCGCGCGATCTGCCGCCGGTCGTCGCCGACAGGGTCGAATTGCAGCAGGTCGTCATCAATCTCATGGTGAACGGCGTGCAGGCGATGGAACCCGTGACCGACCGGCCGCGGCGTCTGGTGGTCCGGTCGTTCGCGCAGGCCGACGAGGTTGTCGTCTCGGTAGGCGATTCCGGCGTTGGCATCGATCCGGCCAACATGAGCCGCCTGTTCAACGCTTTTTTCACGACCAAAGCCGACGGAATGGGCATGGGATTATCGATCTGCCGGTCGATCATCGAATCCCACGGAGGACGCATATGGGCATCGAACAACACAGGTCCGGGAATGACCTTCCAGTTCGCCCTGCCTCTCAGGGCCGAGGACGCGTCATGAGCCGCGCCCCGCAGCCGCCGGCCACCGCCAAGGCCGAGCCGATCGTGTTCGTCGTCGATGACGATCCATCGGTGCGCGAGGCCCTGGGCAGCCTGTTCCGCTCGGTCGGCCTGCAGGTCGAACTTTTCGGCTCGGCGGCAGAATTCCTGCAGCGCAAGCGGCCCGACGGCGCGAGCTGCCTGGTGCTCGACATCAGGCTGCCGGGCGTGAGCGGCCTCGACTTCCAGGGCCAGCTCGTCAAGGCGAACATCCGCACGCCGATCATCTTCATGACCGGCCACGGCGACATCCCGATGTCGGTGCGCGCCATGAAGGCCGGCGCCGTCGACTTCCTGGCCAAGCCATTCCGCGACCAGGACATGCTGGACGCGGTGGCGGCCGCCATCCAGCGCGACCAGCAGGCCCGGGAAGCCGAGCACGCCGCGGCAGTGCTGCGCACGGCCTACGAATCGCTCACGGCGCGCGAGCGCGAGGTGATGGCGTTGGTCACCTCCGGGCTGATGAACAAGCAGGCCGCCGGCCAGCTTGGCCTCAGCGAGATCACGGTCAAGATCCATCGCGGCCAGGCGATGCGGAAGATGAAGGCAAAATCCCTCGCCGACCTGGTGAGGATGGCCGAAAGCCTGGGGCTTCATCAGCCGAAGGAGCACGCATCCTAAACGTCAGTATGATGTCGGGAGCGGCGTCAATCGGGCATTCTGTCGCCCAATCGATCACGCGCGTCACATCGTGATCGCGACCGCCACCGGAGGATCGGCCCTTTGTCGAGCGCCGCCAAGATCTCTATTGTCGACGACGACGAGTCGGTCCGCGCCGCAATGAGCAGCCTCGTCCGCTCGCTGGGCTACCAAGCCTTCGAGTTCGCCTCGGCCGAAGCTTTCCTCGCCTCGCCCCATCTGCACGACACGTCGTGCCTGATCGCCGACGTCCAGATGCCGGGAATGAACGGGCTGGAGCTGCAGGACGCACTGCTTGCCCGCCAGCAGGGCCTGCCGATCATCTTCATCACCGCCTTTCCCGCGGACCGGATCCGCCAACGCGCCGAGGCGGCAGGCGCCGCGGGCTTCTTCAGCAAACCCGTCGACAGCCAAATGATCATCCGCTGCCTCGACAGCGCGTTGACCAGGCGTGAACGCCGGGCAGGCCAAGCCTGCCCGTGAAACGCGTCACGCCCGCCGTCGCGGCCCGGCTGGCGTCGATCGCCGCCATTTTGCTGGCCGTCACGGCAGCGCTCGCCTTTGCCGGGGGTGTGTTCTCGCCGGGACGGCTGGGGCCCGGGGCCATCGTCG
>Ga0070698_100001925_pt1 | contig 23079 bp, 25 predicted proteins | sample KBSK1502metaG_FD_65477 | JGI IMG/M metagenome (GOLD analysis project Ga0070698, IMG submission 65477) | Corn, switchgrass and miscanthus rhizosphere microbial communities from Kellogg Biological Station, Michigan, USA - KBS K1-50-2 metaG | ecosystem: Host-associated > Plants > Roots >...
CTGCAGCTACCTGCTCATCGGCTTCTGGTTCGAGCGGCCGGAGCCCGCGGGCGCGGCGAAGAAGGCGTTCGTGATGAACCGGATCGGGGACTGGGGCTTCATGATCGGGATGATCACGACGTTCCTCGTCTTCGGGTCGATGAGCTTCGTCGATGTGTTCGAGCGCGTGGCGAAGGACCCGCCGGCGCAGGGGGTCCTCTCGCTCATCTGCCTCGCGTTCTTCCTCGGCGCGACCGGTAAGTCCGCGCAGCTGCCCCTCTACTCGTGGCTGCCCGACGCGATGGAGGGCCCGACCCCGGTCTCCGCGCTGATCCACGCGGCCACGATGGTCACCGCCGGCGTGTATCTGGTCGCGCGCTCGACCCCGCTGTTCAACGCGGCCGGTCCGGTGCTCGCCGGCGTCGGGGGCGTCGGGGCGCTTACCGCCATCTTCGCCGCGACGATCGCGCTGGTGCAGTTCGACATCAAGCGCGTGATGGCGTACTCGACGGTGAGCCAGCTCGGCTACATGTTCCTGGCGCTCGGCGTCGGCGCGCCGATCGCCGCGATGTTCCACCTCATCACGCACGCGTTCTTCAAAGCGCTCCTCTTCCTCGGCTCCGGCTCGGTCATCCATGGCATCGGCGACGTGCAGGACATGCGGCGGATGGGCGGGTTGCGGTCGAAGATGCCGCTCACGTATTGGACGATGGTGATCGCGGGCGGCGCCCTCGCGGCGCTCCCGCCGCTCGCGGGCTTCTGGTCGAAGGATGAGATCCTCGGCACCGCCTTCGCCCATGGCTATCCGATCCTCTGGGCGGTCGGCGTGTTCACCGGCGGGCTCACCGCGTTCTACATCACGCGCGCGATCTGGATGACCTTCCACGGCCAGCCGCGCGACCGCCACCTCTTCGACCACGCGCACGAGTCCCCACGGATCATGACCTGGCCGCTGCTCGCGCTCGCTGCCGGCAGCGTCCTCGTCGGCTTCATTGGCTTTCCCCCCGAGCACGGCTTCCTGCACGCGTTCCTGCGCCCGGTGATCGAAGCCGGCACCGAAAACCAGCTTCGTCCGCTCGACACGGGCCCGAACTGGCCCGAGTTCCTCATCTTCGCGGCCATCTCCACCGCCGTGGGGATCGGCGGGATCCTCTTCGGGCTCTCGATGTACGCCCGCGGCAGGCCCGATCCGGCGGCGGTCTCGCGCGCCGCGGGCCCGTACTACGACGTCCTCGTGAACAAGTACTACGTCGACGAGGTCTACGACGTTCGCTTCGTCGAGCTTGCGAAGGCGTTCGCCGGCGCGTCCTGGGCCTTCGACATCCACATCATCGACGGGCTCGTGAACCGCCTCGGCTGGGCGATCAAGGTCGCCGGCGCCGGCCTCCGCCGCGCGCAGACCGGGATCGTCGGCAACTACGCCCTCTCGATCGTCGCCGGGCTCCTCGTGATCATGGTCGTGTACGGCGGGTACGCGACCGGATGGCTGCGGCGCTGATGGACCACGTGCTGACGCTCCTCATCGTCATCCCGCTCGCGGGGCTCATCCCGCTCGTCGCGTTCTTCCGCGACACGCGCGCGGTGAAGCAGGTCGCGGTCACGACGACGCTCATCGAGCTCGTGGCGTCGCTCGTGATGCTGGCGCAGTTCCACTCCGGCGAGGCGGGCTTCCAGCTCAGAGAGTCGGCCGCGTGGCTCCCGACGTTCGGCATCCGCTACGAGCTCGGCGTCGACGGCATCTCCGTCCTGCTCGTCCCGATGACGACGCTCCTCACCTTCATCTCGGTCCTCTATTCCACCGGCGGCGCGATCAAGGAGCGCATCGGCGAGTTCATGGCCGCGTTCCTCCTCCTCGAGGTCGGGATGGTCGGCGTGTTCATCGCGCTCGACCTCTTCCTCTTCTACGTGTTCTTCGAGCTGATGCTCGTCCCGATGTACCTCATCATCGGCATCTGGGGCGGCCCGCGGCGCGTGTACGCGACGCTCAAGTTCGTCCTCTTCACCCTCGGCGGCTCGCTGCTCATGCTCGTGGGGATCGTCGCCGTGTACCTCGCGAGTGGCGACGCCGGCGGTCGCACGCTGTCGCTCCCCGAGCTGCTCACGCGATCCGGTCGTTTCTCCGCCGACTTCCAGTTCTGGGTCTTCCTCGCGTTCGGCCTCGCGTTCGCGATCAAGATGCCGATGGTCCCGTTCCACACGTGGCTGCCCGACGCCCACGTGGAAGCGCCGACGGCGGGCTCGATCGTCCTCGCCGGCGTCCTGCTGAAAGCGGGCGGCTACGGCTTCCTGCGCTTCGCGGTGCCGCTGTTCCCCATCGGGACCCAAGCCTGGCTCCCGGTGCTCATCCTCCTGTCGGTCGTCGCGATCCTGTACGGCGCGGTCGTGTCGGTGGTCCAGAAGGATCTGAAGAAGCTGGTCGCGTATTCATCCGTCGCGCACATGGGCTTCGTCACGCTCGGGATCTTCGTGCTCAACCAGCAGGGCGGCGTCGGCGCGGTGCTCCAGATGCTCAACCACGGCTTCGTGACCGGAGCGCTCTTCCTCTTCGTCGGGATCCAGTACGAGAAGACGCACCGGCGGCAGATCGCCGATCTCGGCGGGCTCGCGAACGGCTGGCCCTTGTACACCGCGTTCTTCGGCGTGTTCGTGCTCGCGTCGCTCGGCCTTCCCGGCCTCAACGGCTTCATCGGCGAGTTCCTCGTGCTGCTCGGCACGTTCAAGTTCAATCCGGTCGGCGGCCCCGGCGGGCTCTTCTGGGGTCCGCTCGCCGCGATCGGCGTCATCCTCGCGGCCGTCTACCTGCTCTGGATGTTCCAGCGCGTGATGTACGGCACGCTGCGCGAAGCGTACCGCGCGCTGCCCGACCTCTCGCCGCTCGAGGTCGTGTGCGCCGTGCCGCTGCTCGTGCTCACGGTGCTGCTCGGCGTCTTCCCGCAGCCGGTCATCGCGATCATCGCGCCCTCGGTCGAGCGGATCCTCGCCATCGCGGCCGCCGGCACACAGGTCGTGTTGAAGTGAGCCTCAGCGACTTCGTCACCGTTCTGCCGGAAGCCGTCGTGACCGCGACGGCGTGCCTCGTCCTCCTCGCCGACGCGGTCCTGGATCGCAAGGCGGCGCGGATCTGGCTCCCGGTCCTCGTCGTCGCGGGGCTCGTCGCCGCGATCTTCAGCGGCCCGTTCACGGTCGCGAGCCACACCGCGTTCGGGGGATTCGTCGTCGTCGACACCTTCGCCACGTTCTTCCGCGTCCTGTTCATCGTGCTCGCGATCTTCACGACGGTCGTCGCGCCCGAGTACCTCGAGCGGCGGCAGATCCCGGCAGGCGAGTTCTACGCGACGGTCCTCTTCTCGACCGTCGGCGCGATGACCATCGCGCTCGCCGCCGACCTCATCACCCTGTTCATCGGTCTCGAGCTCATGACCATCCCGGTGTACGTGCTCGCGGGTATGGCGCGGCGGGACCGCTTCAGCAACGAAGCGGGGCTCAAGTACTTCCTGCTCGGGGCGTTCAGCTCGGCGCTCCTCCTCTACGGCTTCGCGTGGCTGTACGGCCTCTCGGGGACGACGACCTTCACCGGCATCGCCGACGCCATCGGGTCCGGTGGCCTCACGAACGGCGCGACGCTGGTCGCGCTTGCCCTCGTCACGGTCGGTCTCGCGTTCAAGGCCGCGGTCGTGCCGTTCCACCAGTGGACCCCTGACGCCTATGACGGCGCGCCCACGCCGGCGACGGCGTTCATGAGCGTCGCGCCGAAGGCCGCGGCGTTCGCCGCGATCCTGCGCGTGATGATCGGCAGCCTCGGACCCCTGGGCCTGGACTGGAGCGCGGTCTTCGCGATCCTCGCCGCGATCACGATGACCGGCGGCAACGTCGTCGCGCTCGCCCAGGGGAACGTGAAGCGGATGCTCGCGTACTCGAGCATCGCGCACACCGGCTACATCCTCGCCGGGGTGGCGGCGTATCAGGCCGGCGCGGCCGCCTCGGCCGCCGTCCTCTTCTACGTGTTCGCGTACGGGATCATGAATCTGGGCGCGTTCGCGTGCCTCATCTACCTCGACCTCGACGGCACGCGCGGCGCGACGCTCGACGAGCTCAACGGCTTCTCCCGGCGCCGCCCGGCCGGCGCGCTCGCGTTCGCCATCTTCCTCGTCTCGCTCACCGGGATCCCGCCGACGATCGGCTTCGTCGCGAAGGTGTTCATCCTGCAGCCGGTCCTCGACGCGGGCCTCGTCTGGCTCGCCGTCGTCATCGCCCTCAACGCGGTGCTCGCGGCGTTCTACTACCTCCGCGTCGTCGTGCACATGTACATGTACGACGAGGACGCGAACGCGCCGCGGCTCCTCCCGACGCGACTCCTCACCGCCGGCCTCGGCATCGCGGGCCTCGCGACGGTTGCCATCGGCATCCTCCCGGACGGCGTGTATCGCTGGGCGCTCCAGGCCGCGGCGCCGTTCGTCGTCCGCTAAAAGCGGAGTGCGTACCAGCCGGCTCGAGGCGTTCTGCGACGGCGTGTTCGCGATCGCCGCGACGCTCCTCGTGCTCGAGCTGCGGGTGCCCGTCGACAGTCCCGATCTGGTCGGGGCGCTGCTGCGGCTCTGGCCGGCGTACGCCGTGTATCTCGTGAGCTTCATGACGATCGGCATCATCTGGGTGAACCACCACACGCTGCTCGAGCACTGCAAGCGGGTCGACCGGCGGTTCCTCTATCTCAACCTGCTGCTGCTCGTGACCGTTGGGATCGTGCCGTTCCCGACCGCGCTCGTCGGCAGCTACATCCTCTCGCCACAGTGGGCCACTGCGGCCCTCGTCGTGTACGGGATCGGCGGTCTGCTGATCGCGATCGCGTTCAGCGGCGTCTTCTTCTACGCGACGACCGATGGACGACTGATGGGCGACGCCCAGATCGCCCACCACGTGCGCGCGGAGGGGCGATTGTTCCCGATCGGTCTCGGCGCGTACACGCTCGGGATCGCGCTCGCGTTCGTCTCACCCGTCGCGAGCCTCGCGCTCTACGGGCTGACCGCGATGTTCTACGCGCTGCCGCTCCTGCCTCTCCCGCGCCGTTAGCGCGTCGGGAGGAGCCGCTCCCCCACGAATCCGCCGATCGCGCCGAGCGCGGCGGCGATCGCGAGCGGGAGGAGGATCGCCGGCAGCTCGAGGACGAGGAGGCCGCCGAACCGCGAGACCGGAGCGAAGGACGGGGCGAACGCCTGGTGCAGCTGCGTCGCGAGGATGCTCCCCAGGAACAGCGAGAAGAGGAGCGCGCAGGGCGCCGCGATGACGCCCAGCCGGCCGGCGATCACGCCGGCGCAGAGCAGGATCCCCGCGCTCACGCCGACGAGGATCGTCGGCGGCACGGGCAGCGGCTCGGTGAGGCCCCACCAGAACGCGAGCCCGGTCGTCGTCGCGAGCACCGATGCGAGCATCCGGGCCATCGTCATGCCTTTGAATGGGGCTCCGTTGAATGGGGCACGGCCGGCGCGGGCGTAGCCCGGGCCGGCCGGACGGGCCGCACGAGTCGGATCCGTGCCAAGCCTCCGAGGTGTCCCGCGATCGCGCCGCCGACCTCGTACGGGACGAGCGCGATGACCAGCTGGAGCTCGAAGCCGATGAGCGTGCCGAGGTCGTTCGCGTAGCTCACCCGCGGCCAGTACTGGACCAGGCCGGAGAGCAGCGCGCCGACGATCACCGCGAGCGCGCCGGCGAGCGCCGCGCGGCGCGTGGCGAAGAATCCGGCGCCCGCGGACGCGAGCAGGAGGTACGCGATCGCGAGGAGCGCCCCGACGCCGATCCACTGATCGACCTTCAAGAGGACCGCGAGATCGAGGGCCCCCGCGGCGAGCGCAGCGAGGGCGAAGCGCATCAGCGCACGGTCGCGAGCGCGCGGTCGACCTGGTTGAGTCCCTCGCAGCGTCCGTCGGCGCCGATGATCGCGATGTCCTCGATGCGCACCCCGAACCGGCCGGGGAGGTACACGCCGGGCTCGAGGGAGAAGGCCATGCCCGTCTCGAGGACCTGCTCGTTGCCGTTCACGAGGTACGGATGCTCGTGGCCGTCGAGGCCGATGCCGTGCCCGAGCCGGTGGATGAAGAAGTCGCCGTAGCCGGCCTCGGTGATGACCGCGCGCGCCGCGGCGTCCACCGAGCCCGCGGTCGCCCCCGCATGCGCCGCTGCGTATCCCGCCTCCTGCGCGCGGCGGACGACGTCGTGGACCCTGGCAGCCTCGTCGCTCGGATGGCCGCCGACCTGGACCGTCCGGGTGATGTCGGAGCCGTAGCCCGCACGCGTGCCGCCGAAATCGAGCACGACGGTGTCGCCATCCTTGATCACGCGATGGCCTGTCTGGTGGTGGGGCGACGCGCCGTCCTCGCCGGCGCCGACGATCGTGAACATCACCTCGTCGTGGCCCTCGTCGCGGAGCAGCGCGGCAAGGTCCGCGCCCACCTGCCGCTCGGTGCGTCCCGCGAACTCGAGGTCGAGCGCGCGCGTGTACGCGCGATCCGCGGCGGCGGAGACCGCGCGGAGCGCGGCGAGCTCGGCCGGATCCTTCCGCATCCGGAGCTCGCGCGTGATCTCGGATGCGACCCGGAACTCGCGTCCCGGGAGCGCCCGCTGCAAGCCGAGGGCGAACGACGCCCACATCTGGTCCGAGACAGCGATCGGGCCGGCCTCCGTCACGCGCGACGCCACCAGCGCGTACGGGTCCGCGGTCTCGGTCCACGTCGCCTGCACGAGATCGGGTGCGGCGGCGCCGGCGCGCGGCGATTCGAGCTCCGGGACGACCAGCGTGGCCGCTCCGTCGTTCGACAGGACGAGGCACGTGAGGCGTTCGCTCGAGAAGATCCGGTAGCCCGAGAGGTACGTCAGATCGGACCCCGGCGACAACAGCAGCGCCGCGACGCCCGCCGCGCGGCTGCGTGCCGCGGCGCGGTCGCGGCGACCGGCGTGATCCATTCCGAGGTTCGGCATGCGGTCTGCGCCGCAGTATCCCATCGGCAAACCCACACTGACGTTCGCGTTCGGCGCCGCGCTCATCCTCGCGGGCATCCTGCTCGTCGCGGGGTTGGGGTCAGGCACGCCCTCTGCGCCCACGTCCGTCCCGACCTCGATCCCGTCGGCGTCGGTCGCACGCGCGCCGTCGCCGATCCCGCCCGGGTACCGCCTCCGGATGCCGCGCCTCGGCATCGATCTGCCGCTCGCCGAAGGCGACATCGCGCGCGACATCGATCTGCAGCGGACCCCCGAGGGCTTCGCGTTCCATCTGCCCGGGACCGCGACGCCCGGGGCCGGCGGCAACACGTACCTCTACGCGCACGCGCGCGTCGGAATGTTCCTCGCGCTCTGGAACGCGCAGGTCGGTGACGAGGTGGTCGTCTCGACCCCGGATCTCCGCGCGCTGCGATACGTGGTGAGCGAGGTGCACGCGCGCGTCGCGCCCGACGACGTGTCGTGGGTGCAGCCGACCGCGAGCGAGCGGCTCACGCTCCAGACCTCCACCGGTCCGGATCCGGCCGATCCGCGCTTCGTCGTGATCGCGGTCCCTGCAACATCGCGATAACGGGGCGGTAACGCTCGCGTATCGCATCGCGACATTCCGCGACCGCCCAAGCGAGCGCTTCTCCCGCACGCGCTGTCCCACCCGACGACACGCGGTCGCCCGTGGGACATGCGATGGAACCGCCCCTGCCTTGTGAGCCCGGCAGACAACTGGGGGGTGTGTGCGGATGCCGTCCTACCTGGCGCGTACGGGGCTCGCGGTGTTCGCGATGCTGCTCGTCATCGCTCCGCTTACCGAGCGAACTGCCGCGGGGAGCGCCCTCGTCGTGAGTGTCGGCACCATGGATCTTCCCGCGCTGCACGAGGTCGCGCGCACCACGCTCGCGATCGAGGTCGCGACGGTGGCCGTCACGAGCGTCGAGCGCGCTCCGGATCCTCCGGCGACCATGGCGTCCGCGGTCATCCAGCCGGCACCGGCCATCGCGCCGGCGATCGTTCCGCCGCCGGTCCAGAACGACGCGATCGTGCTCGCGTCGTGGTACGGGCCCGGGTTTTATGGCAACCGGACGGCCTGCGGCCAGACGTATACGCCTGAGATCCTCGGCGTCGCGCACCTGAGCCTGCCCTGCGGCACCCTCCTGACGCTGACGTACGGGGCCCGATCGATCACCGTCGCGGTCATCGATCGCGGGCCGTACGTCGCCGGGCGCACGCTCGACCTCTCGAACGCGACGAAGCTCGCCCTCGCGTGCACGGATCTCTGCACGCTTCGGATGCAGGTCGGCCGCTGAGTGTCCGGAGATTGCCCGCACGCTGGACGACCAGGCGAGCGTCGGTATGGAACTTGCAGCCACGCCAGGCCATCAGGCGGTGGAAATGCCGCTACGTGCGTCAGTCAACGAAGGAGTGAGCGATGACCAAGAACAAAGGCGCGATGACCGTCGCCGAGGCCGGACGCAAGGGCGGAGCCACTACCGCCCAGCGACACGGGCCGGAGTTCTACGAGCAGATCGGGAAGAAGGGCGGTCGTACGACGGCCCAACGCCACGGTGCCGACTTCTACGAGCAGATCGGCAAGCAGGGCGGCCAGAAGGTGAAGGACCTCTACGGTCCGCGCTTCTACGGTCGCATCGGCAAGATCGGCGGCGACGCCGTCTCGGAGAAGTACGGGCACGAGCACTTCGAGGAGATCGGCAAGAAGGGCGGCCAGAAGGTCGCGGAGCTGATCGCCCGCGGACGGCAAGCGAGCTGAGCAGCGTCATCGAGGGCCACCCCACCGACCGAGCGAGCGAGCGAACACGCGTCGTCGACCTCCGCGCGTATCAATCGGGAAGATTTCGGTCTTCCCGCGCATTGACAGCGGAACGTGCCTTCCTATCGTCCGTTCCTGTACGCGAACGGCCACAACCGGCGGTCGGATGTACCGCTGAGCGCACAACGCTCGGTCGTTCGGCGAGGAGAGGGACCTTGGACGCGGTCGATCGGCTCGGTGCGGCGCTCGTGGCCGTGGAGTGGGAGGACATCACCGCCTACACGCGGACGGCGATCCCTGAGGACTTCGAGCCCTACCGGCTGCGCAAGCTCACCTGCGGGCTGCTCTGGAAAGAGACTCCCGACTACATCGTTGTCGTAGGTGACTACGACGTCACCAACGCCGGCAAGGACTACCGCCACAACGACTTCCACATCATCCCTCGCGGGGTGATCCGCCAGCTCACCGTGCTGCGCGACCCCTCCGAGATCGTCAGCCTGGACGTCGCCACCGCCGGCTAGCCCGGCGGACGAGTCCAGCGGCCTCCAGCATTCGTATCGCCTGATACGGAAACCTGAACGCGCGTTCGTTGGTATGGAACATCGAACGCCTGTCCGTCGTTCTACCGAACGACAACTGGAGGCCAAGCGATGCTTCGAGCCGAGCTCTACTGCTACTTCTGCGGGCACGGTTCCGGTGAGGTCCTGATCGCGACCCGGTCGCGGCGCCCGACCCCGGAGCAGCTCCGCGCCGCCTACTCCCACGTGACCGGCGATCGGGCCCCCGTCTGGGACGCCGGCGAGCAGCCCCTTTGCCCGCGGTGCGGCGGGCAGCTCTTCCTCGAGAAGTACGAGCACGAGGTCGTCCGCCGGCGCGCGGCGCTCAAGAAGGCGAGCTAGCCAGACCCCGCAGAGGCGATCCGCTCAAGGCGCGGCCGTTCGGTCTTTCGTGGACCGAGCGGCCGCGTTGTTGTGTGGCCTCGTCGCTGGCTGGACCGCGGGACGCTGGGTGCGCCGTTCGCGAAGCGCGAACGAGCGGCTCTCGATCCGGCAGCGGGGGATCATCCGCGGCATCGCCGCGGGGCTCACGAACAAAGAGATCGCGCTGCGCGCCGGCGTGACCGAGGCGACGGTGAAGCGCGAGATCGCGAAGCTGCGCGAGCGGACCGGCGCGTCGAACCGGGCCGCGCTCGTCGCGCGCCTAGGTGAGCCCGGTCACGCGGATCCGGCCAGCCCGAGGCGGTCGGCGACGCCGCTGAGCGCCGCGATCACCTCCGCGCTGAGCTCCTCGAACGGGATCCCGAGATCGTCGGCACCGGCGAGCATCATCTCGCGGCTCACCGCGCGGGCGAAGGCCTTGTCCTTCATCTTCTTGCGCACGGACGAGGGTTCGACCTCCGCCACTCGCTTCGTCGGACGCACCAGCGCGACCGCGGTGACGAAGCCGCAGAGCTCGTCCACCGCGTAGAGCGTCTTCTCCATCGGCGTGACCCGCGGGATGCCGGTGTGGTCGCCGTGGCTCTGGATCGCGTGCACGATCTTCCCCGGGACGCCCGCCTGCTCGAGGATCGGCTTGCCGTTCTGCGGATGGCCTTCCGGATCGCGCTCGTAGTCGAAATCGTGGAGTAGTCCGGTCACCGCCCACTCTTCTTCGTCGCCGTCGAACCGCGGCGCGAACCGGCGCATCGCCGCTTCGACGGCCAGGCCGTGCTTCCGCAGGCTGTCGCCCTTCGTGTGCTCGCAGAGCAGCGCGTACGCGGCGTCCCGGTCCATCGGCGGTGATAGGTTAGGGCCGTGGTCGAGCTCACGCCCCTCGCGGCCGAGAAGCTGAACGGGCTCCTGTCCGCGCATCCGGCGCGACGCGTGCTCCGGGTGTACGTCGCGGGACGGAGCTGCTGCGGCTACCAGTACGGTCTCGCGCTCGACGACGCCGGCGCGCCCGACGACGCGGTCGTCGAGCGGGCGGGCATCTCGGTCGCGATCGATCCGGAGAGTCTCCCGTTCGTCGAAGGCGCGACGGTCGACTTTGTCGATTCGCCCGAGGGCGCGGGCTTCACGGTCCGCAACCCCAGGCTCGACAGCGGCGGCTGCGCGTGCGGGAACCGCTAGCGGTCGACTGACCCATCACCGGCTGCGGCTGTCTCCTCGTCGTCGCCGCGCTCGTCGCGATCCTCGCCGTGTTCGTCTTCGGCTCGACCGATCCCGGTGAGCCCGTGGCCCAGATCGTCGCGGCGATCGTCAGCCTGGCCGGCGTTCGCTCCATGACGTCGCGCGCTCGTACGCCCGCGCGACCCTGAGGAGCCGCGCCTCGGCCCACGGCCGCGCGACGAGCTGCAGCCCGATCGGCAGGCCCGAGCGGTCGAAGCCGCAGGGGACCGAGATCGCGGGGAGCCCCGTGAGATTGAAGGCCGAGGTGTAGGCCGTGAGCGTCGTGGCCGCCGCGACGGCGTCCTGGCCCTCGCGTAGCGGGGCCGTGATCGGCGTCGTTGGAAGCACGATCGCGTCCCATCCCTCGAGCGCGTCGGCGTACGCGCGGCGCAGCTCATCCCGTGTCCGCCGCGCGATGGCGTACGCCGGACCCGTGCGCGTCAGGCCGAGATCGATGCGCTTGGCGACATCGGCGCCGTAGTCGGCGCGGTGCGCGGCGATCCGCTCGCGGTGATAGGCGCCGGCCTCCGTGCCGATGATCACGGTCTGGGTCTCGCGGAGCTCGTCCACGCGCGGGAGCTCGACGTCCTCGCATCGCGCGCCCTCCGTCGCGAGGACCTCGATCGCGGCGCCCACGGCCGCGGCCACGTCGGGCGCGGGCTGCTCGTTGGCCTCGAGGCGCGTGAAGAACCGACCGCGCACGACGCCGATGCGCAGCCCCCGCACGCCGGACTCGATGTCCGCGCGGTAGTCGTCGACCGGCACGTCGGCGGATGCCGGATCGCGCGGGTCGTACCCCGCGATGGCCTGAAGCAGGAGCGCGGCGTCGCGGACCGAGCGGGCCATCGGTCCGGCGTGGTCGAGCGACCACGCGAGGGGGATCGCGCCGCGCAGACTCGCGCGTCCGTACGTCGGCTTCAGGCCGACGACGCCGCAGAGCGACGCGGGGATCCGGATCGATCCTCCGGTATCGCTCCCGATCGCGCCGAAGCACATCCCCGCGACGAGCGCGGCGCCGTTGCCGCCGCTCGATCCGCCCGGGATCCGGTCCGTCGCCCACGGGTTCTTCGTCGGGCCGAAGTGCGGATTGTCGTTCGTCACGCCGAAGGCCCACTCGTGCAGGTTGGTCTTGCCGAGGTTGACCGCGCCCGCGTCGAACAGCCGCCGCGCGACCGCGCTGTCCTCGGCCGGCACGTTCTTGGCGAAGAGCTTCGAGCCGCCGGTCGTCGGCACGCCCGCGACGTCGAACAGATCCTTCAGCGCGATCGGCGCGCCGGCGAGCGCGCCGCGAGCGTCGCCGTTCGTCGCGTGCTCCCGCGCGGTCTCGGCGGTGACCGTGATGAAGGCGTTGAGCTCGGGCTCGCGGGCCGCGATGCGCCGAAGCGCCAGCTCGGTCAACTCGAGCGCTCGGATCGTTCGCCCGCGCAGCGCAGCGATCGCGTCTTCGAGCGATCGATCGAGCGGCGCGTCGTCCACCCGCGAAGTATCGTCGTCGCCATCGACGGCTTCTCGCGGCGCGCGGGCATCTTGGCGTACCTCGTCGCAGCATGCTCGCTCGCGTACGCGGTCGTGTACCTCGGGTTCGCGAGCCGCGCGCCCGACGATCGCTTCTCGAACCAGCTCGCCTGGGCGCTCATCGCGGCGGGCGCGCTTGCCGCATCGGTCGCGGTCGTGGCGATGAGCGAGCGCTTCGGTGGTGGCTATGCGCGCTGGCTCTCGCTCCTCGGCGTCGGCTACGCGCTCCTCTCCGCCACGCACGGGGTCTACGCCGCGATCCTCGCGGGCTCGGGGCTGGCGGTGAGCGACCTCTCGCCGACCGATCCGCGGGGCTTCGCGACGTTCGGGCTCGCCGGCCTCTGGATGCTCGTCCTCGGCTGGACCGCACGAACGGGCGAGGCGCTGCCGCGCCGGCTCGCGCTGCTCGCGATCGTCGGCGGGCTCGACCTCGTGCTCCTGTACGCGGCGACGCTGGCGGGCGCGACGGCGGCGATCCTCGTGACCGGCGGGCTCGCGTCGGTCGTGCTCGGACCGGCATTCTGGATCTGGAGCGGCCGCCTGCTCCGCGCGTAGCCTCTCGAACTGCTACCCGCCTAGCGGGTGAGCGGGTCGACGATCCGCGTGCCGATCGTCGCCTCCCAGTGCACGTGCGGACCGGTCGTGGCTCCGGTGAGCCCGATGAGCGCGACCGGTTGCCCGCGCACGACCCGATCGCCGACGCGCACGAGCGCGGCCGACGTGTGGTAGTCGCAGGTGACGACGCCGCTCGCGTGCCCGACGCAGACCCGGCGGCCGCCGACGTTGACCCAACCCACCGCGGTGACGATCCCATCATCCGCCGCGGTGATGAGCGCACCGAGCGGCGCCGCGATGTCGATGCCGGTATGCGCCGGTGTGATGACCTGCGTGATCGCGCCCACGACCGGCCGGACGTACCGGGTATCGCTCGGCGCGAAGGTCGCGAGCGCGGGGATCGGCGGCGGCTTCGCGGTCACGCCAGTGCCGCAGCGGAAGAGCTCGAGTCGTGTCGTACGGAGCGACGTCCGACTGTCGCCGGAGAAGTAGCGGCCATCGGGGCTGAAGCCCCGGGCGCCGAGGAGGTTCGGCAGGATCGCGGTCGCGCTCGGCGTCGCGGCGCCGAACGCCGCATAGCTGTCGAACGTGATGTCTCCGGTCACCGTCGGGGTCACCGCGCCGAGGAGGAGCGAGCGGCCATCGGGCGTCCACTGATGGACGGGTCCCGCGAAGCGGGCCAACGGAGCGCTTCTGACCGTCTCGCCGTCGCGGAGCTCGACCCGATCGGCATACCGAACGAGGAGCGTCTCGCCCGTCGGCGACCACTCCGTGTACGTCGCGTCGGGAACGTCGAGCTCGGTCACCGCGCCGGTGCGCGTCACGCCGGCGAAGCGCCGCACGGTGCCGTCGAGGGAATACCGGGTGATGAGGAAGCGCTCGGCGTCGGCGCTGAAGCTCGCGTCGTCGGCGGGGTACGTGGGCACGACGTCGTCGGGGAGCGTCGCGATCGTCTTCACCTGGCCGTCGGTCCAGCTCTGCAGCTCGTTCTTCGCGAAGTAGTAGAGCGTGTCCCCGACCCACCGGACGTCTGGGATCGTCGCGCGCGGCAGATCGATGATCCGACCACCGATGACGATGCGCAGATCTCCGTCCCAGCTCCAGTACGAGAGGTACTTCCCGGACGTCGACCATTGCTGGCGCTCGCCGACGCCCAGCGGCGTGAGCTCCCCGGTCGGCAGGTCGAGCGCGTCGAGGAAGAAGTCCTCCGGCGAGCCGGTGATGCGAGCGGACGGCAGGACGACGGTGTAGTCGATCGCGAGGGTGCGGCCGTTCGGCGACCACGCGACGCCGATGACGTCCGTGATCGGCGGGATCGGGACGCGCTCGGTGCAGACGAGGGCATCGGGCCCGTTCGGCGGCGTTGGGGTCGGCGCACGGCGGGGCGGGTCGGTCGGATTGGGGCTCGGCGAGGGGCTGCTGATCGTGACCGTCGGCCGCCCGGCCGGCGGCGTCTCGCACGCCGCGATCATCGAAATGGCCGCGATCAAGACAACAAGCGCGCAGCGCGGGAGCCGCTCCACCAAGAGATTGTTGACGCATCCAGTGAGCGCCCGCGGTATCAGGGTCGGCGCCGTCTGGCCACATCATTCCAAAACGCGGTACTTGACAGGTGTCGCGCGGTCCGTGTATAAAACCATCTGGTTACATAACCAGGAGGTTTAGTAAGCGAATCATGGCGACGGACCGGCTGAGCGCCACCTTCTCGGCGATCGCGGACCCGACCCGACGGGCCATCTTGGCTCGGCTCGCCTCGGGCGAGGCGACCGTCACGGAGCTCGCGAAGCCCTTTGATATGACCCTCCCGGCCGTCTCCAAGCACCTCAAAGTGCTCGAGCAGGCGGGCCTCATTTCCCGCGGCCGTGACGCGCAGTGGCGTCCCGCCCGGCTCGAGGCCGACCGTCTGCGGGAGGCGACCAAGTGGATGGAGCGCTACCGGATCTTCTGGGAGAAGAGCCTCGATCGCCTCGACGCACACCTGCGCGAGCTGCAAAAGGAGAAGGAACATGGCCGCGGCAAGTAGCGTGATCGCACCCGAGCGGACCCTCGTCACCATCCGTGAATTCGACGCTCCGCGCGCGCTGGTCTATCGCGCGTGGACGGACCCGAAGCAGCTCGCGCGCTGGTTCCCGCCGGAGGGATTCACGACCGCGGCGTGCGAGCTCGACGTGCGCCCTGGCGGCGCAGTCCGCATCGACTTCCGCTCACCTCCGGGCGAGCCGTTCAACGGCGCGGTCATGCCCGGACGGGGCGAGTACCGCGAGGTCGTCCCGAACGAGCGCCTCGCGTTCACCCTCGTGCCCGAGATCGGCGATCAGAAGATGCCGGTCGTATTGACGACCGTGCTCTTCGAGGATGCCGGTCCCGGCCGGACGAAGCTCACGATCCACCAGTCCGCCGAGACCGTTGTGGAGTTCGAGCAGCTGGCGAAGACGGGCATGGCCGAGGGCATCGCCCAGAGCCTGGGCAAGCTCGCGGGCGTGCTGTCCGGGAACCCCACCGACCGCGGCGTCAGCGTCGTCGGCCGCACGTTGACCCTGACGCGCGTGTTCCGGGCGCCGCGCGAGCTCGTGTGGACCGCGATCACCGATCCGAAGCACATCACGAAGTGGATGTTCGCCAACGACTGGGAGTCGCCGTCGGCGAAGCTCGATCCGAGACCGGGCGGCACGTTCAGCGTCCTCATGCGCCCGACCGACCGGAGCCAGGAAGGCTTCGACTTCGGCGGCACGTACCGCGAGGTCACGAAGCTCGGGCGCATCGTCATGGTCATCGGCGACGGGCGCGTGATGACCTGGACGCTCGATGAGGTCCTCGGCGGCACGAAGCTCACCCTGTCGCTCGAGATGGCGATGGACGAGGAGCGCGAGCGCGGCGGCTACACCCAGATCCTCGACCACCTCGCCGCGCACCTGGAGACCTTTGCCAACGGGGGCACGACGCGATGAAGAAGATCACACCGTTCCTCTGGTTCGACGATCAGGCGGAGGAGGCCCTGCGGTTCTACGTATCGGTCTTCAAGGATTCGAAGATCCTCGAGGTGACGCCGGGCCCCGGAGGGAAGGCGTTCACCGTGCGCGCCGACATCGACGGCCAGGAGCTCATCGGCCTCAATGCCGGACCGCAGTTCAAGTTCACCGAGGCGATCTCGCTGTTCGTCGACTGCGAGGACCAAGCGGAGGTCGACGACCTCTGGGCGAAGCTCTCGGCGAAGGGCGGTGAAGAGGGCAGCTGCGGCTGGGTCAAGGACCGCTTCGGCCTGTGGTGGCAGATCGTCCCGCGGGCGCTCGCGGAGCTCATGGGCGATCCGGACCGCGCGAAGGCGAAGCGCGTGAGCGACGCGATGCTGAAGATGAAGAAGATCGACGTTGCCGGACTCAAGCGCGCGCACGGCGGGTGAGTCACTCGGCTGACTCGTCAGGAATGACTGGACGGCCTGCGCAGCCTGCGGCAGGTCTACCACCCCTTGACCGGGAGCAGTAGGTTTAGACGGCGCTGGGCGAAGCGCAGAGGTTGGGGAGCATGCGGGTACTCGTTGCCGACGATCACGAGATGGTCCGTGAGGGCGTGAAGGCCGCGCTGCGCTTCGAGGAGGGTATCGAGGTCGTCGGCGAGGCGAAGGACGGGCTCGACGCGCTCCGTCTGGCGCACGAGCTCAGGCCCGATGCCATGGTGATCGACAATCACATGCCCGGCCTCTCGGGGATCGCGGTGGCTCGACACGTCGCCCGCGACCTGCCCGGGACCGCGATCGTGCTCCTCACGCTGGACGATCAGGTACGCGAGGTCGCCCTGGCCGCAGGGGTACAGGCGGTGATCTCCAAGGACGCGCCGTCAGGCGAGCTCGCCCGCGCGGTCCGCCGGATCGCCGAGCGATGGCAGCGCCGCAGTCCGGGCCGGCGCGCAGGCGACCGGCTCTACGCCGAATCCGTACGCGCGCTGTCCGCCGCGATCGAGGCGAAGGAGATCGGCCTGGGAGTCGCGCCGCCGCCACAACTTGCGGGCGTCGCGCGGCAGCTCGCGCGGCGCCTCGGGCGCGATGCCGATGAAGCGGAACGCATCGAGCTCGCCATGCTGCTGCGGGACATCGGAAAGGTGGCGATCCCGGAGGCGACCCTCACGAAGCGCACGCCGCTCGACCCGAGCGAGCTCGAGCAGGTGCGTAGCCACGTGACGCTTGGCACCGACATGCTCGTGGCGGCACCGGCCCTCCGCGACCTCGTGCCGATCGTGCGCCACCATCACGAGCGCTACGACGGCTCGGGCTACCCCGATGGGTTGCGGGGCGATGACATCCCGGTCGGAGCCCAGATCGTCGGCGTTCTCGATGCCTTCAACGGCATCGTCTCCGCCCGGTCCTACAAATCGGCGTTCTCCGCGGAGTTCGCTCTCGACCAGCTGTTACTCGGCGCGGGCCGAGAGTTCGCCACGCCCATCGTCGAGGGGTTCGTCGGGGTCTACCGGGGCGATCTGGTCGGCTCGCTCGCCTGATCGGCGGCCGGGGTGCCGCTTCATGGCGTGACGCCGGGCGCTTGTCAGACGTTCCACCACAGGGATAGTCTGTGCGCTCGCGATCGAGCAAGGGCCAGCCGTGGTGGTGCGTGGACGACGCGGTAGCCAAGGGGATGGAAACTAGATGAGCGGTCAGTCAGTAGAGCACGCCGCGCGGAACAACGTCCGCCGCATTCTCATCAGCCTCATCGTCGTGGGCTTCGTGAGCGCGGCGGCGGCGAGCACGTTCGCCACCTTCAACGCCCAGACGGCGAACCCGGCCACGATCGCGAACGCGACCGTGAAGATGTCGAACACCGTCGGGACGAACCTTGGTGGTACGGATTGCACCTCGGGTGTCGCCGATTCGACGTGCAAGGTGATCTTCACCGCGAACAACACCGACAGCGCGGCGTCGCTCACGACGGGACAGACCAACCTGAAGCCCGGCGATGTGACCCCGGCGACGAACTCGGTGACCGTGACCTACACCGGATCGCTGACGACGTCCAAGTTCCGGCTTTTCGGGTCGGCGTACGCGTCGAAGGCCGGCAGCTCCTCAACGCTCTGCACGGCGGTGAACCCCGGATCGCAGCTGCAGTTCCAGGTCAAGCAAGGGTCGACGACCATCTACCCCGTCGGGGGTGGCGCTAACGATTACGGAACGCTCGACGCCTTCGCCACGCTGTACACAACGACTGCGAATGGCCTCGCCCTCAAGGGCGGCGCGAGCGGCGCCGGGACCGCTGACGTGTGGAACACGACCGACAGCTCGGCCTTCACGTTCAACGTGAGGCTCGCGGCCGTGGACAACACGTACCAGGGTTGCCAGACCACCGCGACCTTCGCGTTCTACGCCGAGCAGTAGCGAAAGCTCGCACCGGGTCGCTCGCTGGTGGCCGTCGTCAGGCTGCTCGCCGGATCGAAGCTCGCGGTGGCGGTCGTCGTGACCGCGAGCGCGGTCGCCGGTGCGGGGGGGTTCTACCTGGCCACGCAACTCACCGCGGAGGTCGTGAACCACGAGCAGACGGTGACGCTCGGGACACTCATCCTGAGCAATCGCGTCGGTGACGGCGCAGCCTGCCTCTCCGCACCGGACCTGACGACCGACCGCAACGCGCAGACCTGCGATGCGGCGTTCGATCTCCGCGTGCAAAAGCCGGGTGATAGCGCCACCGCGCAGATCGAGATCGCGAACATCGGTGTGCTCGACGCGAGCGCTCTCCGCGTTTACGCACCGCAGTGTTCGGACGACAACGCGGAGCCATTCCACGGTTCGGGTAACCCCTGCGCCAAGCTCCAGCTCTACATCCAGCTGTGGACTGACGCGACGCGCGCGACACCGGCCAGCTGCCTGTACGGCGGGAGCGCTGATGGAAAGCGCTGCGACTTCTCAGACCCCACGAAGACGATCGGGGCGTTCGTCTCGGTCCACGACAGCGTCGCGAACGCACTCGTGGTCGGGCCGCTGTCGCACGGCGAGCGCGACCTGTTCACGATCGGCGTGCGTCTGCCGATCGACACGGACAACAGCTACCAGGGTCGACGCGCTACGACCAGCCTGGCCTGGCACATGACCCAATGACCCGTCCGTTCTGGAAGGCCCTCGTCTGGATCGCGTGGACCACCGGTCATCGGGATGCTGCCTGCGCGCTCTGGGAACGCTCAGGGCTGTGGCGGGTGCGGCGGCGGACGCTTCGCGAGCGCGCCGTCCTCGGCCTGCTGTGGTCGCTCGGGACCGCGCTCATGGTGCTCGCTGTCGGCCTCGTGTTCCTGACGCTCGGTCCTCGCGTGCTGCCCTTTCAGACCTACACCGTCCTCTCCGGGAGCATGCGTCCGGTCATACCGGTCGGGTCGATCGCGGTCCTCGAGCCGGTCGGCGCGGGGGAGCTCGGGGTGGGCGACATCATCACCTTCGGGCGACCGGATCGACCCACTGAATTCGTGACCCATCGCATCATTCGCGTCGAGCCGCGTGCCGAAGGACCGGTCTTCATCACGAAGGGCGACGCGAACGGCGTCGAGGATCCGTGGGAGGTGCCGGCCGGCGGGCGCGGATGGCGCTACGTGTGGTCCATTCCCTTCCTCGGCTACGTCCTCGTGACCATGCAGTCACCCATCGGGCGGGTCCTCTTGCTACTGCTGCCGGCCCTCGCCCTCGCCGGGTGGACGTTGCTCGAGCTCTGGCGACCCGCTCCACGCCTGCAGCCACGGATGAGCCCGGCATGAGCCGACTGAGCGCACGACACCTCGTCATGGCCGCTGTGGCCACGACGCTCGTCGTGCTCGCGACGAATCCGCTGCCGCGCACGTCGGCCCTAATGAGCTCCCGCACGGCGAACGGCGCGACCGTGGCGAACGCGCTGCTGCACACGCCGACGAGCCTTCAGGTGACGATCGGTACCACCGGAGGCACCGCGATCTCGTTGAGCTGGACTGCGTCGCCGACCCTATGGTCGTCCGGCGAGCGGGTGTACCGACGGCTCACGACGACCGGCGCGTTCACCAAGGTCGCGGAGTTCGCGAACCTCACCACGACGACGTACAGCGAGGACCCGGGCACCAGCGACGCGTACTACGTGGTGCGCGCGTACTACACGAACGCGAACGGCGGCAACTGGGAGAGCCAGGACAGCAACCAGGTGAAGCCACCCGTGCACACCTCGGCGCTGCAGATTGTGAACGCGGTCGCGTCGATCCCGGATGAGCCGGACCTTGGCGACCAGATCGTGCTGACCTATAGCGAAGCGATGCTGCCGTCCTCGTTCGGCACGTGCGCGACGGGCGGAAACAGCGGAACGGACCTCACGCTCAACGCCACGAACCCGAACACGATCGTCGCGAATGGCACGAACCTCACGGTCGGTACCGTCAATCTCGGTGGCACCGGCTACTTCACGATCGGCGGCACCGCGCTGAACTCAACCTGCTCGTGGAACGCGGGCAACACCAAGCTCACGATCACCTTCGGGACGGTGCTGAACGGCGGGATCGTGACGACCCCGAATACCGCGACGTACCGGCCGGACCTGCCCGCGAGCCCGACGCTCCAGATCAAGAGCGCGCTGGGCGAGAACCTGAACACCACCGTCCACCCGACGACGACGGGCATCTTCTTCTAGCCGCTCGCTTCCTTGGCCGGCTAGTAAGAATGGCGTAGCCAAGGATCGGTCAATCGGCGAATTGCGCCGGCGGTGAAGGGCCTGTAGCTTGCGCCCGCGCCTCGCTGACAAGCGAGGCCCGGAGACCGCGGTGGGGGTTTTCATCGAGTGAGGGTTGCTGTCCGTTCGTTCAGCATGTTCGTGTTCGGCCTGCTCGTCTTCGCGGTCGGCCTTTCGACACCGGCGGCCGCGGCGCCGCCCGAGATCAACCAGCGCATCGACATTCCGGCGTTCGGCTTCTTCGACCCCTGCACGAACGAGTTCTTCGTCGGGAGCGGGACGATCCACCTCATCCTGAAGACATCGAGTTCGGCGGACGTCACGAGGTTCGACGTGCACGTCGTGTCGCGCGCTCGTGGGACCAGCCTCCTGACGGGGACCCGGTTTACCTTGATCCAGAACCAGAACGCACACGGCACGTTCAGCTCGACCTTCCCGTTCTTCCCGTTCAGCGTGGACGCGGTGACCATCGTCCGGGTCATCGGCCAGGGCAACGCGCCGGACTTCCGCCTGCACATCGTCGCGCAGATCGCCGTCGACGCCAACGGCCAGCCGACCCTGGTAGACGTCAAGCGGAACACCACATGCAGCGGAGGGCCACTGCCGCAGGGCTGACCAGCAGCGTCCGGCCGATGACGCGCGTCTGAGCACCGCCGCTCGGTCGCGTCGGCTCTGTGACGGCGCAATTCAAGGTGCTACGCTGCCCGACTAATTCACGCTGACTGCGCGAGGGGGAACTGGGATCGGTCGGGTTTGGTCCGCGTCGCTGACCCTGCTTGCCGCAGTGGCCCTGATCGCCGTCGTCCCGGCGACCGCGTGGGCCGGCGCGCCCACCGGACAGGGCCCGGATGCCGCGCCGATCGAGGTCGTCGCCGCCGCACGCCATGATGTCTCGCCGCGGCTGCGGGATCTCACCCCGGTGGTCCGCGACCGGGCGACCCAACGGGAAGTGCCGCTCCTGCCGACCAGCGCGGCGCAAGGGGGGACGGGTTCCCGAGACGGCGCCCTCCAGACCACCGTCCTCCCGGACGTCGGGACGACGCCGGGGCTCAATTTCGCCGGTGTCGGCAACGGTGATTACGGCTTCACGCCGAACGCCGCGCCGCCCGACACGAACGGCGCTGCCGGCCTGACCCAGTACGTCCAGTGGGTGAACGAATCGTTCGCCGTGTTCAACAAGTCGACCGGGGCGCTCCTCTACGGTCCGGCGGCCGGCAATACGTTGTGGTCCGGCTTCGGCGGGAGTTGTCAGACCGACAACGACGGCGACCCGATCGCGCAGTACGACAAGGCCGCGAATCGCTGGGTCCTGACGCAATTCGCGGTGCCGAGGGGTGGCCCCTACTTCCAATGCATCGCGGTGTCGACGACGTCGGACGCCACCGGCAGCTACTTCCGCTACGCGTTCCAGCTGCCGCAGTTCCCGGACTACCCGAAGCTCGCGGTCTGGCCCGACGCGTACTACATGTCGTTCAACATGTTCAGGGGCGGCCGCACCTTCACCGGTGCGCGCGCCTGTGCCCTGGATCGGAGCAAGATGCTCTCGGGCGGGCCGGCCACCGCGGTGTGCGCGCAGCTGAGTTCGAGCTTCGCCAGTCTGCTGCCCTCCGACCTCGACGGAGCGACACCGCCGCCCGCCGGCTCGCCGGACTACTACCTGAACTTCGGGACCAACTCGCTCAACGTCTGGCAGTTCCACGTGGACTTCGTGACCACCGCGAACTCGACGTTCACCGGACCGACGAACATCCCGGTGGCGAGCTTCTCCGCGGCCTGCGGCGGCGGCACCTGCATCCCGCAGCTCGGCACGAGCAACACCCTCGACTCGCTCGGCGACCGCCTGATGTACCGCCTTGCCTACCGCAACTTCGGTGATCACGAGTCGCTCGTGGTCGACCATTCGGTCGCGGCCGGCTCGTCGACCGGCATCCGCTGGTACGAGATCCGCAGTCCCCGGACCGCGCCGACGATCTTCCAGCAGGGCACGTTCGCGCCGGACGCCGCGTACCGCTGGATGGGCAGCATCGCGATGGATCACGTGGGCGATATCGCGGTCGGCTACAGCGTCTCGAGCTCTTCGATCAATCCCTCGATCCGCTACTCCGGCCGGGTCCCGACCGACCCGCTCGGCATGCTCGAGGCCGAGAACTCGATCTTGACCGGTGGCGGTTCGCAGACCGGCACGCTGAGTCGCTGGGGCGACTACAGCGCGATGAGCATCGACCCGGTCGACGACTGCACCTTCTATTACACGACCGAGTACTTGAAGGCGAGCGGCTCGTTCAACTGGAGCACCCGGATCGCCTCCTTCAAGTTCCCCGGCTGCGATAGACCGACCGTCGCCAGCCCGGCCGCGGCGACTCCGAACCCGGTGACCGGGACGACCACCACCGTCAGCGTCCTGGGCGCCGATGACGCCGGCGAGGCGACCCTCACCTACAGCTGGTCGGCGAGCGGCCCCGCCCCGGTGAGCTTCAGCCCG
>Ga0070698_100001926_pt1 | contig 23073 bp, 24 predicted proteins | sample KBSK1502metaG_FD_65477 | JGI IMG/M metagenome (GOLD analysis project Ga0070698, IMG submission 65477) | Corn, switchgrass and miscanthus rhizosphere microbial communities from Kellogg Biological Station, Michigan, USA - KBS K1-50-2 metaG | ecosystem: Host-associated > Plants > Roots >...
ATCGCGTTGAAGACCGCGGTCGGCCAGTTGCTGACACGCGAGTTCAACCCGCCGCCAGGGGTCACCAAAAGCGGGAAGCCGGAGCCAGTCTCCTCATAGCGGATGCGGACATCGCCTTTTTGATAGAACGGCATGGCAGTTCCTCCTGAGCCTAGAGTGGAAGTCCCCGCGACAGACGGTCCCAGGCGCCGCACCGCCCCGCGATAGCGAACCCTTGGACAGGTCTGCTCGATGCGCGAGTTCACTCCAACTTACGCCGCCACTCAACCCCATCACGGAACACCCCCAGAATCCTTGCCCCCTCGACACTAGATTTGACCGACCCGGTAGCGCTTCCTGATGCGGACGCCGCGACCGTGTTGATCTTCGAGCAGGGTCTCCAACACGAGAGGCGGCACCTCGCCTCACTGAAGGCCCGGGGGTTTACCTTGGTTGAAATTCCGGGTGAGGGCTTTGACATCGACGAGCGAACTGCACGCGCCAAGGAGAGCCGATGCGGAGCAGGGCTGAGGTGATCTATCAGGCCGCTTTGGTCGTGCCACCTTGGCTCGGCATCAACCCCGGGGTCGGCTAAACCAGTAGATCAGATCCTTCAGTTTCATCGCCCCTCGCTCCGCGGCGTCGACTTGATCGGCAAGCTCGAGCGGGCGGATGGGAAGCCGAATCCTGAGGGCGAGCCGCACCCGCTTTGACCCTTTTGGCAGAGGCTGCCCCGCCCGACACATTCCCAGCTCTATTCCGCCGCGATCCGCTCCCAGGTGATCTCGCGGTGTTCCTCGCTTTCAGCGATCCGGCGCGGCGGGGGAATGAGGACCATACGGGCGCCCTGAAAGCGCACCCCGCGCACCTGATCGCTGCCGATGCGGCTCGGGTCTGAGGCGGCGTCAACCCGGGTGACAAGCTTCTCGCCGTCATAGGTGTAGCTGCCGCAATAGGAGCTATATTCCCGGCTGACTCCTGCCGGCAGCGCCTTCCGTCCGTCACACACGACCGACATCATCCGCCCATCCGCCGTGAAGGTGACGCGGCCTAGCGCTTTTCCGCCATAGGGCGAGGGGCGCGCCGCGCCGGCTGCGTCGCGGGCGGTGGCGTGGATCAGTTTCCAGGTTCCGACGATGGATGGCATTCAGTGATCTCCAGGAAGGGGGATTGTGGCCGATCAGAGAGCGCAACGCCGATGCTGTTAGCGTCGCAGTGGAGGGCACTATAGCCGCCGGCGGAGTAGATCGCACCTCCGCCGCGTCTCCTACAATATTGTCGAAGGCACCACGCCGGTTGTCAGACTCAAGACGGGGTTCAGCCGGCGCAGCCTCCGCCGGATGACAAAAGCAAAATGCTGCGCAATGCTAGGTGCAGTGCCCCGTCTAAAGGAGCCGCCCCATGTCGACCGTTCAGCCTTTCCCAGCCGGTGGACACCGCTCTATCAGCTACCAGTTCCAATATTCTGGCGGGGTTGCCGCCGAGCCCGGCTTCCGCATCGAGCGCGCGCGTTTCACGAGACCCGTGCCGCTGGCCGAAGGTTTCGATGCGATCGAAGCCTACCTCGGTGGCATCGGACGCTCGCCGACGGCGTTCTGCGCCTGCTAGCTGCGCTCCCCAGCGCAATTTACCGACGCCGGGTTCGTCGCGTTCAATCGGCATTATGTCGAGCGGCTGGCCGCCTGGGGGATCTTCCGCGATGAGGTCAACCCGGTTGCCCGCTCGAATGTCTGCCCGGAAATCGACCCGCCCGCCACTCCGTCGTGCTACGCCTTCAGCTACACCGTGCCGAACGAAAATCGCACGGCGCGCAGCTTTGTTGCCGCCGGAAGCGGCGAAGCGCGCGAGGGCGGCCCCAGCTATGAAGGGCGCATCATTCGGCGCGGTGACCAGTCGCCTGAGGCGATGCGCGAGAAAGCGCGTTTCGTGCTCGGGGCGATGGAGCAGCGGATGACGGCGCTCGGCTTCGGCTGGGCGGACGTGACTGCGACCCAGGTCTATACGATCTTCGACATCCATCCGCTCCTGCCCGACGAGATCGTCCGCCGCAGAGCCAGCCCGGGCGGCTTGACCTGGCATTTCGCGCGCCCGCCGGTGCAGGGTCTCGATTTCGAGATGGACGTGCGCGGCGTCGCCCACGAATTAGTGATCTGACGCGCCAAGGTACCGACGCAAAGTGGAGGAGGTCCTCAGACCCGCCATTGCAGCCGGCTTCTATGTAGTCTGCGCTTAGCCAATGGTGGGCGTATAATCGCGAACACGAATGCGATCGCGGCAAGCCTTATAACGTCGCCAACCAGTGTCCCGCAACCGCTCGACATGGTTCGGTCAAGCGTTGTGGCCATGATTGCCCTTTATGCTGAGGCGTACCGCGTGGACGGACGCGTTGGCAAAGCCGCGGGTGACCGGCGCTTGCTGAGCGACAATTGCATCCCGTCAACATTGTCGGTCGTCCAACGGACAACATCTGCAACTCTAAGACCGGCGCCGCTACCATGGTCGTGCCGGAAATATGGGGAGCCGAGGAATGCAGGGTGCGGGCTTCGACTACATCATCGTCGGCGCCGGCTCGGCCGGTTGCACGCTGGCGCACGGCTTGACCGAGGACGGCAATGCGCGCGTCCTGCTGATCGAGGCCGGTGGCTGGGACCGGGACCCGTGGCTGTCGATCCCGCTCGCCTGGGGCCGTATCCTCGAACGGCGGATGGTTGAGTCACGGATTAGCTAACCAGACACCCGCCTTCGAAAGGAGTGACGGGGCTTGAGGTAAATTTCCTCGGCGGGTATGACGCGGCCACGGCTTGCACGAGGCATGCGCACAGCCAAAAGACTAGGGTGGCCGGACCAGGGCCGACCTAGTTGCGGCGCGGGCGGCGCAGCGTGAAGGTTTCGAACGGGGCCAGCTGACCGTCTGTACCCAGCACGTCATAGTAGGCGACTTCGATCGTTGTGAAGTCGCCGGGATTTGATCCCGGGTCGACGGTGAATGCCGCGAAGCCATAGGAATGCGCGGCATTTCTCACGGCAGACCAGGGCGCATGCTCCTTGACGTAGACCGGCGGACGCTTGCCTGTCTTCGGGTCAGGTTCGCCAATGGAAGTGATCACCCGACACTGCGGCGGGTTGAAGAACAGCGTGTTCGACGGAACGGACGTTCCGCCACCGCCGATCACCATGTGTACCGTTCCCTTGGTAGTATCGATCACGTCCGTGGCGGTTGCAGCGGGGACCGGCGTCAGGGTGGCGTTTTCTTCCCGGCCGCGGATCGGGTGTGAGCGTTCGTAGTGGTGCTCGTGTCCGCACACCACAAGGTCGACGCCGTATTTGTCGAACAACGGCACCCATTGCTCGCGGATCCCGAGGTCTGCGCCATTGAACTTGTCAACTGTCGATATGGCGACCTGGTGCATGCACACCACGATCCAATCGACATCATGATCGCCGCGGGCGGCAGCCAACTCCTTTTCCAACCAGGCCTTCTGAGCGCCCTCCGAATAGCCCCGGATATACGAGTTGCCCCCGTCTTGGTACGTGACGTCGTCGTTGGCAAGGCTGATCACGCGCATCGAGCCTACGGTGAAGGCGTACCATAGCCCACGGGTCACATCGGTATGGCCGGCGGCCTCCGCTAGCGAGAAGTAGGTCTGATAAGCCTGATACCCGATCGGTCCGTTGCCGAGCTCGTTCTCGTGGTTGCCGGCCGCGGGCATCCAGGGACGCTTGCGGGCGCTGCGGCTGTTGTTCTCCCAGAAATCCCACCAGGTCCGTATCCGATCCTCGGCGATATTGGCGTAGCAGAGATCGCCGTTGAGCAGGTGAAACAGGGGCTGCAGCCGCTCCACGCCGAGAACCGTATCCGCAGCCGCCGGCGAGCCGAGATTGTCGTTCACATACGGCGGGTTCGAAATTGTTACCCCCTCCGGGAGCTTGTACTTCTTGCCCACGGTGGGGGTGGCCTGATCCCCGAAGCTGGTGAACGTGAACCGCGCGCGGCCGCGAGGGGCAGTTCGGAACGTGCCGAACTCCGGTGCAGCGCCCTCGTGGGATGCCGCGTACAGATAAGCGGAGTCGACGCGCAGCTGGCCGATTTTCGCATGATAGGCGTAGACAACCTGGCCCGACTTTGCGTCGGTGTAGCTCGTCTCTTTCGCCGCGACGATGCGGTCGAGCTGGCCATCGAGAGTCCCGAGCATGACGCGGGGATTGCGCACGGATTGCAGCGTGTGCCAGGACACCACCATTTCCGACGCCGCATCCGCGCCGAACTGCAGATGCAGTCCGGCGACCGGAGGTGTGGTCAGCGGATCAGCCGATGGGGGTGCGGCGAGTGCGGCCAGAGCGGCTCTGGTTCCAATGAGGGACGTCGCGACTGCGGCCCCTCCTGCAATACCCGCAGCTGCGAGCAGCTTGCGACGACTGAGCTCAAGATTGAATGCGGTGTCCTGTGTGGTCATGGCCTCGAAATTGCTCCACAGTAGCCGAGGGAGCCTATCGCGACTCGATGACAGTTTAGCACACCTGTGTCAGGTAGGTGGGACGCACTGGGTCCGCTGATCAAGACGAAAGCCTCAGTGCTCCAACGGGTGAGGGTTGCCGCTGAGGACGGGTCGTTCGCGGCGGAGCTTACTCCCTGGATTGTGATGGGAAATATTAGCGGTCGAACCGGATACCGCGATCACCGCACCGTAATGTTGCTGCGCTATAGTCTCGCGTCCCCGACGGGGAATTCACACCTCCGTGGACAAGTTGCTTAATTAAAGATATCTACCGAGCATTCGTGAGGCTTTTAAAGATAACCTTTGAAAGCCTTATTACGAGCCACAGCTTGACCTCAGCATAAAGCCTTGAATCAACTGGTCAACGGGGGCCTTGCCATGAACCATAACAATCAAACGGCCATCAGCTACAAGACGACCGCAAACAACTGCAGCCAAATCAAGGCGAAGCTCGGAACGGCGACTACCGCCGAGCTGATCCGCATCGCGCTACAATCAGGCCTTATGCCCTCACCCTGACCCTCCACAACTCGTCTCCATGCTGTTAGTTGACAGCGTCCCGCGGTAACCCTAATTTCCGCGCGCAAGAATCATACCGAGGGAAACGATCATGAAGTGGAAGACCCCCGTCATCATCGAGATCGCCGTAGGGCTGGAGATCAACGCTTACGCCTGCGCCGAGGTCAAGTAAGCTTCTGGTCTGTTGACGCCGGGGCGTCTGGCGAGGCGTCCCATGCTACGTGCTATTGTCCTCGGTGCCGCCGCCGGTGGTGGTTTTCCGCAGTGGAACTCGAACGCGCCCGCCTGCCGTCGGGCGCGGTTGGGTGACGGCAAAGCCGCTGCGCGTACGCAAGCATCGCTTGCGGTTTCGGCGAATGGGCAAGATTGGTTCGTTCTGAATGCCTCGCCCGATCTGCGTTTGCAAATCGAGGCGACCGCGGTGCTGCATCCTCGGGACGGGTTACGATCATCGCCGATCTCCGGGGTAGTCGTCACGGGAGGCGATGTCGACGCGGTCGCCGGCCTTCTCCACTTGCGCGAGCGGCACAAATTTAATGTGTATGCGCCGGCGCGGGTTATCGAGGTCATCGCCGCTAACCCGATTTTTGGTGTGCTCGCCTCCGATTGCGTAGAGCGTCTCGAGCTCCTGTTCGAGCAACGTACCGAGCTGCGCGGAACTATGGGCGCCTCCGGGCTCGCGGTCGTTGCATTCCCGGTTCCGGCAAAGGTGCCGCTTCACCTCGAAACCGCCGGGGAGGATCCGGTGGTCAGCGAGGGGGGAGATGTGGTCGGTCTTGAGGTCATCGATACACAGGAAGCGAAGTCCTTCTTTTTCATCCCCGGTTGCGCCGCGATGACGGACCGGTTGCGCCGGCGTCTCGCCGGGAATGCGCTGGTATTTTTCGACGGGACGCTGTGGCGGGACGACGAGATGATCCTGCTTGGTGTCGGCAGCAAGACGGGCCGTCGCATGGGGCATATGAGTATGAGTGGCGACGACGGTACGATTGCGGCTTTCTGCGATCTTGATGTGAAGCGCCGTATTTTTATTCACATCAATAATTCAAACCCGGTTTTGCTCGACGACTCGCCCGAACGCCGCGTCGCCGAGGCCGCCGGCTGGGAAATCGCCTATGACGGGATGGAGGTGAGGCTTTGACTGCTGCCTTGCTACCCGGTGAAGAACTCGAGCGCGCCCTGCGGCAGATCGGTGAAGAGCGCTATCACCATCGCCACCCGTTTCACCACCTGATGCGCGACGGCAGGCTCACGCGCGGTCAAGTTCAGGCCTGGGCGCTCAACCGCTATTACTATCAGGCCTGTATTCCAGCGAAGGACGCTTATCTGGTTGCCAGACTGCCGACTCCGGCGCTGCGCCGGGAGTGGCGCCGACGCATCATCGATCATGACGGCGAGAGCGAAGATACCGGCGGCATCGCGCGGTGGCTGAAGTTGACCGCCGGGCTCGGCCTCGATCGCGACTACGTGTTCTCGACCAAGGGGCTCCTGCCGGCGACCCGCTTCGCCGTCGACGCCTATGTCAATTTCGTTCGCGACCGCTCGCTCCTCGAAGCTGTCGCCTCGTGTCTGACCGAGATGTTCTCGCCGGAGACCATCGCCGAACGGGTCGAGGGTTTGCTGAAGAACTACGATTTCGTCAGCCGCGACACTCTCGCTTATTTCACCCCGCGTCTGACCCAGGCCCCGACTGACGTCGCCTTCGCGCTCTCCTATGTCAAAGAACACGCCGACACCCCGGAGAAGCAGGCGCTCATCCTCGACACGTTGCGGTTCAAATGCGATGTGCTGTGGGCCCAGCTCGATGCGCTCTATTTCGCCTATGTCGAACCGGGCCTCGTCCCGCCTGGTGCCTTTGTTCCCGATCGGATGCCACCGTGACCGAGCAGCCGCGCCTCTCGGTAGAGGGCGGTGCCGTCCTCCGCTTCGCTCCGCATGTCAAATTTCGTTTTGATGAGGTGCGGCGGGCCTGGATCGTGCTCGCCCCCGAGCGGCTCCTATTGCCCGACGAGCAGGCGGTCGAGATCCTGCGGCTGATCGATGGCGAACGCGATGTCGACGCCGTGATCGACGAGCTGGTCCGCCGATACGAAGCGCCGCGAGAGGTCATCGCCGGCGATGTCGTCGCCATGTTGCAGGACCTCGTCGACAAAAAGGTGCTGCGGCGATGATCCCCGGGCGAATGAGCGTCGGAGCGCTCAGTCATGGCACCCCGACCCCTCGTGCGGCGGTTAGCCGGGGGATCGAGCCGCCCCTGGCGTTGCTCGCAGAGCTGACCCATCGCTGTCCGCTGCGCTGTCCCTATTGTTCGAACCCGCTCGAACTGTCGCGCGCCAGCGACGAGCTCGACACGGCGACCTGGAAGCGCGTTCTCGGTGAAGCCGCGGGATTGGGTGTCCTGCAGGTCCATTTCTCCGGGGGTGAGCCGCTTGTCCGGCGCGATCTCGTCGACCTCGTCCGGCATGCCGCGGAACTCGATCTCTATGGCAACCTGATCACATCGGGCATAGGCCTTGACGCCGATCGTCTGGCAGAATTGGTCGAGGCCGGTCTCGAGCACGTCCAGCTCAGCATCCAAGACAGCGACGCGGCGTCTGGGGATCATATTGCCGGATTTGCCGGCGCGCAGCAGGCGAAGCGCCGGACGGCTCACCTCGTTCGTCTGGCGGGCTTGCCTTTGACGGTGAACGCGGTCGTGCATCGGCAAAATTTGGATCGTCTCGGCCAGATCATCGATCTGGCGGTGGCGCTCGGCGCCGATCGGCTCGAAGTCGCCCATGTCCAATATTACGGCTGGGCGTTGCGCAACCGGTCTGCACTGCTGCCGAGCCGCGACCAGCTCGATGCCGCGACCGCGACGGTCGAGACCGCCCGCGCCCGGCTGGCCGGGGTCATGGTCATCGATTACGTGCTACCCGATTACTACGCCCATCGTCCAAAGGCGTGCATGGGCGGCTGGGGCCGACGCTTTCTGAATGTAAGCCCGGCAGGGAAAATGCTGCCGTGCCACGCCGCGGAGACATTGCCCGGCCTCGATTTCCCACGGGTCGCGGAAGCCGGCCTCGCGGACATCTGGTACCGCTCGCCCGCCTTCGAGCGGTTTCGCGGGACGGGTTGGATGCCGGAGCCCTGCCGCTCTTGCGACCGCCGCGAGATCGATTGGGGAGGCTGCCGGTGCCAAGCTTTTGCCTTGACAGGCGACGCCGCGCGCACCGACCCTGCCTGTACGCTGTCCCCCGATCACGAACTCCTCACCGAAGCCCGCGGCGATGCAGCGCAGACTGTGCCCGACCTTGTCTATCGCCAGCATTCGGCCGTGCCGCGCCGATCGTCCGAGCTCATCTCGTCCTAAACGCGGCGCAGATGAACCCGTTCGTCGCCGTTATCCTGATCTGTCTTAACTCAGTCGCTTCAGAGGCAGGCGACGAGAAAACGGCCGCGGACGTGCTCTCGACCGGCGTCGAGAACGAACTGTCCTGCGTGATGGGCTGGCAGGATGTCGTGGCCCGCTCGGCCCTCGCGAGCGAGATTGGCCGGACCGCTTATGTCAAGACACTGTGGCGGCGCGCCAGCACCGAGCCGGGAAAGCCGGGCGCTGCGCACTGATACTCGGGTGTCCATTAGACGGGTTATCGGTCTTGCAGTCGTTGCGGTAGCTTTCGTCCTTGCGGCCGTGGCGAGTCACGCTGAAACTGCGCCACTGCCGGTGACGGAAATCGCGCCCGGCATATTCGTTCACAACGGGCTTCACGAGGAGGCGTCCGCGGCAAACGAGGACGCGATCGCCAATATCGGCTTCATTATCGGTGACGATAATGTCGCCGTCATCGATCCGGGCGGCATTTTCGCGGAGGGGAGCAGGCTGCGCGCGGCGATCCGCTCGCGGACTGACCGGCCGATCCGTTATGTGATCCTGACGCACGTCCATCCCGACCACATCTTCGGCGCTGCCGCCTTTCGCGACGACCATCCGGATTTTGTGGGCCACGCCAAATTGCCGGGCGCGCTGACGCAGCGCGGCAAATATTATTTGCGCCGATTGCGCGGCGCTGTCGGCGACGAGGCCGCGGGCAGCGAGATCGTGCCGCCGACGGTCTTGGTTTCCGACCGGCTGGATCTCGATTTGGGCAAACGACGCCTGGTCTTGCGGGCGCACGGCGCGGCCCACACCGATAATGACCTGTCGGTGTTCGATGAGAACACACAAACCTTCTGGCTTGCCGACTTGCTTTTCGTCGATCGTATCCCCGTCATCGACGGCAGCATCGTCGGCTGGCTCAAGGAACTGAAAACGTTGACCGCGATCCCTGCAGACCGGGCCGTTCCCGGCCATGGTCCTCCCTCGGTGCCGTGGCCTGCTGCCACGGAACCCGAGCAGCGTTATCTCGAAACCGTCGCGCAAGACACCCGCGCCGCGATCAAGGCCGGGATTGGCATTGCCGAAGCCCATCGCCATGTCGCAAACTCGGAGCGCGGGCAATGGCTGCTCTTTGACGACTACCACCCGCGCAACGTGACGGCGAGCTATAAGGAGCTCGAATGGGAGTGACCCGATCCATGCTCCGCCGAGCCGGCTTCTCCCTCCTGTTGCTGCTGCTCGCGCTTGGGGGTACGGCGCACGCCGAGCGAAGCGAGACGGAACGCGCGGCGCGCTGGACCGAACTCCAGCATGCGATCTTTGGCGATCGGGTGGTCGAAGATGCAGGCGATCGTGTCGCGATCGATGCCCCCGCGCGCGCCGAGGATGCTGCCATCGTGCCGGTAGCGATCCAGGTGGCCGACGCGCTCGCTCCCCAGGTCCGTGAGCTCTATCTCGTGATTGACGACAATCCGTCACCGCTTGCCGCGCACTTTGTGCTCGGGCCGCTCGCGGACCCCCGGGAGATCGCCACTCGCGTGCGGATCGACGACTACACCTATCTCCATGCGATCGCGGAAGCTGCCGATGGCCGGCTCTATGGGACGGCAAGGTTCATCAAGGCTTCGGGCGGCTGTTCAGCACCGGCCGCAAAGGATCAAGCACTCGCTCGCGAGCGGCTCGGTAAGATGAAGCTGACCTTTGGCGAACGCACCAATCATGACTCACCGGTCATCGCCAAGCTGTTGATCAGCCATCCTAACAACTCTGGTCTGCAGAAGGATCAGGTAACTCAGTACTTCATTCCGGCCGATTTTATGCAGACTCTCAAGGTAACCTATAACGGGCAGCCGGTATTCCAGCTCGACTCGGATATCGCGATCAGCGAGGACCCAAGCTTCGACTTCAGGTTTCATCCCCCGCCTTCGGCAAACCCGGGCGAGATCAAAGTCGAGGTCCTGGACAGCAGCCAGCGGCAGTTCATAGGGACCTGGCCGGTGGCGCCAGCGCCTCAAATGTGAGCGTGTTCGTCACCGGCACTGCAGGTTCGCCTCAGCCTGAGCGCGCCGGAGCTCTTCGATGACGGCCTTGATCTGGGGCGGATCGCGGAACAGACCGACGCGCCCACCCACCCCGCCGCCGGCCTGGAGGCTGAGCGCGGTTTCCGCCTGCTCGTAGCGGGAATAGGGCATCAGTCCGGCGATCGTGTCGATCGCGCACGAGCATTTGAGGAGCGCCTCGCGCGTGTTTCCGTTCGCCGCCATACATGCGATCACGTAGTCGGCGCGATCCGCGGTGGGGTAGTCATTGCCCTCGGCCCGGGCAGATCCCGAGACGAGCACCAGGAGTGCGAGGCTGCCGGGAAGACCCATCCCGTGACGGAGAACGCTATCTGCTGTCATTGGCTTCATTCCGCCTCGCCACTAGTGTGGACTATCTGTAGCCGCGATAGCCTCGGTAACCGACCGCGTCGTTGTCCGCCGGTTTCGCCACGAAAGGAACGTCATGACTGCGCTCGTGCTGGTCTTTTGTCTGCAGGCGGCGCCCGAAGCTTGCACGGAGCAGCGCCCGGTCGATGATCTGTCGCTACGGGCGTGCCTCACACGCGGCCAGGATTATGCCTCGGCTTGGCTGGCCGAGCATCCGAATTGGCACCTTGCCCGGTGGCGATGCGAGCACAATGTGCCGCGGCAGAAGCCGGCATAAGCCGGGCACGCCTCCTCGCCCCCGCTTGTCGAACCTGCTGAACTAAAATAGCATCGTCGCGTTAACCGATCTGGACCGGGCTCTACGTTCTGGTTAATGGTCGGGTGCGCAGAGCAGCGGCTTAACGCTGTTGAACCAATAGTCGGGAGGGACGAAGGCGATGAAACCATCTCGCTTCTGGATCGCTGCCCCGGTGATTGCTCTCTTTGCGGGCGCCGCCAGTGCCAACGACGAGCTCATCAGGCTCTCGAAAGACCCCAACCACTGGGTTATGCCAGCCGGCAACTACGCGAATACGCGATATAGCGAGCTCAACAAGATCAATAAGGAAAACGTCAAAAACATGCGTCCGCTGTGGACGTTCTCGACGGGAGTGTTGCGAGGCCATGAGGGCGGCCCGCTCGTCATCGGGGACATCATGTACATCTCGACACCGTTCCCCAACAACGTGTTCGGGCTTGATCTCAACAACAACGGGCGAATCCTGTGGAAATACGAGCCAAAGCAGGATCCCACCGTCATCGCCGCTATGTGCTGCGACACGGTCAATCGCGGCGTCGCCTATGCGGACGGCAAGCTTTTTCTCAACCAGGCTGATACGACGCTGGTGGCACTCGACACGAAGACCGGCAAGGAATTGTGGAGTGTCAAGAATGGCGATCCAAAGAAAGGCGAAACTGCCACGAGCGCCCCGTTGGTCGTCAAGGACAGGGTGCTCGTCGGCATCAGCGGCGGCGAGTTCGGCGTCCCAGGGCACGTCACGGCCTATAACATCAAGGACGGGTCGAGGGCGTGGCGGGCCTATTCGCAAGGACCCGACGACCAGATCCTGTTCGACGCCAACACGACCGAGCTCGGCAAGCCGGTCGGCAAGGACTCGTCGTTGAAGACCTGGCAGGGCGATCAGTGGAAGATCGGTGGCGGCGATACCTGGGGCTGGATCTCCTATGACCCGCAGCTCAACCTGATCTATTACGGATCGGGCAACCCCAGCACCTGGAACCCGGTGCAGCGGCCCGGCGATAACAAATGGTCGATGACCATCTTTGCCCGCAACCCCGATACCGGCATCGCCAAATGGGTCTATCAGATGACGCCGCACGATCAGTGGGACTACGACGGCGTCAACGAGATGATTCTGGTCGACATCAACGTGAAGGGGCAGCCGACCAAGGCGCTCGTGCACTTCGACCGCAACGGTTTCGGCTACACGCTCAATCGCGAGACCGGGGCGCTGCTCGTGGCCGAGAAATTCGACCCCAAGGTGAACTGGGCTTCCAAGATCGACATGCAGACGGGCCGGCCGCAGGTGGTCGCCCAATACGCGCCAGGCTCGCAGGGAGAGGACCACAATTATCAAGACGTTTGTCCGGCAGCGCTCGGCTCCAAAGACCAGCAGCCGGCGGCATTCTCGCCGAAGACCCGTCTCTTTTACGTGCCGACCAACCACGTCTGCATGGATTACGAGCCCTTCAAGGTGTCGTACACTGCTGGTCAGCCCTATGTTGGAGCAACGTTGTCGATGTACCCGCCGAAGGGCGAGAACAACCTCGGCAACTTCATTGCCTGGGACCCGAGTGCGGGCAAAATCGTGTGGTCTGATCCCGAGCCGTTCTCGGTATGGTCGGGCGCGTTGGCGACCGCCGGTGACGTCGTCTTCTACGGTACGCTCGAAGGCTATCTGAAGGCGGTCGATATGCAGAGCGGAAAGGAGCTGTACAAATTCAAGACCCCGTCCGGGATCATCGGCAATGTCAACACCTTCACCCATGGCGGCAAGCAGTACATAGCGGTGTTGTCCGGCGTCGGCGGCTGGGCGGGTATTGGCATGGCCGCGGGTCTGACGCAGGCGCCCGCAGCCGAAGACTGGCACCGTGCGGCGAGCGGAACACACCAGCCGACGGACGCTGAACGGGCGATCAATACGGCCGGGCTTGGCACCGTGGGTGCGTACAAGGCGCTGGCCAACTACACGCAGCTCGGCGGCGTTCTGACTGTCTTCGGTCTTCCCGAATGATTGCCGGATAACCTCGCCAAAAGGCAGAAAGCCGGCATCCCGTTCCTGGGATGCCGGCTTTTTCTTCGCCGGCGCCGCGATGGCATGAAAATTGGGAGGGGCCCCAGTGAGTTTGTTTCGCCCGCTGTTTCGCATTGTCGCCGCGCTTGTCCTGGGAACGGGTCTGGCGCTGGCTGCAGAGAGCGATCAGTCGACCGAAAAGCCTTACACGGTCAAGGACGGGAAGGTCGACAAGAAGACCTTCAACGGCTGGCGCCGCTACACAGAATCTTGCCTGCGTTGCCACGGGCCGGACGGGGCCGGAAGCTCCTATGGGCCGGACCTCGTGGAATCGGTCAGGCACATGACGCAGAACGAATTCAACGAGATCGTGGTCAACGGCCGGACCAACGTCAACGCGGCTAATACCAGCGTGATGCCGCCTTTCGGCGAGGTCGAGGACGTCGTTACCTATCTTGACGACATGTGGGCTTATCTGAAAGCCCGCGCCGATGGCGTATTGGGACGTGGCCGGCCGCCGCGGTTCGGCGATTAGGATGAAAGGCGGCCGCTCTTTCCATGCCGCTGCGCTGTTCGGCTGGCTGTTTATCGCCGGGGGATCGGCCGCCGCCGAAACCAGCGACATCGTCAATCGCAGCGAGCTCAAAGTCTGCGCCGATCCAAATAATCTTCCGTTCTCCGACGAGAAAAAGGAGGGGTTCGAGAACAAGATTGCAGAGCTAATGGGCACCGAACTCAGCCTCAAGGTCGATTACGCTTGGTTCCCACAAGTGATTGGGTTTGTGCGCAACACATTGCGGGCGCACCTCTGTGATCTCGTAATGGGGACCGTCGCCGGTGACGAGATCATGCAGACCACAAACCCTTATTATTTTACAACCTATGTGATGTTCTACCGTTCAGACAAGGGGCGTGCCTTTGCCGGCCCGCAAAATCTCCAGCTGGCGAGTTTGCGCCTCGGCGTCGTCGCCGGGACCCCGCCATCGGATCTTCTCGTTCGCCACGAGTTGATGTCACACACTCGGCCCTATGCCCTGACCGTCGATACGCGCTCCGAATCGTCGACCCACGAAATGGTGCGGGATGTCGTCGACGGGGCGATCGATGTCGGGTTCCTGTGGGGACCGATCGCCGGCTATTACCGCAAGCATGATGATCTGCCGCTCACCCTGGTTCCTCTCAAGGACGAGCCGGGTGCCGCTCGCATGGAATACCACATCGCGATGGGGGTCCGCGCGAACGAGCCTGAATGGCGGCGGCGCGTCAACGCCGCCATCCTCAAGCGACAGCCAGAAATAACTGCCACGCTGCAGCAGTACGGCGTTCCGTTGCTCAATGAGCAGGGGGAGCTCACCAGTCCGTGATGACGCCGCGGCCGGCGCCGCCCAGGTGGTGGCTGGCGCTTGGTCTCGTTGTTATCGGCAACCTTGCCGCGAGCGCAGCCGGCGGAACCGGAAAGCTATCGCATGGACGATTATCGCTCCCCGACCCCGGAGACGGTTATCGGCGGGGTGGTTCTCAATACAGATTCCGCCCATAAACTGTGGGCAAAAGAAAATGCCGTTTGGATCGACGTGCTTCCTGCGCAGCGGCGGCCGGCGAATCTGCCACCTTCGGCATTGTGGATGCCGCTGCCTCACAGAGACATCCCAGGCAGCGTGTGGCTCCCCGAAATCGGACGCGGTGCGCTGAGCCCGCAGCTCGAGGCTTACTTTCGCGACCATCTGGCCGCAGCGACCAAGGGTCGCCACGACGCCCCAGTCGTGTTCTACTGCCTGGCCGACTGCTGGATGAGCTGGAACGCGGCAAAGCGGGCAGCACTTTGGGGCTACACTCGGGTTTATTGGTACCGCGACGGCACCGACGGGTGGGAGGCTGCAAAGTTTCCGATGGAGAGCGCGGAACCGGTTCCGGGACCCTGACCTCGAGGCAAGCGGTTATGAGGAGAGCCCTCAGCTACGCATGCGTGTTGCTGGCGTTCGCGATTTCACCCAGCCGAGCCGACGATCTCACCGCCGAGCAGGTTCGCGCGATAGTATCGGCCTCGGCAACCGACAAACCCGCCGACCTTTCCGGAAAATCTCTCGAAAATCTTGATTTGAGCAATCTCGATTTCAAACGAGCAAATTTGTCCGAGGCGAACCTCTTTGGCTCAAAGCTGGACAGTGCCGATCTTTCGGGAGCCAACCTTTCCGGTGCGAAGCTCGATCGCGCCTGGATCATGCGGGCGAATTTCACGAACGCCGACCTCTCGAACGCGAGTCTCTTCGGTCTGGTCGTCTCGTCCGGCTTGGAAATCCGCCTTGACGAGGCGCCGATTTTCAAGGGTGCCAATTTCTCGGGCGCCCGCATCATCACCCGCCTGAGCCGCTTCGATCTGAGCGGATCCAACTTTACCGCCGCGAGGATGGCTCCGGATCTGAGAAATCAGTCTATGGGATTGATGCGGACAGATCTTTCGGGCTCCAACTTGTCGGGTGCCAATTTTTCCAAGGCGGATCTAGGCTTTGCGCTGATGCGCTTTGCCAACCTGACCGGCGCCATTCTGACCGGCACCAACCTATCTGGAGCCGATCTCGCTGGCGCGGACCTGACCGGCGCCGATTTGACTGGCGCCGATGCGACCGATGCAGATCTCGGCAGAGCGGTTTTGACGAACGTCCGAGGCCTTGACACGGTGAAGGGTCTAAAGCTTCCGAAGAGACCTTGACGCTCACTCGGAGGCTGCGTTCTGCAATTCCCGCGCCCAAGCCCCGAGGCGCGCATCCAGCTCGACCGGGGTCTCGCAGGCATAGCGGATCGTGCGTTGGACCTCTTCGAAATTGCGTGCCGTGAAGTCGTGCCGCTGCTGCAGATCCACTCGCCTGGCCGCCGCTTCGCCGACGGCCTCGGGCGGGATCGAGTGGAGTTCGGTTTGCAGCCGGGCGACGAGATCGGCCAGCGCGCGTTGGCGCCGCCCGATCTCTTTCAACTGCTCGATCAGGCTGGTGCGCTCTCGATCGGTCTCCTCGAGAAGCCCGTGGAAAGCAAGAGCAAGGCGGAGTTGACGGTCATCCGACAAGCTCCGCGCAAAGGCGGCGATCGCGGATCGCCCCTCCTCCGCCGTGACCCCACGCGGCGCAAGGTTTCGAACCAGATCGGCGACTTCGCGATCGGCACGCCAGTCGCCAAGGTCGTCCGGTGGCGGCCTGCTCCAATAATTCGCCGCCGCGAGCTTTCCCACCAACCGCTGCTGACAGGGCCAATCCGGGTCCTCGGTCTTTGGCGGCGCCGAATAGGCGTTTACCGCGGCGAGCAGCGCGGCACCGAGCGCCATCATCGAGAGGGAGAGTTTACGGCACACCCGCTATTCGGCGGCGCGGCGCGCCATCAGGCCTTTTGCGGGGTCGTAGCCATAGACCGCGAGGGTCAGGAAAATCGCGGTTGTGACGACGAGGACGGCCGCTGAAATTGGTTCGAGCTGACCGTAGAGCGCAAAGCGGATCAGCTCGACAGCATGTGTGAACGGATTGATCTCGCAAATCTGGTAGAGGAGGAGGCTCGCCTCCTTGACATGCCAGAGCGGATAAAGGGCGGAGGACGCGAAGAACATTGGAAAAATCACGAAATTCATCACGCTGGCAAAATTTTCCAGCTGGCGGATCGCCGAGGACAGCAGCAAGCCGAGTGCTCCCAGCATCAGCCCCGACAGAACGAGGGCGGGAAGCACAGTGAGATAGCCGTACCACGGCGGCTCTATCTCCCAGATTAGCGCAATCGCCAGAAAGGCATAGGCCTGCAGTACCGAGACAATCACGCCGGCGAGTAGTTTCGCGGTCAGCAGAAACCAGCGTGGCAACGGGCTCACCATCAGGATCCGCATGCTCCCCATCTCGCGGTCGTAGACCATCGACAACGAGCTCAGCATGCCGTTGAACATCAGGATCATCGCGATGAGGCCCGGCGCGATGTAGACCGCATAGGGAACGTAGGTCTCGTAGGGGGGGATGATCGACACCCCGAGCACGAAGTGGAACCCGGCGGCAAAGATCGCCAGCCACACGAGCGGGCGCACCAGAGCCGAGAAGAATCGGCCGCGCTGGTTCAAAAAGCGCAGCCATTCACGGTTCGCAATGCCACAGAAACACCGCAGGTAATGGATCGGCCTCATGCCGCCTCGCGCTCTTGCACCAGGGTTTCGAACGCCGCACGCATCGAGGGCGCCCGCATTTGCCCGATCAGCTGCGCGGCAGCGCCGTCGGCCAACACCTCGCCTTTGTGCAATACGACGACCCGCGCGCCCTCGCCGACCTCGTCGATAAGATGCGTGGCCCACAGCGCAGCGAGGCCCTCCTCGCGGCACAGTCGGCGCACGTGGTCGAGCATGAATTGCCGGCTCGCGATGTCGAGCCCAACCGTCGGCTCGTCGAGCAGCAGCAGCTGCGGCCGGTGCAACAAAGCGCGGGCGATTTCGACACGGCGGCGCTGACCGCCGCTCAGCCGGCGCGCCTTCTCCCGCCGCTGGTCGGCGAGTCCGACCCGGTCGATCTCCGCCGCGATCCGTTGCGCCGCCTCGCCGTGCGAGAGGCCGTGCAACGCGCAATGGTAGAAGAGGTTCTGCTCGACGGAGAGATCGAGATCGAGGGTCGCCTGCTGAAAGACAATCCCCATCTGCCGCAGGCACTCCAGCATCCTTTTGCGGATGTCCATGCCAAAGACGCGGATCGTTCCCTCGGCCTGAGCGTAGAGCCGGGTGGCGAGCGAAAAGAGCGTGGTCTTCCCGGCGCCGTTCAATCCCAGCAGCACGGTAAAATCGCCGGGCGCGACCGAGAACGAGACATCCTTCAAGACCCGCCGCTGTCCGAAGCGATGTCCGAGCCCTTCGACGGAGAGTGCGGGGACGAGGCTCACGAAGGTCTCACGGGCGGGAGACGACACCCCAGGGAGCCTGGCCGACGGGGACGGATTTGACCACCTTCTGCGACCCGACATCGATCACCGAGATGTCGTTGCTGACCCCGTTCGTCGTGTAGACCCGGCTCTGATCCGGGTTGAAGGCAAGGCTCCATACCCGTTGCCCGACCAGCAGATAACGCATCACCTCATAGCTCTGCGCGTCGATTACGGCAACGCGGTTGGCGGGGCCGAGCGCGACGAAGGCGAGCCTGCGGTCGCGGGTGATCGCTACCCCGACCGGCTGAATCGCCTCGTTCGGCACGCCAGGGACGGCAAAGGTAATGCGCTTGACGATCTCGCGCTTCGCGGCGTCGACGACGCTGACCGTCCCGCCGATCTCGGCCGAAACCCAGAACTGCGCGCCGTCGGCGGTCCATTCGGCACGGCGCGGCCGGCTGTCGACGAGAATATTGGCGACGACCTGGCGTGTCGCAGTGTCGATGACATGCGCCATATTCGTCGTTTCTGATGTATTGACGAGGTATTTCCCGTCGGGGCTGATGCCCATTCCTTCGGGCTCGACACCCACCGGGATCTCGGTGACGACCTGGCTGCGATCCGTATCGACAATCGTGACGAGGTTGTCGTCCTCGTTGGCGATGTAGAGCAGCTTGCCGCTGGGATCGAGCGCGAAGAACTCGGGATCTGCCCCGCTCGGTAAGGTGCGGGCAATCTTCTCGGCGGCGAGATCGAGCACCTCGATGTGATCGCTGTCGCTCGCGCAAATGTAGAGCGACTTTGCATCCTTCGAGAGCACGATGCCGCGTGGCCGCTGGCCGACCGGGATCGTCTTGACCGGTGTGAGATTCGCGCCGTCGACGACGGTAATCGTGTTGTCCTTTTCATTGGATACGTAGATCGTGTCGGCAGCCGCACCCTCGATCGCGCAAAGAGACGCGATCGCCAGCACCATAATCAACCCATTCGGCATTTTGTCTCGGGCTTGTCGACCCCGAGCGTGTCGAGCTCGGAGGATTGGTGCAGAAAACCTGGCTGCGGCGACACCGAGACGAGCGAGCGAGCGTCGGCGAGCAAAACCGGCTGGCGCAGTTGGCCGTCCCACGATCGGAAGCTGAGCCGCGCGCCTTTGTAGGCGGCGAGTTCGAAATGGCCGCTGCGCATAAAGCCGACGATTGTGGCGGGGTTGGTCGATGTCGACCGCGTCGCCGCTTCCCCGATCGCCCGCACTGCCATCCAAGCCGCGTAGTCGCGGTCGGTCATCCAGCGCTTGGCCTGGTGCAGGAAGCGCTCCTGGAGCTGGGTGGCGCCCCACTGCTCGTGCGGTCGGGCCCAGGCGCTCGGAACCAGGCCCTGTGTTCCGGCGACTGGGCGCGGGTCGAAGGTACGGTAGGAGAGGTCGTCGCCGAACTCGTCTTCCTCATCGGCGACGACGAGCACGTCGTAGCTGATCCCCTGGGTGAAACGGGCGACCTCGGCCTGGATCGCGAAATGCCCCGTGTCTGTCCGCCGCGCGCCCGGAACAAAGGTCCAGGGTTTCTCCTGGACGATGTGCGCCTGGAACTTCCGGGCGGCGTGGCGGACGTCGCTCGCGAATTCGCGATCCCCATCGCCACGGCCGACGGCCAGCATGAGGTCTTGCCAGCGCTTAGCGACCAAGTACTGGATGAGCGCGTCGGCAAGCATCGCCCGGCTCGGCAAAAGATGCAGGATATTGGCACGACAATCCTCGGCGCGCAGGCGATCGTCTGCGGACCTGGTATTGAAGAATGTGACCCCGGCGGCCTCGGGCAAGTCGGCGACCGACAACAGCGCCGGGGCCACGAGATCGGTCACGACGAGCTGGACGCCCTTAGCCGAGAGCTCGCGGAGTCCGGGCGCGACGTTGCCGTTCTCGGGCGCGATCGTCTCGACGAGCGTAAAGGACTGGCCGGTAAAGCGGCCGGTGGTTTCATTATCAACGATGCCCAGCCGGGCGCCCTGAATGCCTTCGTCCGCTGGCAGCTGGTCGAGGTAGGAGAGCGGCAGAATGCGCTTTGTAGCTTGCGACAGCCAGCCGATCTGCAGTGTCTCCTCGCCGGGACGACCATCAGCTGGGGCCGAGGGGGCGGCAACGGCAAGGATCAGCAGGAGCGACGCGACGCGCCAAGCCCTCATTGGCCCCGTGTCGCCCCCTAAGCATTGGGGGTCACTCCGGCGAAAGCGAAAGCGGGGGTCGAGGGCCAGCCCGGAGCACCGTGGCTCTGGATTCCCGCTCTCGCGGAAATGACGAGAGAATGCAGGTGCCAATCTCATATCGATCATTTCAATGTCTCGAGATAGGCGATGACGTCTTGTCGTTCCTTGTCATCCTTGATGCCGGGGAAGATCATTTTTGTTCCGGGCACGACCGCCCGCGGGTCGGACAGATAGGTATCAAGGGTCCGCGGATCCCAGATGTGGTCGAACTTCTTCATAGCTTCGGAGTAACTGTATCCATCGAGGCTCGCGGACTTGCGACCGACGATACCAAAGAGGCTAGGCCCGACCTTGTTCTTTCCGGCCTCGGTGGTGTGGCAGAGCGCGCATTTTTTGAATTCCGCTTTGCCTGCTTCGATGTCGGCGGCGGAGATCGGGCGTATCGCCGCGATCATCAGCAGAATACCCTGAGATGGGTACAAGATCCGGTGCCGCATTCCTCCCATCGACAATAGTTTCCCGCTGCTCATCTGCCTTATGATTCTCGCTCGCTTCAAGTCCAACCTGGGGAGGCACCCGTGGAGACAAGCGCTGCCGTCGCTTTCAAAGCTGGAGAGCCGCTCAGGATCGAGACGGTTCATCTCGACGGCCCCAAAGACGGTGAAGCTCTTGTCGAGATTAAGGCACCCGGGACCTGCCATACCGAGGAGTTCACCCTCGTCTCGCGCCATCGCCAAACGACGTGGTTTTGATGGTGCGATCCGCTTACCGAAAGGCCGATGAATTTTCACTCGCAGCAGTCGCACCAAAGGGCCGGCAAGAGATATCTCTGATTTCGATCGCGATTGCGATGGAGGAGAGTCCGGTTAGGGTCAAACTGAGAAGACCCAGCGCCACCAGAGCAATGCCGGTCTCTCCTCAACGCCGGAAATGCTTACGGACGGCCACCACCGCCGGTCAGTTCCACATCCGGACCTTCACCACCAACGAGGTTGTGAGGGCCAAAAGCGTAGCCGGCTCTGCATGAGCGCCTCGAGCGCCCTTCGCCTTGTTGAGATCGAGCGTGTCGAAACCCTCGGTAAACCGGCCGTCGACCGGCGCGAGAAGCTCGCTGAGCGTGAAGTGCAGGTGGAGCCAGACAGCGCCGGATGACACCCGGCGAAAAGCGGTGGCGGCGGTATGAAAGTTCAGCCGTCGCGTCAGCCCTCCCCGCGACCTCGCTCCCGAGCCATCCTGTTATCCGGGAAATGCCTACTCGGCCGCATATGGGCGCTTTCTGCACGCGATCTTGTCAGGCTGCACGTTTGTTGGCAGTTCCGGTTTAGCCCGCCACAAGCGAGGCCTCCGACGAAGAACCCGACCGAGCCGACCGAGATAAAGGTAGACGACCGGTGTCGTATACAGCGTCAGAACTTGCGAGAGCATCAGGCCACCGACGATCGTGATGCCGAGCGGTTGGCGAATCTCCGCCCCGGCACCGGTGCCAAAGGTCAGAGGGAGCGCGCCGAGCAATGCTGCCATGGTTGTCATCGTGATCGGCCGGAAGCGCAGCAGCGCTGCCTGGTAGATCGACTGCTCGGGCGGCAGTCCCTGCCTGCGCTCGGCGTCGAGGGCGAAGTCGATCATCATGATCGCGTTTTTCTTGACGATCCCGATCAGCAGGATGATCCCGATAAATCCGATCACCGACAGATCCTGATGGAACAGTGCCAGAGCCAACAACGCGCCGATCCCCGCCGAAGGCAAAGTCGAGAGGATCGTAAGCGGGTGGATATAGCTCTCGTAAAGGATGCCGAGCACAATGTAGACGGCGACGATTGCCGCTGCGATCAGATAAGGCTGCGATGTGAGCGACGCCTGAAAGGCCTGTGCCGTGCCTTGAAAGCTCGTGATCAGCGATGCCGGCGCACCCAGCCCGCGTTCGACGGCTTGAATGGCAGCTACGGCATCGCCGAGTGCCTGCCCTGGCGATAAATTGAAGGACAGTGTCACCGACGGAAACAGCGCCTGATGATTGATGGTGATCGGTGCGATCGAGTCCTCGATCTGGGCAAATGTGCTGAACGGCACGAGCTGGCCGGCCGCGGAGCGAACATAGAGGTGCCGTAGCGCGCCGGTGTCGAACTGGAACTGCGGATCGAGCTCGAGCACGACGTGATATTGGTTGAGCCGTGTGAAGATCGTCGCGACCTGCCGCTGGCCAAAGGCATCGTACAGCGTGTCGTCGATCGCCTGGGGCGTGATCCCCAAGCGGGACGCGGTGTCGCGGTCGATGTGTAATGTCGCGCGCGGGGCGGAGGCCTGGGTGTCGGCCGTCAAATCCTGCAATTGCGGCAGCGACCTCAGGTTCTTTTCAAAAATTGGCGCCCAGCGGGCAAGCTCACCGCTGTTACCATCCTGCAGCGTATACTGATACTGCGTCTTGCTCGGTCGTCCGCCGATCTGGATGTCCTGGCGGACCTGCATAAACAGAGAGATTCCCTGGACCTGCGCGAGGCTCGCCTTCAAGCGGGCCATGATTTCGCTCGCAGAAGCCGCACGGTCGCTCCGCGGCTTCAGGTTGATCATCATCCGGCCCTGGCTGACGGTCGGATTGGGGCCGATCCAGTAATAGACGTTGTCAACATCCGGGTCGACCATGACAATGTGGCCCAAGGCCTGAATGCGATCCGCCATTGCTGCAAAGGAGGTGTCGGGAGCCGCCTCCGCAACCCCGAGGATCAGGCCGGTATCCTGCTCAGGGAAAAACCCCTTCGGCATGATCGTATAGCCGTAGATCGTGGTTGCCAGTGTCGCTGCCGTAGCCGCCAAGGTTATCGCCGGATGGCGCAAGACCGCGCGCAGACCGCGATCGTAAAAGCGCAACATTGATTCAAAAGCGCGCTCGCACACGCGGTAGACGCGTCCGTGCTCGTCGGGCCGGTGAT
>Ga0070698_100001927_pt1 | contig 23069 bp, 20 predicted proteins | sample KBSK1502metaG_FD_65477 | JGI IMG/M metagenome (GOLD analysis project Ga0070698, IMG submission 65477) | Corn, switchgrass and miscanthus rhizosphere microbial communities from Kellogg Biological Station, Michigan, USA - KBS K1-50-2 metaG | ecosystem: Host-associated > Plants > Roots >...
ATGCCGGCATCACCTTCGACGTCGTCGAAGACGGCGCCAGTTACCTCGAGAACGCCCGCAAGAAAGCCGAGGCCGGCCGGCGCCTGAGCGGGCTGGCAACCCTGGCTGACGATTCGGGGCTGGAAGTGCCGCTGCTCGATGGTCGACCTGGGATCGATTCCGCCTATTTCGCCGGCGCCGACCACAAGGGCGATGGTCCCGCCCTCGTCGCCGCGCTGCTGCGCGCGCTGGGCGCGGCGGCGACCAGCTCGCCGCCGGCGTTCTTCCGGAGCGCGGCCGTTCTGGCCTTGCCGGACGGCAGGATCTTCACCGGAGAAGGGGTGCTGGCGGGCACGATCGCAGCGGAGCCGCGCGGCACGCACGGCTTTGGCTTCGACCCGATCTTTGAGCTTCCCGACGGTCGCCGGCTGGCGGAGCTGTCGACCGTGGAAAAAAACCTCTTGAGCCATCGCGCACGGGCGCTCAGTGCGCTGGAAGTCCATGGTGCGTTCGACGCGGCGCTTTCGGCGTCAGGGAGCCGCTGAGGTGCTGAGGGCCTCGTTTCAGTATCTATCCCGTCGGCGCGGATTGCAGCGGTTCGTCACGCGCCAGCGGCTGACGGCGTCGCTTGCCTACCGTTTCGTCGCGGGGGACCATCTGGACGACGCGGTCCGTGTGGTGACCGACGTCAACCGGCGCGGCTGGTCGGCGAGCCTCGATCACCTCGGTGAGAACGTCACCGAAGAGAAGGCGGCCCGCACGGCGACCGAGGACTACCTGGCGGCGTTCGAACGGATCGCGTCGGCGCGGCTGAACGCGAACGTCTCGGTCAAGTTGACGCAACTGGGGCTGGACATCTCGCCTGACCTCTGCCAGGAGCTTCTGACACGGATCCTCCAGCGGGCTCAGCAGCTCGACAACTTCGTGCGGATCGACATGGAGGGCTCCGCCTATACACAGCGCACGCTCGATCTGGTGCTGGCGCTGCACCAGCGCTTTCCCAACTGCGGCGTTGTGCTGCAGAGCTACCTCTATCGCACCGTCGAAGACGTCGCCCGGGTCAACGCGGCGAAGGTCCGAGTGCGCCTGGTCAAGGGCGCCTACGATGAGCCGGCCGACGTCGCGTTCGCGAAGAAGGCCGACGTCGATGCGAAGTTCGAGGCGGAGATGCAGCAGTTGCTGCTGCACGGCGTCTATCCGGCGATCGCCACCCACGACGATCGGTTGATCGAGGCGACCAGGCAATTCGCCCGCGAGCGCGAAATTCCCACGGATCGCTTCGAGTTCCAGATGCTCTACGGCATACGCCGCGATCTACAGGATCGGCTGCTGCGTGAGGGCTACCGCGTCCGCATCTATGTGCCGTACGGGACCGAGTGGTATCCCTACCTGATGCGGCGGCTGGCGGAACGTCCGGCCAACCTACTCTTTATCGTCCGCAGCCTTATCCGGGAGCGTCGCGCCGCCTGACGCGGGCGGCTCGGGCTCGCCGGCCCGGCTCGTCAGTTCCATCCTGGCTTGTGGCGGTGGCGGGACCCGGTGGCCGAAGATGCCGCCGAACCACATCAGGAAGGTAAACGCCACCCCGCGAAACTCGCTCGTCCGCCAGGCGTCCGTGTAGCGGTAGCGCTCGAACCAGCGGAAGGCGAACACCGCCAACGCGGTGATGACGGCGATGATGACGAGGACCGGGAGCATTCAGCAATCCTTCCTGAAATCTGGTCGGGGCGGCGAGATTCGAACTCGCGGCCTCTTGCTCCCAAAGCAAGCGCGCTAACCAGGCTGCGCTACGCCCCGCGTGCTGGATTCTACGTTGGCCGCGGTGCTGACGGTTGCCGGATCGCCGGGTCGAGCGCGCTGAACGTGCGGTACAGCTGCTCATAGTGTGCCGACCGTTCGGGATCGGGCTCGAGCACGTGGTCGAGCCGCGCGACGGTGGCGGATGCGGTCGCCACATCAGGGAACACTCCGGTCGCCACGCCGGCGAGCAGGGCTGCGCCGACCGCCGGGCTCGGCGTCGAGGCCATGGCGGCGACCGGCAGCGCGAAGATGTCCGCTTGCATCTGCCGCCAGAGCCGGCTGCGTGCCCCGCCGCCGGTGGCGCGGACCTGGTGCGGTTCGATGCCGAGGCCACGCATGACCTCGAGCCGGTCTCGCAGACTGAAGACCACGCCCTCTAGAACCGCACGCGTCAGGTCCGCCTGGGTGTGATGCGTCCGTAGTCCGACAAAGGCACCGCGCGCGCCGTCATCATGCCGCCGCGTACCCTCGCCATCGACCTGTGGCACGAAAAAGAGACCGTCTGCCCCGACGGCGACGGACTCGGCTTGTTCGCAAAGCTCCGCATAGCCCAAGCGCCCGCCGATGATGCCCCGCCACCACCGCAGAGACGCGCCTGCGGACGGGGTAATGCCCGTCAGGTCGTAGCGCTGCGCAACCGGATCACAGGCCGTCTGCAACCGCCCGCCTGGATCGACCATGGCGTCGTTGACCTGCACGAACAGCAGACCACCGCGGTCGATCGACGAGCCGACCAGCCCGCCGGCGACGATACCGGTGCTGACCGCTACGGCCGCGGTCGCACTCGCCCCGACGGCGACCGGCAGTCCCGCCCTGAGTCCGAGTTCGCCGGCCAGGGAGGGACGCAGGCCGCCCGCAATCTCGAGGCTCTCATGGACCTTCGGCATCCACGCGACCGGGATCTCGAGCGCGTCGATGATCTCGTCCGACCAGTCTCGCCGGTGGAGATCCAGGAGGAGTGTCGAGGCCGCGTCGGTGGCATCGGTCGCCGCCTCGCCAGTCAACATCAACCGGACATGGTCCTTAGGGAGCAGCACCCGGCGCGTATGCCGGAACTGGACGGGTTCGACGTCGCGCATCCAGAGTATGGCTGCCGCCTGGCAGGCGGCCAGTGCTGGGCGGCCGCCGATCTCGATCAAACGCTGAGCCCCGATGCGTTGCCTGATGAACTCCGCCTGCGATCCCGCGCGCCAATCGCTGCCGAGAATCGCGGGCCGAACCGGATCGCCTCGCGCATCGACAAACACGCTGGCGGGCTGGCCCGTCAGTCCGAGGCCGCCAATCTCGCCACCGGCTTCCGCGGCGACGCCGCCCAGGACCTGCGCCACGGCACGCCACCAATCACCGGGATCCTGTTCGACCCAGCCGGGACGCGGGGATTGGGTCGCGTATCCGAGAGACGCCGAAGCGACGACCGTCCCGGTCTCATCGACCGCGACGGCATGAGCGCCGTCGGTGCCGACGTCGAGACCGAGCAGCACTAGCCGGCGGAGGTTGGCGGGACAGCCAGTTGCTGCGACCAGTGATAGCCGCCGTCGGCCGTCGCATCGATGACATAGTCCCCGCCGGCGTTCCTGGTCAAGACCCAACCAGCCGTGACGCTGATGAAAGCCGCGGCGAATGTTTCAGGCGCGTTGTCGATGTGGCCGGTGCGCCGAAGGGTCGCGCCGCCATTGCTGGCGACGACACATTGCGCCACATTGGTCGCGGGCCCGTCACCGATGAAGACGGCGTCCTGCGGGTCAACGACACTGAAGCTCGGCGGATAGCTGTCGGGCCCGGCCGGTACGCCGGACAAGGATTCCGTCATCGGTTCCTTTATCACCGCCTTCCAGGTCGATCCATCTACGGTGGCGTAAGCAATATACGGGCTGTGGCTCATGGCGCTCTGGCCGCCGAGGAACAGCGCCCAGAGAGCCTGTGGGGCCGCGCACTGGACCAGCGTCGCCTGCGGGAGACTCGGGTCGAGATCGGGCCGTTGCAGCACCTTGCTCCAGTAGTCTCCGTTGTCCACATTCCGATAGGTATAGACGCCTTCCGCGCTGCCGATCCAGCCCTGCGCTGCGGTGCTGAAGCACACGGTTTGCGGGTTCGGTGGGCTGTCGACCGCCGCCCAGGTCAACCCACCGTTATGAGTGGCGACCAGCGTCGCGCCGTCGTGGGGAACCAACCAACCATGGATCTGCTGCGGGTCGCTTCCCCCCGCAATCCCCCAGCCCTGCGTGGCGCTCGCGAAATGAACCGAACGGATCGGCGCCTGGGGCTCGCCCAGTTGGCGCCACGAGCGTCCGCCATCAGTGGTGCCAAGCAGAGTCCGGGTGGCGACCGCCCACCCGGTGGTGGCGCTGACGAAGTCGACGCCGACGAATTCCTCCGTCGACGCGTACTGCTTCGACCAGCGCGTGCCGTCCGTGGTTGCAAAGATCGCATGTGATCCCACGGCCCAGCCGAGGTGCGGCCCGACCATCTGAATGGCCGCCAGCGCGGGCACGAATCCAGGATCGACGCCTGAGGGTGTCGGGGTGGGCGTGGTCGGCTCGCTGGCCGACGGCGATGGGTCAGGGGAGGGAGACCCGCTGAGCGTCGGTGCCGATGTTGGCCTCACCGCCGATGCTGATGCGCATCCAGCCAGGACGACCGCCACGGCGATGACGATCCAGGCGTGGACGATTCGTCGAGACCGAGTCCCCCCTGGCATATAGATAGGACGAGGCCGATGCTCCAGGCATGCACCTCCGCAGGCTCACCGAAAAGTGCTACCATACGCTCAAGGCATATGTCAAACGCTCACAGCGAAGACCCAAGCTCGATTCGGGTGGCGCTCGGCACCTTGCTCCGCCGGCGCCGAGAGGAAGCCGAGCGGTCGCTGAGCGAGCTGGCAGAGGCCGCCGAGCTGTCACCCGCCTACCTCTCGGAGCTGGAGCGCGGACTCAAGGACGTTTCGTCCGAGCGGCTGCTCGCCATCGCCCGGGCCCTGGAGGTCCCGGTGGCCGACCTGTATCTCGACCTGGCGCGATCGTTGGGGAGTCAGGAAGCGATGGAGCAGCGGCGGAGCTGGCCCGAGGATCCCCGGATGCAGCTTCGGATCGCCACCGCGAGCCTTCGTCCGCAAGCTCTGCGTAGCGTTGCGCATTTCAGCCTATATCTGGCATCCACCCAGGCGACGTCGCCTAGGCGACGGATCGGATTCACCGTAGACCGGTAAGGAGTATTCAAATGGCACTCATTCCCAACGTTGTCGAGACCACGGCGCGCGGCGAGCGCGCCTACGACATCTATTCGCGTCTGCTGCGCGACCGCATCATCTTTCTCGGCACCGAGATCGATGACGATACCGCGAACCTGGTCATCGCGCAGCTGCTCTTCCTCGACAGCGAGGACCCGGACAAGGAGATCAGCATCTACATCAATAGCCCGGGCGGCTCGCTCTCGGCGGGCCTCGCGATCTACGACACGATGCGTTACGTCCGTGCGTCCGTCAGCACGCTCTGCACTGGTTTGGCGGCAAGCGCCGCCTCACTGATCCTGGTGGGCGGTACCACAGGAAAGCGTTTCTCTTTGCCGCATTGCACGATCGTCCTACACCAGCCGAGCGGTGGGATGCGGACATCACAGGCGACGGACATCGAGATCCACGCCCGCGAGATCCTCCGGCTGCGGGAGATCATCGTCGGCATCTACGCGCAGCACACCGGCCGCTCGACGGAGCAGGTCGAGCGCGACATCGAGCGCGACTTCTTCATGACGCCGGAGATGGCGAAGGACTACGGCCTCATCGATGCCATCATCGAGCCCTCGGTGAAGTCGCTCGGGGTTGGCCAGTCGCCGAACGGCCATGCGGCGTTGCAGGCCCCTCGAGTCACGCCAACCAGCTAGACATCTCGGGCGGGCGACTAAAAGGCCGCTGACCGACGTCATGCTGTCGGGTGCTGCTCAGAGTAACCTCAGCTGACACTTGTGGGAAAGTTTGCGGACGATCGGCCGGGACAAAGACGCTGGAGATGGCGAACGACGCTCACTTGACGCCCGCCCTTGAGCGAAGCTGGCATGACGCCGGCCGTCGCGTGTCCGGCCGTGACTGCCAACGGGGGCCTGCGCTGAGCCCCCGGGAAGGAGCGATATGTTCCTCGGCATCGACCTAGGCACCAGCTCGCTCAAGGCGCTCGTGCTCGATGTCGATGGGTCGATCGTGGGCACCGGGTCCGCGATCTACCCGATGACGACGCCCCATCCCGGCTGGGCCGAGTCCGATCCGGAAGACTGGTGGCAGGCCGCCGCGATGGCGGTGCATGAGGCTGCCGGCGACCACGCTTCGGAGATCGCGGCCGTCGCCCTTTGCGGCCAGATGCACGGCCTCGTGCTCAGCGATGACGCCGGCAGCCCGCTCCGGCCTGCGATCCTCTGGGCCGACGGTCGCTCCCGCCGTCAGCTCGAAGCCTACAACGCCCTCAGCGCGCAACGACGGCGCCAGCTGGCGAATCCGCCCGCGACGGGGATGGCGGGCCCCACCCTTCTGTGGCTGCGCGACAACGAACGGCAGGTCTACCGTCAGGCGCATTGGGCGCTGCAGCCCAAGGACTGGCTGCGATTACGCATGATCCGCGAGGCGGCAACGGAGCCGAGCGATGCATCCGCCACGCTGCTCTACGATCTGACCACCGACTACTGGGCCAAGGACGTCATCGACGAGCTCGACCTGCGGATCGATTTCCTGGCGCCCATCCGGGAGTCGGTGGAGATTTGCGGCGTGCTCGCCGCGCCGGCCGCCGCCCACCTCGGGCTCCGTCCGAACCTTCCGGTGGTCGGCGGTGCCGGCGACACCGCCGCCGCTGCCCTCGCGGGCGGCCTGCTCGACCCGGGGCCCGTGCAGCTCACGATCGGCAGCGGGGCGCAGGTGGTGGCGCCGCGCGATCGGCTGGCCATCGATGCCACGGGGCGAACGCATATTTACCGCGCTGCGGCGCCCGACCGCTGGTATGCGATGGCGGCGATGCAAAATGCGGGCATCGCGTTGGAGTGGGTCCGCACCACCCTCGGCGCCACGTGGGATGAGGTCTACGCGGAAGCGTTCGCTGTCTCGCCGGGGGCCGAGGGCCTCGTCTTCCTGCCCTACCTGACAGGCGAGCGGACTCCCTACTTCGACTCGCTGGCGAGAGGCGCGTGGGTTGGGCTCCGCCTCAGCCATTCGCGCGGCCACCTGCTGCGCGCGGCGCTCGAAGGGGTGGCGTTTGCCGTGCGGCAGGGGCTGGAGGCGTTGCTTGCGACCGGCGTGGCGGCGACCGAGCTGCGACTTGCCGGGGGCGGCTCCTTCGACCCCCGCTGGCGCCAGCTGCTGGCGGACATCCTCGAGCAGCCGTTGCTGGCGACCGCGACCAGGGCCGCCTCGGCGCTCGGCGCCGCGCTGCTGGCCGGCGTCGGCTTTGGCGCCTGGCCTAATGCGCAACGCGTCGCGGCGCTGGCGGCACCCGCGGAGCTGGTTGCGACGCCCGGGCCGGCGACCGATGCGTATGAGGCGGCGTATCTGCGTTATCGCCAGCTGTATCTACCGATCGCCGCGGCGCTCTCGTAACTGGATTGAGCTAAGCCACCTTCGATACGATCGATCGGAGAAGGCAATGCAATCCGACCCACTCGATTTCGAGCTGGCCGCCGCCCGCTGGGGCCTCCGCGGGTTCTGGTTCCTGGGTGGCGTGGCGGCCTCCGTGGTCATCGGTTACGGTCTCGTCCCGGCGATTTCGGACACTGCCTGGCTTGTCGCGGTTGCCCTATTTATCTGTGCCGTGATTTGCATTCTGGTGATGATCGCTCGACTCGTCCAGTACGGATTTGCTCGCCGCGCCTTTTACCATCAGGTCTCGACGACGTTGGGGGCTCCACACGCCCGCGAGCTGAGGCAGTCAGAGAGGCCGTCATGGTGGAATCGCCTGACAACCCCTGGGCAAAGCCGCCTACTGGATCGGTGTCCTGATGGCTGCCCTGCTGGTCACGGTGGCGCCCAGAATGGGAAGGGGGTCCGCACCTTTGGGAATCCTGTTCATTGTGGTTATCGCCGCCCTGTTCGGCGGTCTTCGCTTCTTGCGACGATAGACTCGTCTAGGCCCAGCCGGTACGGCGCTTGAGCCACTCGAGCGCGGGCAGCCCCTGGTCGCGCTGGAACGCGCGCACCGTCGGGAGGCCGGGCGGTGCCGGAAGGCGCGATCCTCGGATCATGAATCCCGCTACGGCAGCAACGACAGCCGTCACAGCGGCCGCCGGCGCCGTCCGTCCGAGCCGGTGGGCATCGAAAATCTCCCAGGGTTTCGGGCCGCCTTGCATCGCCACGCTCGGCAGCATGAACGCGAGGTCGACCCACGCGGCGCCGCGGCTGGCCCAGGGCCAGTCGATGAAGTACACGCGGGAAGCGGTCAAAAGTATGTTGTCGGCGCGGATATCTGCGTGCAGCAGCGTCGTTCCCGCGGCGGCCTGGGGAGACGCCGCTTCGAGGGCCACCAGCTCGGCGAGGTGTCGCTGAGCCCAAGGATCGACACCTTGCAGGTCGTCCTGGCCCGACTCGGCCCCGGCCGCGAGCCGTTGCCAGCCCGCAAAGACGTCGGGCATCAGCTCACCCACCGACTCCACAGCGATGGGCGCTGGAGTCAAGACAGAGGTCAACTCCCCAATGGCGACCAGGACCCGATCGAGCTCCGGTTGATGCCACGGCGTTCGCGGCGTGGTTCCATCGATCTCCTCGAAGATCAGCGCGATCCAGTCACCGTCGTCGTATGAATCGAGAAAGCGCGACGTGGGAACCGACGCGGGCAGGGCGGCCGCGATGCGAGCCTCGCGGCGGTGCATCCCCGGCGAATAGGGGTTTATCCTCCCGCTGACCGCTTTGACGAATGCACGGCGGCCGTCCGCTAACGCGAGGCTGGCCGCGACTCCAGGCGAAAACCCACCCGGATGGGTCGTGGCTTCCACGACGCGCGCGCCGAGCCTTGCCTCGATATCGCGCCGAACGTGATTCGGAAGCTCGCTCCAGTGGAGTCGTTGTCCTGTCGCCGGGGTAAATACAGGGGGGTCAGGATGATTCGCCAATGCGCAATAAGATAAGGCCGATGCAGCTCGCCCCCGTGAGCTCCCGCGCAGCCGCCCGGATTCGCCTGGCCATCTTCCTCACCGCCGTCGTACTGGTGGTCGAGGTGGTCGGTGGGCTCTGGGCGCATAGCCTCGCCTTGCTCAGCGATGCCGGCCATGTGGTCACCGACCTCGTCGTGCTGGCGCTCTCGGCCTTCGCGCTCCGCCAGGTGCAGCGTCCGGCGACGGCCCGGCGCACCTTCGGTTATCAACGCGTGGGGATTCTGGTGGCGCTCGTGAATGCGCTGCTGCTCGGTGCGATCGTCGTCGGCATCGTTGTCGAAGCCGCTCGCCGGCTGCAAGACCCTGGCGTCGTGCGCGGTGGATTGATGGCGGCGGCGGCCGTGGTTGGTTTGGTGATCTCGTTGACCATCGCCCGGTCGCTGCAACCGCTGGGGCGCGATCTCACGGTGAGGAGCGCCTTGATGCACATCTGGGGCGACGCCTGGGCGTCGGGCGGCATCATTGTCGCCGGGCTGCTGATCGCCGCGACCGGCTGGCTGGCGATCGATCCACTGCTCAGCCTCGCGATCGCCGGCCTGATCGCGTGGAGCGCCTGGCGCGTCGTGGCACAGGCGATCAACATCCTCCTCGAGTCGACACCCGCGGACTTGCGAGCCGATTCAGTGGTCGATGCCGTCAAGCGGGTTCCGGGCGTGCGCGACCTGCACGACCTCCACATCTGGTCGCTGGGCAGCCAGAGCCGGGCGATGAGTGCGCACCTGCTGATCGATGACCAGCGGGTCGCACAGGCGCAGGACATCCTCGCCGAAGTCCGCGAGGTGCTGGCGCACGAGTTCGAGATCGAGCACACGACGATTCAGTTCGAAAGCCTGGTGTGCCGGCCGGGGGATGTCTTTTGCGTGCAGCCGGAGGGCCATCCCCACATCGACGATGCCCATGACCGGGTGACGCGTCGAGCCGCCGGCTAGCTGGTGGATTCGCCCCTTGCTGCTGAACGGCGCCGAGCCCTTTTCGTTGTCAACCCGGCGCTGCAACGAACCGGTAGTGATTTCGGACGTCGCCTGCTCGAGCTCGCGGGGGAGCTTGATTGGGAGGCGATGGTGCTGGAGACAACCGCCGGCCTGAATGTCGAGGCGATCGGTGCGGCGCTCGCGCGGCGCCAGTTCCATCTGGTGCTTGCTGCCGGCGGAGATGGCACGGTGGCCGAGGTGATGGCCGCCGCGCACGAGCGCGGCATCCCGATGGGGATCGTGCCGCTCGGGACCGCGAACATCGTCGCCCGTGAGTTGGGGCTCCCCGCCAGCTGGCGAAAAGCGACGCGGCGAGCCCTGGAACGCTTTCCAGCTACGCGCGCGGTCGACCTGGCCAGGGTGAACGACGGCTACATGGCGCTGGCGGCCGGCATCGGGTTCGACGCTACCGTCATGCGCCACACCCCGCCGATACTCAAGTACTGGTTCGGCCGAGCCGCCTATTTCGTGGCCGGGGCCTGGTGGCTGCCGCGCGCGCCGCTGTTCGAGTGCACGATCCGCGCGGATGGCGAAGAAATGCGGCTCACCGCGGTGGTCGTGCTGGTCGTCAACGCGGGCATGCTCGGGGCAGCGCCCTTTCGCTTCGGTCCCAACATCGCCATCGACGACGGCTGGCTGGATGTCTGTGTCTACCGGCCACGCACGCTGCTCGATCGGGCCAGCGTGCTCTGGAGCGTCGTCCGGCAGCGTGCGAACGGCGACAGCATGCTCCAGCGCAAGGCGCGATCGGTAGAGATCATCGCGCCCGACGTCCAATGGAACGAGGTTGACGGCGAAGTCTACCGAGGCAATGTCCTGCGCGCCGAGATCGTCGCGGGCGGCGTCCGCGTCGTGGTGTGAACACTGTCGTCAATGCTCGCCTGCCGTGGGCGCTCTTCCTGCCGCTTGCCGGCGTGACCGAGCTCGGCGGCATCATCCTCCTGCTCAGCGGTCGTGGCATCGGCTGGGCCGCCGTCCTGGCGCCGATCATCGGCTTCCTTGCGATGCGCGGGCCCGTGCGGCCACGCTTCGAGTTCATGGAGGAGGGCGTGATCTTTCGCCGATCCGGAAAGAGCCCGCTGCTGCCCTGGGATGAGATTGCTGCCGTCGCGCTCGTGAAAGCCGGAGGCCGGACGGTGCTCGCCTACCGGCTCAAGCCCGGTGTCGCGGTCATGAAGCGCCATCCCGGTGCCGGGTTCCTGCGCGCGAAAGGCCTCGATTTCGACGGCGGATACTTCGTCGACCAGATGACTGCATCGCCCGAGGAGATCCGGCAGATGTTCGAGCGGCATCTCGCGCAATTTCCCTCCACCTCTGGGGGAGGGTAGGGGGCCTTACGCCGCCGGCGCCGTGCGCTCGCCGCGAAGGGCCGTCCGCACCGGGCGGGCGGAAACGGGCGAGACCATCGGGGCGAGCTTCTTCAGGCTGAAGATCATCTCCGAACCGCCGACGTACTCGACGCCCTCGATCGCGAAGCCCTTGCCTTGCAGATAGGGGCCGAGATTCGCGCGGGTGTAGTGCGTGATGTGCTCGTCGGCATAGCCGCCGGGTGAGAGGCGCCCGTAGAGCCATTCCAGCGCCCGCCACCGCCAGCGGTCGTAATCCGGTGTGCCGAGGATGAGCCGGCCGCCCGTCTTGAGGACCCGCGACAGCTCATCGAACGGTTTCTCCTGTGCCGGGATGTGCTCGATGACCTCGGAACAGATGACACAGTCGAAACTCGCGTCGGCGAAGGGCAGCTCAAAAATGGAGCCGTGGACGAGCGCGTTTCCGTAACGGCGCGCATACCGCAACTTATGGAGCTGGATATCGAGACCGACCATGCCGGGAATCGCACCGATGATGCGACTCGAGCCGCAGCCGACATCGAGGACCTGGCGGAAGCCGGCGGCCAGACGCGTGACGGCCCGGTACCGCCCCCGCTGCCAGTAGCGCTGCAAGGGGATGACGCTGTCGTAGGCACGACCGTCGTAGTCCGACGATGCGATCGAGTTGCGCAGCCGCCACATCGCGACAAAGGTTCGCAAGTAGGAGATGGCGAATCTCACGAGCCGGGCGTGACTGCGACCGGTGACCCGCGGACGGTATCGGAAGGGGACTTCGTGGACCCGGTAACCCGCCGCCAGTGCCCGAATCAGGATTTCCTCGAGGACGTCGAAGTCGGTCGCCTTCAGCTCGAGTTCCGGCAGGATCGCGCGCCGGTAGAGGCGGTAGCCACTGGAGAGATCGTGGACCGGCAGCGACAGCCCACGGCCAAAGGTGATGTTCAGCATCCGGCTCATCAGGCGGCGCGCGGCAGGCATATCCGCGGCGCCACCCTTGATGTAGCGCGAGGCGATCACCACATCGCCCTCGCTGCGAGTGGCCCACAGGTCCTTCAGGAACGCCGGATCGTGCGACCCGTCCGCGTCGAGCGTGATGACGTACTCACCGCGCGCCTGCTCGAAGCCGGCCCGGTAGGCGCCGCCGAATCCGGGCAGCTTCTGGCTGACCAGCCGCACCCCATGCTTGCGTACGATCTCCTGCGTGTTGTCGCTCGAACCGCCGTCGACCACGATGATCTCGTACGTCGGGCCCAGGGCGGTTAGCGCCGTTTTCAGCTCGGGGAGGACTCGGTCCAGGTTCTCCCCTTCGTTCAGCGCCGGCAGGATCAGGCTGAGGGCGCACCCCGGTAGCGCAACGGGGTCGGCGCCGGGGATGATGAAGGATGGGATGCCATCAATCAGCGGGTATCGGGTCCCATCCCGCGTGCAGCGAAGCTCCGGCCCAGCATGTGCGGTTAACGGACCGTGGCATTTGGGGCAGACCAGGCTGTCGAGGCTCGGCATGGACTACCGGATGAACGCAAAGTGAGATCCGAGCTTGCTTTGGCCAGGGCCGGGAGCCGCTGAGTGGCGCGCCCCCGGATCCTCGCGATCGACGTCGGCACCGGCACCCAGGATATCGTGGTCGTCGAGGCCGGCGGCGTGATCGAGAACGCCGTTCAACTGATCATGCCGTCACCGACGGCGCTGCTGGCCGAGCGGGTCAACCAGGCGACCCAGGACCGGGTCGACCTGGTCCTGACCGGCGTCACGATGGGTGGCGGCCCCGACCAGTGGGCGGTGGAGGCGCATCTCAAGGCGGGGCTGAACGTCTACGCGACCCCGGACGCAGCCCGGACGTTCGACGACGACCTGGAGCGCGTGGCGGCGATGGGAATCCGCATCGTCGACTCACCCGCCGCCACGAACGCGGTGCGCCGGCTCGAGCTGCGCGACTTCTACCTGGTAGAGCTGATGGAGGCGCTCCGGGCGTTTGGCGTCAGCACGGTCTTCGACGCGATCGCGGTGGCCGTCTTCGACCATGGCGCCGCTCCACCGGGAATCAGCGACCGCCGATTTCGCTTCGACTATTTGCGGGACCAGGTCGAGCGCGGCATCGGCCTGGAGGGCTTCGGCTTTCTCGCCGCGGAGATCCCGGCGCGGATGACCCGCATGCAGGCGGTGGCCGGCAGCTGGACGGGGCCGGAACCGCTCTTCCTGATGGACACCGGGCCGGCGGCGATTCTCGGTGCGCTCGATGATGCCGTCGTTGCGGCGGCTGATCCCGTCGTTGTCGTGAATCTCGGTAACTTCCACACCATCGCCGCGCTGCTTCATGGACGACGCATCGCCGGTCTCTTCGAGCATCACACCGGCGAGCTGACCCGGCCCAAGCTGGAACAGTACCTCGATGCGCTCGCGACTGGTGCGCTCTCCAACGACCAGGTGTTCGACGACATGGGCCACGGGGCACTGGAGCTCGGCGCCAATGAGTCGCCGCCGAAACGGCTTGCCGTGACCGGTCCGCGTCGAGGTCTGCTCGAGGGCTCGCGGCTCAGTCCGCACCTCGCGGTGCCGCACGGCGACATGATGCTGGCGGGCTGCTTCGGGCTACTCCGAGCCCTGGCGGCGCGGCTTCCTGAGTTCGCGCCGGTTGTCGAGGACCAGTTGGGCGCTCCAGCGCCGCGCCTCTGAGCGCGCCCGCCGAGGAACGGCTGCCGTCCGTTCTCAGGGACGGGACGTTCCTTCGTTTCTGGGCTGGCTCATCGATTTCGACGATCGGCAATCAGGTCACTATCCTGGCTCTTCCTTGGCTCGTCCTCCAGCTGACGCAATCACCGTTTCAGCTCGGCATCGTGGGAGCGCTCGAGTTCGTGCCGTTCTTGCTGTTCGGATTGATCGTCGGCGTCTATGCGGATCGCTGGGACCGACGGAGGATCCTGCTAGTCGCCGACCTGGTGCGGTTCGTGATGCTCGCGAGCGTGCCGTTCGCGGCGCTCCTCCACCTGCTGACCCTGGCGCAGCTCTACCTGGTCGCCTTCATTGCGGGCACGGCTCGCGTGTGGTTCGAGGTCGCGCACTACTCGATGATCCCCGCACTGGTCAGCCCGGCCCGGGCAATCGAGGCCAACAGCAGCCTCGAGGTGACCGAAGGCGTCTCCTCGCTGGTCGGGCCGGCCCTGGGCGGCTTGTTGATCAAAGTTCTCGGGGCTGCCAATGCCCTGCTCGCCGACGGGTTCTCATTCCTGCTGGCTGCCGCCGCCTGGTTTAGTCTCGGCCCCCGTCCGTCGGAGGCCCTCGCGGAAGTCGGTTGGCGTGCCCAGCTGGTCGCCGGACTGCGCTTGGTGCGCCATCACCACGTGATCCTCGAGAACACCCTTTCAGGGCTCGTCCTCAACATCGTGTTTGCGGCGGTGACGACGGTCTACGTCTTCTACGCGCAACACGAGCTGCACTTCGAAGCTGCGCGGACCGGGCTCGCGCTGGGACTGGCGGGCATCGGACCGATTGCTGTGGCGACCTCCGCGCCCGCTCTCCGACGCCGGTTCCGGCTCGGACAACTGCTGCTTGCCGAGCTGTTCGTCGTCGGACCCTTGCTCGCGTTGCTCGACGTCGCGCCCCTCGTTCCGGCCGTTCCCGCGCTGCTGCTGGTTGCCCTCTCGTTCGGACTTGCCAGTGGCGCGGCGATCCCCGGCCGGATCGTGTTCCGCAGCTACATCCAGGCCGTCGTCCCGCCACCGTTGCTGGGGCGCGTCAACGCCTCGATCCGAGTGGTAGCGTGGGGTGGGGTGCCGGTCGGCGCCCTCCTCGGCGGGACGCTCACGCAATTGATTGGCGTCCGGTCGCTAATCGCGCTAGCCAGCATCACCGCCCTGCTGCTCTTCCTTGCGTTCGCGCTCGCTTCCGAGACGAAGCGGATTTGAATCCGGCTGAACGCCGAGCGGCCCCGTAGAATCGAAGCGGCGCCACCACATTCAGAAGAGGTTTCCATTGGAGCATCCCACGACCATCGCCCAACTCCGACAGAGCGAGTACCGCGTCCTTCCCGTCAAGGAGGAGATGCGCAAGAACCTGGTGCGCAAGATCAAGGCGGGCGAAGAGCTGTTCCCCGGCATTATCGGCTTCGAGGGATCGGTCGTTCCCCAGGTGGAGAATGCGATCCTCTCCGGCCAGGACATCGTCTTCCTCGGTGAGCGCGGTCAGGCGAAGAGCCGGCTGATCCGATCGCTGATCGCGCTGCTCGACGAGCAAGTCCCCGTGATCGAGGGCTGCGAGATCAACGACAATCCGTACGCCCCGATCTGTCGCGCCTGCCGGGACCGTGTCGCCGCCCAAGGCGACCGGGTGACGGTCCGCTGGATCGCGCCGGAGCAGCGCTACAGCGAGAAGCTCGCGACTCCCGACACCTCGATCGCCGACCTCATTGGCGAGGTCGACCCAATCCGGGTCGCCGAGGGCAAGTACCTGGCTGATGAGCTCACCATCCATTACGGACTCGTTCCCCGCACGAATCGCGGCATCTTCGCGATCAACGAGCTCCCCGACCTGGCCGAGCGGATCCAGGTTGGCCTGCTGAACCTGATCGAAGAGCGCGACGTGCAGATCCGCGGATTCAAGCTGCGCCTGCCGATCGATGTCTACGTGGTCGCCAGCGCCAATCCCGAGGACTACACCAACCGCGGGCGCATCATCACGCCGCTGAAGGATCGCTTCGGGGCTCAGATCCGCACGCACTACCCGCGAAATGTCGAGGACGAGATTCGGATCGTGGAGCAGGAGCGCACCGCTTTCCAGGATCGCGACCTGTCGGTCGTGATGCCGGACTTCATGAAAGAGATCGTCGCCGAGGTCACCCAGCTGGCGCGGCGCAGTCCCAAGATCAACCAGCGCTCGGGCGTCAGCGTCCGCATCTCGATCACGAATTACGAGAACCTGGCGTCGAACGCCATGCGCCGCGCACTGCGGACCGGCGAGACGGAGGCGGTGCCGCGGATCACCGACCTGCCCGCCATCGTCCCCTCTAGCTCCGGCAAGCTGGAGATGGAGACCTGGGAAGAGGGCGACGACCAGACGGTGCTGGAGAAGATCATCAAAACCGCCGTCCTCAACGTCTTCCGGCGGCACTTCGAGGTGAGCCAGTTCAACGAGCTGGTGCAGCGCTTCGACGCCGGCCTCACCTTCGAGGTTTCGGAGGGGCAGGCCGCGGAGCGCTACGCCGCCATGCTGCGCGAGCTGCCGGGGATGGAGAAGGCGCTGAAGAGCCTCGGATTGGACAAGCGCCCGGCACTGGCCGCCTCGGGTGTCGAGTTCGTCCTCGAGGGACTGCACCTGAGCAAGCGGATCAACAAGACCGAAATGGACGGAGCGGCGATCTACGCCGGCTAGATGATCTCCCGCTCGAACCGTTACGAGCGCTGGGATGGGTCGCAGGAGCCATTCGGTCGCGACGCCGAGGACCTGTTCGACCGTCTCGCCGAGGACCTCTTCCAGGGCGGCGACTTCGATTACGCGCTGCATCGATTGATGAGCCGCGGGTGGCGTGACAAGCAAGGTCGCCGGCTGCCCGGCTTCGAGGAAATGCTCGAGCGCCTGCGCCAGAAGCGCCTGCAGCAGCTGAAGCGCTACAACCTCAATGACGTCTTCGGCAACATTCGAGAGAAGCTGAACGACATCCTTCGGCGCGAGCGGCAGGGCATCAACGAGCGTCTCGACCAGGCACCGGAAAGCGCCAGGCGCGTGTTGCAGAAGATCACGAAGAAGAAGCTGCAGGAGTTGGACCGCCTGCCCGAAGACGTGGGCGGCATGATCCGTCAGCTCAACGATTACGAGTTCATGGACGCAGGCGCCTCACAGGCCTTCCAGCAGCTCATGGAGGAGCTCAAGCAGCAGGTCTCGCAGACCTACTTCAAGAACATGACCCGCACCATGCAGCAGCTACGGCCCGAGCACCTGGGCGAGATCAAGGAGATGATGAAGGCACTCAACCAGATGCTGCGCGACCGGCTCGAGGGGAAAGCGCCCAGGTTCGAGCAGTTCATGCAGCGCTTCGGCCATTTCTTCGGTCCCGACCCGCCCAAGACGCTCGATGAGCTGATCCAACATCTCGAGAGGCAAATGGCGCAGATGGAGTCGCTGATGCAATCGCTGCCGCCGGAGATGCGGCAGCAGATGGAGGATCTGCTGGCCTCCACCTTGAACGACCCGGAGCTGCAGGAGCAGATGGCCGAGCTGGCCGCCCAGCTCGAGCTGCTCTCACCCCGCCAGGGGCTTGGCAGCCGCTATGCCTTCTACGGTTCGGAGTCACTGCCGCTGCAGGAGGCGCTGTCGCTGATGGAGCGGCTGCAGGGCATCGAGGACCTGGAGTCGGCGCTGCGCGAGGGATATCAGGGGCGGCAGCTGACACCGGAGCAGTCGCAGCAGCTCCAACAGCTGCTGGGGCCGGATGCGCGCCAGGCGGCCGACCAGATGAGCGAGCTCGCCGCGCAGCTGGAGAAGAAAGGATACGTTCAGCGCGGCCGGCGCGGCATGGAGCTGACGCCGCGGGGGATGCGCCGCATCGGCCAGAAGGCGCTACGCGACCTGTACACGCGCCTGAAACGCGATCGCTTTGGCGACCACCCGATCAGCGTCCGCGGGCTTGGCTCGGAACGATCGGACGAGACGAAGATCTACGAATTCGGCGACGCCTTCAACCTGCACGTCGAGCAGACGCTGATGAACGCGCTGCGGCGCGAGGGACCGCAGCAACCGATCCACCTCAAGACCGACGACTTTGAGGTCTTCCGGTCAGAGTTCAGCGCGCAGTCGGCGACGGTGTTGATGATCGACATGAGCCGGTCGATGCCGCTGCGCGGCTATTTCTATGCCGCGAAGAAGGTCGCGCTCGCGCTCGATGCCCTGATCCGCAGCCAGTTCCCCCGCGACTACTTGCAGGTGATCGCGTTTAGTGACTATGCGCGGCCGGTCAAGTCCCACCAGCTGGCGGAGCTGACCTACAACGAGTCGATCTACGGGACCAACATCCAGCACGGCCTGATGCTGGCCCGCCAGTTCCTGAGCCGGCACAAGACCGGCAACAAGCAGGTGATCATCGTCACCGACGGCGAACCGACGGCGCACATGGAAGGGCAGCACGCGGTCTTCTTCTATCCACCCCTGCCGGAGACGTTTCAGAAGACACTCCTCGAGGTGCAGCGCTGCACTCGCGAGCACATCGTGATCAACACCTTCATGCTCGACAACGACTATCACCTGGTGTCGTTCGTCAAGCAGATGACGCGGATGAATGGCGGCCGCGCCTTCTTCGCCAGCGCCGACCGTCTGGGCGACTACGTGTTGCTCGACTACGTCGACCGCAAGCGCAAAGCCAGCCGCTGATTTAGCCTGAGCGGCCGATCGACCATGCGACGAGCCCGAGGAGGCTGAAGCCGAGGGCGTTGAGATCACCGTGGACCAACGCCATGGCGTGAATGTCGAGCGTCGGAAACCCGAAGGCGTGACCCGCACTGTACTCGACCGCGAGCACCATCGGCACGAGCGGTGCGAGGGCTGACGCTCGCAGGAGGATGCGGGCCGGCGTCGACTCGACCAGGCTCGCGCTTCTGAAAAAGAGGACCGCCGTGGTGGCCAAGACGCCGGCGGCCACCAGGATTGCGCCGGCCACCTGCAAGACGTGGAAGGGCGTACCCCAGCCAGCCGCTAGCACCGGTGACCCGGTAATCATCAGCAGCGAGGCCGCGAGCGCCGTCTGGCGTGAGGTCCCGCACTCGCGGCGCAGGCTGGTGAGCACCAGCGCGGCCAGCAGCGTTGCCGCAAAGCCGGTGAAGTGAAAATGGACGGCGGTGAGCTCCACGACGATGGGGGAGAGACCGAGCGGCGCGATGCCGGCTCGCGACAGCACGAGCCAGACCGCCCCGAAAGCCATGTAGCCGACCGCGGCTGCGGGAGCGAGCCGGACCGGGCGCAGCGACCGGCCCTGGATCACGTAGGCGAGTGCGCCCAGGGCGGCGATGGCGCAAACCAGCAGCCACGCCGATGCCAGGATGGCGGCCGCGACGCCCATCGGAAGGGTGAAGGCTACGGCGGCAAGCGCCGCTCCGACGGGCTGAATCCGCACCGCCGCCGCGAGGAGGCGCGTGGCGGGGCCTGTGTCGAAGGCGATCAGCCGGAGCCCGAGCGGTGCGATGACGAGTGGCGCTAGCAGGAAGAGGAGGTCGATCAGCGTCAGCCGCGTCAGGCCAGTGAGCCGGCTCGTGACCAGCGCGAGCCACACGATGCCGCCGACGGTGGCGGATTGGGGAAACTCCGGCCAGGCGGATAGCGCCGTCATCGGCGGACAGAATCCCCCAAAACGCGTCCGGGCTGCGGGTAGTGCCGTTCCATTTCGGATGCGTACTTCCGTCCGACATCTTTGCGGTGCAACGACAGCCAACCGGTGAGGCGCGTCGTGCCGCGCGGCGGCTCGTGCGAGACCAGGATGTCGTGCATCAGGTCGTCGAGCTCATCGCGCGTGAGCAGCATGTCGCCGACCATCCGGCCCGCCACGCTAGCGCCGGCCATGGCCAGCACGGGCGGCACGTGCACCACGAGCGGGCGGACCTTCATTGCCCGGCGAATGAGATGAACCAGTTCGTCAAAGGTGAAGATCTCCGGACCGGCCGAATCGACGACGACGTCCGCCGGTTGTGATCCGACCTCGACCACAAGGCCCGCGTGGTCCTTGACGTGCATTGGCTGCAGCCGGTAGCGGCCGTCGCCAGGGATCGCAAAGGCGGGGAGATGCCGCAGGAGCCACGCGATGTTGTTGATCAGCACGTCCCCTTCGCCAAAGAGGAGGGTCGGGCGCACGATCGCATACGAGAGGCCCGAGGACCGCACCGCCTCTTCGAGCACGGCCTTGCCCCGGTAGTAGCTGCTAGTTGAGGCGGTCGGGTTGGCGATGCTGGTCTGGACGATGCGCCGGACGCCGCCGCGGCGCGCCGCATCGATGAGACGTTTCGTATTGTCGACGGCGATCGCGTGGGTGAGACTCCCGTGCGGCGCGCGAACCCAGTAGGTGTTGTAGAGCGTATCCGTGTCGGTCAGGGCCGTGACCAGGGCGGCGTCGTCCGAAAAGTTCAGCGGGTAGGTCGGAATCCGCGACGCGAGGGGATGGTCCGGCCGGGGGTGGTTGGTCAACGTCCGCACCCCGCGGCCGCGCTCCAGCAACTGCTCAGCGATGAATCGACCGCTGTAGCTGAAGGCGCCGGTCACGACGTCAACCGGTGCGTTCACGCGTCCTCGCGTTCAGTGGCGACAAGCCTCAGCCGGTGGCGGGTTTTCGCCGACGCGTACCGAAGACCGAGGAACGTCCGCTGCCGCGGCAGCCACTCGGTGAATCGGATGGTGCCGCGAGGCGGGTCGTGGGAGATCAGGAGCTCGCCCCGAAGATCGTCCAGCTGCTCCCCGGTGAGGAGGGCGTCCCTGGTAATGAATCCGGCAACGCGTGCACCGAGGAGCGCCAGGGCCGGCGCCGTCTTCAGAAGCACAGCCCGTGACTCCACGGCCTGACGCAGCATCCGAACGAGCTCGTCGAACCGAAGAATGTCCGGGCCCGCGGCATCGACAGTCAGGTTATCGTCGGTACGGCCGGCAGCGACGGCGATCGCCGCCACGTCGTCGACGTGCACCGGCTGGAGGCGATAGGCGCCATCGCCGGGGATCGCGAAGATCGGAAAACGCCGCAGCACCCAGGCGATGTTGTTGATCAGGACGTCACCCCCTCCATAGACGAGCGTCGGACGGACGATACCGTGCGAGATGCCGGTCGCCCGTAGTGCCTCTTCCAACGCAGCCTTACTCGCGTAGTACGGATGACCGGATGCGGTGGGATTGGCGATGCTGATATGGACCAGCCGTCGAATCCCCGCCTCGCGGGCCGCGGCAAACAGCCGCTGGCTGCGGCGCACGGCGCTGGCAAAGGCGTCCGCGCCGTAGTTCGAATGAATCCAGTAGGTGTTGTAGAGCGTGTCAGCCCCGCGCATGAACCGCACCAGGCCCTCGGCATCGTCGAACTCGAGCGGGGAGGTCGCAACTTTCCCTGCCAGGTCCGATGGAGGAGTCGGATTATTCGTCAGGGTTCGGACCTGGTGGCCTGCCGCGAGGAGCCGGCGGGCGATGAAGCTCCCGGTGTAACTGAAGGCGCCTGTGACGACGTCAACCGTGGCCATGACTCGGTCCTGGGTCTTCAACGGTGGTGCTGCAACGGACTTGTTCGACAATGAGCGGTGATGCGATCGACCCGGCCAACCGTGGACGAGGTTGCCGAGCACAACAAGGAGATGTGGGAGCGGCTGGCGAAGGCAGCCATGAACTACACGCGCCCCTTCGGCCGGCCGCCCAGGACACGGGCGGGCATGCGGCGTTTCATGGATCCGCGCGGGCGCCTCAAGGGGGTGCGACTGGCGGGCGCTCGCGTCCTCGGCCTGGCCGCGGGAGGTGGCTGGGACCCCGTCATCTTCGCCAAGCTGGGGGCCGAGACGACGGTCTTCGACATCTCGCCGACCCAGCTGAAGACCGTAAAAGACCTGGCGGCGCGCCAGCGCGTCAAGATCCGGCTGGTCCGAGGCAACATGAAGGACCTCTCTGTGTTCAAGGACGAGTCATTTGACGTCGTCTGGCATTGCCATTCGCTCGTCTTCGTCGATGACGCCGTCCGCGTGCTCAAGGAGGTCGGTCGGGTGCTGGCGCCGGGTGGCACGTACCTGTTATCCACCATGCACCCCACGACGCTGCGCCTTTACGGCAGCTACAAGAATGGGGGCTGGAGCCCGAAGATCACTTATTTCGAAGACAAGCCGGTCCCCTACACCGATGAGTGGGGAATGACCTGGACTCTAGGCAACAAGAAGCTGGTCGCGCCGACCATCGAGTTCGGTCACCGCTTCGAGACCATCGTCAACGGGATGGCCGCCGCCGGGATGGTGGTGGACGGCATCTGGGAGTTCTCGCCCGGCGATGACGACGAGACGGAGCCGGGCTCCGATGCCCACCTGGATACGCTGTTCCCCGCCTTTATCGAGGTTCGCGGCCGGAAACTGCCGCTTCCGGCGCGCCGCTAGGCTCGCCGCCGTGCCGGTCATCGTCCTCAGGACTCGGGTCACGGTGCCGCCCTCGCGCTGCTTCGACATGGCTCGTGATGTCGACCTCCATCAGCGCTCGACCGCGGCCTCGCGCGAGCGGGCGGTCGCGGGTGTAATGTCCGGCCTGCTAAGGCCTGGCGACGAGGTGACGTGGGAGGCGACCCATTTCGGTGTGCGTCAACGACTCACCTCTCGCATCACCGAGTTCGATCCGCCGCATCGATTCGTGGATGAGATGGTGCGGGGTGCCTTCCGACGGTTCCGCCACGAGCACCAATTCAGGGCGGTGGAGCGTGGGACGGAGATGGTCGACATCTTTGATTACACCTCGCCCCTCGGACCGCTTGGGAAGCTTGCCGATCTCTTGTTCCTTCGACGTTACATGACGCGGTTGTTGCGTGACCGGAACGTCTATCTCAAACGTGAAGCGGAGTCAGCGGCCCGCGGCTGAACGGTAGCTGGTCAATAGCTCGCGGCGCGGCGACCGCGCCTCAGTGGAGTTTGGGGAGGACCTGCTTGCCGAAGACGTCGATCCACTCGAGCTGGTTGCGGCCGACATTGTGCAGGTAGACGCGGTCAAAGCCGAGATCGATGAACTTCTGGATCTCGCGACGGTGCGCGTCTGGATCTGCCGAGATAAGCATCCGTCCCTCGAAATCCTCCGGCCGAACCAGCTTTGCCATTTGCGCAAAGTCATTGGGCGACCGAATATCGGCCTTCGGAAACTTCATCCCGCCGTTCGGCCATTCGGTCAGCGCGTTGCGCATCGCTTCCTCGTG
>Ga0070698_100001928_pt1 | contig 23049 bp, 19 predicted proteins | sample KBSK1502metaG_FD_65477 | JGI IMG/M metagenome (GOLD analysis project Ga0070698, IMG submission 65477) | Corn, switchgrass and miscanthus rhizosphere microbial communities from Kellogg Biological Station, Michigan, USA - KBS K1-50-2 metaG | ecosystem: Host-associated > Plants > Roots >...
TGTCTTCGTACCTGCCAAGCATCAAGACCGTCATCGCTGATTCGATCGATGCCATCGGGATTCAGATCGCCTTTTACTACGGACTGGCGGGACTTGCCTGCGCCTGGTATTTCCGCAAGCCGGCGCTGACGTCTGTTGGAAAGTTCATTTTCCTGCTCGCCTGGCCATTACTCGGAGCCGGCTTCTGTATTTTCATGGCCGCCTACAGCGTGCCGACCTTTGACCTGACGACCAACGTCGTCGGCATCGGCACCGTCGCGATCGGGATCGTGCCATATCTCTCGAACCGTTCGCGGTGTCTTTGAAGCTGCGGTGGCGAGTGGTTTTGGTAAAACTGGCGGCTTTGCCGGAATTACCAAATCAGACACAGGTCTTTTCTTTCTGCTGCTGCTCGAATTCGAGCGAGCCCGGCGCATAAGTCACCTTGGCCCGCGGCCCGTTGATCCACTCGACCGAGCCGCCCTGGTCATCGGGATGCGACGGTGTTGGGCGCGCCAATATTTCTTCGTAAATCTTGCGCTCCTCGGTCCGCGTGTCGGGCGCGAGGGGCGACTCGCCGGCCCGGTACACCTCGATGAGCGGCCGCGGTTTGGTCACGATCCCCAGCGCCTGCCGCCGAAATAATTCGTAAACGGCCCAGCCCTTCATCGGAACAGCCATCAAGTCGGTCAAGGCCCAAACCAACGCATCAACTCGACCCGGACTGTATCCGGCACGTTTCGCATCAAAGTCCGAAGTAAAACCAGACATCTGGTCTTCGAGCTCGGGAAACGAGCCGAGATGATGGACCCTTTTTTGCTCGTATAGCGCCGCGATCGGCTCGGCCCGAACCACCTTGCCTCGCGAGGCGGTGACACTGCGATAAGCGACACTGGGATCGACGGCGCGGAGCACCGATTCGATCATGGCCGCTCCGAAATTTGTTTCAGCCACAACCCGATCGGCACCGAGCCGGTGATAGAGGCCAATGGCAACCTTGGCCCATTCGGTCGGGTCATACCTTCCCGAGGCGTCGGCGAGGACCCAACCGATCCCGTCTTGATCCACGCCAGCGGCGACAATGCCGCACTCGTCGGCATCTTCACGGCCGGAGCCGCTCGGGTCGATCGCAATAACAATTCGCTGCAATGCAGGGCAAATTTCGCGACGAAGTTCTTCGATCCGGTCCAAGGTCCACAAGGCGCCCGGTGTGTCGGTCAGCAACTCGCCCAATAATTCCTGCCGGCCGAGCCGGGTGCCCTCGTATTTTCGGGTGATCTGGCCAAAGAAATCGGGCACCAAATGGTTCCGATTTTCATAGGAAGAGCCGCGCGTTATGACGACGTCGGCGCCCTCGCGCGCCACCAGACCGCGGATCAAGTTGGTCGGTCTCGGCGTGGTCGCAACCGCTACCGTGGGCCGCTCCCCGAGGCGCAACCCGAACATCAAGTTGTCCCACGCTTCCGGTCGGCGCCAGCTTCCTAATTCATCTACTGCGGCAAGATCATGCTGCGGGCCGCGCAGACGTTCCGGCTCATCGGCACTGTAGGTGGTGGCAATGGCGCCGTTGGGCCAGGTCAAACGCCGCTTGCTCGGCTCGTAGATAGGTCGGTTCCAATCGAGTGAAACGGTCAGGATGCCGGACTCGCACTCGACCATGACGTCGCGCGCATCGGCTGCTGTTGCCGCCACCAGCGCGACGCGCCGAGCCGCTCCGGTCCCGATGTTGTCGATCACAAACTCGCTCAAGACGCGTGTTTTGCCCCAGCCCCGACCCGCGATGGCGAGCCAGACAAACCAATGGCCCGGTGGCGGAAGCTGGTTCGGCCGCGCCGTGGCAAGCCAGCCCGTTTCCAATGCATCGGCCAGTGCCTCGCGGAATTCAACTGTCATCGGCGTGTTCAATCAATGGAAAGCTGCCGTCCGGTTGATCACGGCCGCGCAGATAATTAATCACTGCGGCTCGAGCCTCCGGGAAGGGCGCCAGAATTTTCGTGAGGTTCGCTAATATATCGGCCACTGTTGCCGGCAGCATCACATTGACGGTATTTTCAATTTTAGGCGCTGCAGCGAGCCACTCGCCGCTCATCTCGGCGCCGCGGCTGGCGTTGCGGCACAGCGCGTCCGCCAAACTGGCGATGCCGCGGAAATCGTTCAATAGGATGGCAGCTTGCAGGCCTCTATGCAATGCGGCCCTTGCAATTCTGAGGTGGTCGATCGTCTGCAACCGCTCTTCCGCAGCCGCCGCCGCCAATGCGGTCGCGGTCAGGTCGGCGCCCGATTTTAAATAATTGCGTCGGGCCGTCCCAATGGCGCGCCAGTGCCGACCCAAGGCGTCTGGCGAGAGCTTATATTTCCGCGCAATCGTGTTGATGCTGCCGGCACGTTGCGCCAGGTGCTTTTCAACGGCGAGCAGATCGACCTCGCCGCGGCGGCCAGCGCGGCAGATGCTGCATTGCGGTTCCGACGCGTCGTCATGACAAAATAAGCGTTTGCCTGGACGCCGCGTCACAAAGCCTCTGCGCGGCTTGCCGGCGAGCTGTTCGGTGGCGCGACCTTGGGCGTCCGAAGCGGAGAAGGCCATCAGGCGGTCACCTACCGGGTCCGCTTGGGCCGCAGATGCACCGCCTCTTGCATGGTCGGTACCTTGCCGGTCGCGACCCAGACGTTGAGCTGACGGCCCAACATTTCGGCAAGATGCGCCACGGTGCCGGGGCTCATGGTGGTCATGTTTTTTTTTGCCCTCTGCTCTCAGACCGTCGAGCGTCGGGTTGAGCGCATTGACCACGATATACCGCGCCACCTGCTCGGAAGAGGGCAGGGGCCCGCGGGGGCGGCGTGGCGCAGGTAGGGCACCGGGAAGATGGGCCAGTCGACCTTGGGCTCCTCGCCCGGCACAAGCGCCAGCACAGGCGTCGGCGGGGGAGGCAAGGGCGGCGGTGGCGGCCTAGTCTCGCTGGCCTCGTCTCGCAGCTCCCGCACCGCGGCTTGCAGCTCGGGTTTCGGCAGCGCGAGCATTTGCTTTTGCTGCTCGGGCGGCTGCTCGGCAATGGCCGCTGCAGTGCTCACCGGGACTTTGCCTTGCTCGGCGCTGCAACCAGCTCGTCTATGCCCTGGTCGAGCACCGTGGCGGCACGCTGCACAGTGCGGCGACCGACGCCCAGCAGCTTGGCTGCATCCGTTTGAGATATTGCGCCATTTGGCGCAAGGTCAGTCCGCTCGCCCTGCCGCATCGTCGCGAGACGGGCCGCAATCATGGCGCGCTGGCTCGCGTCGAGGTGCCGTCGGTGCAGGTTGAGCCAAATGATGTAGGCGACGGCCTCGGCGGGATCGCCATGCCAGATTCCGAACCGCGACGCTACGCCGGCCATGACACACGCCATTACGCGGTTTCGCCCGTCGAGACCAACGCCCTCGCGATCGAGCATGATCGGCTCGCGCAGCCCATTGACCTCGAGGTCAGCGGCGAGATCCTGCAGCTCCGCTTCCGACATCATCGGAAACCATGTCGCGCAGGGTGCCATGTGAGTGCCTTATTAAACCAGGCCGGCTTCAGAGCAGGGCTGCCATAAATGCCTTCCCCCATCGCTTCGCTGATCGCATCGCGCAACGCAGCGGCTCCGAAATGGGGCGCCGCGGGGTTCTCAAAACCGTCGCACAGAGGCGCCGGGCCAACGATGGCAAAGTGCGGCTCACGCGCGACACCAGCATCGATATCCGCCTTGGTCTGAGCGACGGTCTCATGGTACTGCTCTTCGGTTTCGCAGATCTTGACGATGATGTTGGTGATCTCGGCGGTCTCGGGCGCCGGCTCGGTCGTATCAGCCGCTTTAGTCAAAATTCCTCCTCAAAACCAAGGTCGGCGGAGATTTCATCCGCCATCTTTACCAATCGGTGTCGTATGGATGCTCGCTCACCGCGTAAGCGGTTCGGCGATACCCATGATCCTTTCCACAAATTGTGTCCCGGTGCGGCAGTTTCATGCTGCTGGGAACGCGAAGAAATCCTGGCCAGGCTCTCGGCCGGCGTGATCCAGGTCGTTTGCAACTGCATGGTGCTTCCGAGAGCGGAACGCGCGGGCATTCACGGTCTGCACCGAGGCAATCTGTATCGGTGCCAACAATCGGGTCGGGTATCCTGCCTTGATGAAGGCGTGATCACCGAGGTCATGATCGATGAGCTTGCGTGAGGTCTGCTCGATCAATTCGGTGGTGTGGACCACCACCAAGACTTCCTCGCCGCGTTCGATTGCCTGTCGGATCATCTCGACCGCGATGACGGTCTTCCCGCCGGCCGTCCTGACCACTACGAGCGGGCGCCGTTGACCTGCAGCGATGTGAGCATTCAGGCGATCGCAGATGTCCTTTTGATACCCCAGCAGGGTGATCTTGGGTTGTTTTTGACAGCCGAATGCGGTATTCGATGATGGTCTGCTGAGACAATCACCGGCCCGCCCTGGGAATTCAGCCTCCCCGGGCGGGTTTTCTGTATCCACCGATTACTCCGCGGCGATCGGCGGTAGGCCGGCGGCTTGCCGCTCCCATGCCACCATGTCGACGTACTTGCGCTTGCCGATCGGGACAGTCTTGATGACCCCCTGGCTAATAAGCTTGAGCGCGTGGGACCGCCGGAACGGCGCGTCCTCCTCGATAAAGCGCGGGATTGGCTTGAGTCTCTTCTGAGATCGATTTGGCGACACCGCCAGTTCTCCTATCGGTGATGAACTGGCGCAAATATCTATACTCTTGTTTGGAGAACATCCTTACATTCGATTTGCGAGACTTCATGGAAACCAATCCAGGAAGTTGCTTTGAAAACCTGGAAAACCTCTAGTTGCGAGGCTTTATATAGAACCGACCGGCCTCGGCCCAGCGCCGGCCTACCTGCGATTTCTCCGCGCGCACTTGTTCGACGTATTGGGTGCCCCCGCGTCTAAACTTATCGTCTAGCCTTTTGGCGTTGCTGAGGCGGGATTGCCCCTCGACCGTATCGGCGAGTGCAAGCGCTGCAGCCCAACGGCTCTTACACTGCCGCGATACCAAGAGACGCGCCATCTGGGCCAGCGCGGCTGTGTCGTCCATCATGCGCGTGTGCCGATCGGGATGACGTCACCGGTCCCGCCCGATGGCGTATTGCAGAACTTGCTCCAATCGGCCATGAGGCGGCGTCGTTTCTCGATCGCGGTCCCGCGCCGGTAAGCGAGCTCAACGTCATCCCCGACCTTGTGGCCAAGGGCGGCCTCGCAGATCTCGCGCGGATAGGCCGTGCTGTCACCGCACCAATCTCGGAAGGAGCTTCTAAAGCCGTGCACTGTAACGTCCTGGCCAAGCTGCTCCAGGGTGTCCAGCAGGGTATTCTCGGACAACCGGCGATCGCGATTTCCTCTGAAGACGAGTCCGGTGCTGCCGGTTAGCTGCGCGGCCTTGCGGAAGATCTCGATGCAGCGATCCGACAGCGGAACCGTCAGATCTGGCGTATCGCCTTTTTTGCCCTTTCGTCGGCCGCCGGGAATCGTCCAGGTCTGCTTGGTCCAGTCGACTTCGCCCCAGTCGGCCAATAGGGTCTCGCTGGTCCGCGTCGCCGTCAAGATGCATAGTTCAAGCGGCAGCGCCCCGATGCCATCAAATCGCCGGAGCGCGGTCATGAAGTCGCCGATCTGCTCATACGGTAAGGCATCGTGATGACGGACAACATCCGTCTGTGCGCCCAACAGGTGCTTGACGCGCTCGCGCTTAGCTGGGTTGTCCTTGTCGTAGTGTTCCGCCGCGATGGCCCATTCGATGATGGTCTCGATCCGCATCCGGACCCGCCGCGCCGTCTCGGCCTTCTGGTGCCAAATGGGCTGCAACACCTTGACCACGTCCCCCACGTCGATTCGCTTCACCGGCATATCTCCGATGATCGGAAACACGTAGGTCCCCAACGTATTGAACCACTGCTGCCGATGCTTCGGATTTTTCCAGCTGTTGGCGTTGGCCTTCAGGTAGCCATCGGCGCAGCTGCGGAACGTCATCGCCTTTTTGGCATCGATGGCAGCATTTTCCATCCGATATTCGTATTCGGCGCGCCGGACCGCCAAAACATCGACCGGCCCGCCGTCCTCGTCCTTCCGCCGCACTCGATGCCGCAACAGCCGCGCCTTCTCGCGGGCATCGGCGAGATTGACGGTGTCGCAGCTGCCGATCCCCATCTCGACGGCCTTGCCGGCGAGCGTGTACCGGAACACCCATGACTTACTTTTCGCCCCGGTGAAGAGCCACAAGCCACCACCATCGCAGAGTTTGCCTGGCCGCGCTTCCCTGACCTTCTTTTCGTTCAGCCTGTCGATCAAGACGCACCGCCGTTTCCACAAGATGATGCGAACTTATATACGCATTTGTGGAAGAATGCAACCACTCTATCGGTTAACGATGTAGGAAATACGCGGTTTTTGGACGGTTGTGAACAGTTGCAATTGCTGATTCGGCGGACATCCCCTCCGCCACCTGCACGGCGATTTCAAAAGGCAGCCTTCCTTCCGGCAGAGTTCTCACAAAACGCTGCCGTCACTGGGAGCCGGCGAGCCGGGCCTCGATTGGCGAATCGAGCTTGCGGCGGGTGACTCCTTAAATGCGCCACAATTCATAAGGCATAACCGCAGCGAGTTTTTAAGACGCATCAGAGCAACTTACGCTTTGGTCCGACATTATCTGCGGTTATATAGCCTGCTCGTCGGTGGAACCGTCGTCTCGTCCACAAGCAGACGCGGACTTCGGCTTGCCGGTGCGTCGTAGATATCTGCCTAGGAGACAAAAGATGACCAGGAGGATGCCATGACCATAAAGTGGGCTTCCGCAGCGACCATTATCCCCTTCGCCGCGCTGATCTTATCGGGCTGCGTATCGCAGAGCGCGTACGATCAGCTGCAGCAACAGAACCAGCAGCTCCAGTCACAGGTCCAGCAGCTGCAAGGGCAGCTCGCACAATCTCAGGCGGAGCAAAAGTTTGTCGAGGCGGGGGACTATCTGTTCCCGTCGGGCGGCTTTCAGCTCAGCCAGGCCGGGCAAGCGGAGCTCGCCAACAATATCGCTCCCAAGCTCAAGGGTCTCCAGAACGCCAAAGTCGTCGTCTACGGGTATACCGACAATACTCCGGTCGGGCCCGAGCTGCAGCGGCAGGGCATCCCGGATAACTTGGTTCTATCGACCCGGCGGGCGGCTACGGTCGTGACGTTTCTCGTGCAGCAGGGCGTTAACCCGAACATTATCTCGGCCAAAGGCTTCGGCGAGACGCGTCCGGTCGCCTCGAACGACACGCCGCAGGGCCGGGCGGCGAACCGGCGCATCGAAATCACCATTCAGGGACCCGGTGCCCCCGGTTCGTGATATCGCGTCGAACACGCCATAAGACCCCTGTGACGGGGTGTGATCCCTAAGGGTTACACCTCGTCATCCATGGGGCTCTGGAAATACCGAAGAGGGTCTAGTCAGATGGGTTGTTTGGCAAAATAGCTCTATCGGTTGTTTTGTGCCACCGGGGGGATGAATGTTTTCATACGGTTCCGCTCGCCGGGGGCTCGATTGTACGCGCATAGCACTGGGAAAGCCGGTGCGGGCGGGTACCGGGGTCGCGCGCCTTCGCATATTGCTCGCATCGGCACTAATGCTTTCGTGCGGCGGGTGCCTGGTCGGCCCGGATTTCTCTTCGCCCTCGGCGCCGGTTGCCGACAAATGGCTCGAAGCCATGAATCCGTCGGTCGATACCCGCAATCAGGAGTATCGCGATTGGTGGTCGGTATTCCATGATCCAGTGCTGAACCGGCTGATCGAGACTGCGTATAATCAGAACCTTACGCTGGTCAGCGCCGGAACCCGGGTGCTGCAAGCACGCGCGGAACTGGGAGTGGCGATCGGCGAGTTCTACCCGCAGCTGCAGCAGGGCAACGGCTCCGTCACCTATATCCGGCCAAGCCATGCCGACACGACGCAATTTCCATTGGGGGTCAGACAAAATTTCTGGCGCGATTCGCTTGGTCTCACCGTCAATTGGGAATTGGACTTCTGGGGCAAATTCCGGCGCGCCATCGAATCCGCCGATGCCGCCTATCTCGCCTCGATCGCCAATTACGACTACGTGCTGGCCAGTCTGCTGGGCGACGTCGCGACGACCTATATCGGCATCCGCACCCTGCAGGCGCAGATCCAGATCGCGGAAGAGAACATCGTCAAACAGAAGAAAGCGCTCGCGATTGCCGAGGCGAAGTACCATGGCGGCACCGCGACCAAGCTCGACGTCTACCAGGCGGAGAATGTCCTGGGGCAAACGGAATCGATGATCCCGCAACTCACGATTCAGTTGAATCAGGGGTTTAACGCACTTGCCGTGCTGCTCGGCATGCCGCCGCAGCCGATGGACCCGCTGTTGCAAGGCGCGAGCGGGATCCCGGTTCCGCCAAAGACTGTGGCGGTCGGCATCCCCGCCGATCTCGTCCGCCGCAGGCCGGACATCCGCGCCGCCGAGCTGGCGGCAATGGCGCAAAGCGCGCAAATCGGCATCGCCGAGGCGAATCTTTACCCGGCCTTCAGTTTGACCGGGGTTTTTGGCACATCCGCCAGCACCGTAGGCCGCAGCAAGCTGAAACGAGTGTTCGAGGGAAGCGGCATCACCTTCGCTTTTGGACCCTCTTTTCAGTGGAACATCCTCAATTATGGGCAGATCACCAACCAGGTTCGGGTCGAGGATGCCGCACTGCAGACATTACTGGTCGAGTACCAGAACACCGTACTGAAGGCGCAGCAAGAAGTCGAAAATGGTCTGACCAGTTTTCTGCAAGGGCGTGACCAAGTCGATTATCTACGCCAGAGCGTTGCTGCGGCAAACGCCGCACTGGGGATTGCGTTGCTGCAATACAACCTCGGAACCCGAGATTTTACGACTGTGCTGACGGCGGAGCAGAATTTGTATACCGCGCAGAACAACTTGGCGATGGCGGAGGGTGGCGTGTCGACCGGGCTCGCCTCGGTCTACCGCGCCTTGGGGGGTGGGTGGCAGATCCGCGCAGACAATGAATTCGTCCCTGCCGCGACCGCCGAGGAGATGAGAAACCGGACCAATTGGGGTGAGCTGTTGGCACCTCCCGGCACGCCGCAGCCATCTGCGCCGGCGCTCCCCACACCGCAAGACGTCAGTCCAAACCCGCAGCCGCCGGAATGGTGAGGTCGCCGTGAGAATATTTCCCGCAACTCCCCGCAGGCTGCCTCTGCCTTTGGCTGCTGCCTTGATCGCGGGATTGGCCATCCTCGGGATTGCACCACACTCACCATCCGGGATTGTGCAGGCGCAGGTCTCGCCGCAGCCATCTCCGCCGGTCCCGGTCGTCCGACCCAAGGCGCAGAGCGTTGCCGATTACGTGGACGTCACCGGCAACGCCGCCGCGGTGAACGCGGTCAAACTTGTCGCACGTGTCGAGGGGTATCTGGACAAGATCCATTACGAAGATGGTCAGTTTGTCAAAAAGGGCGATCTCCTCTTCACGATCCAGCAAGACCAATACAAGGATCAATTACAGCAATCCCAGGCGCAGGTGCTTACCGCCCAGGCGGCCCTGATCTACGCCAAGACCGAGCTCGTCCGGTACACGGCGCTCGTTAAGAAGGACGCAGCAACTCAGACCGAGGTCGACCACTGGAACTACGAGAAGGCGAGCGCCGAGGCATCACTGCTTTCCGCCCTAGCGTCGGTCGCGCTTGCCAAGCTGAACCTGGGATATACCGAGGTCAGGGCGCCCTTCGACGGAATCGTCGGCAAGCACCTGATCGATCCCGGCAATCTCGTCGGCGGCGGAGGCCAGCAGAGCGCGCTCGCCGAGATCACGCAGCTCGATCCGATTTACGCGGTTGCCAATCTGAGCGAACAGGATGTTCTCAAGATTCGGGCGAATTTGGGCCAGCACCGGCTCACCCTCGCCGATCTGCACAAGGTTCCGGTCGATGTCGCCCTCTCCGACGAGACCGGGTTCCCCCACCAAGGCACGATCGAGTATGTCGCGCCAGGGATTGACCCAGCGACCGGAACCTTGCTGGTGCGCGGCATTCTTCCAAACCCGAACTTCACGTTGTTGCCGGGATTTTTCGTCAAGATGCGCCTGCCGATGGGCAAGGTCGACCGCAACGCGCTACTGGTGCCCGACCGGGCTCTACAAGAGGATCAGGGCGGCCGTTATCTGCTCGTCCTGAACAAGGACGATGTCGTCGAGCAGCGCTATGTGCAATTGGGCCAACTGGTTGGCGCTTTACGGGTCATCACTTCCGGCCTCAAGCTCGATGATCGGGTGGTCGTAGGCGAACTCTGGCGGGCTAGCCCCGGCACCAAGGTAACGCCGCAGCTGACCACTTTCGATACGACTTCCACCGGTTCGCCGGGTACGGCTGCTGGGGGAGCGAAGCCATGATGTCAAAATACTTCATCGAACACCCTGTCCTGGCGAATGTGCTGGCAATCGTGCTGGTGCTGATCGGCGCCCTTTGCCTATTCCGTCTGCCGGTCGCGCAATATCCGAACATCGTGCCGCCGACCGTCCAGGTGACGACGCGTTATCCCGGGGCCAGTGCCCGAACCGTGGTCGACACGATCGCCCTGCCGATTGAGCTGCAGGTGAACGGGGCGCCCGGCATGCTCTACATGCAGTCGACCAGCGCCTATGACGGCACCTACATGCTGACGGTCACCTTCGAAATCGGCTCCGACCCGAATATGGACCAGGTGCTGGTGCAGAACCGGGTGCAGAACGCGATGGCCCAGCTACCGCAGGCGGCGCAGGCGCAGGGCGTATCGATCCGGGCGAAATCGGCCTCGATCCTGGAGTTTGTGACACTCGATTCACCCGACGGATCGCGCGACGCCCTATACATGTGGAACTACGCGACGATCAACCTCGTCAATGAGCTGGCGCGTTTGCCCGGTGTCGGCAACGTCACGGTGATGGGCTCCGGCGCGTATTCGATGCGGATCTGGATGGATCCGCAAAAGCTCTATTCCTTCAACCTGGGGCCGGAAGATGTGATCCAGGCCATCAAGGAGCAGAGCCAGGAGGTGGCGGCGGGGCAGATCGGCATGCCGCCGGCGCCGAAAGACCAGCAGTTCCAATATACCGTCGATATCCTGTCGCGGTTCAACGATCCCAACCAATTCGCGGAAATCGTCGTCAAGGATCAGACGGCCCAGGGCGGCCGCCTGATCAAAGTCAAGGATGTGGCGCGCATCGACCTCGGCGCGCAGACCTATTCGCAGGACTTCAAGCTCGACGGCAAGCCGGCCGCCGGCATTGCCATCTATCAGACCCCCGACGCCAATTCCCTCAATGTTGCCGCCGTCGTCGCGGCAAAGATGGAGGAATTGTCTCGCCGGTTTCCGCCGGGACTGCACTACAGCATCCCCTACAACACGACGATCTTCATCCAGAATTCGATCAACGAGGTCTACAAGACCTTGTGGCAGGCCGGGGTTCTGGTGCTGATCGTGATCCTGGTCTTTCTGCAGAACTTTCGCGCGACTTTGGTGCCGGCGACGACAGTCCCGGTCACGATCATCGGCGCGTTCGCCGGCATGGCGGCACTCGGCTACACGGTCAATCTATCCACCCTGTTCGCACTGATTTTGGCGATCGGCATCGTTGTCGACGACGCAATCGTCATTGTCGAAGGCGTGTCGAAATATATCGAGCAGGGCATGTCCGGCCACGACGCCGCCGTCAAGGCGATGAGCGAGCTGTTCGGACCGATCATCGGCATCACTCTGGTGCTGATGGCGGTCTTCCTGCCCTCCGCCTTTGTGCCCGGTTTGAGCGGCCAGATGTTCGCGCAATTTGCACTGGTCATCGCCGTGACGGCGCTGATCAGCGCCGTCAATGCGGCGACGCTCAAGCCGACCCAATGCGCGCTGTGGCTGCGTCCCCCACGGCCGGTCGAGCAGCGGAACTTCTTCTCACGCGGGTTTTCCCGCGGTTTTGAGCGCGTCTATGGCGGGATGGAGAACGTCTATACCGGGTTCATCGGCCGGATGATGCGCGTCAGCGGACTGACGGTGCTGATCGGGCTGCTTCTCGCGGCTGCCGGCATTTGGGGCATTGCCCGTTTGCCGACTGCTTTCATCCCGAACGAGGATCAGGGTTACCTGATGATCGTCGCGCAATTGCCCGACGGCGCCGCGCTCGGCCGCACGACCGCGGCACTCGACCAGGCGACGAAAATCGCCCAGGACACGCCCGGTGTGGACAGGCTGATCGCGATATCGGGCTTGTCGGCGCTCGACAATTTCGCCGACCTCGCTAATGCCGGCGTCAGCTTTGTCGTTCTGAAGCCGTGGGATCAGCGCAGCAAGGCAGCGGGAACGGACATCCTGACAATCGCCGAGCGCCTGCAGAAAAGGCTGAGCACGGCACCGGATGGCAGGCTTACTATAGTGCCGCCACCGCCCATCCAGGGCATCGGTAATGCTGGCGGGCTGCAGATGCAGGTGGAGTTGCTCGGCGGCAGCTTTGATTTTCAGAAACTGAAAGAACTCACTGACAAGATCGTCAAGCAGGCAGACAGCGATCCCCAACTGCAACATGTTCTGACACCGTTCAGCCCAGGCGCGCCACAAGTCTCGGTGACGGTGGACCGGGACAGGGCCCAAACCCTGCGCGTATCGGTCGGGGATGTGTTCTCGACCTTGACCTCGTTTCTGGGATCAACTTACGTCAATCAATTCAACAAATTCGGTCAGGTTTTCCAGGTTTATGTGCAGGCCGACTCGCAGTTCCGGCTGCAGCCGGACGATCTGCTAAATCTCTATGTGCGCAGCCAAGACAATCAGATGGTTCCGCTCGGCGCCCTGGCGCATCTGGGTTCCGAGGTCGCGCCATCGCTCATCACCCTCTACAACCTGTATCCATCGTCGACGATCATCGGTGCACCAGCGCGTGGTGTCAGCTCGGGTCAAGCCCTCGAGGCGATGGAACGGATTGCCAAAACCACATTGCCGAGTGACGTCGCGTACCAATGGACCGCGATGTCCTATCAGGAAAAACTGACCGGCAATCAGCTTTATTACCTGTTCGGGCTGTCCGTTCTACTCGTCTATCTCTGTCTCGCCGGCCAGTATGAAAGCTGGATCCTGCCCTTGGCGGTGCTTTCTGCGGTGCCGCTGGCGTTGCTGGGACCGGTCATTGCGCTGAGCAGTCTCGGCGTCGCCAACAATCTCTACACGCAGATCGGTCTCATTCTGATGATCGCTCTATCGGCCAAGAACGGCATTTTGATCGTCGAGATGGCGCGCGAAGGCCGGATCGTCCACGGCAAATCGATCCGTGACGCGGCGGTGGACGCGGCGCGTCTGCGGTTCCGACCGATCCTGATGACCTCCTTCGCCTTCGGGCTGGGGGTCGTGCCATTGGTGCTGGCGACCGGCGCCGGAGCAAACGGCCGCATTTCGCTCGGTCTCAGCGTATTGAGCGGCATCATCGCGTCGACCTGTCTCGCGGTGCTTTTCGTCCCCTCTTTTTTCGCCGTTTTGCAAGGCTTCGAGGAGCGCCGCAAGGCGCGCAAGAAAGTGCCGGTCCCCGCTGCCCGCGCCGCGGAGTGAGCGCGTCTCACGACGATCTCAACTAGGGTGTGTACCCATTGCGCCGGTCACGGCGGGTCCGATTCAAGCTTGCCTGGAGGGCTTGGATCACGGCGGAACTGTTTTGGCTGAATGACGTGCAACGGGCGGCGATCGCGCCGTTGCTGCCGCGCCTAGGCGGCAAGCCGCGGGTCGATGATCGGCGGGGTGATCAGAGGCATTCTGTATCGTTTCCGCGAGAGCCTGCGCTGGCGCGCGGTGCCGCAGGCGTATGGCCCGCGCACGACGCTGTTCAACCGGTTGAATCGCTGGAGCCAGCGGGGAGTTTGGCAAACCCTGTTCGCGGCGCTCGCGGCCTGCGGCGATCCCCCACTGGAAGCAATGGTAGACAGCACAACGGTGCGCGCCCACCGCTCGGCCGCAGGCGCGAAAGGGGGCCCGCAACTTCCTCGCCGGCATCTGCCTCGCTGCTGCCGTCACCTATTGGGCAGAATGAGTCCACATCCTTAATTAGGCTACAACCAGGAGTTATGCAACAAACTGTCTCATGCTGCATTTCTGTTCCTCTCAGCACGGGCCTATATCGATATCAGGTGTCGCGGGTAGTCTCGTCGCATGCGGGGGTCCAACTGTTGCGCGTGCTTTTTGCTCTGATGTTCATGGCCTTGCCGTCGCTTCACGCGAAGGCCGCCGACGCGGTCTCCACGCCGGCGACGCCGCCTGCGTCGGCCGGCACCGCGACCGTCCGGACCGAACAGATCACCGGCACCGGCGGCACCTTCCCGGCCCCAGTTTACGCCAAGTGGGCCAATACAGCGCGTTCCGCGATTGGCGTCGACGTGACCTACAATGCAATCGGCTCCGGCGCGGGTCAGGACCAGATCATCAGCCGCAGTGTCGATTTTGGTGCTTCCGACGCACCGATGGATGACGCCAGGCTCAGTGCCGCCAAACTGCTGCAGTTCCCCACGGTCATCGGCGCTGTGGTAGTGATCGCGAACCTGCCGCGCGTGCGCGAAGGCGAGCTGAAACTGACAGGCGAGACGCTGGCCGCCATCTTCGCCGGCAAGATCGGCAAATGGAACGATCCCCGGCTGAAGCAGGTGAACCCCGATGTCACCCTGCCGAACCTCCCCATAGAGCCGATCCACCGCTACGAGCCGTCCGGCACATCCTTCGCGTTCACCTCCTATCTCTCCGCGGTTAGCCTGGAGTGGAAGAGCAGCGTAGGCATTGGCACTAAGGTGAACTGGCCCGCGGGCGTCGGCGCCAGGGGCAGCGATGGCGTGGCCACCGCGGTCAACATCACCCGCGGCGCCATCGCGTATGTCGAAAGCACCTACGCGGCGGAGAACCACCTGACCACCGCCCAGCTCCGCAACCGGTCGGGCGTCTTCGTCGAGCCGACCACCGCAAGTTTCACCGCCGCCGCTGCATCGGCCGACTGGAATACGCCCAACTTCGCCGTCAGCCTGGTTGACACCGATGGTGCGGCGAGCTGGCCGATCGTCACCCCCACTTTCGTCCTGCTACCAAAGGACCCGAAGGATATGACCCGCAGCGCCGCCGTGATGAGGTTCTTCGACTGGGCGTACAAAAGCGGTGGGGCTGTCGCCGAACAGCTGGACTATGTCCAGCTGCCGGCCACTGTACAGGACAGCGTGCGCGCCGCATGGCGCAGTCAAGTGTCGGTTGATGGCAGACCTGTCTACAAGTAATGTCTGCTACTAGCCACGACACCGATTCGACCCCTCTTAGGTAAGCAGGGTCCATCATGCCGGATAGCCCGCACCACCCGCTCGGGCTCTCTGTGCAAGATCGCCGCAACCCTCGCGTCTGGATCATTGCGACCGCACTTCTGATCGTGCTCGCGGCGGGCGGTCTCGTGATGCGGCAGATCGCGACCCGGCCGAGCCCGATCCACATCGCCTTCGCCAACTCCTTGAGCGGCGCGGTGGCGAGTGAAGGCGCCGAGAGCCTCGCGGCGGCGCAGCTTTATGTGGACGAGATCAACCGCGCCGGCGGCGTGGACGGACACGAGATCGTGCTGGACCCCTTCGACGACCGCAGCTCGGCCAAGGGGGCGAGCGCCAACGTGCAGACGATCGCCGATGGGCCGGCCCTCGCCGTGCTCGGGCACCTGCTCAGCCCCTTCTCGATCGCGGCCGCAAGCGGCTACAAGGCCGCCCGCATCCCGGCGCTTACGAGCCAGTCGGTGGCCGACGAGTTGACGATCGGCAATCCCTGGTACTTCCGTTTGCAGACGCCAAACACGGCAACAGCGGAGTGGCTCGCCTATTACATTCGCAATGTCCTGCAGGGACACAGCTCGCTGTTCGCGCGCGCCGCCGACATCGACCTGGTGGTCTCAAACGACGCCTTCGGCCAGAGCTTCAGACGCGGCTACCTCGCGGGCAGCGAAGGGCAGACGCCGAAAACCTGGACGTACGACGACACCTCACAGCCGGCCGCGGCCGCGGCCAGGGACATCGCGGAGCCGCTGGCGCAGGAGCCCGAACCGCGTATCATCGTTCTTGCCGTCTCGATTAACCAGTCGCCCCACCTGGTCAAAGCGATCCGGCGACGCGGCATTCGCACCATCCTCGTCGTGCTCTACGCCGGGACAGATGACTATCTGCAAAACTTCGCGACCGAGCCGGAAGAGCGCGATACGCCCGGCTTCTTCTCCGACAACCTTTTCACCACCGCCGCAGTGATCTTCGACACGATCGGCTCCCTGGGCCAGGAATTTGCCGCGAGCTACTCCGCCGCGACGGGCAAGCGGCCGAGTTGGTGGGGGGCGAAGAGCAATGACGCGATGCGATTGCTGGTCGAGGCGCTGCGCCGCGCCCATCCCGCCAACACCGCGCAGAGCAAGGTGCAGGACCGCGAGAAGATCCGTGACGCGCTGGCCAGCTTCGACAGCCCGGAGCACGCGGTGCCCGGCCTCGATGGTCCGCTCTATTTCAACGCCAATCACGACATGCCGCGCTCGTCCCGCTTCGGCTCGTACGAACGCGGACGGCTGGTGAGCGCGCCTATTCAGCTTGTCACGGTGCAAAACCCAGATCTTATCGATCTCCCGAAGGAAATGCGCGCCGGGCACATCGTCAACATCGGCGACAGGTTCTTCTGGCTGCAGCGCGTCGTGTATGCCGGCATCGACATCGCCCATCTCGGCAGCATCGATCTCAAGGCCGGGACCTTCAACGTCGATTTCTACCTGTGGCTGCGCTATGGCGGTCATGACGACTTGCCGTCACATATCGAACTCCCCGGCCTGCAAAGGGGCAGCTTCGACCCGGCACACCCGGCCGAGACGGGTAAGCAGGACGATCTCAACTACCGCGTCTGGCGCGTCTCCGGCGACATCAAGGCGGAGCTCGATCTGCACGATTTCCCATTCGACAGCCAGTCCCTGCTCGTGCGGTTCCAGAACCACGAGGCGACCCGCGAGCAGATCGCCTACGTGATCGACACGTCCGGCCTGCACCTGCACCGGCCGGACCCTGGCCCGGTCGGTGCCCGTAGCGCCTTCCGCGACCTGCAGCTCTGGCACGCAGCGGACATTCGCTACTTCGTCGATGCCTTCTCGATCAGTTCGACCCAGGGCAAGACGGCGTTCTTCGACACGGACGATCGCAACGAGTATGGCGGCTTCGATACCGCGATCGTGGTGCAACGAGACGTCGTCGCCTTCATGGTCAAGACGCTGGTGCCGCTGTTCCTACTGGTGCTGGTCGTCTTCGCTACCCTGTTCTTCCCGCCCAGCCTGAGCAAAGAGCGGACGACGATCCCGGTGACCGGCATTCTGACCAGCGCGGTGCTGCTGATCTCGATCAGCAACCAGCTTCCGTCGCTCGGCTACACGATGGCGTTGGAATACATCTTCTACGTCTTTTTCGTGCTCTGCCTGATGGCGATGTGCGCGGGGTTCATCGGCGAGATCCTGCGCAACAGCACCTACCGCGGCAGCGCCATCGCGGTGGACCTGATCGCCCGCATAGCGTACGGCGCCGTGGTGCTGGTCACGATCGCGGTCTTCGTCTGGATGTACGGGATCAACTGAGGAGCGAGATCGAGTTCCGGGCGCGCTTCCTGCCTTGTCGGGTCCCGTCCGATAATGCAATGCAAATTTTTATCGGACGCGTTTTAGGCCGGTTTGGTGCAGTGTTGCACTGTCCTGTTTGGGCAGGGTCTAATCGAACGGACCGGATCGCAGCCGGTGCTGGCTGTGACAACTAGTGGGCAACCGCTGGGCGCGTCCGGCGACAGCCCTCACCGTGCCGGGCGCGGCCAGCCAGATTGCCAGAATCGAGATCAGACTGCATCCAGCCGCTATACAAAACGCTGTCGAGTAGGTCCCAGTCAGGTCATACGAGACGCCGGCAATCCACGGTCCCGCCGCTCCTCCCAGGATCGCCGCAAGCATCACCGTACCGAAGATGCTGCCATAGTGGCGGCCCTCGAAAATCTCGGCGGGAATTGGCCCCATCACCGAGGTTAGGCCGTATCCAAGAGTTCCCTGCGCGAGAATCATCACGTAGAGCAGCATCGGGATCGGAGTGCTCCGTAGCCCAATCAGGGCTAAATAGCAGATGATGAAGCCCAGATTGCCGATCATCCACACCCATTCCCGCCCGATCCGGTCGGACAAATGGCCGAGGGCGATCTGACCCGGGACTGCGACGAGGCTCACCAGACCGAGCGCCCAAGCCGCTTCGCCTGGGGCGAAACCGATCTCGATCAGGTATTTCGTCTGGTGGACCTGGACGGCATACCACGAGAACAGACCGCAGAAATAGCCGACGGCTAACCACCAAAACCGCCGGGTGCGCAACGCCCGCCCGAGCGTCCAATCAACCGCTGTCCAGGCTTGGTCTACGACGTTCGCGGCGTGATCAGCGGATGCAGAGCTCGAGCTCAGCCCATCGGGACGAAGCCCCATGTCTTCGGGGCCTCGCTTGAGCAGCAGGTTGAGCGGTCCCAATAGCATAAGCACCAGAATGCCGAGCGAGATGCACGCGGAACGCCACCCCGCTGTCTCGATTTGCCACCCCAGCCAGGGCAGAATCGTGATCGAGCCGATGCCGGCGCCCGAGAAGGCGACGCTGAGCGCGAGCCCGCGCCTGCGGACAAACCAATTCGTCAGATAGAGCGACTGTCCTGTATAGGTGAAGCAGTTGACGCCGCCGCCGGCAAGGGCACCCAGCGTGAGGTAGAGCTGCCAGGGCTCGTTGACGAGACTCGCCAGGATCAGGCCGGCTGCCATCGTGAGGACGCCAAGCTCGACGACGATCCTCGGACCCCGCAAGTCCATCAACCGTCCGACAAACGGGGTGACGACCGCCGAGACGAGAAACCCGAACGAGAAGGCCCCAGCGGTGACGCCTCGATCCCAGCCGAATTCGGAAAGGATCGCCGGGAACAGCAGCGAGAAGGCGGTGCGCGCGTTGACCCCGACGGCCATCGTCACGAACGCAACTGCGACAAGGAGCCAACCGTAGAAGAACGGTAGGCGGGTGCCGCCGGGCCGGATCAGCAACTGAGTCGGAGAAGAGCGATCGTTCATGGATCGACCAGATTGAGCGGAGGCTCAGCTTCGAGGCTGGCGGCAAACGTCCCGACAATCCCGACATTCGGCATGGCTGGTCTCCCCTTCGGCGGGCCAACCGTGATGCTGAAAGCAAGTCGGGTAGCGCCTCAATTCCCTCGGAGGGAATTGGCGACAGACGGGTGCGTGATATCGTTGCTTCGTGAAGGCATCTGAAGCCTGGAGCCGCCCGGGAGCGACATCAAACGGCAGCGCGTTCGGCCGGCTCTTGAAAGACTGGCGCGGACGGCGCGGTCTTTCGCAACTCGATCTGGCTCTCGCCACCCGCACCACGCAGCGGCACGTGAGCTTTATCGAGTCGGGCAGAGCCACGCCTAGCCGCGAGATGATCGTGCGGCTGGCGGCGACGATGAATCTTCCGCTGCGCCAGCAGAACGCACTGATGCTCGCAGCCGGATATGCCCCGCTTTGGCGCGAGCGAGACCTTTCGGCGCCGGACCTCGCCGTCGTGAATAGCGCGCTCGACCACATGCTCGCCCAGCATGAGCCCTATCCGGCATTCGTGATCGACCGCTGCTGGAACCTGCTCCGGGCCAACCGGGGCGCGCTGAACCTGACCGAATTTCTGACCGGCGCGACATCCCCGGCGACCCCCTCGGAGCCGATCAATCTCGCGGTCGCCTTGCTGGCCCCGGACGGTCTGCGTCCCTTTATCGTCAACTGGCAGGAGGTCGCTCTCTACTTCATACGCGGCCTGCAGGCCGATGCTCGTGCGGATGGGATGCTCGAAACGGCGGGCCTGCTGGATCGGCTGCTCGCGTTTCCCGATGTCCCGGCTGTCTCGGAACTAATGACGCCAGAGGAAGGTCAAAGCCCGGTATTGCCGATGCATTTCCAACGCGATGGGATCTCGCTTCGGCTGTTTACGACTATTGCGACACTCGGAACGCCGCGCGACGTGACCCTCGAGGAAATCCGCATCGAGTTCTTCTTTCCAATGGATGAACCCACCGTGCAGGCATTCAGGAGTTGGGCGACATGACCAGGTATTTCGAATTCCGACTCAACAACGGGATGTCGTCACCCCTGCAAAAGCGGGGGGTCCAGAGCCTTCCTCTGGCTTGAACCGGGGGGCAACCACTGTGGCCCTTGCCGCCCTCGATTCCTCCCTTCACGCAGGGCTGTCCGAGGAAATAGCCGATGCGTACGGATCCAAATGCGCAATGATGCCCGCGCAACTTGAGGTCGTCATGGCCCGACTTGTTCCGGCCATTCACGCCCGCAATAGCTGCTGGCGGCGCCGGCAACCACGTGGATACGCGGGTCAAGCCCGCGCATGACGACCTTCGCTTGGTTGGGCTCAAGATACAGCAACCTATTTCCGTTCCCCGGACAGCCCCGCACTTTCGCGGGAATGGCGACAGGGAGCGGGCCGGCATAGAGCGCGTCGCCGAGGCGCTCAAAAGTTGATCGGCGATGCCGGGGTCACGTACTTGACGACCTCGCGGAGAATGTCGAAGGCGGCCGCGTCGGTGGTCGCGGTCTCGCTCTTGGTGGCCTCGACCACGATGGTCACGCCGTTGGCCAGGTTGTAGCGAAAGCCGCCGCTTTAGCCGTTGATGCTGGGGTTTTGCACGATCCAGCCGTTGGCGACGACAAATCCATAGGCAAAATAGAGATCAGGCCTGTTCTTGCCTTTGCCTACCGAGGTCGGAGCGATCTGCTCCTTGAAGTGCGCCGGCGAGATCAAACGGCCGGTTCCGAGGATCGGGCCCCATTTGCCCAAGTCGTGAATGTTGGAAGTGGGCAACCCCGGCGTCGAGCCCCAGAACGGGTTCCAGTAGCATGATTGCGTTGACCACCCTCGCGAAGTCGACCGAGATTGCGCGTCCGACCCGCCTCACAAAAGACCGAGTTGCGCGGTAAAGTCACACCCATGAATAGATTTATTTTTATCGGTTTTCGATTTCTCGTCTTCTTGTGGTGCTCGGGCGTGCTGGGGCCAGGCGTTATTGGTAATTCCCGTATTTCCCGGTTCGGCGGATTTAATTCCCGATTAGACCGGCGCAAATTCCCGTTTAGAGCTGCTACGGGAATTTGCCGGCAAGGGCTTGATTTACCCGACCTTTTTCAGGGCGGAATGGCAGTTCCGTCGGAAAATCGGCGAAAATTCCCGTTTCGACGGGAAAAAACGGGAAGCTGCCCTAGCCCGTCGGTTTCTCGATATGGCCACCGAACTCGTAGCGCATCGCCGAAAGCAGCTTGTTGGCGAACTCCGCCTCGCCGCGCGAAGCGAACCGATCGTACAGCGCCGCCGACAGGACGTGCGCCGGCACGGCCTCGTCGATCGCGGCCTTGATGGTCCAGCGACCCTCGCCCGAATCCGACACGCGGCCGGCGAAGCCCGCAAGTTCGGGATCTTTGGCCAGAGCATTGGCCGTCAAGTCGAGCAGCCAGGAGGCGACCACGCTGCCGCGCCGCCACAATTCGGTGATGTCGGGGAGGTTGAGGTCGTATTGGTAGTGCTCAGGGTCGCGCAACGGCGTCGTTTCGGCATCGATTGTATGCGTCTGCTTCCCGACATTGGCCGCGCGCAGGATGCCGAGACCCTCGGCATAGGCCGCCATCAAGCCGTATTCGATGCCGTTGTGTACCATCTTGACGAAGTGCCCGGCGCCGTTGGGCCCGCAGTGCAGGTAGCCCTGTTCGGCGGTGCTGGCGCCGAGCTTCTCGCGTCCGGGAGTGGGCGGTATGTCGCCTCTTCCCGGCCCGAGCGTCGCAAAAATCGGATCGAGGTGCCCGACGACCGGTTTTTCGCCGCCGATCATCATGCAATAGCCGCGCTCCAGACCCCAGACACCGCCGCTGGTCCCGACATCGACGTAGTGGACTCGTCGCGGCGCCAGCTCCTTGGCGCGCCGGATGTCGTCGATGTAATAGGAATTGCCGCCATCGATCAGGATGTCGTCCGGCTCGAGGGCGGGCAGGATGTCGGCAATCGTTTTGTCGACGACCGCGGCCGGCACCATCAGCCAGACCGCCCGCGGCTTTTCCAGCTTCTTCACGAGGTCGGCCAGGGAGCTGGATCCGACGGCGTTCTCGGCGGCCAGCTCACTCACCGCCTTCGGAGACATATCAAAGACCACGCATTCGTGGCCTCCTTTGAGCAGCCGTCGCACCATGTTGGCGCCCATCCGGCCAAGGCCGACCATTCCGAGTTGCATGGATGCCTCCTTGTCAAAACGGTTTAAGATTTCCTGACTAAGGCGGGAAAGTCATAGCTGAGAAGGTCGCCAACCCGCTCGACGGTAAGATCCGCAGCCGGTAGCGAAGCCACGACCGCCGTATCATTGGCGTACTGACCTTGGCGAGGCAACACGGTCGTGACGCGGTCGTGCCAGACCGCTTTCACCGCGGCCAGAATGCGTGGCTTGTCGTCGACCAGGACGTAGTGGCGGGCCGGATAACGCTGTTCGACGTCCGCCAGCTCCTCTTCCTTGTGGATGTAGATCAGCACATTGCCGTCGGCCGCTTCGGAGATGCCAGAACGTTCCACCTTGCGCGGCTGAAAAACGACGTCGCCGTCGGATAGAATGACGGTGCGTCCCCATCCGCGGAACTGCTCGATCACGTCGAGCGCCCCCGGATAGAGACGATTGGCGAACGGGTAATCCACCAAATAAGACGACATCGATAAGAGGTGAATGTCCCTGGGGCGCTCGGCGCGATAGCGCTGCAAGGCGCCGAGGTAGTCCCGATATCCCAATTCGGAAAACAGCTGCTCAAGAATTGTCCAATAGCGGTCGCGGCAGGCCGCCCCGAACTCGCGCTCTAGATGGCGCTTGAGGTCGGCCTGGATATGGTCGTTATCGAGCAATGTATTGTCTACATCGACAAGAAACACAGTCGCGTCGGGAGTAATCATTACGCGTCCT
>Ga0070698_100001929_pt1 | contig 23029 bp, 21 predicted proteins | sample KBSK1502metaG_FD_65477 | JGI IMG/M metagenome (GOLD analysis project Ga0070698, IMG submission 65477) | Corn, switchgrass and miscanthus rhizosphere microbial communities from Kellogg Biological Station, Michigan, USA - KBS K1-50-2 metaG | ecosystem: Host-associated > Plants > Roots >...
AAAAGTGACCCGTTGAAATGGCTCCGAGACCCCTGCCCAAACAACTGAAAGCGCTTCGCGGTACGCTGCGGAAGTCGCGCCAGAATCCGGCCGAACCGAAACCGCCGCGGAGTCGCCCTCGCGCACCAAAGTCATTGCCGGAAGAAGGGCGAAAGCTGTGGCGCGATCTTGTCTCCGTGCTCGATGGGGCGCGAATCATGACGAGGGCCGATGTAACGGCGTTGCTGCTCTTATGCGAGGCGTGGAGCGAGTACCGCGAAGCCGACGACGACGTAAAACAGAACGGGCTGGCCTACATCTCAGCGACCGCCAATGGATCGATCAAGCGTCCCAACCCCAGCGTGGGGATTAGAGCCGACGCCTGGCGCCGTGTCGAACGGATGCTTGGCCGATTCGGCCTAACGCCCAGCGATCGGACCAAGGTGACGGAGCGTCAACCCGAACGATCGGGTGCCGATCCGTGGGATGAGGTGGCCACCGGATATTTCGGCAGAGAAAAGACTGCCTCGTTCCTATTCGGCGACAAACGGAGGGGTGCGTGAGGCATTCGGCAGCAGAAATGGCGAGCGAGCTCCAGGCTCAATACGTCGAGGCGTCCAAGATCTTCGTCGAAATCTTCGATCCGCTGAGGGAGACGTTCGAGCGGGAACTGGAGACAGCCGGCAAGATCATCCGCGGACCCCGTGACCGCCGGAAGGTGGCGAACGAGGCTCGGGCTCGGGTCCGCGCGGCAATGTACGCAGCGGCTGGCAGTGATCCCGAGTCGGAAGTCGCTCGCGCTAAGGCGCTACTCGCGCGCATCGAACACGAACTGCGACGGGCGACCCTCGCGCGGTCTGACCACTTCCCCCAGGAGACTTAACGACGATGGCAGAAACACGGGCTGAACTCGAAGCAGCAATAGCGGCAGCGCAGCAACGTCGGGAGACGATTCATGCCCGTGCGCTGGTCGACCTGACAGCGCTTCGCGATGCGCAGGACCGCGCGCAGGAGACTATCGACCGCATCGTTACCGACACGGCCGCGGCAGAGGCCCGTGCGTTAGGTGCGGACGCGGCAGCCGAGGCCGACATCGAGCGCCTGACAGCTGAACTCGCGGCGCTGCCGAAGGAGACCTGACGATGGCACCGACCCGCAAGTTGGCTTCGCTCTTTTGGGAACTTCGCGTTAGGGCTGAGTCAATCCCCAAAGACTTGGCGACTGTTGAACGCGGGTTCGGGCGACTCACCAAGTTCATTATCGCGAATCCGGTTGCGGCGATTACTGCGGTCGGTACGGCGATGCTGGGCGTGGCCGTGAAAGCGGCGAAGATGGCGGCGGACGTTGAACGCGGGTTGCTGCGCGTTCGGCAGGCTACGGGCGGTAGCGTGGAACAGGTCAAGGCTTTGCGCGCCGAGATTGAGGCGATGTCGAAGGCCACGGGGCGGTCGCAGGCGGAACTCGCACAGGCGGCGGCGTTAGCAGCGAAGTCGGCAGGATCGACGGCTGAGGTGGGGCAGCGGCTCAGTGCTGCGCTGGAACTGTCGCAGGCCACTGGTGAGGACCTAACGGGAATCATCAGCAACATGGACGCCGTGTTGGACGTGTTCAATCTGTCCGCCGACAAGTCCACGGAAACGCTGGCCAAGTTATTCGCAACGGCTCGCGGTAAGCAGCCGATTGACGACCTCTTCGCCACGATCACGACGGCTGGCCCTGCGTTGGTTCGCATGGGCCTTGATGTGGACACAGCAACCCGTGCCCTGACGGCGTTAGGCGAGCAACTGGGCTCTCCGAAAGCAGCGTCGGCAGAGTTCAAGAAGCTGTCCCTGTTGGGCGATGAAGGGCGGAAAGAGATACTCAGATTGGCTGCATCAATCCCCATTGCCACCAATGCATTGGGCGAACTGAAGAAAGCGGCCGATGAGGCGAACAACTCCAGCGAAGCACTGAACGAACGACTGAAGGCAGACCTCGCCGCCAACCTGATCACTCTCGGCAATAAGATTCTGCCGCTCGTCAACGCAGAGCTCAAGGGAATGGTCGGACTGTTCGACCTGTTGAGCGGGCGCGCTGGAGCTATCGAAGCCAATAGCGCGCTCGCCACGGTTACCAGTATCGGCCCGTTGGTCGAAAAGTTGGAAGCGCAGGGCCAGCGTGGCGCGAAGGGGCTCAAGGACCTGACGGGCGCGTTGCAAGATGTCATCATTGCCGTGCGCGAAGGCAATCTCAAACTCGCGGACCTCGACGTCACGCAACTCGAGAGACTTCGCACGGCATTAGTCGCCATTCAAGGCAGCGACAAAATCCGCATGCTCGGCAATCCGTTGGCGCCCATGCTCGCAGCGATCGAGAAACTGATTGCCCAGGCACCGAAAGCAGCCGACGCGGTTGCGAAAGTCACAGGCACGACGGGGGGCGGACTCGGGTCCGATCGGATCAAAGCGAATCAGGACGCAGCGAAAGCGTCGGCCAAGGCCATAGAGGACGGACTTCAGGAGGAACTGAAGGCGGTCAACGCAGCGCTGGACGCGCAAGTGGCTGCGCGCAAAGCGGCGAACGAGAAAATACTGGCGGCACAGAAGGACGCGACGAAGAAACTGGCGGAAATGGCCGGCGACACGGTCAAGGTATTGGAGATCGAGCTCGCCGATATTGTGGAGGAGTTCAAGGGCGCGTCGGACGCGGAACGCGACCTGATCACGAAGCCGCTCCAGATAGCTATCACTGCTGCGCAGGAACTCAAGGGTGCACTCGCGCGCATCGAGATTCCCGATGACGTGCGGAAGAAGCTGGGCCTTCCACTCAAAGAGGCCAAGAAGGACGCGAAGGACTACGCCGACGCGCTGGAGGCGGCGAGAGCGGCCACCGAACGGACAGCCAATGCCATCGCGAATGTCGGCAACGCGTTGCTGTCGGTGGCTGGTGCGCTTGGTGTCGTCGATCAGAAAACGCAGAGCATTGGGCGCGGCGCGATCAATCTCGGCGCTGGCATTGCGACTCGGAACCCGGTGCAGATCATCGGAGGCGTGGCCGACATTATCACCGGCATCACCTCCGGGAACGAGGCAGCCGAACAGCGGCACCAGGATAACATCGCTGCGTTAAGGGCCATCGAACGGCACACGGGCGATCTGGTTGGGAAAAATGTCACCGGGACGCAGTTTAGCGACGCACAACGCGGAGTCGCCGCGGTGCTCGCGGGTGGCACGATTGACCCGCGGCGACCAAGTGAAATCCGCGGCAGCGGGGCCATCCTGCGCGGGCTCGGGCTCACCATGGAGGATCTGCAGGAGATCGCGAACCAGTGGGACATCACCCTGGACGGTTCGATTGAGTCGTGGCTGGCGTTCGACGCTGCGCTCAAAAAGGCTGACATGTTCGCGTTTACCGAAACGTTTGCCAGCCAGATGGAGCGGCTCGAGCGCCAATTTGAGATCTTCGGCGACGCATTTGACGAACCGGCAGAACGTTTCGCAGCGTTCGTGAAGCTGCTGAACGATCCGAAAGTAGGAGCGCCAGCGTTATTCGGCGCTCTGGAAGGATTGGACTCCGCAACGGCGGAAGGCCGCGATGCCATCCGGAAGATTATTCAGGATCTCTTTACGCGGGCCGTCGCGGGCGAAATCACGGCCGAAGAACGGAACGGGCTCACTAATGCCCAGTTCCTCGACGTGCTCGCGAAGATTAACCGCGACTTGGGCGTCGCTGCTGCCGATGCGCTGGAACGGCAGCTTGCCAACGAACGCGAACTTGCGGAAGCACGGGCTAGGGGAGCGTCTGAGGCGGAGCTTGCTCAGCTTGAGCTTGAGCAGGCCTTAGAGGAAACGGCTCGAGCGGCCAGAGATGCAGCGGACGCGGCCCTCGAAGCGGCGGCGGCGATCGAAGCGGCAGCGGCAGCGGAACGTCGGCGGGCAGACTTCGCGGAAGCCATCAATATCGAGTTCCTTCGCGCTACGGGTCAGGAACAGGCGGCCGATAGGGCGGAACTCGATACGCGCCACAATCGGCGCGTGGAAGCGGCGGCGCAGGCCGGATTCAGCCAAGCGGTAATAGATCAAATCAACGCCATCCGTGACGCTGAACTCAAGGATTTCGAGAAGCGTTGGGCGGGCGTCGTCGACGTGGTCGGTGATGCGATCGGGGCAGTCGACGGCGGCAGCGCAGAACGGTCGTCGATCGCCAGCGCGGCGCAGGGCTTGAGCGAACGCACTGGAAACAGGATGGCTGATTATCTCGCGTCTGGACTGGTGCTGCAGCGGCAGATGGTGGACCTGCTTTCGCAGATAGCCGGAGGCACTTCGACTGGTGTGCTGATACAGCCTCCTGCGCTGTCCACGATTCTGCCGGCTCCGACAACGGTGACGGGCGGCCTGACAATCAACGTCGGGGACATCATTACGCGTGTCGACGGGAGCGTGTCTGATCCGAAAGCGGTAGGCGATCTCATTGGTGATAGCGCCTTTCAGCGTATCGTGCAGCGCGTCTCGCAGGAACTGGCTCGTCAGGCGATTAACGCGAATCGCCTGGCCGGTAATGTTTCGCTGCCGCCCTCATGACGTCGCGCGACCTCGTCATCGTTTGGCGCCAACGTGCGCGCGAGCTGGAGCCGTATGCGGCGCCGGCAGCGACCGCGTACACGAAAGCGGCGGACGAACTCGAGGCAGCGCTGGCAGCAACTGAATCGAACGACCTAACGATCGGCCAGGCTTCCGACGTCACTGGCTACAGTCCCGACCATCTGGGACGAATGATTCGTCAAGGAAAGCTGGAGAACATTGGCGAGAAGCACCGCCCGCGGTTGCGTCGTGCCGACGTCGAGCAACTCAGTACAAGTCCGAGAAAGCGCCGTGCTGACCTTCCGAGCAATTCGGTTACGGGCTATGATCCCCGCGCCGACGCCCGGTCCCTGGCGCGCCGCCGCAATGGAGGATCACATGCGGCGTGACGCAGGTTGGAGCCAGAAAGGTGGTCGATGGATTCGGTCTCTCGGGCATCGAGGGGTGCGAGTCCGGCTGTTTCAAAAACGAAAGGACGGCGCGTTCTACCGGGACGTATGGGTCCCGGGTGAAGGTATCGATCGGCGATCGCTTCAGACGATCGATCGGTCGGAAGCGGAGAAGCTTGGTCTCGGCCTTCTCGGTGAGCTGATTGCACACGGCAAGGCCCTGCGTAACGGAGCTGTGCTCCTTGGCGATCTCTGGAAACGATTCTCGAAGGAATGCACGGCGTGGCTCGACAACGAACCACACACGAAGCTTGACGACCAAGGGCGCGCCGACGTGCTACTCGCGTACTTTGGCGACGGCTGCGACGTGCGAGAACTAACTGCCGCAGATGTGCAGTTGTATTCAGCGGCACGCCGAGGCGGCGGCATCAAGGTTGATGCTGACCGAATCACAAAGACAGTCAGGGCGCGTTCAGTAGCGTCCGATTTGCGACTGCTCAAAGCCATGCTGCGTTGGGCTACTACTGTTCGCGTGAAAGCAGGGCGCGAACGATGGTTAGACCGGAACCCTCTCGACGGCGTAAGCGTCGAGCGTGAGAAGAACCCTCGTCGACCGCTCGCAACGTGGGAGAGATTCCAGAAGACCCGCGAAGCACTCGCCAAGCTGAGAGTCGAAGCCGAATCGAACGACGTTCGGCTGAAATGGACCCGGCTCGAGCTAGCGCTGGTGCTCGTTGAGAGTACGGGTCGACGTGTTGGCAGCGTGCGCAATCTCGCGTGGGAAGACGTCGATCTGACCCGCAACGTTTTGACTTGGCGCGCTGCGAGTGAGAAGACCCGACGGGATTCCGAAGTCGGGATGCCGTCGAAGTTGGTGGACGAGATCAAGCGGTTCCGGCAGCTATTCGCGGAATACGGCGGGTTACCAACGCTTCGCGGTTGGGTTTTCGCTGCATTCACGGACTCAATGCGGCCGATAGACAAGGACACGCTCAGTCAGTGGCTGCGAGCCGCAGAGGGGGCGGCAAAGCTGCCGAAGCTCGTGGGTGGACTCTGGCACCCATACCGTCGCTCCTGGGCGACGGCACGCAAGCATCACCCGATCAAAGACGTTGCCGAGACTGGCGGGTGGAAGGACATCAACACGCTACTGACCTCATACACGGCAGCGGATCAGGAGACGATGCTCGCTGTGATGAGCGAAGAACGAAAGGTCCGCGAGGTCGCCGTTAGGCAGGGATGACGCGCGAAACTAGGACCACTACTGTGCACCGAGAGAGAAAGCAAAAACCTCTGTCCGCTAAGTGGTTGCGGGACAGAGGTTTGCGATTGCCCCTCCTGGGCTCGAACCAGGACTCTTCTGATCCAGAGTCAGACGTGTTGCCAGTTACACCAAGGGGCAGATTCGCCACTCCGGTACGCTAGCTTCCTGCCCCGGAGCGGGGTACGCAACTTACTCCGGACTTCCCGCCTGCGGCAACCCCTCCAGAACACTGTAACCTCTGGCAGCACAGTCCTTTGCGACGCGCGCGCTACTCGCTTGCTATCTCGGCACTAACGGCTCTCGTCTCCATAGGTGGCGCCGGCTGCAAGGCTTCAATCGACGCCTTTGGCACGAGCCCGGCGTACGCGCGCGCCGCCGCTGAAAACACCTTCGCCGCATTCGCCTATCGCTTCTACCAGGTGCGACGCGAGCCGAGCTTCCATCGCGCCCGCGAGCTCATGGGCCAGCACGCGCTCATCCCGTCGAGGCTGTACCGCGACTCCACGCTCTGGAACGTTGCGACGCCCGACAGCACGCGCACGCTCATCGTAGGTGGGTCGTTCGCAGCCAATCACTACACCTTCGCCGCCAACGCCCAGGCACCAACGCCTCGCGCACTCGGCGACCAGCGTCACTCGCTCAGCCTGAAATGGTTAGGCGGCGGCGACTACGAATGGTTCACCCAGGTCGATCACGCCATCGGTTCCGTGAAGCCGGCACATATCGGAGCCGCGATCATGGCCACGTTGACGGCGGCCGAGGACCGGTCGGGCGACGAGGCGCTGGCTGATGCGCGGGGCACCTTTCCGGAGACGGCGAAACACCTGGCACAGCTGTTCACGATCGACTCGCTCCGGACAGCCCACGACGGAGGGGCAACCACGACGACGTTCGCCGTCAGCTTCCATCCGGAGCGACTGCGCCCACGTTATGGGTTCTTCGCAAACTTCGTCGAGAAATACATCACGCCCTCCGTGTACCGCCTCCAGGTGAGCGATCACGCCGGCCGCCAATACATCGACGCGACGGGACGTGACGGACGACTCACCGTGAGGCTGCGATCGCGAGATCACCAGCTCGTCTCGCTCGGCGGCATTCCGGTGCCGATGCCCGATTCGCTCCAGCTCACCATGGACGTCTCGATGAAGTACAAGTTGTTTCGCGTCGGCTTCACGAACCTGGTGAGCGACCTCACGATCGAACGGAGCGAACACCAGCGAGCGTGGCTGATGCGGTTCCGGAAGGAACCGTCATGGCACTTGCCACTGGCGGTCGACAAGCTGATCAAGGTGCCGCTGCGACGCCCGTTTCAGGGTCCCGGTGCCGAACTGTCGTTAGGTGTGCGGGACGATCGTGGACCGATGACGGTCAGTGACCGGCACGCCCGCTTCGTGGTGAACGAGGGCGCGATCATTCGTTGGCTTGGCCGGCTCGGCGCCTCGGCGTTTGGCGACTTCACGGGGCGAACGGAGCTGGAGGAGAACCTGTTTCTGTACGAAACGTTCGAAGCGCTCCGACGAGATGTGAATCGAGACTAACTGCGTCCTCTTAGAGCGTCCTCTTAGAGCGTCCTCTTAGAGCGTCCTCTAAGTGCGTCCTCTAAGTGCGTCCTCTAAGTGCGTCCTCTAAGTGCGTCCTCTTAGATCGTCTTCTAACACCGCTCTAAGAGCGTCCGCGCCCCTAGAGGACGCCGTTAGAGGACGCCTTTAGAGGACGCCGTTAGAGGACGCTCTTCGAGGACGCCGTTAGCGCACGAGCGCTCCAATAACAAAAAAAGCGCCGTCCGTTTCGGACCGCGCTTCACCTGAACCTGCTCCCGGATTTGCCGTGCTCACCGCCATTGGAACTCTACGTCCTACCGGACGGCGGCCGGCTTATCCAGAAACTACTATGGAGCTGAGGGGAGTCGAACCCCTGGCCTCTGCAGTGCGATTGCAGCGCTCTCCCAGCTGAGCTACAGCCCCGCAAATGGAGCGCGCCACAACTAACTAACTCTTAGTCCGGTCGCACTCCGGCTTCGTTAACGCCACGACCCCGCTCGCGCGGGGCCGGACCGTCGACATGAAAACTAGCCGACCGAGACCGGAAGTGCAACTCAATCCAACACTTGACGCGCCAAAGAGTTCCGCGTCACAACGCGTACCCTGTCACGTCACCCAACGTCCCGGGTTGGAGCCGGAGGCTGCGGCGCGTCGGCCGCACCGCAGCCATCTCGGGTCCGGACCTACGGGAGTTCTGCTGCGCCCAGCGTCGGCCGTGGCGACGACAATGGCGAGCGTGGAGTAATCGAAGGAATTCCCTCGCGGCTCACGGAAACCGCAGTCTCGCGGTCCTGGAAGCGCGGTGTTGCACCGTTCGAAGCGACTGCCTGCTGCGCAGCCATTTGACGTGCGCGACCCCGGGCTTCACCACCGGCCCGGCCAATAGCTTCCATGTGAGCACGATCACGGCTCACAACTTCCCCCCCCTTCCTTCCGGCACGACGAGCTTCGTCAGCCGTCCACTCGTGCGCCGTGCCTTTGGCATGCGCGGCCTTGCCGCCCTTGCTGGCAATATCCCGCTGCCGCCCGGGATCCATCGACGCGAAACCTCTCTTGCTTTTCCCGCTCATAGGCCCTCCCACAGGCAATGAAGTCGGGTGATTGCGCGCCCGGTCATTCGATCCGGACGCTGCTGGCAAGCTGATCGCCAGCTGATGCCTGTTCGTACGCGACAAATTGGATCGAGCTCGTGAGTACGTCTGGAACATGGATCACACTTACCGTAGAAACCGTCAACCTTTTCCCTGAGGGAAGTACGCAACAGTCGCGTTACTATATTTGACCGCCATGTCGCTATGTCTGCGATTCCTCGGCACTTCCGCCGCACGACCCACGGTCGAACGAAACGTCGCCTCGATTGCGCTTCTCCGCGAAGGAGAAGCGCTCCTCTTCGATTGCGGTGAAGGAACGCAGCGCCAGATGATGCGCTACGGAATCACCTTCAATCTCGACGACATCTTTTTCACGCACTTCCACTCCGATCATCTCCTCGGCGTCGTGGGACTCCTGCGCACGATGTCACTGCAGGGTCGCACCGACTCGATACGCCTCTGGGGGCCACCTGGCGCCGAGCGAATGATCAAACGCGCTGAATCACTTGGTTCTGAGCGCCTGGCATTCGGTCTCGAAATTCGCGAACTCACCGCCGGTGACGCCATTCCCCGAAAGGGCTATCTCATCCATACCTTTTTGTTGGATCATCGTGGTCCACCGTCACTTGGATATGTGATCGCGGAGACAGAACGACGGGGTCGTTTCAATCCGGAGCTTGCCGCCGAGCTTGGTATCCCAGAGGGCCCCATGTGGGGCAAGATCCATCGCGGCGAACCGGTCACGCTCGAGGATGGCCGAGTGATCGACCCATCAACGCTGGTCGGCGAAACGCGCCCAGGCAGGCGAGTCGTAATCACCGGTGACACAAGGCCTTGCGCCTCGACAATCCTCGCGGCGGAGGGAGCCGATTTACTGGTCCACGAATCGACTTTCGGCGATGAGGAGGCCGACCGGGCCGTTGAGACGGGCCACTCCACAGCTCGCGAAGCAGCGCAGGTCGCGAAGATGGCGGGCGTACGCCAGCTGGTGCTTACCCACGTGTCAGCGCGTTACACGCGCGAAGGCGACGTACTCGAAGAACAGGCGAGGTCGGTGTTTCCTGAGACGCGCGTTGCGAGAGACGGCTTGGAGATCGAAGTGCCGTTTCGCGATGCAGTACCGGCATCGTGAATCGGCGCTGAGCCGATTACGCCCTGGTCACGAAGTCTCGATTCGCACTGACCATCATGCTGCGGCGAAACAGCCGCGCGATTTCCTCATCGGTCAGCGAATCCATCAGTGTAAGTGCTGACAAGCGCTCGCGCGGATCCGTGATCTTCGGCGAATTGATCCACGCATAACGATCAAGCTTCGACGACTGGCCATCGGGATGCTGGTAGACGAGCATCGCGCTGCTGTGACTGGGCAACTTGACGAGCACCTTCCAGTTCAATCCATCCGGCGACCGATATTCGCGCGTTTGCCTGGTCATGGTCTCCACGATTCACGATTCACGATTCACCCGTTAGATCGCCTGCCTTCCCGCATAGCCGTCGCTCACCTCGTGCCAGAACCTGACGTCATCTTCGTCGAGCTTCCAGCACAAGCAGACCACACGACCCTCACGCTCGCCGGGGAAATCCACGAGACCCTGCTCGAACCCCTTGAAATCCACCCCCAGCTCGCGGAGCTCCACCAGGTACCCCTCGATCTCCATGGCCAGTCGCCTGACGTCACTCTCCAGCACCTTCAACTGGGTGGACGGTGAATCGGCGCGCGTCCAGGTGGCGGCGGTCTCGTACGATTGCACCGCCCGCTGCCACGTTCGATGTGAATCCACGATGTCGCGGACGATCCGCCTGACGAGTGGCAGCATGCGATTGGCCTGCTCCACGGTGAACGTTCTCGTCGTCGCGCTGCTCATGCCCTGAACTCCCGCGTCATTTTTTCCTGCTCCCGCTCCTCGAGCCGGCGGCGGCGGCGTTCGGCAGCCGCCTGGTATCGCCGGATCTCGTCCGGCGACTCCGGCGCCAGGTCGGGAACCTCGATAGGGCGCCCATTCCGATCGACTGCCACAAATGTCAGGTAGCAGGAGTTGGTGTGTCGTCGAACTCCCGTCTGCAAGTCTTCAGCCTCGACGCGAACCCCGATTTCCATCGAGGTGCGTCCGACATAGTTCACGCTGGCCTTCATCACCACCAGGTCCCCAAGGTGAATCGGCTCACGGAAATCGACCCGGTCAATTGATGCCGTAACACAGCTCGCTCGGGCGTGGCGGATCGCCGCTACCGCCGCGGACTTGTCCATCATCGCCAGCACGACGCCTCCGAACACGTGACCCAGGTTGTTTGCGTCGCCAGGCATCATGACTTCCGACGTCTCGTGTTGCGACTCCTTGACGGTCCGTGTCAGACGTTTCGTTGTGGATTCGGTCACCGCGCGCTCCCCGATATCGCCTCGACACCCTCGAGTAGTCGATCGACTTCGGCGGCCGTCGTGTAGCACGCGCAGCCCGCCCGCACCACGCCATCGTGGGCGTGGCCCAGTCGCTCGATGACCGTCGCCGCGTAGAAGTCCCCGTGCGACACGAACACGCCACGCTTCGCGATACGTACCGCGACCTCCTCCGACGGCACGCCGTCCATGACAAACGAGACCGTAGGAGTACGCGCTTCGCCGGGCGGCGGCCCATAACGACGAACGCCCTGGATCCCGCCCAGTCCGTCCCATAACTGCCTGACGAGTGCGTCACCGTGAGCGTGCAGCGCGCCCATCGCGGTCACCACCCGCTGGCGTCGCGTCGCGCCGGTTCCCATCGAGGCAATGAACTCCACCGCGGCGCCGGTGCCCACGATGCCTTCATGATTCTGCGTGCCGGTTTCCAGCCGTTCGGGCGCTTCGTCAGGCGCCGGTTCGAGCTTCGGGACGTCGAGCGTGGCCAGGAGCTCGCTCTTTCCATAGAGGAACCCGGCGTGAGGTCCGTAGAACTTGTACGCGGAACACGCCAGGAAATCGCAATCGGCCAGGCGGACGTCGATCAGGCCGTGCGCCGCGTAGTGCACCGCGTCAACGAAAACGAGTGCGCCGGCCGCATGAGCAAGGGATGCGGCCGCAGCAACGTCCGTGATCGTGCCCAGCGCGTTCGACGCGGCGCCAATCGCCAGCAGCCGCGTGCGCGGGTTGATCGCGCGCTCGAGCGCCGTCCAGTCCAGCTGGCCGGTCTCGACGGAAAACGGCACGGAGCGGAGCGTAATACCGCGCTCACGCACCAGCGCCTGCCACGGCGCGATATTCGCGTGGTGATCCAGCTCCGTAACGACTATCTCATCACCCGGTCCCCACGCCCTGCCTAACGCCCTGCACAGGTGGAACGTGAGCGTGGTCATGTTGTTGCCGAAGACCACCTCGCCGGGCGACGCGTTGATGAAGTCCGACACGGCAACGCGCGCCTGGTCAATCAACGCATCCGTTTCCGCGCTGGTCGGATAATTCCAGTGGGTGTTGGCGTTGTGGTGATAGAGATAGTCCGACATGGCTTCCACCACGCGCCGCGGCACCTGCGTTCCGCCTGGCCCGTCGAAGTAAGCCACAGGAAGATCGTTATGTATTCGCTCGAGCGCGGGGAATTGCGCGCGGACCGCCGAGAGAAGTGCTGACGTGGCTGTCCCTCTGGCCTCTGGCCTCTGGCCTCTGGCCTCGGTCGCTGTCATTGCTTTCCTCCGAGTGTCACGCCCGCCCACTTCTCGAGCACCTGAACCGTCTCCACATGATCCGCGTCTTCGCCCAATTCCCTGCGGGCTTCTCGTAACAGTTCGGACGCCAGCTGCAGCAGCGGCGACGCAACGCCGTATTCCCGCGCAAAATCGGCGGCGATGCGCACGTCCTTATCCATCAACGCCAGGCGAAACGTCCGCGGAAACGCGCGATTCAACACGCGCTCGGGAAACAGGTTCATTGAAGTATTCGACCGGCCACTCGACGAATTGATCACGTCGAGCGCCGTCGCCGGTGAAACGCCGGCCTTCTGCAGAGCCACCAGTCCCTCCGAGAGCGCCCAGATGTGGACGCCGAGCATGGCCTGGTTGACGGCCTTGACCGCGTGCCCGGCGCCGATCGGTCCACACAGGACGATCTTTTCGCCAAACGCCTCCAGCACGGGGCGCGCCCGCGCCATCGTGGCCTCGTCGCCGCCGCACATGATCGTCAGCGTGCCCTTCATTGCCCCCGCAACACCGCCACTCACCGGCGCGTCGACAAAACCAACGCCCTTCTCGGCCAGCCGAGCCGCGATGCGTCGCGATGTGGCCGGATCGCCGGACGTGCAGTCGACCAGCGTCGCGCCGCGGTCGAATGCGTCGAGCATCCCACCGTCACCATCGAGCAGCGACTCCACTTCGCGCGACGTGGGAAGGCACGTGATCGCGATGGAAGCGCCCCGCACCGCATCAGCAGGGGAACTAGCCGCCGTGGCTTTCGACTCTTTGGCGAATTCCGTCGCGCGCGCGGCCGTCCGATTCCAGACGGACAATGTGTATTCAGGCGCGAGATGCCGAGCCATCGGCGCACCAATCGCGCCGAGTCCGAGGAACGCGACTTTCATCGGGGAATCGTGGAGTAAGGGAGGGCTCCACGAAAACTACTACGGGTAGACGGTTAGACGGGTAGATACGTAGACGATTACCCGTCTGCCCGTCTGCCCGTCTGCCCGCTTACCCGCTGTCCTAGTTCACCGCCCCCAGCGCCCAGGCAACCGCGGCACGAACCCGTTCGTCGCGATCCGCCAGAGCCCGCACGAGTGGCGCACTCGCGGTCGAATCCTCGCTGAATCCGATGCCGATCGCCGCCAGCGCCCTCACGCGCGCGTTTTCGTCGCGAAGGGCCGCGTGAAGTTCGGTGCGCGCTTGCGGCAGCCTGCTTCGTCCAAGCAGCCGCGCGGCTAGCCGCGACACACAGTCGTCGGCTGAGCGCATGGCCGTCACCAACTCGGGGATCAATTCCGCTGACGCCATCCGGCGATGAACCACCATGGTGACGTTCCACGCCACACTGTCGCGATCCGGAGCCCGGTTCGAGCTCCAGGAATTGAATGACGACAGGGCAATCTCGCACTGGATCGCATTTGCCCCGCGCATGCCGTCGAGATAGGCACGCAAATCGGCCGCCGTCGCCTGTGGGTTCTGCTCTGTCACGCTCGACACCGAAAGAAGGGCCGCGCGCGCGGCGCTACCTTCGCGCGCCCTCATGGCCAGCGGCAGCACAACAACCGCCGCGGCGAGCGTCAGGACCATCTTCGCGGCGCTCATTTTCGGTTCCTGTTGCCGAGCGCCTCGGCCGCCGACTTCCTGACCTCAGCGTCAGTGTCCTTGAGTGCCGTTCGGAGCGCGGCCGTCACCGACGGGTCATCGAAGTTGTCGAGCGACTCGACCACCGCCTGTCGCACTTCGACGTTTGCGTCCGTGACGTGCGCAATCAGCGCACGCAGGGCATCGGGATCGCCGGTGTGACCAAGGGCATGCGCCACCTGGTGCCGTACCTCGGCGTCGCGGTCGTCCATCGCGCGAATGAGCTCAGCCGGTGCGGTGCGCAGCTTATCGATGTTGCCGTAGGCCTCGGCGGCCGCACGTCGGACCTCGACGTCGGCGTCCGACAGCGCGGCACCAAAGGCCGGCAACGCGCGCCGATCGTGGAGATTGCCCAACGCGCCGATCACCGCCCGCCGGACTTCGGCGTTTGCATCGCGCGCCACGTCGAGCAGCGCCGGAACCGCATCCGAATCTTCCATCCCTCCGAGTGCGTCGGCAGCCGCAAGCCGAACCTCGGGGTCATTGTCGCGGAGCGCCCTGCTGATCGCGGGCACCGCGCGCACGCCCTCCATATGATCGATCGCCTCGATGACCGACTTGCGAACCCCGGGATCGTCGTCTTTATCGAGCACGCGAATCAACGCGTCGATCGCAGCGGGATCTTCGATGTTGGCCAGCGCTTGCGCGGCCTCAACACGAACGGAAACGGCCGCGTCGCGTTCCAGCGCCTGCGTGAGCGCGGGGGTCGCGCGCGGGTTATCGATGCTGCCGAGCGCGGACGCGGCGTTCTTCCGGACTTCGACGTCGCGGTCGCGGGCGAGCGCTTCGGATAGCGCCGGGATCGCGAGCGCATCAGCGATCTCGCCCAGCGACCAGGCCGCGCTGCGGCGGACCGCGGGGCTTTCGTCAGTCCGCAGGACCTCCATCAGCGCCCGGACCGCCACACTGTCTTTCGCATTGCCTAACGCCTGGGCGGCGGCCTGGCGGACGGAAGCCACCGGGTCGCGGAGTGCCTCGGCCAGCGCACCGGTCGCCGACTCCTGTTCCCGACCCTGCGCTGTTTCCTGCTTTCGCGGGGCCGGTGTTGGTGCGGCTTCCGGCGACTCCTGCCCCTGGTACTCTGAGGGCACAACACCCGACGTTTCCGTAGTGCCGTTGCCGACAGATGCGCCGGACGCACCTTCCATCGACGCGACGCCGAGGCTCAAGCCGGCGATGAGGACAACCGTCCCTAACGCCCAGTGTGCGCTTGGCAGGTTTCCGCCCGACTCGAGGATCGCCAGCATGCGTCCCTCGAACTCGGACCGGCGGGCGAGCGGCATCAGCGGCGCCGGATGCCAGATGGGCCGGGCCTGCCGCACGATGTCGAGCAGGTGAGCGGCATATTCCGAAGGTTTGGCGCCTGCATGGACGACGCGGTCATCGGTCGCCATCTCGGCTTCCGCCCGCAGGCGTGCCGCGGCCAGCCAGACCAGCGGGTTGAACCAGTAGACGACGCGCGCGATTTCGGAGAGGATGTGCGGTACGATGTCCATGCGCCGGATGTGGCTCAGCTCGTGCAGCAGTACCACCTCGAGCCGTTCCCGCGACCATAACGAGTACTCGTCAGGCAGGAGGATGACGGGTCTGACCCAGCCTGCGGTGCACGGCATTGCCACGCGTGCGCTGATGATGACGCGCGGTGGGGCGTGGAGCCCGAGTCGCGCAGCGCAGGCGTCGGCCAGTTCGGCGACGTGGTCGTCAGCACTCTGACCTCCGCGCTTCATCCGGGCGAGCGCAATGAATCCAGCGAGAAGCCGGAGCGAAAGAATCACGACTCCGAGCGTCCAGACGACGAACGCCCAGGCAACGGGACTCAATTGCTGGAACCATGGTGTCGTCGTAACAAGCGGCGACGTACCCAGGTCACTCTCGATCGACGGCGGCGTCGACGACGTCGCATTGTCCGACGCAGTCTTGTCCTCGACGGTCTGGGTCGCGCTACCGGTCGAATAGTCGGTCGGCGCCTGGTTGGAAATGTCGATGACGCGCTGCGGGATGTTGACCGGCAGTCGCACCGGCGCGACGACAGCCAGAATCGGCATTGCCATCACGCCCGCCAGCGCGCCGGCCCAGAGCACGTGACGCACGGCCGCCGGCTGTCGGCGGAGCAGCTGCGCGACTACGAAGGCGATCGCGAGAAGGAGGGCGCCGCGCCATGCGGCATCGGGAAGCCAGGTGAAGCTCGTCATTTATCGTCCCTCCTGTCGTGCCGCGCGGATGCGCTTTGCGAGCGCGTCCAGTCGATCGGGGTCGAGATCGGCCTCTGAAAGGTTAGCCAGCGCCACCACGGCGCGGTCTACGGAGCCATCGAAAAACGTGTCCACCAACGTTCTCATCGCTGTTTTCCTTGCGCGCTCAGCAGGCACAGCAGGCCGGTACAGGTACCGTGGCCCGTCGACCTCCTGGGTGAGGTGACCCTTGTCGCGCAGTTTTCCCAGCATCGCCCTTACGGTGGAATACGTCGGGGGATTCGGCAGCGCCTCGAGCACTTCGGAGACCGAGGCCCGGCCGAGCCGGTAGACGATCTCAATGATCTGCCGCTCGCGGCGGCCGACGTCGAGGGGATTCTGTTGTGCGGAGGTGCGTCGGACAGCGGTCATTTGGTGCTACTCCAGTAGCATTGGTGTGCTACTACAGTAGCATAGGATTGGCTTTGGAGTCAAGGGGCTCAGGGAGGGTGGAAGGGTGGAAGGGTGGAAGGGTGGAAGTTGGGATGACCTAAACGCACGAAGCGCCGGGATCCACACCCGACGCTTAGTACCCTTTCACCCTTTCACCCCTTCACCCTTCCACCCCTCCACCCCCTCCACCCTCCTACAAGCTGAACCAGTACGACGCCTTGACCAGGAACGTATTCGCCGGATGCGCGCTGAAGAGATTCTGGTAGTCACGTAAACCACGGAAGTTGCCCTGGTCCTGATCACCCTGTTCGCGAGCCTGGCCCCAGACCAGGAAAAGCGTCGAGCCCGGACGGTATTCCCAGCGCATCACGAAGTTCGACCGGAATTGCTTGAAATTGAAATCGTACGAGCTCGGATCGCCGCCAAGCGTAAATGGGCGATAGCGATCGGCGTACTGCGCGTGTCGGGGCGCTGAGACCTCCCGCCAATCGCTGTACTCACCGACCGAAACGAACGGCGAACCATAGAACTGCAGCGACATCGTGGGCGACACGGTGAAGTTCAGTCGAGCATTGACGTTCAGCGTCTGCTGGTCGAGGTGCCCGACCGTGTAATGCGTCGTGTCGCTGCCGATGGTGCCGAAGTTCCTCATCCACTGACGGTCATCGACATTCTTCTGGTATGTGAGGCCAAGCTGTCCGGAGAAGCGGCTCGCTACGCGGATGTTGGCGTACGGATTCAAGCCGTAGTTGAACGACTCGCCGCCGTCGCGGCGGTTGTACCACGTGCTGAGTCCGGGGACGATTCTCTTGCGCGAGTCGCCGGAGAATCCGAACCATGCGTTCAGGTTGGCGTCCTCGCTCAAATACGGGCCGCCGCGCAGGCAAACGCCGCACACCGACGCGCGCTCGCCGCCGACGCCGCCGTACATGAACCACATGTTCTTGAACGTCGTGTTGATATTGATGTTGCCACCGACGCCCGTGTTGGTGCCGTCAACCATGAAGCCGTTCCACTGGTTGAAGTTCACCTGCAAGCGACGATAGAAGTACTTCGGCTCCTGGAAGACGAGCGCGAACCAATTGGACCAGCCCATGCTGTTCACGTTCGTCATGAAGCCGACATCGTTGACCTCGAGGCCCGGCGACTTGTACCAGCCCCCGGTCCAGAATCGCGTGATGCCGCCGCCATTCTTGTTCAGGCCGAGGTTGAGACCATAGCCGCTCAGGTCCGTTCGCGTCGGGTCGTATTCGAGATCGTCGCCGGGGCGCTGGAAGTAGTGGACAGAGCTGCGCTGCGTCGCGGCAATCGCCGCTTCCGAACCACGCACGAGACTCCCTACCGCGTTGGCGCTCACCGAATAGTTCCCGCCCGCGCCGAATCGGTGGCGCACATCGATGCCCGTCGTGTACGCCGCGCTTCGCAGGAACGGCTCAGCGCTGGGATCGAGATCGCGATTCACCGCGGTGAGGATCATGCCGATGCCGCTCCGGCCGCCGCGGAGGTCCTGGTTGAGTCGGGTGACGAAGTAATTCGTCCGCGGCTCCACTTCGAGGCTGCTGCCGACCATTTCGCGATCGGTCACTGCGTTCAGGATACCTAACGACAGCCCGGTCCCGAGCCGGCCGGTGATCTTGGCCGCGCCGAGGATCGTGCTCGACGTGGGGACGGCGTTGAAGTCGCTGCTCAGGAAACCCAGTTGTGGCGCTCGGCCGATTCGGCGCGAATAGAACAGGCCCGTGCACTGGCCGTCGTTGCAATCCTGGTCGAACCGCAAGATGCCCGTTCCCTCGAGGAAGAAGGGACGTTGCTCGCCGAAGAACTGCTCGAACGCCGACAGGTTCAACACCGACGGGTCGGCCTCGACCTGTCCGAAGTCGGGATTGATCGCCGCGTCGAGCGTCAAGTTCGACGACAGACCGTACTTGATGTCAGCGCCCATCGTGCCGCGTTGGGTCCGCGCGAAGTCGCCGGTGCGGCTCACGCTGGAGTTGGACTGGACCGAATAGGGCATGACCTCGAGCCGGCGCGGGCTCGAGATGCCGGTGATCCCCTGCACTTCGCCCAGCTGTGACGCCAACCCGGACTGCGATCGACGCCAGACGGGCCAGCTCGAACGCTCGTTCGTGCGAGCCACCTCGCGATGGACCGCAACGCCGAACGTATGCGTTTCCTTTTTCGGGTATCGCAACTGGCTGAGCGGGATACGGAACTCGGCCACCCACCCGAGAGAATCGATCGAGGTTTTGACGTCCCATACGGCGTCCCACGAGATGTCCTCGTTGGTGTCGTTGTAGAGGTACAGGTCGCGCTTCACGCCGGCCGGATTGACCATGAACTGGTACCCCGTGCGGCGGTCGTGATACGAGTCAACGATCACCCGGATGTAGTCCGACTGCGTTCGCTCGTCGCGCCGTGAGAGCAACGCCATGATGCTGTCGGGCCTTGGATCGAACGCGCGCACCAGGATGTAGAGATTGCGGTCGTCGTAGGCAAATCGCGCCTCGGTGCGCAACGTGGGCTCGACGTCCTCCTTCGGATCGAACTGCCGGAATCCGTCGACGGCGATCGCTTCGCGCCAGAGCGCGTCGGCATCGAGTCCGTCGATCTGCGGTGCCGCCGAGGCGCGGATGGCCGTGGCGACGGTGGTTGCAGGTGGGCGCGCCGTCGTTGTGGGTGCGCTCCCTCCGTCGCGGCCGGAGAGTTGCTGGGCGCTTACCGGGCCGGCTGCAATCAGTGCGGCGATGACTACGAAATTGCGTTGCATTGCTCGAGCGGATGTCGGAGGTCGGATGTCAGATTTCGGAAACGCCGATTCACGATTCACAAGTGACGCGCGGGCAGTCTATCTGACGCAGGACAGCGTGCGCGCCTCACGCGACGTGAGTGGGACAGCGATGACCCATGAAGGGTTGGCATCCGTGACAGGGCGTCCTTGTTGCCGCCTGACGACACCCGTAACTTGCGCGCCACATCGCAAGCCTCCGGCAGGACGTGACTTATGACTCCAGCCCAGCATAAGACGGATCGCCCCATCGCGGCGCTTCTCGTCCCGGATATCCTCGCTCTGCTCGATGAGTCTCCGGGCGATCTCGCCGCTGAGACCGAGGAGATGCACGCCGCGGATCTGGCCAACGTCGTTGAGGCGTTGCCGCCGGAGCGTGTTGGCGATTTCCTCCGCGCGCTTTCACCGAACCGCGCCGCCCAGGTAATCGAATACCTCGACGAAGAACTGCGCGCGGAGTTCCTCGAGCACGTATCCACCGAGCAGGCCGCCGAGATCATCTCGGAGATGACGCCCGATGATCGGGCTGACGTGCTCGAGACGCTCGAAGAAGAAACTGCGGACGAGATCCTCTCCGACCTGTCGGACCAGGCGCGAGAGGAAACCGAGAAGCTCCTCCAGTACGAGCCGGATACCGCCGGCGGCCTGATGACCACGGGCTTCGTCTCGGTGCAGCAGTCGGAGAGCATCGAGACCGCGTTAGGTGAGGTCCGGCTGGCCGCACGATCGGGGCGGCGTGAGTCCATGCACGCGATCTACGTGATGGATTCCGATGGGAGGCTCGTCGGCGTCATGTCGCTGCGCGAACTGGTGGCGGCGCCGGAAGGCGCGAACGTGGCCGACGTGATGCATTCGGAGGTGGTCACGGTGCAGGCGTCCGCCGACCGTGAGGAAGTGGCCCGGGTGACCTCGGAATACGACCTGGTCGCGGTACCGGTCGTCGACGGCTTCGGCCGCATCGTCGGCGTAATCACGGTCGACGACGTCATCGACGCCATCGTTGAAGAGCAGACTGAGGACGTGCAGCGACTTGGCGCGGTCCAGCCGCTCGAGGATCCCTACTTCATCTCGGGCTTCTGGGATGTGGTGCGCCGTCGAGTCGTGTGGCTCGTGGTGTTGTTTCTCGGCGGGATCTTCACCAGCACCGCGATGCAGTCCTACATGGCGACCATCGGGATGGCGACGTTCCTTGCCGCATTCCTGCCCCTGGTCATCAGCTCGGGCGGCAACTCGGGCTCGCAGTCGGCCACACTCATCATCCGCGCGCTCGCCGTCGGCGACGTCGAGATCGCTGACGCGCTGCGCATCTTCCTGCGCGAGCTCGGCCAGGGCTTGGCGTTAGGCGCCTGCCTCGGCGCCATCGGATTCGTCCTCGTCATGGTTGGAACCCCACACGGCGCCCAGTTCGGGGCAGTGATCGCATTCTCGCTGGTCCTCGTGGTCCTGGTCGGCACGGTGGTCGGCTCGATGCTGCCGCTCCTGCTGCGCCGGCTCGGCTTCGATCCGGCGGTGGCCTCATCGCCGTTCGTGGCGTCGATCGTGGACGTCACCGGCATCGTGGTCTACTTCACCGTCGCGCGCCGCCTCCTGGGCCTGGCGTGAGCCACCATCCGGGACGCGCCGGCGCAACGTTGTCGCTGGTCGGTGCCGCATTCGGCTTTTCGACGATCGCAATCTTCACCTCACTGCTCGCCAACGCGGGGACGTCACTGCTCACCGCGATGCTGGGCCGCTACGTGTTCGCGAGTCTCGTCCTGATCCCCGTAGCCGGCGGCATGGCCGCAATACGCCTGCCACGACAACGTATCCTGCAGCTGGCTGGCATCGGTGGACTTGGCCAGGCACTGATCGCGTTCCTGAGCTTGTCGGCGCTGGAATTCATCCCGGCTGCGATGCTCGTGTTCCTGTTCTACACGTTTCCGGCCTGGGTTGCGCTCCGCGCGGCGCTGCTCCGCACTGAGCGGCTCACGGGGCCGCGGCTGTTCTCTCTGGCGTTGTCGTTCGGCGGCGTGGCGGTGATGGTGGGCTGGCCGGGCGGCGAGGCGGTGCATCCGTTAGGCGCGGGTCTCGCGCTGTCGGCGGCGGTCGTCTACGCGCTGTTCATTCCGCTGATCGACCGGCTGCGAGCCGGCGTCGGTGCGGTGGTCGCGACGGCGTGGGTGGCCGTCGGGGCAACGGTCATCTTCCTGGTCGCGGCTCTGGTCACCGGCGATTTCGTGTTGCCTACCGCGCCGATGTCCTGGCTCTACATGGTGGGACTGGGCACGGTGAGTACCGCGCTGGCATTCACGCTTTTCCTGCATGGGTTGCAGGTGCTTGGCCCGGTTTCGGCTGCCATCATCACTACGGCGGAGCCCTTTTTTGTGGCGATGCTCGCGGCGCTGGTGCTCGGCCAGCCGATCACGCCGCAGACCGTGCTTGGCGGGTCACTCATCGCTGTCGCTGTTCTGATTCTCCAACGTGGTGCGCGTACGTGAAGTCCCGTTTTCTCCCAGTCTCCCGTAAAACACGAAACACAGAGGCGCACTGAGGAATCACAGAGGCGCACCGAGGAAAAAGCACTTCAGAAAAGACCAAAGAAGCCAAGAAGCTTTCAGGAATCGCTTGAGGAGTGTGCCTCCTCCTCTGTGCGCCTCGTGCGCCTCTGTGTTTCAAGGCTTTTCCGGAGCCTAACGGTTCCCAGCAACAGTCTGTCGAAGCGCCACCTACGTTCCCGCGATTGTCAGCCGATCCACGTTCGGCCCCTCGGACTCGATTGAGGTGACTCGCACCGTGTTGCCTCCGGCGTTGAGCGTCACCGTCACGTTCACCGTTCGCCAATCCGTCCAGCTCTTCGTGCCTGGGAAGGTCAAACCGGGGTTGACGACGACGCCATTGACGTTGACCTGGAGTTGCCTGGTATCGCGTCTCAGCGCGTAGCTGAACGTGAGCGTGTGGGACCCGGCCGCGGCGGCGGTCACCGACCATTCGATGTATTGGCCGCTTGCGGTGAAGTCGACATAGCCCGATCCAGTGTAGCCGCGATACCGGCTCGCGACCGTGGCGCCCACGACGGTCGCTGTTTCGGCCTCATACGTCTGGGTGGGCGGCGGTGGCAGCGGCGGAGCCTGCGCATATACGAGCTTGTAAATCGCGTTTGCCTGGTCGTCCGAAATCAGCATCGCCCCAGCGGCGTCCACTGCGACGTCGACCGGGCGTCCCCAGTTGCTGGTCAGGGTGGCCCAACCGGTGACGAGGTCCACCTGGTCCCCTGGCAGGCCGGTCACGTCGTCCCAAGGAAAAATGGCGACCTTGTAGCCGGTCTTCTGTGTGCGATTCCATGAGCCGTGGAACCCGCTGGCGGCGCCACTCCGGTACGCAGCCGGAAAAGCGCTCCCATGCAGGAAGGTCACGCCTAACGGCGCGGAGTGGGCCTGGATTCCCTTGACGATCCGGTCAGCCGAATCGCAGTTCAGCGCGCTGCCCGTGGGATTCAACTGGACGTCGAGATCGAAGGGCATGTTGTTCAGCCCGC
>Ga0070698_100001930_pt1 | contig 23024 bp, 18 predicted proteins | sample KBSK1502metaG_FD_65477 | JGI IMG/M metagenome (GOLD analysis project Ga0070698, IMG submission 65477) | Corn, switchgrass and miscanthus rhizosphere microbial communities from Kellogg Biological Station, Michigan, USA - KBS K1-50-2 metaG | ecosystem: Host-associated > Plants > Roots >...
TCATCAGCGAGGTTCGCCATGACTGAAACCCTGATCGTCGCCTGCCCGGCTTGCAATACCCTGAACCGCGCCCCGCGTGAAAAGCTGGCGGCGGGCAACGGTGGCAAGTGCGGTCACTGCGGGTCGCCGCTGTTCGGCGGGCATCCGGTGGCGCTCGATGCCGCAAGCTTCGAATCGCATGCCGTGAAGAGCGACATCCCCCTGCTCGTCGACTTCTGGGCGCCGTGGTGCGGGCCGTGCAAGGCCATGGCACCGCAGTTCGAAAAGGCGGCCAGCCAGCTCGAACCGTCGGTGCGGCTGGCCAAGGTCAACACCGATGACGAGCGCGAGCTGGCCGGCCGGTTCCAGATCCAGGGAATTCCGACGATGGTTCTTCTGAAGCACGGCAAGGAAATCGCGCGCCAGTCCGGCGCGATGAACGCGGCCGGCATCCAGAGCTGGGTCGATCAGGTGCTTCGCCAATGAACGGCTACGCCGCCGGATGCACCTTCATCCAATGCCGCGCGATCTCCTCGCGCGTCGCCACCCAGACCTTGGGCCGGGAGGCGACGTAGTCGAGGAAGCGCGCCAGGGTCGCGGCGCGGCTCGGCCGGCCGACCAATCGGCAATGCAGCCCGATCGACATCATCTTGGGGCTGCGCGAGCCCTCGGCATAGAGCACGTCGAAACTGTCCTTCATCGCCTGCAGCCAGCCGTCGCCGGAGGTGTAGCCGGGGGCCACGCCGAACTTCATGTCGTTCACTTCCAAAGTGTAGGGAATGATCAGGTGCGGCGTGTCGTCGACGCTGACCCAGTAGGGCAGGTCGTCGTTGTAGGAATCGCTCGAATAGAGGAAACCGCCATGCTTGATGACGGCCGACAGCGTGTTCATGCCGAAGCGGCCGGTGTACCAGCCGACCGGCGGCTTGCCCGCCGTGTCGGCGATCGCCTTCACCGCACGCTGGATGTGCAGGAGCTCCTGCTCGAGGGTGAAGTCCCTGTAGTTGATCCAGCGCCAGCCGTGGCTCGCCACCTCGTGGCCCGCCTGGGCCATCGCCTTGCCGGCAATCGGGTTCAGCTCCAGCGCGCGGCCGACCGCCCATGAGGTGAAGCGCATGTTGCGCTCGCCGAACAGGCGCAGGATGCGCCAGAAGCCGGCGCGGCTGCCGTACTCGTACATCGACTCCGTCGAGAGGTCGCGACCGCCCTGGACCGGCGTGCCGCCCGGCGTCTCGGTCAGGAACACTTCCGACGCGGCGTCGCCGTTCAAGATGGTGTTCTCGCCGCCCTCCTCGTAGTTCAGCACGAAGCTGACGGCGATGCGCGCCTCGCCCGGCCATTGCGGATCGGGCGGGTTGGGGCCGTAGCCGATCAGGTTGCGGTCGAGATGATTGTGCATGCGGGCCTCCCGATTGAAGCGCGACTATGGGGCCGCTATAGCTCGGCCAACAAGTCTGGAGAGAATGCATGAGCGGTGCCAACGCCGTCCGCGAGGACCGTCTGTGGCAACGGCACGCCGATATGGCGAAGCTGGGCGGCACGCCGAAGGGCGGAGTCAATCGCCAGGCGCTGTCGCCCCAGGACGCGGCGGCCCGCAACCTGCTCGCGTCCTGGGCAAAGGCGCGCGGCTTCTCGATCTTCACCGACACGATCGGCAATCTCTTCGTGCGCCGCGAGGGCAGCGAGCCTGCGGCGCTGCCGGTGCTGAGCGGCTCGCACATGGACAGTCAGCCGACCGGCGGCCGTTTCGACGGCATGTATGGCGTGCTGGCGGCCTTCGAGGCGCTGGAGGCGCTGGAAGATGCCGGGGTGAGGACCAGGCGGCCGGTGATGGCCGTCGCCTGGACCAACGAGGAGGGTTCGCGCTTCCAGCCCGGCGCCATGGGCTCCGCGGTGTTCGCCGGCCGCAACAAGCTCGAGGACATGCTGGCGGTGAAGGACTGGGACGGCATGGCGCTGAGCGACGCGCTGGCCGACACAATGAAGGCCGCGCCCGCACCGATGCGCGAGGGCAAACCCGGCTTTCCGCTCGACTTCTATGTCGAGGTGCATATCGAGCAGGGCCCGCGACTGGAGAACGAGCGCAAGGTCATCGGTGTCGTCACCGGCATCCAGGGCAGCCGGCGCTATATCGTGCACATCGAGGGCGAGGAAGCGCATGCCGGCACCACGCCGCGCGCCAACCGCAAGGATGCCTTCGCTGCCGCCACCCGCATCGCCGCGGCGATGTACCAAGCCACGGCCGATGCCGACGACACTTTGCGCTTCACCATCGGTCGGGTCGACGTCCACCCCGGCTCGCCCAACACCGTGCCCGGCAAGGCGAGCTTCACCATCGACATGCGCCATCCGCAGGACGGCGTCCTGGAAGCGCACGAGAAGAAGCTTTTGGACATCGTTGCCGCGCGGGCCGCGCCTTGCAGCGGCCGGATCGAGCGGGTGACGGCGGTGGCGCCGACCGACTTCGATCGCCGCGTCATCGACCTGGTGCGCGCCAAGGCCGACGCGCTGAGCCTCTCCAACATGGACATGCCGTCCGGTGCCGGCCATGACGCCATGCACATCGCCAAGCTTTGCCCCGCCGGCATGATCTTCGTGCCCTGCGAACGCGGCGTCAGCCACAACGAGAGCGAAAACGCCACGCCCGCCGACCTCGCCGCCGGCGCGCGCGTGCTGGTCGAGGTGTTGGTGGAATTGGCCAATCGATAATGCCGTCGGCGCTTCGCTCAGGGCGACGGAAAACTGAGGAACCTCATGCCCAAGAAACTCGAATCCGACCTCGTCGCCATTCTCTCCGACCTGATCGCGCTGCCGAGCCCCTACCCGCCCGGCACGTCGGTCGAGATCTGCGGCTATGCCGAGAAGCGTTTGAAAAAGGCCGGCTACAAGGTCGAGATCGCCACCCGGAAAAAAGGCGTCGCCAATGTCGTGGCGCGGCTCAAGGCCAAAGAACGCGGCCCTGCGATCGCCTTCAACGCCCATGTCGACACCGTGGGCGTGGGCGAGCGCGCCAACTGGAAGAGCGATCCCTACAAGGCGCTGGCCAAGAATGGGCTGGTGTATGGACTGGGCGCCGGCAACTGCAAGGGCAGCATGGCGGTCCAGCTCTGGCTCGCCGAGGAGATCGCGCGCCGCGGCGGACCGGCGAGGGGCGAACTGATCTTCACCTTCGTGGCCGACGAGGAGAATCTCGGGCCCGACGGCATGGAATTCCTGCGCAAGAGCGGCCGGGTGCGGCCCGGTGCGCTGATCCTGGGGGCGCAGACCGAGAACAACCTGATCGTGGCCGAGCGCGGCGTGATGTGGGCCCGCCTCACGACCAAGGGCCGCGCCGCGCATGCCGGCAACCCGTCGGCCGGCGACAACGCCATCCTGCGCATGATGCGCCTGGTGAGCGCGCTGCAAGCCTATTACGACAAGGCACTGCCAAAGCGGACCCGGGGCGCCATGAAGTCGACGGTCAATATCGGCATGTTCCACGGCGGGCATAACACCAACGTCGTGCCGTCGGCCTGCACGGTCGAGATCGATCGCCGCCTGCTGCCCGGCGAGAAGGTGACGCAGGCTTTCACGGAGCTGAAGGGCATCGTCGACGGCGTCGGTGAGCCCACAACCCTGTACAGCGTCGCGTTCCTGACCGGCACCAACGGCTTTTTCGCGCCCGAGAACGGCGCCGCCGTCGGCGCCTTCGAGGCGGCCGTGAAAGCGCAAACCGGGCGCAAGGTAAAATTCCTCAACGCCACCGGTGTCAGCGACGGCCGTTACTACGCCGATGACGGCATCGAGATCATCAATTTCGGTCCGGGATCGGGCGCGCAGGGCCATGCTGCCAATGAATCGGTGCCGATCGCCGAAATGGTCGAAGCGGCGCACATTCAGCTCGACGTCGTCCGGCGGCTGACCGGCATCGTCCGGTAATCACACTACGAGAAGAAGCGCCATGCCGATCTGTGAAAGGGGTCCGGCAATTCATCGCAATTCAGCTGGTACCTGAGAACGGGCATGGGCGTTCCGTTTCAAGGCGCCCAGCAGGCTTCACGCTCGCCATTCTCGCAGAACCATTTTAGCCATGAATTCCAGCTGGCTCTGCGGACCAAATGCGAGGTTCTCGAGAATGGTAGAGGCAAGATCTGCTCGCAACGGCAAGAGATCTGTGGCCGCATCCAATCTCACCCACCCATTTGGATGATTAAGCAATTCCATGAGGATCGATTCACCTCTGTCGGCGCGCCCTCGCAATTCCGCGAGGGCCGCCTTCATCCGATCAAAGGCTGCATTTCCGCTTTTGTAGTCGCCGCTTTCTGTACAACGACCATGCTCAACAGCGTCAGCAATGTAGCGATCTTTCTCATTCATCTTAGCTCTCACCGCAATTCAGCTAGTACCCGAGGACTTGCTTGACGCGTTCCATTTCCAGAACTCTTATCAGGCATCACGGTACGTTTAGCCTCCCTGCTCGCCATTCTCGCAGGCCTATTTTGCGTTGAATTCCAGCTGGCTCTGCGGACCAGATGCGAGGTTCTCAAGAATGGTAGAGGCAAGTTCTGCTCGCAACGGCAAGAGATGTATGGCCGTATCCAATCTGACGAACCACCCGCCCGCGAACGTCGACAGACCTAAATTGACTGATGCAATATTTCCTCCAGAAAGGAGTATGACGCCACTTCGCGCCCCACCGACCCCGCAATGTCCTTCAAGTATGGTTGTAGCATCGACTCAAGTTCGCTGGTCTGTATCCCCATCCGCCGTCCCAGATAGACGATCATCGCGGCGCGAATTGCGCCGCTGACTCCAAGCCAACGACAAGGCTCGACGTCCTTGATCAGGAGCGAGAAGAGATCAGCTGGAGCCAAGATGGAACGCACCACCGGAAACAAAAGGTCCCTGACGTCGCATTTGACCTTGTCTGCCAAAGCCGCCTCTGACATGTCCGATATTGTCAGGGACCATTGCGGACCCCACCCGGCCAATCCCCCTAAGGAAAATCGCATGGAGCAACTATAGCGATGGTCAAAGCGGACAGTTTGAAAAAGTGATCCGCCATACAACTTCAGGCATTCGAGTGCAAACCGTTGGGCTGGGGGATTCCTTATTCCAAAGTAGCAAGTGAAATAATTACCGCCGCCATACAGGGAGAAAAATAGAAAGTGCTCGACGTCAGTCGAACTCCAGGAGGCTTTGTAGGTCCGCTTCTTGAGGCGGAGATATCCAAGCTCCGCCAAGCCCGGCGTCATCGACTTTTCGTCAAACATAGGCGCACGTTCCTACGGTCGAATTTCTCCGGGCAGGGTGCCTCTGGTTATCGGCACTCCTGCGTTCCGTAGTATCCGTTGAAGCACCCAAGATCGTACATCCAACTCCTCGCATCCAAAACAATAGGTCGAATAGCTCACGCCATCCAGCCGCAAGTCCTTGGTGCGCACCTTTGCGCCTTGAGCGACCACAACTGCATCCTTCATGACTTGCGACGGCGTAAGTCGAATGGTGTCGTAAAGAGTTGTCTTTACTTCCACTCCGTAGTGTTTACCTGTTACGGGATCTCGAATGATATAGTCATAGTATCTGGGGTAGGGAAACCCTGGGACATCAACTGCAACTTCTTCTCGAACGGCTATTTCAAAACCTCTCTGGAGATGGGTTGCAATAGAGGCTCGGACACCGAGCTTATGCCGTTCACGGGGACTTAAGTCACTTGGCGCGTCTCCATCCCCGATGAGATGGATGTTCAAGTCCCTCGGAAGGATCCCACCTGCCGTGCTGCCGTTGATCTGATTGTCTTTCTGATAGAAACCTATAGTATCGATTGCATCGATCGCATCGTTGCCGATGTCGGCGTCCGGAGAGCCGATGCTCGAAACAATCCCTCCGTTGGGCAGCCCTCCGGCGTCGCGGCGCGCGTGGTCGATCTGCGCCGCTCGAGGGTTCTGGACTTGCGTCTGCGCTTGAGCTGAACCGATCAGGCCCAAATTATCTCCGCGTGAAGTGTTCTGCACGGGACTGGGCGGCTGCGGCGATCGTTGGTCCGAAATAGGCCGTCTGCGCTCCGCCTCTTCCAGCCGTCGGTACGCTTCAATGAGCTGGGCAAACTCCTCTTCAGGCTCGCGTTCGAGCCCCGTCATTTTCATGCTTGGCTTCTCAGGCAGTCGGACCATCGCCAGCCCAGGACCGAGTGGAACCGACGGCATTGTCCGTTGCGTCTGCTGATAGTGCCGCAGCGGCATCTGTTGCTGCGCCTGCTGCTCGCCAGCGTTGGCAAACCTGAAGTTGGAATCTGCGAGAGGCCTGACCAACGGTATCGGTGGCAGGGCACCATCCCCTTGGGCATACGGCCAGCCGCCCTTCAGTGGCTGGAGCCAAGCGTTCCGCATCGCTTGCTGGGCCGCCGGTTGGGGATTGGTGTCCTGCGTCGTGGCAACGCGGGAGCGGATAGCGATGTCCGCCGGCTGCTGAGGTGCGTTGGGGGACGGCCACTGGTCGGCGCCGGGCGCCGCGGCTGGGCCGATGCCCGGCTGCGATTTGATCTCGACGCGCGGCCCGGTGGGCGGATCGAATGCGGTCGACAACCGCGGCGGCAGCATGGTCACCAGTTTGTAGAGCCACTCGGGAAGCTGCGGCGGAGCTGGTGGGGCCGGTTCCTCCTCGCCTGGTGGCGGTGTCGGCGTTTGCGGAACGTTGAAATGCTGTGGCGCCACCGATCCCGGCCGCAGTCCATCGGACCAGGTTGTTTCCTGCCGCTGGGCACCGTTTTCGTCGAGGTTGAAGCCCGGTGCGTCATCCTGCGGCCTAACATTGAAGCCAGGGACTTCATCCTGCGGACTGACGGGAAACCCGGGCGAGCCGATCAGCGGAGTCGATAGGACCCAGCCCTCGGCGCCTGGCAGGCGGAAGCTGATGCTGGGCGGACTCTGTGTTTGCGCAGCGTCGGGGTACCGTTGCGCCGCCGAATCCGGGAGCGTTCCGTCGGACGAAGCACTCGCGCGCCGCGGCAAGCCGTTGTCGTCGATGTTGAAGCCCGGTACGCCATCTGGTCCAACGCGAAACCCGGGCACGTAGGGGCGGAAAAAGAAATTGAACATCGCGGCATCTCCGAGTGGTCAGCGGAGAGTCACGATCGAAAACCTGGACACCAAACATGGAGTTGCCATGTTTCAGGGCGCCATGTTTTGAGGCTTGTTCTACCTCGCTCGTTTGACGATCGGCCTGTCAGTCCCAGGTCTTGCTTTCTTCGGCCGCCCACCTTTGCGGTCACGCGGCGCGCTGTTCCAGATGTCGAGAGCCACTTTTCGCGACAGGCCAAAGTGGTTCATGGCCGCTCTCAGCAGCACGTCGCGGCCCGCCCTCTTGCGTTCTGCTCTGAACGCTTTCCGCTTCTCTTCAATCAACGCCAGCACTTCGCCATCCGAAGGGCGGCGCGCAGCCGCCAATGGCCGAGAGGTCCGGGCTGTCTGACCGAGAGGTGCGGGCCAACAGCGCCTGCAGTCATCGGCTCTCACCGACAGGCTCGACCAGAACGGACGTGCATCGAAGTAGAGGGTTCTGTCGCCGAGACATACCTCGCCGCGGTAGTCACGAAGGCAAAGGTCGCCTCGGCCAGGGATCGATCGCGATGGTCCTTTGCCCCGCGCGCGGCCGTAAAGAGCAATACGCCGGGCTTGCCAAGCCTGGACCAGTTCATCGGGCGCCGCCGCAAGTGTCACGGGCGGCTCTTCCGGGACCGATAGAGGCCTGATCCCTGTCATTCGGAGAAGACTGGCGACCGTCCGGAGGCTACCGGCTCGCAATACCTTCGACTCGCTGCGCGTCACGATCCAGGCCAACACCTGGGGAATCGACCACCACGGCGATGGCGAGACGTCCTCAGTCATGGATCAACGACGCGTCGCCGGCCAGCTCGGTCCCAATTGAACAGAAAGTGCACGTCACGCCGTCTTCTGCGCCTTCAGCCCCAGCTTGGCGATCGTCTGCTCGCGCATCACGAACTTCTGGATCTTGCCGGTGATGGTCATCGGGAATTCAGGCACGAACTCGATGTAGCGCGGGATCTTGTAGTGGGCGATCTGGCCCTTGCAGAACTCGCGGATCTCGTCGGCCGTCGCCGTCTTGCCGTCGTGCAGCTTGATCCAGGCGCAGATCTCCTCGCCGTACTTGGGATCGGGCACGCCGATCACCTGCACGTCCTGGATCTTGGGATGGCTGTATAAAAACTCCTCGATCTCGCGGGGATAGACGTTCTCGCCGCCGCGGATCACCATGTCCTTCAGGCGGCCGACGATATTGACGTAGCCCTCGGCGTCCATGGTCGCGAGGTCGCCGGTGCGCATCCAGCCCGCCTCGTCGATCGCCTCGGCGGTCTTGTCCGCGTCGTTCCAGTAGCCCTTCATCACCGAATAGCCGCGGGTGCAGAACTCGCCGGTCTCGCCGCGCCGCACCGCGCGGCCGTCGGGATCGACGATCTTGATCTCGATGTGCGGCAGCACCTGGCCGACCGTCGAGACGCGCCGTTCGACCGGATCGTCGGTGGCGCACTGCGTCGACACCGGCGAGGTCTCGGTCATGCCGTAGGCGATGGTGACCTCGCTCATGTTCATGTGGCTCTGCACCTTCTTCATCACCTCGATGGGGCACGGCGAGCCCGCCATGATGCCGGTGCGCAGGCTCTTGAGGTCGAACCTGGCGAACTCCGGGTGATCGAGCTGGGCGATGAACATGGTCGGCACGCCGTAGAGCGCCGTGCAGCGCTCCTCGGCGATGGCCTGCAGGGTCGCCAGCGGATCGAAGGCCTCGGCGGGATAGACCATGGTCGAGCCGTGGGTCAGGCAGCCGAGATTGCCCATCACCATGCCGAAGCAGTGGTAGAGCGGCACGGGGATGCACAGGCGATCGGCGGGCGTGAGCTTCAGCCCACCGGCCACGAAGTAGCCGTTGTTCAGGATGTTGTGATGGCTGAGCGTGGCGCCCTTGGGGTGCCCGGTCGTGCCCGAGGTGAACTGGATGTTGATGGCATCGTCGAACTGCAGCTTTGGCGCGAGATCGGCGAGCTTCATTTTCTCGGCGTTGCCGCCCGCACCAGCGACATCGTCGAAATTCAACATGCCCGGCGTCTTCTCAACGCCCAGCCGCACGATGTGCTTGAGATGGGGCAGCTTGCCCGCCTTCACCAGATCGCCGGTGATTTCGAGGTAGTTCGACGTCTTGAGCGCCGGCGCCAGGACCAGCGCCTTGCACTCGACCTTGTTCATCGCGTACTCGAGCTCGGAGCGCCGGTAGGCCGGGTTGACGTTGACCAGCACCAGCCCCGCCTTGGCGGTGGCGAACTGGGTCAAGGTCCATTCCGAGCGATTGGGTGCCCAGATGCCGACCCTATCGCCGCGCTGCAGCCCCAGCGACAGCAGCCCGGCCGCGAGGTCGTCGACCCGCCGCCCGAGCTCGCCCCAGCTCCAGCGCACGTTCTGGTGCCGCACCACCAGCGCCTCGCGGTCGCGGTAGGTCTCGACGGTGCGGTCGAAGAAGGCGCCGATGGTCTCGCCGATCAGCTTCTTGTCGGAAACGCCGTGGTCGTAGGAGATCTGGGTCATGGGCCGGGACATTAGCGGGAGGCTCGCCAACCCTCAATTAATCTCGCGCGCGGTCGCACCCGGCCGGCCGGTAGGGTCGGCGCCATGAAGCTCGAATTTGCCACCGTCGATGTGTTCACCGACCGCCGCTTCGGCGGCAACCCGCTGGCCGTCGTGACCAATGCCCAGGGCCTGACGGACGCGCAGATGCAGGCCATCGCCGCCGAGTTCAACCTCGCCGAGACGACCTTCGTGCTGTCGCCCAAGGACGCCACGAATACCGCCGAGGTCCGCATCTTCACGCCCAAGGCCGAGATGCCGTTCGCCGGCCATCCCAATGTCGGCACGGCCTTCGTGCTGGCGCGCGCCGGCGAGAGCCATGGCCGCGCGATCCCGGGCGACCGGCTGGTGTTCGAGGAGAAGGCGGGCCTGGTGCCGCTCGACATCACACGCGAGCAAGGCACCGTGGTCGCCGCCCGCCTCGCGGCGCCGCAGATGCTGACTCTGGGCGATGAAATCCCGGCCGATGTCGTGGCCGCGATCTGCGGCCTCGCAGCCGACCAGATCGAGACGCGCACCCATCGGCCCATCATCGCCTCATGCGGCAACAATTTCGTGTTCGCCGAAGTGAAGTCGCGGGCCGCCCTGGCGCAGGCCGCCGTCCGCAGCGACTTGCTGGCCAAGCACGTGCCGATGGCGCGCGCGGTAGGCGTCCACCTCTATGCCCCTGCCAACGAACACGGAGTCGAGATCCAGTCGCGCATGTTCGCGCCGCTGTTCGGCGTGCCCGAGGATCCCGCGACCGGCAGCGCCAACGTCGTCCTGATCGGCCTGCTGGCCCACCTCAGGCCGGAGGCGGACCTCGCTTTGTCCAAGACCATCGGCCAGGGCTTCGACATGGGACGGCCCAGCATTCTCGAAGCGTCGGCGGAGAAGGCAGGCGGCACGGTGACCGCGACCTATATCGGCGGGCGCTGCGCGCCGATGTTGCGGGGCACGATCGATCTCGACTAGGGCGTGCACTCATAAACGGGCTCTACTCGCCGGACTAAGCGCCCCATGGCCCATGGCGTTGCCGCTAATGCTGTGAATTTACTTCCGTTTTCGGCGGCATCGCGGACATGACTGGATTTGCTACTGGCTCGACCCGGTCGCGAATGACCCTGAGCGGACATTGGCTAAACGGTGGCGCCCTTCCAAGCAAGCACGTCCAGGCCATAACGCCCATTCGAGCCCGTAAGCCCAAGTTTGTTGATTCATCCGGGAATGCCCTAGGATGACCTGAGAGATCAGCGGGGAGACGTCTTGGCACGGGAACATCGCAGGCTGGCGGCCATCGTGGCGGCCGACGTTGCCGGCTACTCACGGCTGATGGGCCGCGACGAGAGCGGCACCCTGGCGGCGCTGAAGGCCCTGCGCCGCGAGGTCGTCGACCCGCCGATCGCCGCGCACGGCGGGCGCATCGTGAAGACCACGGGCGACGGACTACTGCTCGAGTTCCCCAGCGTGGTCGATGCCGTACGCTGCGTGATCGAGGTGCAGACAGCCATGGCCGCGCAAGTCGCGGATGTTCCCGAGGACCGGCGCATCGCCCTTCGGGTCGGCGTCAATGTCGGCGACATCATCAGCGACGGCGACGACATCTTCGGAGACGGCGTCAACATTGCCGCCCGCCTCGAGGTACTGGCCGAGCCCGGCGGCGCCTGTCTGTCCGACGATGCCTACCGGCAGGTGCGCGGCAAGATCGACACGGAATTCGTCGCTATGGGCCCGCAAATGCTGAAGAACATCGATCAACCGGTGCACGCCTGGCGCTGGTCGTCCGATAGCGCGTCGATTGCGCCGGCGGCGGCACCGCCCCTGGCCTTGGCGTTGCCAGACAAGCCCTCGATCGCCGTGCTGCCCTTCACCAATCTGAGCGGCGACCCCGAGCAGGACTACTTCGCCGACGGCATCGTCGAGGACATCATCTCGGCACTCTCGCGCGTGCACTGGCTCTTCGTCATCGCGCGCAACTCGAGCTTTACCTACAAGGGTAAATCGGTTGACGTGAAGCAGGTCGGGCGCGAGCTGGGCGTGCGCTACGTGCTCGAAGGCAGCGTGCGCAAGGCGAGCAATCGTTTGCGCATCGCGGGACAGCTGGTCGATGCCACGACCGGGGCTCACGTCTGGGCCGACCGCTTCGACGGCGCACTGGACGACATTTTCGACCTCCAGGACCGGGTCACCGCGAGCGTCGCGGGCATCATCGAACCCAAGCTGCTGAACGCGGAGATGGCTCGGGCGCGGCGCAAGCCGACGGATAGCCTTGACGCCTATGACCTCTACCTGCGCGCGCTGGCCCAATTCAATGTTGGCCATGAAGGTAACCTCGAGGCGCTGCGGTTGCTCCACCGAGCGATCGAGATCGATCCGCATTACGCAGCCCCATACGGGCTTGCAGCTTGGTGCTATCTGCATCAGAAAGTGAGGGGTTGGTTGTTTCCCTCCGACCCCGCGCTGGCGGAGGGCGTGCGACTGGCGAAGCTGGCGGCCTCGCTGGGGAAGGACGATCCCGAGACGCTGTGGATGGCTGGGCTCACGCTCGCCCTGCTGAGCGGCGATCTTGAAGGCGGCATCGCGCTCATCGACCGGGCGCTCACGCTCAATCCGAACTCGGCGAATGCGTGGAGAACCAGCGGTATGCTCCGCGCGTATCTCGGCGACACCGAACTGGCGATCCCTCATTTGGAACGGTCTGCACGGCTCAGCCCGCTGGATGCCTTCGCGTTTGTTCTGTGGTTGGGTTTCGTTTTTGCGCATTTCATGGCGGGCCGTTACGAGGAGGCTTCGGCGTGGTGCGACAAGACGTTGCATGAGGCGCCGGATTACCCGCCTGCGCTGCGCATGAAGGCGGCAACCTGCGGCCTGCTCGAGCGGCTCGACGAAGGACGCAGATGGGTGGAGCGCCTGCTCGCGGTTAACCCCGACACCACGGTTTCCGGCATGCGGCTCTATTACGCCATCGCCATGAAGAAGCCGGGATGCCTCGAGGCGTTCCTCGACGGCCTGCGCAAGGCCGGGTTGCCGGAGTGACCGGTCCCTGACGCAAGGCTGCGATCAGGGGCCAGCGCGTTGCCCGCTCCAATCTTTCAAACGAGCTAATGTCGGGTTTTGGCCCAGACGCGAAGTGCCGGCCGGGCCCGGATATGTCTGGTGTTGGGGGTAGACCGGAAGTCATCGGCGCACCTTCAAATGGGTGCTCATGACCCAACTCGGACATTCATAAGGCATTCGGATGGGTTGCCCAAATTATGATCTTCTTTCGCGCCGCCACACGAAGGAGTATCAATCTCATGCAATCCGAAAAAGTGCCTGCACGAGGGAGGAGCCCATGGCTTTCAATCGGCGGGACGTACTGAGGATGTCATCGTCGAGTGCGGCTCTAATGGGGTTTGGTCAGATTCTGGCCAGCCTTGTTCCCGGACTGACGCGGCGTGCGATAGCTGCCCCACTCTCCGATCTCTCGTCCTACGACGCTGTGGGATTGGCCGAGTTAATCCGGACCAAGCAGATCACGCCGCGCGAGGCCATTGAGGATACGATTCGCAAGATCGAGGCGATCAATCCGAAGCTGAATGCGGTCATCTACAAGACCTACGACCAAGCCCGACAGCGCGCATCAGAGCCCATGGCGAACGGCCCATTCGCAGGCGTGCCCTTCCTGGTCAAGGACAATGCCACCATTGCGGGCGTGCGGCTCACCCGTGGATCCCGAGCGCTCCGCGACAACGTTCCCGATAAGACGGCGCCGTTCTTTGCTGCTGCGGAGCGCGCCGGCTTCATCCTACTGGGCGTCACCAACATGCCCGAGATGGGCCTGATCGACGGCACGGAGAGCGCGCTCTACGGGCCCACCCGCAGTCCTTGGAACCTCGATTACAGCCCCAGCGGATCGAGCGGCGGTTCGGCGGCGTGCGTCGCCGCCGGCGTTTTGCCGCTGGCCCATGGCACGGATGGGGGCGGCTCGATCCGCATGCCGGCCTCGCACTGCGGCCTGCTTGGTCTCAAGGCATCGCGCGGCCGCCTACTCCCGGGGGGCTTCGGCGCCCCGGCATGGCCGCGACTCGTCGACGGAGGTCTCAGCCGCACCGTGCGTGACACGGCGATGTATCTTAGCGTCGTGGAGGATCCCGACACCCAGCTACCCAGGCTGGGGTTCGTATCCAGCAAATCGCCGAGGCGGCTCAGGATCGCCGTCATGTATGAGGACCTGATCGGCCAGGCCCCTCATCCCGAAGTGACGAAAGCCGTCGCCGAAACCGCGCAGTTGTGTCGGGAGCTCGGGCACACGACCGAGGAGGCGAAGCCGCCACTCGATCAGATCAAGCTCCATCGTGCAGCTGGGCGGGTAGGAGCCGTCGAGGTTGCAAAAACCATCGATGCAATCGCTAAGGCGAAGGGAATTACGAACCTTGAAGATGGGTTCGAGTCACGCGCGCTCGGGCAGCGCGAGGAGGCCATGCGCAATGGGCCGTTCGAGGAGCAAATCGCGGCCGCGCTCCCGATACTGCAGGACGGGACAGCCGCTCTGGATCAGTTCTTTCAGCAGTGGGATCTCCTGCTGACGCCGGTCGTACGCGAGCCCGTGTTTAAGATAGGCATGCGGGATCAGAAGAAGTTTGCGTTCAAGGAGCTGAACGAGATCACTAACGATTACATGGGCTACACGCGTCTGCACAACATCTGCGGCACGACAGCCATGTCGGTGCCGCTGCATTGGGATTCCAATGGCTTGCCGATAGGCAGCCAATTCGCTGCCCGCATGGGCGCTGAAGCCTCGTTGCTGGCTCTGGCTTATGAGCTGGAAGAGGTGCGCCCGTGGGCGAGCAAACGGCCGCCCACTTTTGTGACGTAAGACGCGCTTGGACAAATCCCAATCGGAGGTCCGGTCATGGCACCGTGCCGACGTTCTCTCGAGCGCGGAAGAGTTCCGATCCCAAGGGTAAAGCTGTCGGTTTGCTGGATCGGTCTGTTGGTCTCAGCCTTACCCTGAGTAGACTTCAGCTGCGGTCAGAAATTTGAGAAGCCCATCGCAAAGACGCGCTGCCTTATTCGATCACCTCGTCGGCGCGGACGAGTACCGAGGGCGGAAAAGCAAGGCCGACGCGCGTTGCGGCGCTAAGGTTCACGGTCAGCTTCCACGCATCGGGCTGCTCGACCGGTAGATCAGCTGGGGAAGACCCCTTGAGGATGCGGGCGGCATACTCGCCAACGCGGCGGTGTGAATAGGCTAGATCGTGGCCATAGGCCAATACGCAACCGGTGCGGGCCATGTAGTCCCACTCGCAGATGGTCGGCAGGCCGAACGACTGGGCGATCGGACCGAACCGCTGCGTTTCAGCCGAAAAAGCCTGCGCAGAAGCGACTAGCACGCCTGCCACACCTTCGCCGCGCATGGCTGCGAATACAGCCTCGTACGCCGCTGGCTCCAGCCGAGCGAGCGAGCGCGTTGTCACTTCGATGTTGAGGCGGCGGGCTGCCTCCTCCAGCAACTCGGCGGCGCGCGACGGGATCGGCCCGGGTGGCCGCAGGTACCCGAACCGACGGGCGTCAGGCATCGCTTCGCGCAGAAGCTGAAGCCGCTTCACATCGCCTTCGAAAGTTTGAAAGGCAAGACCGGTGACCATGCCGCCGGGACGCGCGATGCTGGCGACGAACCCGAACGCCACTGGATCGGCGCCGACCACCATAACAATCGGCGTCGCCGGGGTCGCCGCCAGCATCGCCCGTACCGACGCATCGCTGATCGCGACAGTAACATCGACTTTGGCGGCGGCGATCTCCCGCGCAAGGTTCGGCAACCGACCTACATCGCCAGCGGCATAGCGGTCCACCAGTTCCAGATTGCTGCCGACACGATATCCATTTCGATCAAGGCTCAGTAGCAACCCGCCGCGCCAAGACGATTGCGCCCCGGGCAACTGCGTCTCGCCGCCACCGGTCAATAGGCCGACCCGCCATACCTTGTCCTGGGACGCCACGGGGAGCGCGAACGATAGCAGCGCGACGGCGAGAGCGGCGAAATCGCGGCGTCTCATTTGAGCTGACCCTCAAGTTAAGTCAGGCTAGCACAGTCACATGGACCATGTCCGACCAAGCGCGGCCCCCGTCCCGATGTCCGGTCATGGCACAAATGCGAAGTGCCGACCGGGTCCGGAAATGTCTGCTGTTTGGGGTAGACCGGACATATCGCGGGCGTCACTAAACCGACGCGTTTGACCCATAGCGGACATCGGCATGCGATTAAGGGCCTCCAATCGCCGCGCATCTCATCTAGGTTGGGGCGGGCGATGTGAACCAGCAGGAGGCCCTTGCCAAGGTTCCACGCCCGGGCCAAAGCGGGTCTCTACGTATACCCTTAGCGGCGAGTCTGCCGTTACCCAGCATGGAGTTCGCGCGGTTGCACCGCATCCTCCTCCTTGAGCGACTGCTTGGCCGCTGAAGTTCTGCACCACAAGCGACAAGAGTGCACCGGCGATGACAGTCAGGACCGTCTTTGTGTAGAGATCGATCATGTTGCCTCCTTGGACGCTCACCCGCCCGGCTGGCCAACGTGCGTCGTCGATCCGAAGCCCAGCAGCTTGGCTGCGTCGTCATCGCTCGGCAAGCCGACCGGCGGCGTCTGCGCCTGCGCCCACTGCCGGCAGCCTTCGAGGATCCGCTGCAGGGCGCTACGCTTGTCGGCGCAGGACTTGGACTTGGCTTCGAGGCGTTTGACCTCGCGATCAGCCTCGCAGCCAGTTTGCGTTGCTCACGGGCCCACAAGGAAAGGCACATGCGCCGGACGATCGAAAAGTGTCCCTCGTTCGGCGTGCTGAGGCCAGAAGCGTACTCAGGCGGCATTCGCCAAAACAGTCCAGAAACGAGCGAGCAATAGTTGTATCGGCAATTTCGTAGACTGCCCATAAGAGTGGCGCGCCGCGCGGGAGGGAGGTATAGTGGCCGCTGAGTGTCGCGTCGACTGGCATTTGCCACCGCGGGACCGCCTACGCTGACTGAACCCCTTGATGCGCGCTTGGCCGACGCGGGGCTCATGAACAGGAGGCGGACATGAAATCGATCACCTGTGCAGCGATTCTGCTCGGAACGTCCCTTGGGCTGCCGCTTCTGGTATCGACGGCGGGTGCCGATACCTGGCGGGGCACCGCGCCTTTCTGTGCCGGCCACTGCAACGCCGGCGAGGAGCAGATCGGCGTCAGCGACAACGGCGACGGCGGATATTGCGTGACCGGCCACAAGGTCCTGTGCCGGAACTCGTCGCGGATGTGCCAGGCCACGGCGACTGAGGCGACTTGCTACGGCGTCGTCATGGTCTGCGAGAACGGCTATCACGATCCGACCAACCAGACTTGGCGCGAGTGCAACAGCTACGCCTGCGGCGTCTGCATCGGGATCGGCAGCGGCAGCATCCATCCCCAATCGACGGGAGGAGGAGGGCCGCAACCCGACATCTGCAAGCAGGGCTTCGTGTGGCGCGAGGCCGTCAAGGGAGACCATGTCTGCGTGACACCGGAAACCCGGACGCAGGCCGCGCAGGACAACGCTGCCGCGCGCGAGCGGCGAGCCGGCGGCGGCGCCTCCGGCCCCGACACCTGCGTGCAGGGTTTCGTCTGGCGCGAGGCTGTTGCGAACGATCATGTCTGCGTCGCGCCGGCGGTGAGGACGGCCGCAGCGAACGACAACCGGGCGGCGCGCGAGCGTGTGGCGCCGCCGGCGGTCGCGGTCCTCGATGCGACCTGCAAGCAGGGCTATGTCTGGCGCGAAGCAATCAATGACGACCGCATCTGCGTGACGCCGGCGACGCGCGACCAGGCGAGACGGGACAATGCCCAGGCCGCAGAGCGGCGAGCGGGCGGGGGCGCCTCCGGGCCCGACACCTGCAAGCCGGGCTTCGTCTGGCGCGAGGTCGTGCCCTCGGACCATGTGTGCGTGGCGCCGGAGGTGCGTGCCGCCGCGAAGCAGGACACGGCGATGGCCCGTCAGCGCCTCGCACGGTAGCGCCTTTCCGCGCGACCCGGGCTAACAAAACGACGCCCTTAACGCGCGTTTTCAGGGCTGCCGGGCCACCCATCCGGCGGCCCATTTCGTGGCGGTCGTTCAAATTGGGACGCAAAGGGAGAACGTTGGATTTCAGTTTCCAATCCTCCAGCACTATTTCCTGATCGAATAGCCCGCCTCCGGCGCTCAACGAGAGGGGGAACAGTGGGGGCACACGGAAACGCATGCGTAAATAGTTGCAGAAGCTGGCACTTACGAGGTCCTTGCGCAGACCAATCCTCCCCCCTTGGAACTCGTTAAACGCACGCCCGCTTACATTTAATAAAAGAGGATGAATTTCAGACCCCCTCGCGGTCCCCCGGCTGAACGCGGCGCGCCTAGGACCGCCAGTCGGCCAAGCTTGCAAGCCATGCCGTTGGCCCCCGGGGGCGTTGGACCGCGCGCCTAAGACTGGAACGCGCGCTCGGAAGTCGAGAGACGACCGAGCGCGCGTAGGTGCACGAGTTAGAAGCGAGTCAACGACAGGAGATTGTTGGCCCGCGTGCAGTCGGGCTTCGTGCGCACGAACCAGCGGCCGTTGTGAACGAACCGCTCCAAGTAGGCGCGGGGACTGCCGTCTTCATCAGTATAGTATTGCCAACCACGGCCGACGTCGTCGGCGACCTGCTGCGGGGTCTTGGCGGCCGCCCAGCCATCGCCGCCAAGCCATTCGATGTGCTCGTATCCGAGCGGGGCAAGGCCACGAGCTGTGGCGATGCGGACATACTTCACTCGCACCTGTGGCTGTTGGCCCAAATGCGAAGTCCTAGGATGTCCGCTTTGCCGCCGCTCTTGGAGTAGGAGCGGACGTAACGGGGACATGGCGGAATCGACGTGATTGACCCAAAGCCGACATCACCCAATTAGCGCGCCAAAGCACGCACTGGCCGGTTCCAATATGCTAAGGGTTACTTGGAATTGTCTCTGGGGTTGGCTAGGTAGGACCAGGATATGCAGCGACGTGACGAACGTAGTCGATAAAGCTACGATTAGTCGCGCCCGGCTTGCGCGAAAGACGGCGGCGACGAAGTGCAGTCTACTGCGGCATCCAAGCGATGCGCACGAGGATCGGGATAGGCGTCAATAGCGCTACACGTTAGCTCCTGCAGAGTCACAAGTCGGCTGCTCGCCAGGAGGACAACATGAAGACGATTTCGGAGGCGGCGCTTAAGAAGGCAATTCGTGTCATGCAGGCTGAGCGGTCGAAGCATCCGCTTACCTTTCAACCGGACCGTCAACAGCGTGCGACGCTGCAGAAGGGGCGCCGAGAGACGGAAAAGATGCTCACCGCGTTTCTCGAGCAATCGGGCTTCGATATCGCGAAGTTCCGGGCGCTGCAGGAGAGGCGCGGCGCTGAGTTCGAGCGTATGGTCGCGAAGCACAAGGCGGACGCCCTCCGACTGGCGTCGCCACGGAAGGATACGCTCCGATCGAACATCGTGGCGCAGAGCAAGGCGTTGGGCGATCTCATCTCCCGCAACGACTTTTTCCCCCACCCCTCGTTCAGCCTGGACACGCCGTTCTTCATCGGTGGGACCCCGGCTGTGCATATCTCCTCTTCCGAGGCAACGCCGTTCGGCAGCTGGGCGAAATTCAAATTTTCAACCTCTGAGTACCAGGCCGTGGAGAAGGCGGGTTTCTATTTCCAATGGGCAAATCAATTCTCGGACTATGCCGTCATCACTGCCGTGACTTTTATGTCCGCGACCGGTTTCCTGACGGCGCACGTCCCGTGGATGCTTGATGTGGGCGAAAGTTCGGTAACCGCGTATGCATTGCTCAATTTGGGGTTTAATTGGCCCAATACACCGACGATCACCAGCTATGCGCGCGAATACCTCGGACGTGCCGATGCATGGACTGTTTTGTTCCCCGCCACTGACGGAGAGCCCGTCTCGTCCGGCTTGCAACTGATCGCGCCCGTGTTTGCCGTCCCGCCCCAGAGTGTCGCCGTGTTCGAGGTCGTCCTTGAGCTCGATTACAAGAACGACCCCCCCGACGGCGACATCGAAGCGGATTTCGAGAGCGGCGGCTTTCAGATTGCGTGTCCGGTCGTCGTGGTCGAGCTATTGAACTCGCCGCCCGGCGCGACGGCAAGACTTGCAGTTCATAAAGGGGCTCGATGAAAGCGCCGAGGACGCCCGCGCCGCCATCCGTCAGGCACAGTCTCTCATCGCGGCAGCCAAAGCAGGGCTCTTTCCGGGAATTGGCGTCGGCATCGACGACGCGCGCATGACTGCACTTTGGGACGGCTTGCGCCAGGTGGGGCTTCCCGAATGACCGAGCAGCGCCGCCTCGCCGCTATCGCCGACGAGGTGGCAATGACCGCTTTTGGCCCCTAGCTGACGTCACCCAGGCGCAGGAGGATGTCCGCTTTCGAGGGTGAAACGGTCATTTGGCAGGATCAGTCGTTAGTCTCAAAGTGGCCCGTTGCGGACCTCGTCTCTGTCCGGGTCTCTCGACACCGCATCACCGCCGCATTACGTTCGCTTAAGACGGAAATGGGAGGGGATTATGCGAATCCGACTTCTGTTTGTGCTCAGCACCACAGTCTTCCTGATCACAACCGGCGCTTCCGCCGGACCAAAAGAGGATGTTGCTGCGGCGACCACGAAATGGGGCCAAACCCTGGGACAAAATGATCCTGACAAGGTGGTTGCCCTCTACGCCTCTGATGCGGTCCTTTGGGGAACGCTGTCCCCAACCGTGCGAGCGGATCGAGCGGCGCTGCGCGACTATTTCGTAACGGCGTTCAAAGTGCTGCCTAATCTCAAGGTGGCATTCGGTGAGCAATTGATCCGTGTGTATGGCACCGCAGCTGTCAACACGGGCTACTACACCTTTTCGTTTCTAAAAGACGGAGAACCCAAGACGCTTCCGGCACGCTACAGCTTCACGCTCGTGAAGGATGGAGAGAACTGGATGATTGTAGACCATCACTCGTCGGCGATGCCACCTCTCCCTCGGTAGAGGGGTTTGCGACCAGCGTTCACAGCGCGCCCGAATACTCATGAGGGTCGGGATTTGGCACCGAGCTGACGCCGCCAAGGCGCAAAAGGATGTCCGCTTTCGAAGGTAAAGCGGTCATTTTGGCGGATCGGTCGTTAGTCTCAAAATGGCACATCGCGTCATTTCGCTCCGCTGCGGAATTTGGCTGCCATTGGGGCATAGCGGACTCTGGCGGGCCGTCCGCCCGGCAGATTTATGGGGTCACGGCCTAGTCGGGCGCAGCGCCGCCAGCGTATCGGCGAACCTGGTCATGCGGTCGGAATCGGCGACGGCGCGGACGTTGCCTTCAAGCAGACCCAGCGACTGGCGAAGGTCGCAGCGGCTGCCGATCAGCCACTTCATGTTCGGCAGCTGCAATTCGAGGTCGATGGCGGTCATGAGATAATCCGTCCTCGCCTTCGTGACCTTGCCGGCGGCGCCGGCCAGCGCCGCGCCATAGGCCTGGCAAAGCTCGGCCGTGGGCGCGACGTCGAAGTGCCGGAGCTCGCGCAGATCGGCGATGCGGCCCTGCTGCAGCAGCAGCGTCGTGTCGGCCTGCCGGTTCTTCACCTGCCGAATGCCGGCAAGCGCCCGCTCGCCGTAGGCCATGCTCGACAGATAGATGAGATAGTCCGGGAGAGCCGAGTCCGGACCGAGGCTTGCGAACTGCGCCTCCTGGCGATCGAGCGCCGCCTGTTGCTCTTTCGCCCTCTGCTCCTCTTGCGCCCTGCCGGCCTCCTCGAGCCGGGCGTCGCGCGCCGGATCGGGCAAGGCGGCGCGTGTCGCCGCGACCAGGGGCGCCAAGGTGAGGAAGGCGATGGCGCCGCCCAGCACCGCGCTGGTCACGCCGGCGCGAAGGACGGTGTGCAGGACCGGCAGGCGCGCCCACAGCGCGTAGAGCGCGATCAGCGGCGGCAGCAGCGCCGGCACCCAGATCGCCGACCGATCGCCCGCGCCATGGGCGTCACCCGCCATCCATACGGCGACGCACGACAGCGGCCACAGGACCGCCGCGCCGACCCTCGCCCAAACGGGCATGCGACCCTGGACGGCGGCGATGGTCAGCAGCGCGGCCAGGACCAGCCACAGCAGGCCGGCGAGAATCGCGCCGTAGGCCAAGGCCAGGCCGCGTCCAAAGGCGTCGCCATTGGGGGCGTCGATGAAGCAGGCCAGCATGGGGGCATAGAGCACGGCCGCCAGCAGCAGCAACAGGATGGTCGCGATGGGAGGGGGCATGCTACTCGGCCGCTTCCTCGTGCATGACGTTCTCGGCGCGTGTCGGATAGATGATGCGCTCGGCGAAGCGGTACATCGCCTCGATCTCCGCGCGCGAGCGGTAGGCGGGCCTGGTTCCTCTGAGGGCGGCAAGCTGCTCGGCGACGATGCAGCGGCGCACCTCGGCGGTCAGCGTGTTCAGGCGGTGATAGGCCTCGGAAACGGTGCGGCCCAGCGTGGTGATGCCGTGGCCGACCAGCACGACGGCATTGGTGTCCTGGATGAAGCCCGCGACCGAGCTCACATCGGCCTCGACGTCGACATGGGCCGGCACGAAATGCACCGGCTTGCCCAGCACGAAGGGTGGATCGAGCGACAGCACGTTGAAATCGTGCGGCGTGCCAGAGTCTCCAAGGGCGCCCAGGAGCGCGATGATGGAGTCGTCGTGCACGTGGATGGTGGCGCCGATGTCGGGACGCAGGCGCAGGATCTCGCGGCTGAGATTGTGGCCGACGCTGGTCATGCGCTCGCCTAAAAGGATGCGGCTGGTCGGCACGTCGGTGATGACGATGTTCTCGAGCTCCATCTCTTCGAGCGAGACCTCGGCGTGCTTGGTGTAGGCGAGCCCGTGCGGGAAATCCGGATGGGTGCTGCGCATCACGATGTTGCCCAGGGTGTTGTGGACGTAGCCGCGACCGGCGACCAGGCGGGCATACTTGATGAACTGGCGGCCGATGTCGGGATCGAAGACGATCGGTGTCGGCATGGCGTTGTTTCCTCCCGGCGCCGCCGAGCCTAGCAGACAATGGGGGCCGGGCGAGCACCCTCTCGGTTCATGCTCCTCTCCCCCTTGGGGGAGAGGTCGGGTGAGGGGGTGATGCAGAGAGAGTCTTCGGGTTGACCCCCTCACCTAACCTCTCCCCCAAGGGGGAGAGGAACAAGAAGGGGGAGAGGAACATGAGAGTGACGGAGTCACAGCGGCAACGCCGCGCCTTGCTTGACAGGCCGGAGCGCAAACGAGCTTCTGATCTGGGCGATGCCCGGGATCTTGGTGAAGTCCATGACGAAGCGCTCATAGGCTTCGAGGTCGGGCACGACGACGCGCAACAGGTAGTCGCTGTCGCCGGTCATCAAATAGCACTCCATCACCTCGGGCCGCTCGGCGGCGGCGCGCTCGAAGGCCTGCAGCGCCTTCTCGACCTGGGTGGT
>Ga0070698_100001931_pt1 | contig 23023 bp, 10 predicted proteins | sample KBSK1502metaG_FD_65477 | JGI IMG/M metagenome (GOLD analysis project Ga0070698, IMG submission 65477) | Corn, switchgrass and miscanthus rhizosphere microbial communities from Kellogg Biological Station, Michigan, USA - KBS K1-50-2 metaG | ecosystem: Host-associated > Plants > Roots >...
GGCCGGGATGGAGGACAGGCTTTTCTTGACGCCGTCGAGGAAAGCGGCGCCACGGCAGCGATAGATCGTGACACCGTGGCCAATCAGGACGGGCGGTCGGCGGTCGTGCGGCTTGTCCGCCGGACCTTGCGCGTTCACGCCCGGTTTGATCTGACCTTCGCGCGCGTCGCGGTCGCGCAGGGCCGCTCGCAGGACCGCGATCGGGTCTGCCTGAACCGTGTCGAGGCGGTAGTTCCGGGCGGCATTGCCGGTGCCGGCCTGGGCGGACTTATCGGTTTCCCAGGTTGCTATGAAGCCCGCATCGACGAGCGAATCCGGATGATCGGATTTGGCATTCTGATTGCAATGGACCGAGCAGATCCATCGCTTGTCCGCGAGTTCCTTGCCATCAGGTCCGCGAAACCCTCGTTTGCGCAGACGGCATGGGGTTGCGCGCTGCAGTTTGCTGCCCGACTCGTCGACGCCCGGCACCTTGAGCGTCACTTCAACGGTGAACTGCTGGCCATCCGTCATGTAGTTGCCCGGGAGCGTCGTACGGACACGAAACACAAGGCCCAGCCATCGCAGGAGAGCTCGATCATCGCCGATGGACGACACCAACTCGTGGAACTCGTCCTTCTTTGCATTCCTGTCGGAATCACTGCCGCCCGCGCCATTGGAGCGCGTTGAAGCGGCGGCTGAAGACGTGCCCGCTGAGCCAACGCGGTCCAGGCGCTCAAGTGCGAATCCCAGCTCTTCGAGTTTCGCCGGAGTCGGAGCGGCGCTGTCGTCGTTCTCGAAATGGGCCTGCAGCAGCTTGTACACGACGCTCTGCATCAAATCGTGTGTGCCGATCCCTTCGATCGTCGTTTGCCGCTGGCGGACAGCTTCTGCCGACGCATTAAGGTCTTTCGGCTGCTCGGCAAAATTCTTTCCGTCGCCGACGGTCGTCGCGCCACTGCCCGCATCCACCCCTGGGACCAAGGACACGCGGGCGTTGCCAAGGACCTGATCCCACACCCGGGCCGCCAGTTCCTGACGCTTGTCGGTGTCGCTGCCCGGTGAGCCAACTATCAGTGATCCCGACGAATGCGTTGTTTCTTTACCACTCTTTAGCGCAAGCCCGACCGTGAGTTTGTCATCGGGCTTGTCCTTCGGCTTATAGGGAAAGCCGGTGGCATTTGGCCAATTGTCAAAGGGCGCCGGCACCTCGTTCAGTTCCGTGGGCGCTGGCACATTCTCCGAGTCCTTTTCTCCCCGGATGAGTGGCGTGACTAACACCGCGAAGGTGATCTCGCCTTTGTCAGTCACCTCAGGTTCCGGGATCGCTGTGCAGAAGAAGGTCGGTATTGTCGCCATGGTCGTTGATAAAGCTTCAGGCCTGGTCAGCGGCGGGTGTTTTCGGCGTTTCCTGTTTGACCGGCTCGCTAATGTCCCGGTTATCGCAATTGGACTCCGGTTTCCAAAGGGAATTGGAGGCGCGGCGGAAAGCGCTCCATTCGTAGCGCCGCCAGTAACTTCCCCAATCGCCCGGCGTCATCGATTCTGAAAATTGGGGTGGACGCGCAAAAGCCGGCCGCGGGAAATCACCCGCGGATGGCCAGCGCGGGCAGCGCTCGCCCTTGTCTTTGTGAATGGCCGGTTCGCCCCACCGCCACTTAACAGTGCCCTTCGGCTTCTCGTCGCCATGGAAGTTTGCGATCGGCATTAAGACGCTGTCAGCCGCCTCCGCAGAGACGATTAGTTCGCGCTCACGCAACTGCCATCGGCGGCGCAGCCACAGTGCGGTCTGCCCGCTGCTACCGGATCCGGCGATTTTTTTCTCGTACTGAAAGCTGAATGACTTGCTGAAGAAGGCGATCTTTACCCGGATTCGCACCGTCACCTGCCCAGAGAGCAGGCTCGCACCATTCTCGTTGTGGTATCCCAACGCGAACATGATCAGGATACCGATCTCGATGAAGCCGAAGACCGTCACGTTTCCACAGGCACGGAAATAGGATTCTAGCACTGTCGACGTGCTCGCGCGCCGGAAGTAGAACCCGGCCATCACTGAGAGCTCGCCTTGCACGACCGCCAAGCTCAGGGAGATCACTCCGCCAAACTCGAATGCTCCTTCGACCAGTGACTTTTGTGGGTCGGATGACTGTTCGAGTGCAAAGAATCCGCCCCCCGCGTACATCGCCACCGCGACCTTGAAAGTTTCAATGCGGTCGGATAGCGCAAAGCGGAAAATCAGAGGCCCGCCTCCCAGCGGCAACCCGAGGCCGACGCGGAAGAAAATCCCGGTGATGCTGACAGCGCCAAATCCTAGGTTCGGGATCGGGACATCAAAAGTCGCGAAAATGTAGTCGTCGCGGATCTGCAATTTGAATGGCAGCTCCGAGAGAAATTGGGCCACGGTCCGTCGCAGATCTTCGATGAAACGCAGACTGCCCTCAAACTCCATCAGGTCGACGATGTCGGTTGGAGCGTCGCCTTTGCCCAACTTCGGTGTGCACTTGAAGGAGCCGTTCTCGGCTGTGAATGACAGAGATTGAAAATGTAACAGCAGCATGTCCTGCACGCTGATGTCGAAGGCACCCAATTGCCCGCGCACCGAGTACGCCGGTGGCACTCGATCGCGACCTGGGAGCGGCAGATAGATCACTGCCCGGGCGTCGAGGCGAAAGACGCATTCACCAGCCGGAGCCGAACTGCCGCCACCTGCCGAAGACGATCCACCCGCACTGGTGGCGGGGACGAATTTCACGATTCCCGCATTGACCGGCGTGTCGAGCTTCTTGCTCCAGGAACGCGAACGCTCGATCCGATCCGGCAGCTCATGCGAGATCATTTTCGGCAACGAAGACGGGTCGCCGATGACACCGAGGATGTCCCCGAGCGGCAAGGAGCCGAGCAGCTTCGGAATCTCGGGCGGGAGCAAGTCTTCGGCCTTAGCTCTGAAGTTGTCTCCCTTCTCTTTGATAAGGTCTTTGATTTTACCGATCTGATCCTTGATGTCCTGTTCGGTACCGTGCTTGAAGTCGTCGACAAAATTGACTGCATTCGCGCGCGCATTGTGAAATTGATCCTTGATCGTGTTCGAGACGGCTCCAAAGTCGCGCGACAGCTCCTTGATGCTTTCCTGCGCCTGGACAATCCCCACGCTGTTCGCGACGCTCGCCACGGGATTCTTCACCTTCAATTCACCGAAAACCGCGCCGGCGGCCTGGTTGAAATTGCGCAGGCCGTTATCGATATAATCCTGCGCCAACACGACGGTCTGTTCGCCAGGCAATCCCTGGACCGTGGCTTTGAAGCCATCGAGACGCGGAAAGGCTAACTGGCTGGTGATACCTTCTCCCAGCGCGCTCACCTTGAAAGCAAGTTGTGAACTCTCGTATATGGCCTTGCGGGTCTGATCCTCGAAGTCGCGCAACATTGCCGGCGCCTCCAACGAGGCCAGGGTGCGCTTTGCGAGGCTAAACGCATCGCCCTCAACGTACCCGAGCGCGGCATTCAGATCGGCCCGCAATTTCTCGGCGAAATCGTTTGCTCCGCCGACGACGGTGTCGAGAGCTTTTTGCAGGTTCTTTTGCGTGTCGGCACCTAGTTTATCGAAAACGTCCTGCAGGTTGTCGACCTCTCCCACCACCCGCCGGATATCGGCCAGCGCTCCGGCGACTTGCGGAAAGTTCTCTTCGAGCTTTTGGCGAAGCTCTGAGTCAGCGAGGTCGGCCAAAACCAGGCTGAGACACCTGTCGAAGAGCTCGCCCGAATCGCGCCGGAGTGCGAGCAGCGCGATCAGGACGTAGGTCAGTTGATCCGGCGGCGGCCGCTGGATTGATTCTGTCTTTTTCTCGATCCAGAATGCAAGGGCTGTGGCGCGTTCCTCGAAGGAAACGCCGGCTGCGACCGCCGCGCGTTTAATTTGATCGAGCACATTCCGGGCGGTTTGGTCGGTCACGGCCATCTGCTGGGCGATCTCCCCCAGCACTTGCCGGCGCAGAGTGGCGAGTTGGTCGCTTGCGTCGCTACGCACGCTCTCGGCCTGACGCAGCAAATCTTCGATCAGGATCACCGCAGCCTGCCCAAATCGCCACGAGTGCAGGGTCTTGGCGCCTGCCTGCTGGAAGAACCCGCGTCCGCACTGCAGCCACTGTTTGGAGGCACTTGGGAGATCTTCACCCGCTAACTCCTTGAGCTTTCCTGCGATTTTGTCGGCATTCTTCTGCAAGATCGTCGCGAGGGTCTCCCGCATTTCGCCCGCCGCTTCGTCCGCAACATGGAAAAGCTTCTCGAGCTCGAGAAGCGCTTCCTCGCCCTCATGAACGGCGTCGAAGCCGGCCGCGAAGGCATTCTTGCTCAGGGTGTCGAGCCGCTGGAAAAAGCCGTCGGCAGCAGCAAAAACGCTGTCGAACTGCGCGCGCAAGGCATCACGAATCCGGTGACCCGAAAGATCGACGATGTCCTCGAGCTTCTTGCGCAACTGCTCCGGATTAGCCGAGACCAGCAGCCGCTTGATCGTATCGGCGGTTTGCCCGGCTTCGTTGGTCACCGTTCGGAGCCTGGTACGCACCTGGTCACGAAGCTTATCGTAGCAATTGAGGATGTTTCCGCGCGCTGACTCGACCAATTCCGGAGTCGCCTCGACTTGGAGGACAAACCGCTCGAATCTGGCGCGTCCGTCACGGGCGAACTTCAGCGCCGCGGCGACGTGCGTGGCCACATCATTGCACACCAATTGAAGCTCTTGCTTGACCACATTTTGCCCGCGCACGCCAAGGTCCTCGATCAATCGATGTAGCCGCAACCGGAGACTGCGTTCGCTGCCGAGCATTTGCTCCACCCCGCGAAGCAGGCGCTCGAGCGCAGCGGAATCGCTCGCGACTTGCCCCCGAACGCGCGTAAGCCACTTCTGCACCTCTTCCGTCAGGGCGGATGATTCGAACTTCGGCAATGCAACAACCAGGTTCTTGATGTCGAGCGTCCAGGCCAAGTCCTCCGGTGCTTTGAGCAAGATCGCGTCAGCGCCGCCATTAGCGAGCAAGCGAATCTGCAGCCGCTTTTTATAGGCGGCGATCAGCATGTTCTCCTCCGCGGCAGGAAGGTTCGTCCCGGCGCGGCCAATGAAGTGGAACACGACATCCCAGACGTGCCGCTTCCAATGGCCGCCCAGCTTTGTCGCCCACTGCACCAGAAAAATCCGCAAGGCGTTGCCGTACGCGTTTTGCGCCTCCACGGAGGCCCCGCCCGCCACCGTCACGGCCGCCTTGTCGAGCTCATCGAGAAACGCGGTCAGATCTTTGGCTGCACCGGCAGCCTCGGCTAGCTCTTCCTGCGTTGCCTCCGCCGTGCCAATCTGGTCGATTGCGCCGAACGCTTTCTTAGCCTGCTGGATGCGCGCTCTCCAATTTTCAAACGTGTTGTCCAGCGGAACGCGCAGCCATTGTTCCAGCCGCTCGGCGGCAAAAAGATGGTCTACCTCGACGATCTCATCGACGCCCCACGCGAACAGCCGCCGCACCGAGCGCAAAATCTCCGCGACCTCCTGAGACGCTTCTTTGTCGCTCAGCCCGGAGGTGATTTCCATGAGCTTCGTGACCAACTCGCCTCGCCAGGAATCCGCAAAGGCTTTTAGATCGCCCTTCGCGCCGGTCGCAGCGTTCAGCACTTTTTTTAGGTAATTTTCGAGGCCTGTGACCTTATCGCTGGAGAGCAGACGCATGATGGCGTCGGCTGGGCCATCAATGAACGCGTTCAATCCATCCGTCACCAGTGAGAGCGAGCCCGAATGCCCGACGGCTTGGCTGGTCACGAGCCGACCCGCAAAATTCGGCAGCATCTTCGCTAGATATTCGCCAGCGGTTTCGAGATCCTTGGCCGGACCCATCTCCCGTGGATTAATCGCCCCGGGCGAGGGCAGGTCGACAAAGGCAATCTTGGATTTGACCTTGGCCGCGCGCAGGGGCTCGGGAAGTTGATCGTAGAGCTCCTGGCCGAGTTGCATAGTCGGCACGAAGAGCATCGGCATCTCCACCGTCTCGGTCTTGCCATCGCGGTAGGTGAAGCACATGGGGAATCGGTACGGCACTAGCTGGCTGACCAACTCGCCATCAGCGGATTGGGCGAAATCGCGGATGCGCGGGAGAAAAATTTCCCGTCCGGCATCCTTGCCCGTCCCGCCAGCCACGCGCAGATCGAGTCCATTCTGGATGAAACTGACAAAGTCCGACTCGGGCACCTGGCAGTATTGGTTCGCGAGCACGGGAGTGCGATCGACGAGCACCTCGACGCTGACGATGCCAGCGGCGCGCGCAGCCTGTGCCGTCGCATTGAAAAAATCCTCGCTCTCCCCGGTGCCGAAAACCCGGATTAAACCCGCTCTTGGGTAACGCGGCTTGACCCGGGCAAACTTGCGCGCAACCAGCACCGCAATCAGGTGCGACTCCTGCCCCTCCAGATCGATGTACTCGCCCTCCGGCAACTGCCAACTGGCGCGGCGCAGCAGGTTGTGCCGACGCATGCGCGCCCCACCGTGCGTAAATTCCATCCACGGATCGGTGGCTAGAAGCCGTTCGGTGATGGTCACCGATTCCGCCTTAAAGCCCCACGGCATCCACCAACCCGCAAACGATTCCTTCGTGTAATAGTCGCGCCCGAGGTCGGCCTTTTGAATCCACTCTGTGAGCAAGCCTTCATCCTTGGGCGAAAGCCGCTTGGAGATCGGCAGTTTATCCTTGGCGCCCGCAGGCTGAGTTTGTACCTCCTTCGTCGGTTCGGTGCCCTGCGGCTCGAGCAGCGGCCGGTAATGCAGGTGGGCGGAGGCGCCGAGACCGGTCAGGGCAAAATGCTCGGCCGTGATATCGCCATTGTCTTCGCGCAGTTGCAGCACCAACAGTCGTCGCGTCGCATCGTAAAGCGTGGTTTTCGGTGACTCATAGGGACTGTACTTGTCATCGCTCTGGGAGGATGGCGCACCCTCGATGTCCTGCGGCCAGCAGGCGGCTTCCACCTCCCGATGGGCAAAGGCGAACAGGTGCCCGGCCTGCTGGCGTTTGCGTGGTGTTCCCGAAGTAGACGCGCGGGATCCCGGCCGTTCCAACTCGAGCGCCCAAAGCTCCGCTGCCGCTCCGGCGACCGTCGGACGAAGACGCCAGCGGGCGTTGGCGTAGGGCGAAATGTACAGAAGCGTCGGGAACTCGATCGCCGTGATCGGTGGGGGATCGCCCAGATGATGCCCCGCCTGAACGTGCGGGATCGGCACCGGGACTCGTTGCCGCTCCTCCAACGAATTATTCCGGTCAAAACTCGCATCCAGCTGCGGCGCCACCACCAACGGCAGCTGCGTGCAGAGCCGCAGGATCGTGTCCACGTCACACGAAAAGGGTGCGCGCCACTGCGGCACCTCGAAGACCACCTGGGACAGTCCGCTGATCCACATCCCGGCTATTCCGCGCGTCCAGGCTTCGTGATTCCAATCGCCGCCGACCGCCGCAGCATCGTCGGGTCTGGGGTAGAGATCTGCAAAGCTCGACGGATCGGGCGTTCCCGGGTCATTGCCCCCCATGGCATCCTTCCACCCCTCGAATTCCCAGCGCGAACAGTGTTGGCGGTCGAGTTCCTGCGCCAACCGGCGCGCGCGGTTGTAATGCGCGTCCGAGGGGGACTCCGGCGGCACGCGCCAAGGCGCGAAACGCAGGAACGCCAGATCGTCGTTGTGATGGGACGGCTGGCCCGCGCTCGCCGGGATACTCAGCAGCTCGAGGCCGTAGGCCGTCGTCAGCCTCTTGCAATGCTCGAAAAGGATGTGGACTTGGGCATGCATGTTGGCCGGATCAACGTGACGCGGCGGCAACAGAAGCTCGCCGACAAGCGGATCTCGCAAGAATTGTCCAGCGGGGACGCGCAAGATTCAGCGCCGCCATGGAAAAACTGATCGAGCGCCGGTCGATTCGCCATGGCGGTATCGGCGAGGCAGTGGAAGCAATTCTCTCGAACAAGAGTGCGGCGAAGCCAGTGGAGACTATTATTTTGTCGTCCAGCGCGCGGGATCGGTGAGCTGGTTTCCGAGAAGCTTCATGAGGCGTTTAAGGCGACGAAGCCGGAAGCGAAGATGGCTGAGATCGCGGCTTTCAAGGTGAAACTGCCACAACCTGCGGAGTTGCTTTCGACGGCGAGCTACAAACCGGGTGAAATGATCGAGTATCGGCAGGATCAGAAGAAAACCTTCAGAATGGCGGGGGTCGTGGCGGTAAGCGCGGAAGGAATTCGGGTCAAGGGCCAGCAAGATCTTGTTACCTTTGACAAGGTTGCAGCGGCCTACTCGAAAGCCACGCTGGAGCGGGGTGTGGGAGAGGCGCTGCTTCTAACTCAGAAGATCAAACAAAACGGCGAGGTTTACGAGATCGGCTCTCGGCAAACGATTGCCGCAATCGGAGGCTGCAAAATGCGTTTCCACTCGGGGCTCGAGCTGGACTTGGTCGACGGCCGAGTTCGTCAAGGCGACGCCGTGACGACGTATAAGGCGCAAGGCGCAAGCAAAAACGGAAATGATCCGCGTGGAAGATAACCGCTCGCTAAAGGCGATGGCGAACCGGGAAGACTTGCATGTTGCCTTTACCCGGCATCGAGCCACCGCGCGAATGTTTGTGCAGAATATCGATGCGCTGGGCAAAATGCCGAACCGATCGGTTATTGACAAGGTTTCGGCGCGGGATTTGGGAAAAATAGATGCCGGCCTTGAACGGCTACGTTCTGCGGTTCAGACGAAGGCAAGGCAAATTAGGCGGAGGGCTGCAGTAGCAGTGCAACGGCGACGCGAAATGATTCGCGAATTGCGATTTAAGAAGCGACAGGCTGAGGCGCGGGCAGCGGAACGCAAGCAGAGCCTTGGAGTATTGTTGTGACGGTGCAATTCTGTCCTTTGCTGCTCGGTTTGAGCTGGCGGTTTGCCGGATTTTTTCGCTACGCAAAATCCTTGAAATGGTCGCAGACGGCATTCAGTCAGCTGCGATTAAAGTCCCCCAAGTAGTGTTTTACCAAAACCCTTACCGCGCTCCAATCGAGTCTCACGAGGCTTGCCGCCGCGCAGAATCCTGTCGTATGGTCCATCAGTGAGCAGTGATTCACCTGTCGCGGAGGAGGTGTGCTGGCAGGCCGCGCCGGAGAGCCTGACTCTCGACCACGGCGTCGTTCACATCTGGCGGGCAAGGCTAGATATTGCACCGGAACTGCGTTTCGGCCTGCTCTCGGAAGATGAACAGCGGCGGGCGAAAGCCTTTCACTTTAGTCTGCACCGCGATCGATACATCGCGAGACGGCGCTTCCTACGAACGGTACTCGGCCGTTACCTGACGCGACCCCCGCAGGAAATCCAGTTCGGGTACACCGCGTACGGGAAGCCGTACCTGCCGGGCGCGGCGGGATGGGATCTAAAATTCAATTTGTCGCATGCGGAAGACCTAGCAGTGTGCGCTATCTCCCTGACGCTGGATGTGGGGATCGACGTCGCGGCGGAACGGCTGATCCCTGACGTACTGGAGTTGGCCACGAATCATTTCTCGGAAGCCGAAACGGCGGCGGTGAGAGCAGCGTCGCCTGAGCGGAGGTCCGCGATCTTCCTCGCCATCTGGACGAGGAAGGAAGCCTACTTGAAGGGAATTGGCACCGGCCTTTCGACGCCGCTCGGTGCGTTCAGCGTACCGATGTTGCCGTTTGGCGCCGTGCAGATTCGGGGTGCCGACGGGAAGTTTACCGGCAGCCGGTGGTTCGTTTCGGAAATCCCCGCGCCTGCCCGATACCTCGGTGCGGTCGCCACGCCGGCGAGCGCGTTCCGAGTGCGACTGTTCTCGTTAGGATGGCCGGGATCGGCGTTAGGCTAGAAGCCAGGCGATCTCTCCCGCAAGAATGTTAAGCAGTTGTTTCTCGGCACTACGGAGGAAGAAGTGATTTCCAGGTAGGATGTGCATATTGAAGCGGTCGATCGTTTGTACACGCCAGGCAGCCAACCGCTTGTACAACACGTTACCGTCGTTCTTGCCGGCGAATCCGGTAACCCGGCACGACAGCGGCGACTCCGCGACGTAGACATACGTCTCGTGCAGCGCGAAGTCGGCGCGCAGTGCAGGCAGAAGCAGTTCAATCAATTCGGCGCGGTCGAGCACTTCGTCGGGCATTCCGCCGAGTAATCGCAGTTTGTCGATGAACTGCACGTCGGGCAAATGGAAAACCGGTGGCTCTTCGACTGGTATCTGGGGAGCGACGCGACCGGAGACCAACAGGTGGGAAGGGCAGGGCAGCCCTTGCCGGCGCAATTCTCGCGCCAGTTCGAAGGCAACCAGAGCGCCCATACTGTGTCCAAAGAAGACGAAAGGCCGGTCAAAGCAAGCCGCGAGCGCCGGCGCAAGAGATTCGACCAGGCGATCCATTCGCGTCAAAGGCTGCTCTCGGATGCGCGATTCCCGTCCGGGAAGCTGCACGCCGCCCATCTCCACTTCGGGCGGGAGGGCGGCTGGCCACGTGCGATAGATGGAGGCGCCGCCGCCTGCGTACGGGAAGCAGAAAAGGCGCACTTTGGCGCACGGGTGTGGGCGGGGAAAGATGACCGGCAAATTGAGGCCGTGGAGCATTGACTCAGGGCGGCGCTCCGTCAGGGGATGACGTCGCTAAAAGACGCGCCCTGAGGATTGCTGTCGGGAGTAGACGCCATCTGCGTAACCCAAGCTGTTGAACTGCCATTGGCCCAGATTCGGTAGTAGACGCGAGGTGCGGCCCCCAGGCGGGTCCACACCGGGTCCGGTATACGATACATCGGAGTCCTGAAGAACGACGTCGGGTCCTCCCACGTGGCGTAGAAGTTGTCGTCGTTACGTCGGGCGCCGTTGGCTGCGCGGTCGAACAAAGAAGGATCGGTCGCGATCTCGACGGCGTAAAACGGCAGCGGACTAGAATCCACGGTAAAGGCCGGTACGCCGTTACGAGAGAACTGTTTCGGGCCTTCGATAAACGGAGCAATATGCATTACCGGAGCGTTCTGATATTGGTTGTCAGGGGTGGAGGGAACCTGGTTCGACCACGCACTGGAACTGTTGTTACCCCAGATGCGATAGTACAAACGGCTGCCCACTTTCAGGCGATTCCACACGTCTGGCGGCAATTGATACGAGGGTGAACCGAAAAAAGCCTGCGGGTCCTTCCAGGTGGCGTAGAAATTGTTGTCGGCGCGCTGGGCCCCGAAGGCGGCGCGGTTGAATAGGGCTGGGTCGGTGGCGACCTCCATGGCGTAGTAGGGAAAGGCGCCGGAGATCTGGAAGACCGGACTTGCTGTACGGAGCACGGTTGCAGGAGCGGTAACCGATGGTGCCTGGGCCGGCTCCGCAGGCCCAGTTTGGGCCATCGCAGTCTGCACCGCTCGCCGGGCATTTATGCGGCCGAAACCTGCCTGATCGCTGTGCCCGTTGGCATCGTAGCCGGCACCGATCTTGTCAGCGGAACGGCGGAGGATATCAAAGACCTCGTCCCGGCGCAGGTTCGGGCGGACACCGAGGATCAACGCAGCCAGGCCGGCGCTGCACGGCGCGGCAAAGCTGGTGCCGACCTTAGTTCCATAGAGTCCGCCGGTGCGAGTACTGTAGACATCGCGTCCGGGGGCAAGGAAGGCCAACTCGGGACCAAAGGCGGAATTGTCAGGCTGATTGGACTGGTTGGAGCGTCCGATGGCAATCACATTCGGATGCGACACCACCTGGTCGTCGGTAATCAACACATGCCCGTTGCTAGAAGCCCAAAAGATGGGGGTGCCGCGGCCTCCACTTCCGTTGGCAGTCGCGAAACGGATGGCATCGTCAAGCACGGCGGAGATGGACCAGGCGGAGGAAGTAGACGGCCCCAGGCTACACGAGATGATGTCGGCGGCATCGGCCGGGGTGGCTCCGCCTTCTGTGGTCGGATCGGCGCAGTACGCCACGGCCCTGGCCAATGTGAGCTGCGAGCCTACCTGGTCGCTGAGAGCGGCAACCAGCATCAGTTTGCATTCCGGCGCGGCGCCGCATCCCCCGACGCCATTGTTGCTGCGCGCAGCCGCCATGCCGGCGCAGAACGTGCCGTGGTCGGCAACATCGTTGGGAAACCCGAGCAGCCCATGCTGGAAATTGCCGTCATCGTCGAAATAACCCGAGAGCGCGGGTTCGATTCCGAGTGCCAGGTCGGGGTGGTGTACATCAAAGCCGTTGTCAATCACCGCTACGCGTACGCCGGCTCCGCGGGTATGATCCCAGGCCGCTACCGCTCCTACATCAGCGCCTGGGACGCCTCCGCCGGCACCGTCATACTGCCATTGCCACTGCTTGGAGAAGTCAGGATCCGTGGGGATGTAACGTCCCCCGATCTGCTCGATTAATACGGGCTCGCTGTATTCCACTGCGCCGTTATCGCGCAAGGCCATCGAGGTGTCGATTGCGTCGCGCTGACCCACCACCCGCGCCTCGTACAGATTGGGAGAGAAGCGCAGGCGCCGGACGAGCCGAATTCCCGCAGCTTGGAGAATATCATTGACCTGCGCGTCCGTCAGACCCGGCTTTAACTTGACGGCGACGGTGTCCGTGCCAATCACAACGCGCCCATCTTCGCGCTGGAAGACTTTCCCGACGGCGTCCACCCCAGCCGGAAGCGCGCGTTGCTGGAAATTCCTAGTAACCGCCTCCGTAGGCAGGACAAACGCCCACCCGGCGCGATCGAAGCCAGTGGCCTCAGTATCGTCTAGTTTGAGTGCCGCCGGCACTTGGGGCGCCTCGCGGGTCGCGTTACGGCCGAAATCCTCGGGTTGCGCCATCCGCTGGCCCTGCGCGTTGACACCGATCCGTATAGCCAGAACGCCATCGACCTCATTGATCTCGACGCGACGGTCACGGACGTAATAGGCTCGTTGCACGTTGTCCTCCTCACGTAACCCTGCACCTCTCGGCCAAACAACTCCTCGGCATTACACCACGCCGCCTCGCTGAGTTCAACAGAAAAGTCGCGGCGGGCTTAATCAGGGGTTCGTCATGTAGACCCTCCAGGATCCAGTGCTAGTTGTAGCGTTCGCGGAACTCGTTGACGGCTCTGCAAACCTCGGCCAGAGCACGAAAACGGTGAACCCAGAGCGACTGTCTTTTTAGGATGCAAAGAAGCGCTCGATACGCCCGTTGCCTTCCGGCTGTCGAACGAAAGCAGGCGACGATTCCATACCCACGAATTGGATCTCGTTCTGGAAGTCGCCACTCATTTACCCGCTGCCGTGATCGGGGCGTAGCGCATGTCATCGGCGATACCGCCGGAAAAAGAGCCGAAGAGCTCACGCAGACCGTGCGCCAATGGTCGATGGCGCCGAAGATGGTGACCTCGCCGGCCCGATCGGTCACGGTTGCGGTGGCAGCGGGCCCAGACCTGATTGGGAGGCACAGCCAGTATGGTGCCCTCATGCGGATTGGTCGGCCTGGCGTCCACTAATCTGATAGGTGCCTACGAATTGTTCAGCAAAAGTCACATGCCGGAGTCGCGCATTGAGATGATGTCATTGGCAGCAACTGTGAAAAAGTACTGGAGAGTACTTACCTATGCTTTCACTTTCGATTCTTTAGATTAACTTTGACACGCCGGAATTGCCTATGATAAAAAATACGAAGCTAGAGGTGTATTCGCCTCTACGCTAGAAAGAAAGGAAAAACGTATGGGAATAGTTGCAGATATTTATGGTCTGTCGGCTGCAGAGGCAATGGCACTCTCGCCGAAGGAGGTCGATTTCCTGCTTGCGAAAGCTCAGGTTACAACTATGAAGGCGCTTGCCACGTCAGCTGCCGTACGGGAATTGGTAAAGCCCCAACTCGATACTACCGTTCGTGAGGTGCGCGAGGCTCGGGGTATGTCTGGGCCCTCGAGCCCAACTGGGCCTTATAGCCCGACTGGGCAGCCATCACAGCCAGTCGGTCCACCCACCTAGTTCGGATCAACGCGGAGTCATCAAAGCTTCGGTAGGCGCCGGCATCGGTCGGTTGTAAGGGCTGATTGCTAACGCTGTCGAATGGTAGGTATCCTTGTTCGAGCACTATACCTCTACGGAAGGATATTGGAGGCGATATGTTCGATGACGACGACGACGTAGTTTACAAGGTAGTTGTAAATCACGAGGAGCAATATTCCATCTGGCCCGTAGACCGCAAAAACCCGCTGGGCTGGAGAGACGCTGGTAAGGACGGAAAGAAGGCGGAGTGTCTTGAATATATTCGTGAAGTTTGGACAGACATGCGGCCCTTAAGCTTGCGGAAGCAGATGGATTAAGTAGGGCTTCCTTCATCGCGGCGCAATACACCGGTATGGGGAATGTCAACTTCACCGTGGTCGGCGTAAGTGGCCTCAACAACAGTGTCGAATTTAAGAAGAACACGTTTCCAGGTCTTTCTCCGAATTCATACCGAATCGCCCAGGGCTTTGACTCCGCTGCTGCGCTTGTGGACGACCGTGGAATTCGCGCCGCCGTAGCAGAGGAGCGGTTCACAGGCGAGAGAAAAACTGGAGCGTTCCCCAGCCATTCCATTCGCTATTGTCTGCGCGCTGCCAGCATCAGACCCGACCAGGTCTCCGCTGTCGCGCATAGCTTCGCTTACGAGCCTTACCGCGGTTTCCACGATCAGGACGAGTTTACTCGGGCCCGTTTTCAACAGGTGTACTCGCAAGAAGCCCAGTTGCGCCAACTCGAGGAGAGCTTACTTGGCTACGAGTGGTCCGGGAAGTTCACTCAGGTGCCTCACCATTTAGCACACGCGGCCAGCGCGTTTTATCCAAGCGGATTCGAGGAGTCACTGATTCTGGTCAGCGACGGCGCGGGCGAGATAGAGAGCGCTACGGTTGCGGTGGGCCGGGGCTCTGAGATCCGGATTGTAAGGCAGATATCGGCCCTGCACTCCCTCGGAATGCTCTATGGAGTCGTCACGATGTACCTGGGATTCGAAGGGGGGTTTGACGAATTCAAAGTGATGGGGTTGGCGCCGTTTGGAGATCCGCGCCGGTACTACGCCAACTTTATGGATTTCGTTCACCTGCATCCGGATGGCACTTACACAATCCCTCTCTTGCTTTCGGACAAGACCCTCCTCGAGAAGGAGACGTACAGCGGTACACTCGAGCGGCTGACGCAAACATTCGGTCCTCCCCGAGCGCCGGAGTCCGAGATTCTCGGGCACCACATGGATATCGCAGCGGCGCTGCAGGCCACGCTGCAAACGTGCCTGCTGCACCTGCTGCGGCATTTCATGAAGGAGACCGGCGAGCGGAATCTTGCTATGGCGGGAGGTGTCGCTCTGAACTGCACGGCAAACGGGGCGATCCGGCGCAGTCGGATGTTCCGGCAGATGTTCGTTCAGCCGGCCGCGGGCGATGACGGGTCGGCGCTGGGGGCCGCGTTATACGTCCATCGGTTACAGCGCCGTGAGGCGCGGAACCAGCGAATGGGGCTTCCGTTTTGGGGCCCGGAGTTCGACGATGCCCGCATCGCGTCCGCGATAGCGGGCTCCCCCGAATGCAAGAGCGCAGGCTTCGAGCGGTTCGACGAGCTGGCATCGGAGACCGCCGGCCGGCTTGCCGACGGCGAGGTCGGCGGATGGTTTCAAGGCCGGATGGAGTTCGGCCCGCGCGCGCTGGGCAACCGCAGCATCCTCGCTGACCCCCGGGTCCCGGACATGCGGGACCGCATCAACAAGCTGGTCAAGAAGAGGGAAACGTTTCGGCCGTTCGCACCTGCCGTGACTGCTGAGGCGGCCGGTACATTTTTCCTGATCGATGCCGCCGACGAGCCGTTGGCCCGATACATGTTGCTGGCCACCCGCGTCCGTCCGGAGTGGCGCGCGCTGCTGCCGGCGGTGACGCACGTGGAGGGTTCGGCTAGAGTTCAAATCGTCCGGAGAGAAGACCACCCGCGCTTCTGGACTTTGCTCGACAAATTCGGACAGCTCACCGGGGTTCCTGTCCTTCTCAATACTTCCTTCAACGTCCGGGGCCAGCCTATAGTGTGCTCTCCGGAGGATTCGATCGCTACATTCTTGCGGGCTGGACTGGACTTCATGGTGATGGGAGACCGCTTAGTCATGCGCCGCCAGGCCGCCACCATGCGGGAAGAAAATGATCGCGAATACTAGACTTGCGGCCGAACGAAGATCAGCTGCCGGCGGCGCGCCTTTGCGTGAGCAGGCCTTCGCGATGGATCCCGGATCGGGTCTGCCGACTGATTTTCCTCGTCCGCCTGCCCGATCTTTTTTCCGCATGCGGGAGTTCACGCAGTTCGACCGTGCAGCGGAAGAGCGACTGCGTTACTTCTGCGCGGCTGAGGGAGTTCACCTCGAGGAAGCCATTCTGGCTGCGCTCGCCGTGCTGGTCGCGCGCTATACTGGTCAGAACGCGATCGTACTGGGCACCGACTTCGGCGCGGATATCGGACCGGACGGCGTCCGCATCGATCTCACCGCCAATCCAAACGCGCGGCAGTTGTGCCGAGCAGTTCATCGACAGATCTTCGAGTCCAAGAACTCGCGAGATCTTCCGGCCAGCTCGTTCCAGATCCTGGTGTTGAAGAACGACCCCTTTCAGGACGTACCAGGTCGCCAGAGTTTGGCGGCGGGACGGACCGCTCTGGATGAGCACAGCGGCCGCTGCGACCTGGTGCTGTTCTTGGCTGAACAAAATGAGGTACTCGGCCTCATGTTGGACTACGACGGCGACGTGTTCTGTTCGGAGACGGTGAGGCGGTATTTGGAAACCTGCCGTCACCTGCTGGGAGAAATGATCGCGGCGCCCAACGTAGCGGTGGGCCTTCTGCCATTGCTCCCTCCCGACGAGCGGGAACGACTGCTCGTGGATTGGAACCGTACCGACCGCGAGTTTTCCGGCCGCAGCTGCTTTCATGAACTCTTCGAGGACCAGGTTCTGCGCACGCCCGAGGCAGTCGCGGTGGAAGCGAGCGACGGACAGCTTCGGTACGGGGAATTGAACCGGCAAGCGAACCGGTTGGCGCATTACCTGCGCCGCCTGGGCGTCGGACCCGAGGTTCGGGTGGGTATCTGCCTTGCGCGTACGCTCGACATGGTGGTTGCGGTGCTGGGCGTGCTAAAGGCGGGCGGAGCCTATGTTCCCGTGGCGCTCGACCTTCCCGGCGAGCGCATGAAGTATCAGTTGGAGAAGGCTGCTGTGCAGTTGGTGCTGGCCAAGGGCGCGTTCCTTGATCCGGGCACGCTGGCGATCAGATTCATCCGTATGGATGACGGCGCCGCGCTCGATGGCGAGCGCCCCGATAACCCGGCGCCTCTGGCAGGCGGCTGCAATCAGGCTTACATTATCTACACATCGGGATCGACCGGCCATCCCAAAGGGGTCGTAGTCGAGCATAGGGGCCTCTGCAACGTTGTCGAAGCGACTATTCGCTATTTTGAGTTGGGCCAGTGCGACAAAGTCCTGCAATTTGCTCCGCTAATCTTCGATGGCGCGATTCTGGAAATGGGACTGGCCCTTGGGTCAGGCGCTGCGTTGTGCATGCCACGTCACGACGAGATCGTGTCCGGCGCCGCGCTGGCGGAGTATTTGCAGGACCACCGCGTAACGTTGGCGCTGCTGCCGCCATCGGTTCTAGCGGCCATGCCGGACGGCGGATTCCCCGATCTGAAGACAGTGGCGTCCGTGAGCGAGGAGTGCAGCGCCGGGGTGATCGAACGGTGGGCGCCCGGCCGGCAATTCTGCAACGGCTATGGCCCGACCGAGAGTACGGTAGCGGCGACGGTCGGGGTGTGCGACGACGCGGCACGGCCGCAGATGATCGGAAGGCCAATCTCCAACAAGCGCATCTACATTCTCGATTCATTCCTCAGCCCCGTTCCCACCGGTGTGACTGGGGAACTCTACATCGGCGGAGCGGGAATCGCGCGCGGATATCTGAACGCGCCGGATCTCACGGCCGACAGGTTCGTCCCCGATCCGTTCGGCGCCGTTCCAGGAGCACGGCTGTACCGGACCGGGGATCTTGCGCGGTACGCAGGAGACGGTGCCATCGAGTTCCGCGGCAGGATGGACCGTCAGTTGAGCCTGCGTGGATTACGCATGGAAGCCGGGGAGATCGAGGCCGCGCTCAGGTTGCACCCTGAAGTGACGTCGGCGGTAGTTGTCGCGCGGGAAACGGCAGGACGAATGCAGTTGGTCGCTTACGTGGCGCTTGGCGATGCGCACGAGTTGAACGTGCGCGTACTGCAGTCCTTTCTACGAACGAAGCTGCCCGAGTACATGATTCCCGCAGTATACGTGATGCTCGACCGCCTGCCCCTTGCCCCGAGCGGCAAGATCGACACGCGCAAGCTGCCTATGCCGGAAGAATCGCGTCCGGAGCCCGAGGACTGGCGCGCTCCACCGACGACTACTTGGGAGGAAGTGCTGGCTGCTATCTGGATCAGCGTGCTGGGCGTGGACCGGGTTGGGCGCGATGAGAATTTCTTCGAGCTTGGAGGCGATTCGCTACTGGTGAGTCAGGTAGTTTCAAAGACGAGGTCGGCACTCGGCGTCGATCTTCAGTTGCACCACGTCTTCGAGGCAGCCAGCCTGGCGGAGCTGGCTCTGACTGCAGAGTCTTTGAACGGTTCTTCTGCTGCCTTGATCGACCCGGCACAACGCTCGGTGCCCGCGCCGCTTTCTTCCGGTCAACGTCGGCTATGGTTCCTTGACAAACTGGAGCCCGACGGGCCTCTGTACAACATCCATGTCGCGTTGCGCCTGCGGGGCACGCTCGCCGCAGACTTACTCGAGCGTAGTTTCTGCGAGCTGGTGCGGCGGCACGAGTCTTTGCGCTCGGTCTTCGCCGTCGTGGATGGCGAGCCGAGGCAGTTCGTCAAGCCGCAGGGGCCGAGTGAATTGGCGCGGCTGGACTTTTCTCAGTTGTTGCCAGCAGCGCGTGAGGTGGAATCCCAACGGGTGGTGGCCCAAGAAGCGCGCCGGCATTTCGAATTGGGTTCCGGCCTATTGGCCCGGGCCACGCTGATGCGACTGAGCGAGCAGGAGCACGTCCTGGTGCTGGCCATGCACCACATCGTGTCGGACGGGTGGTCTATGGCGCTATTGACTCGTGAACTGGGGCTGGTTTACGAAGCCTTCCTAGAGGACCGGCCTTCTCCGTTGCCGGACCTGCCCATCCAGTACTCGGACTACAGTAACTGGCAGGCCCTTCAACTGGCGCGAGGATTGCTGTCCGGTCACCTGGATTTTTGGCGGCAAGAACTGAAGGATGCGCCGCAGTTGCTGGAACTGCCGGCGGACCATCTGCGTCCGCCCGTGGAAACACATAGGGGCGCGCGGATCTCGACGGCGCTGGGGCCCCGCACGGCTGCCTATCTTCGGGCGTTGGGTCGACGGGAAGGGGTCACACCGTTCATGACCTGCTTCGCGGCTTTCGTGGCGCTGCTCCATCGGTACACAGGTTCAGAAGACCTTTTGATCGGCTCTCCCGTCTCCTGCCGCAACGGCGCCGAAGTGCAGAACCTCGCTGGCTTCTTTCTGAACACGCTCGTGCTTCGGGCACGGCCGAACCCGCGACAGTCTTTCCGCGAACTGCTGGCGCAGGTACGCACGACCTGTCTGGGTGCGTACCGCCACCAGAATCTGCCGTTCGAGACATTGGTAGAAGAACTACAGCCGGCGCGGGATCTCAGCCGGCACCCGGTGGTCCAGGTTTTCTTCTGGTTCGAGAGCGCGTGGCAGTACAGGGGCGGCTTCCCGGGCCTAAGCGTGGAGAGGCTGGAAGTGGACAACGGAACGGCGAAAGCCGATCTCAGTCTGACGGTATGCGAGCAGGGCGACGGCCTCGCGGCTAGCGCGGAGTTCAGCGTCGATCTGTTCGAGCAGGCCACCATGGCGCGCCTGCTTGACCATTACCGCACGGTGCTGGAGGGCGCGCTGGCCGATCCGGACTGCCAGCTGGACCGTCTCTCGTTGCTGCCGCAGAACGAGATACGGGTGCTCGCAGAGTGGGGCCGCGCGGCGGAATCGACGGTCAGCCAAGGCTGCGTCCATCACCTTTTCGAGGCACAATCTCGACGAACCCCGGTGGCGATCGCGATGGAATCGTCCGGGAGGCGATACCGCTACGGCGAACTCGACTCGGATGCAAACCGCCTCGCGGACCGGTTGGCTTCGTGCGGCGTGGGTCCCGATGTGCCGGTCGCGCTCCTGATGGATCGTTCTCCAGAGATGCTGGCCGGCCTGCTCGGCATCCTGAAAGCGGGCGGCGCATATGTGCCCTGCGATCCGGCATGGCCAAGCGAGCGGTTGCGATGGGTTCTGCAGGACTCGGGTGCCAAGAGGGTTCTAACGCGGCGCCGGCTGGCTCCCTTTCTGCCGACGAGGACTCCTGGAATCATTTGCGTGGATGCGGAAGGTGAACCTTCCTGTAGACCGCAGGGGCGGGGACGACGCATTCCGGTAGACGCCCTGGCGTACGTGATGTACACCTCAGGATCGACTGGGCGTCCCAAAGGAGTTGCGGTCACGCACCGCTCGGTGGTCAGCCTGCTGCGGGCTATGGGGCCGGCAATCGGGCTCACGGAGCAGGATGTGTTTCTCGCGGTAACGTCGCTGACTTTCGACATTGCCGCAGCCGAACTGCTGCTCCCGCTCTGCGTGGGCGCGCGGGTCGTTATTTGCGACCGGCAAGCTACTGCCGACGGCGCCGCACTCGCTTCGCTGATCGAAAGCACGGGCACGACCGTTCTGCAGGCGACACCAGCAACCTGGCGAATGCTCGTGGAGGCGGGGTGGAAAGGAACGCCGCACCTGAGAATGTTATGCGGAGGCGAAGTACTCTCGCGCGATCTCGCCGAAGCGCTAATGGCCAGGGGCGAGGTGCTCTTCAATTTCTATGGACCCACTGAAACGACCATCTGGTCCACCGTGCAGCGCGTCGGGTCGGGCCGCGGGCCGGTGCCGATCGGCCGCCCCCTAGCGAATACGGAGATCCGCCTGCTCGACTGCGGGCTGGAACCTGTGCCGATCGGGGTTCCCGGCGAAATCTTCATCGGCGGCACCGGCGTGGCACGAGGGTATCTGAAAGGAGCCGCCTCTACTGCTTCTCAGTTCGTACCGCATCCACTGGCTGGTATGGCAGGCGAGCGGTTGTATCGCACGGGCGACCTCGCCCGCTACCTGCCGGACGGTTCGCTCGAGTTCCTGGGCCGTTTGGACTCACAGGTGAAGGTTCGCGGCTACCGCATCGAGTTGCGCGAGATTGAAGCCGTGCTCGGATCGCATCCCGAAGTGGGGCAGAGCGTGGTTACGGTAGTGGAGATCTCGGCGGATGACACCCGGGTGGTGGCGTATGTGGTTCCCCGAGAAGACAAGATGCCAACAGAGGCCGAGTTGCGCAGTCACTTGAGGCAGCGACTGCCGGAGTACATGATTCCGGCCGCGTTCGTGGCCCTGCACAGATTACCGACGACGAGCAATGGGAAGATCGACCGACGTTCGCTACCGCCACCGGATTGGTCGCGGGCGATTGTGGAGGATGCCAGGTCCTTGACGGTGGTTGAGGAGACGGTGGCGGCCATCTGGGCGACTGAGCTAGGGCGTGCATCGGTGGGCCGCCACGATAACTTCTTCAGCCTGGGCGGGCACTCGCTGATGGCAGCCAAGTTAATGACACGACTGCGCGATGCGTTGCGGGTCGAGGTTCCGGTGCGTATTCTGTTTGAAGCACCCACGCTGTCACGGTTCGTGCATGCTCTGGCGTTGATCGAGCCATCGCCCGGGCACCTGGAAAGGATTGGGCTTCTGTTCGCGCGGATTCGGGCGATGGACCCGGTGGAGAAGCGCAGGATGCTCCGGGACTCAAAGCGGAGGGAGTCGTGATGGACCGCGACGATCTCGACCTACTCAAGCGTCTGTTGGCCGACAGCGATGTCGGCATGGTGGTTGACGGTGGCATCCCGCACCGCGGCAGTGCAGCCATGGCCCCGATTTCGCTTGCGCAGGAGCGCTTGTGGTTCCTCGACCGCTGGCAGCCGGGCACATCCACATACAATATCGCCATGAGTTTCCGTCTGAGCGGGCCACTGAATAGTGAGGCGCTATCGGAGGCATTGAACGAGGTCGTGCGGCGGCACGGGGCGCTACGCACGAGCATTACAATGGTGGAGCAGGAGGCGGTGCAGGTGGTGGCCCTGTCCTTGCGCATCGAGATGCAACAGCGGGACCTGACGGGGCTACCGGCAGGGCAGCGCAACGCCGAAGCCGCGCGGGTGGTCGAAGAGGAAGCGCGGCAGCCGTTTGATCTGGGTTGCGGACCCCTGCTGCGGGCCTGCCTGTTGCGCCTGGGAGCGCGGGAACACCAACTGGTGTTGACGCTTCATCATATCGTGGCGGACGGCTGGTCGCTGGCGTTGCTGTTCCGCGAACTGGGTGATGGGTACGGTACGCGGCTGGCGGGACGTCGCTTTGCGGCACCACCACCGGCGGCGCAGTATGCGGATTTCGCAGTGTGGCAGCGGAAGCGGCTGGAGCGCGGGGAACTGGCGGCCGATCTAGCGTTCTGGAGAGAGCGACTGGCTGGTGCGCCGCCGACGCTGGCGCTGCCGACGGACCGACCGCGTCCTGCGGTGCAGAGCTACCGGGGAGCGACGCGGACGTTTCTGCTGGAAGCGATGCTAGCGGAGAAGCTGAAGGCGCTGAGTCGGGAGGCGGGGACGACGCTATACATGACATTGCTGGCTGCCTTCGGGGTACTGATGTGGCGCTACAGCGGTCAGGAAGACATGGTGCTGGGGACACCGGCGGCGGGGCGAGACGGAGCGGGCCTAGAGCAGGTTATCGGGTTCTTCGTAAACATGCTTCCGATGCGATTGGACCTGAGGGGAGCCCCGAGTTTCCGCGACCTGCTGCGGCGTGTGCAGGGGACAACACAAGAAGCTTACGCACATCAGGAGTTGCCGTTCGAAGTTCTGGTAGAAGCATTGCGCCCAGAGCGCGACCCCGCCAACGCGCCCATCTTTCAAGTGGTATTCGGCCT
>Ga0070698_100001933_pt1 | contig 23020 bp, 20 predicted proteins | sample KBSK1502metaG_FD_65477 | JGI IMG/M metagenome (GOLD analysis project Ga0070698, IMG submission 65477) | Corn, switchgrass and miscanthus rhizosphere microbial communities from Kellogg Biological Station, Michigan, USA - KBS K1-50-2 metaG | ecosystem: Host-associated > Plants > Roots >...
CGCGTCAATGTTCTTCGCAAGCTCATCAAAGATAAAAATGTCTCGGACATCATCAACGCATGCGACGCGGGGCGCGAAGGTGAATTGATCTTTCGCTATATTGTCCAATACGCGGGTACAAAAAAACCGATCAAGCGCCTCTGGCTGCAATCGATGACGCCCGAGGCGATTCGGGAAGGGTTCGCCCGATTGCGTAGCGACGCCGAGATGCAACCGCTGGCCAGCGCAGCGCGGAGCCGGAACGAAGCGGACTGGCTGATCGGCATCAATGCGACCCGCGCGTTTACGCTGCGGCTGAGCGGCGGCCGTGGAAGCACAGTGACTTCGCTTGGTCGCGTGCAGACTCCGACGCTGACAATCATCGTTGACCGCGAGAGAAAGATTCAGGAGTTCAAGCCGCGCGAGCTACATGAGATTACCGGTAAATTTCGCGCTGCGGCCGGTGAATATGTGGGACGGTGGTTCGATGAAGCGTTCAAGAAAGACGAGACTGAAATTGAGCGAACACAGAGATTACTAGGCCAGCTCCAGCTGAACCTGCCGGATGCTCAGCAGCAACTTGACTCTGCAAGCGGCTCTCTTTGGGATGAGCACCGCTCCGCGCCGCGATTGTGGCATCGCGAAATTGCGGACGCCATTCAGCGCAAGTGCAGTGGAAAGGATGGAATCGTCGAACTGGAAGAGAAGAAGCCGACGACACAAATTGCGCCGCAACTGTATGACCTCACGACCTTGCAGCGCGAAGCGAACAATCGCTTCGGTTTCTCGGCGAAACGCACATTGCAAATCGCGCAGGCCCTTTACGAGAAACACAAAGCGATTACTTACCCGCGCACGGACTCCCGGGCATTACCGGAAGATTATCTCCCCACAGTAAGATCGACGTTAACCAGGATCGATAATCCATTCGCTCGAAAGGTGCTCGATAACAATTGGGTCAAGCCTAACAAACGTATCTTCAACGACGCAAAAGTAAGCGATCATTTTGCGATTATTCCGACCGGCGCCGCTTCGGGTTCCCTCGACGATTACGAGCAAAAGCTCTTCGATATGGTGGCGAAGCGTTTTGTGGCCGTATTTTTTCCGCCTGCGCAATACGAGAACACGACCCGGATCACGCGCGTCGAAGGAGAGCCGTTCAAGACGGAAGGAAAAATTCTGGTCGCCCCCGGATGGCTGGAAGTTTATGGCCGTGAAGCCACCAGTGAAAAGCCGGAGGAAAATTTGCCGCCAGTGACACAAGGCGAACGCGTCGCGACGATCGGCATCGAAATTAAGACGGACCAGACCAGGCCACCGGCTCGCTACAGCGAAGCGACCATCCTCAGCGCGATGGAAGGTGCCGGGAAACTTGTCGAAGACGAAGAGCTTCGTGATGCTATGAAGGAGAAAGGCCTCGGAACACCTGCCACTCGCGCGTCCATCATCGAAACGCTGATTTCAGCGCATTACTTGACGCGACAAGGAAGGGAACTGCAGCCGACGGCAAAGGCGATTCAAACGATCACCCTTTTAAAAAGTGCGGTGCCCGAGCTCACCAGTCCGGAGCTCACTGGCGAATGGGAATTTCGTTTGCGCGAAATTGAGCATCGCAAGCTCACGCGCGACACGTTCATGCGCGACATTCGCCATTTAACCGAAGAAATTGTCGGCAAGGCGAAGCATTTTCATCCCGATGAACATATGCCCGAGAGCGAACCGTTCGGCACGTGTCCAAAGTGCGGTTCGCCCATCATCGAGCGATTCAAGAGTTTCACCTGCACGAACGAGGAATGTGACTTCACGATTTGGAAGACTATCGCCGGCCGATTGCTGAGCCGCGAAGAGTTTGAGACGCTCGTTCGCGATAAACACGTCGGGCCCTTGAGCGGCTTTCGCAGCAGGAAAGGCACCCGTTTCCCGGCGGTGCTCAAGCTAAGCGATGACTTCAAGGCTGAATTTGATTTCGGGCCCAATGGCCAGGAGAACGGCGCCGCGCAACCGGTGGATTTTTCAGGAAAGGAGCCGCTTGGCAAATGTCCAAAGTGCGGCGGGTGCGTGTTCGAGTTGGGAATGAGCTACGTGTGTGAAAATTCAGTTGGCCCGAACAAGACATGCGACTTTCGAGCAGGCAAAGTCATCCTCCAACAACCGGTGGAGAACGAGCAGATGAAAAAACTGCTCGACACCAGCAAGACCGACTTGCTCCCGCGCTTCATTTCCCGCAAAGGCAGACCATTCAAAGCCTTCCTGGTGATTACCGACAAGAAAGACGTAGGCTTCGAATTCGAAAAGCGCGAACCAAAACTAAAAAAAGAACGAAAGCCCAGCGAACCGGTCCCCAAAATCGATTTCTCAGGACAAGAGCCACTTGGGAAATGTCCAAAGTGCGGCGGAAAGATTTTCGAAACCGAGAATAGCTACATCTGTGAGCGTTCTCAGGCTGACCGCAAGCCATGCAAATTTAAGCTAAGCAAAACGATTCTCGGGAAGGACATTCCAAGGGAGCAGGCGCAGAAGCTACTAGCAACGGGGAAAACCGATCTGCTCGAAGGTTTCATCTCGAAAAGAGGACGCCCGTTTTCCGCCTACTTGAAATTCGAAGATGGAAAAGTCGGTTTCGAGTTTCCGGAGAAAACCGCACCAGCGAAAGAACCCGAGCAGGCGAACGTTCCAGGCGGGTCTTGAAGCAGGAAGCGCTTCCAGGCGCCAGCTAGGTTTGATTCGCGCCCCTGCCTTGATCAGCCCCGATGACCTGAGGTTTCAATCTGTTGTTGCACATGATGCACCATCGCCACTGCAACGATCAGAACCGACGCTGCGATTACTTGGTGCGCGTGAAGCGTCGCGTGAAAGATTCCCCATGTGATGCACACCGCCGCGACTGTTTGCATCATTTCGAAATAGCCGGCTGTTGATGCGCGCGTAAGGTGAAGCCCTTGAAAATAAATTAAGAGCGGAATGCCGCCCGAGACCGACGCCAGGAGAAACAATAAACCAATTGCCTTAACAGGGTGTGCTTGCGCCGCCGCTGGCCAAAGGGCTGCGCCGTGAAATTTACCGTAGCCCAGAAGGATTACCGTCATGCATGCGAGGCCGATGACGATCCGCATGCTCGAGGCAAGCCGAAGCGACATGCCGATCATTACGCCGCGGCCTGCCACAGTGGATAGCCCCCAGAAAAGCGCGCAGATCAGCGCGTACCCTGAGCCTAGATTTAGGCCGGCGCGTTCGAAGGGGACGCCGATCATGGTGGGATGCGAGACGGAAACGAAGACACCTGCGATGATTGCGATGCCGGCGTAAAGGAAGAAGCGATGGGCGAGCCGATCGCCAAAAAGCAGAAACGCCCCAATAGTTGATATAACAGGCTGGATGTTCAGAACGACATTCACCACGGTCGGATTCCCGTACTTTAGGGCTAGCGTGAAGAAAATTGTGCCGACTGCCGAACCGGCGAACCCCGAGAACAGAAGATAACCCCACGTCCGTGGTTGGACTTTTGGAATCTCGTGTAAGCGCGGAATTAGAATCGGCAGGAACATGATCAGGATGAGCACGTGTTCCCAAAACACGATTACTTTGGCGTCAAACAGCTCGTTAAGTGGAATGCGCCAGGCGCTTTCGGTGCCCCATAGCGCAGCTCCCAGACCAACGAGCCACGGACCATAATGAGCACTGCGCCGCGCGGGGTCTTGCATTTGCAAGCGTGTATCGTCGGTCCTGCATTGCGTCAATGCGGGGAATCCCTGCGCCGGTTCAATGAAAGCAATGCGAGGCTGCATCGCGCTACAAAAGCATTTCGTGCGAATTTCATCGTAGATGGCTGGGATTTTCCCGAACGCTCGCCCGCCGTACGGCGGCACGAAGTCGGTTCGACCGGCGGACTTTGGGAGTGCGAACCCGTTTTCGCGTCGCTTTTTCAGCCTGGCCTGCCAACCCGTACAAACCATCAAAGAAACGTTGACACCACAAGGAATGGTATGGTAATTGGGATTTCCATACTATGCGTTGCCCCAAGTGCGGGTCTCGTGATGACAAGGTCATCGATTCCCGTCAGTCGCGGGATAGCTCCAGTATCCGTCGTCGTCGTGAATGTCTGAAGTGTAAGTATCGCTTTACTACCTACGAAGAGATCGAGCGCTCCGACCTGCGCGTGGTGAAACGTGACAGAACCCATGAACCATTTGATCGGCGCAAACTAGCCACCAGCATCGCGAAAGCCTTCGAAAAACGTTCTACGAGTCTTCTTACCTTGGAAGACACGGTGGATGAAATTGTGCACGAACTTGAAACGAGCGGCCGTGAGGTTCCCTCGTCCCTAATTGGCGCGAAGGTGCTCGAAAAATTGCGTGGGATCGATGAAGTGGCGTATCTGCGTTACGCCTCAGTGTATCAGCAGTTTCAGGACGTCGATCAGTTTGTGGATGCCATTCATACCCTTGGACGTCGCATCAAATCTAATACGCTCCAGCGGGAATTATTTCCGCCTGAGACCGCTCAGAATCCCGCGCCCCCTTCACACAATATTCCAACCAGTAAGAAACATGGTCGCGTTTAAAGAAGAATTTCCATATCTCCGCACGGATTCTGGACAACTGTTCGAGTTCAATCGCGATTGGCTACAGGCGGCGATCGGGCGTGCGGCCGACGAAGCTGGCTACCCCAGTTGGTGGTTGACCGATCATGTGACCGAAAGCATCGCCTTTTACCTGCACCTGCGAAACGACGAAAGCGTGGTCGCATTTAGTCAGTTGTCGCAGACCGTGCGATATGTTCTGAAGGCAATCGGTTACAAGGAGATTGTGCCATTTTTCGCGCCGGCACCACCGCCTATTTCCATCTCGTTACTCGATATCGCTTACCATGCTGGCGCAGGTTACGAGCTCGCGTTCTTTGATCTCCTGGAAAAGCGAATTAACAGCCTGATTGAAATCGGCACCGATAATCTCCAGCTTTGCTCGCTGCAGGCTTGCGTGAAGCATCTCCGCGGAGTGAAAACCTGGACACGCGCCTGCGACGCCTTGCGCGAGGAAATTGTCTGCTTTGTGCGCGAAAGACTAACCTCTGCAATGGATCCCATAGTAGAGAGGTTCGATTGTTCGCTGCGCTAAAGGAACGTTTACGGGGTTTGCTGAAGAGCTTCGAGTCTGTCGCGTTTCGTATTTGAATTACGGCCAGAATGCGCAGATTTACCCGAATTCTCTAGGTGACTAACCACTTCACGCCATGACCATTTTCGAAAAAATTATCGCTCGCCAAATTCCAGCGAAAATTATCTGGGAAGATGATGACGCAGTCGCTTTTCACGACGTTAATCCGCAAGCGCCCGTGCACGTGTTGATCGTACCCAAGAGAGTGGTTCCCCGCCTTGGCGATGCGAAGGATGAAGATGGCCCGCTGCTGGGTAAATTGCTTTTGGTTGCGCGCGATCTGGCGAAGAAACTGGAGTTATCGAACGGCTATCGTGTCGTCATCAATTGCGGGCCCGATGCGGGCGAAAGTGTTCCGCACCTGCATGTGCATCTTCTTGGCAAGCGCGCGCTGGCCTGGCCACCTGGATAAAATAGCGCCTATTCGCCAACAAAGGTCCAATCGATTCCGATCACACGCTTGTCCACAAACTGTTTCAACGACTTGGGAAAAACGAGGTAAGTGGCGCCTTTGCTCTCTTTGAAGCCAGCAATCCCAAAATCTTTCCCGCTTTCGGTCTTCAGGATCGTCATGACTCGATTCTTCTTCAGCTCCGCCTGAAGGTAACGGTCGGTAGATGGTTTTTGCCAAAGAGTGTAAACCTGCGGCTTGCCACACTCTCCAATGACCTGTGCAAAGCGTGCCGTTTTAGTCTTTAGCAGCTTCATTACTCAGCCGTTAAGGCGCGGCCCATCACAAAAAGTCCGCCAGAGAACTACGGCAAGGAGGATCAGACTACCGTTGCTGCATTCCTGCCCTGGCGGGATTCGTACGTCCTCAATCCATAGCCCCTGACGGAGGTCAAATTTTCCTCGAACATTGGCATTGCGCAACCCCGGCTGCCTTCTTGGAGAAGGCGGAGATATTGACAAGGTGCAACGCTTCTGTTTGCATCGGCGCCGTGAGATGGTTGGCGTCGCTCTTGCTCGTTTTTCTTTTGGCCACTGTGGACTCTTGTACAACACTCGTTAACCGGCGCGACCTTTACAGTCCCGAACCGGGATCAGATTCGCTGGAAGCGGCGCGCCAGTGGTACGGCGTCACAACAACACGCACGACGGCAACGACGACTCGGAGCGAAGACATCGTTCAGCCAGTGGACGCACGCCGATATTAGTTGGACTCAGGTTCTTGAGCCTGAAAGTGAAGTAACGCGCGGCGCTGTTAACCGAATGGCAGGTTCGCCTTGATGCGGGCGACATCCGTTTCGTCCACGCGCGCCGCCTTGCTCAAATGGCGCTTCCGCTTTGCACTTTTTAGTGACAGCAAGTGGCGTCGAGAAGAATGCGACCGCAAGACTTTGCCCCGTGCCGTAATCTTAAAGCGTTTTGCCACCGCCTTACGGGTTTTACTGCGAGCGATTGGCTTTGGCATAAGGCGATAAGATAGTAGGCCGTTCGGTTTTCACAACCGCCTTTTGTTGTTGGTCTGACTATCTTGCTTGAATGTTCACATTGTGCGTTAGGCGCTTGCTGGCAATCGTTTCGGAGTGGAACGTTGCTGAAATTTACAAGGATGAAGCAATCACAGAACCGAAAACCGCGCGTCGTAATCGTCGGCGCTGGATTTGGCGGGCTTCAGGCCGCGAAGAAGCTCGCTCGCAAGAATGTGTTGATCACAGTGATTGACCGCACAAATTATCATCTTTTTCAGCCTTTACTTTACCAGGTCGCGACCGCTGCGCTCTCACCCGCAGACATTGCGGCTCCGGTGCGCGCCGTGCTGAGCAAATCCAAGAACGTAGAGGTAATTCTCGCCGAAGTGCAGTCCGTGGATGTAGAGGCCAAAAAAGTGAGAACGGCAGACCTGGAATTCGACTACGATTATCTCATTCTCGCGACTGGTGCCCGGCATTCCTACTTCGGACATAATGACTGGGAAAGACTGGCGCCAGGCTTAAAAAGTCTTGAAGACGCGATTGAGCTCCGGCGTCGGATTCTGATGGCGTTCGAATATGCAGAAAAAACCAAGGATGAAGCGGCCCGCAAGGCGGCGATGACATTTGTAATCATTGGTGGCGGGCCCACCGGTGTGGAAATGGCCGGAGCAATTGCCGAAATCTCGCGTTACACACTTGCGAAGGATTTTCGCCATATCGATCCGTCCCGGGCGCGAGTCATTCTCATCGAAGGCGAGTCGCGCTTGCTATCTGCCTTTCCCGAGGACTTATCGCGAAGCGCCCAAAAACAGCTGACCGATCTCGGCGTAGACGTGCGCACGGGCGTGCGGGCAACGAATCTTAATGAGGACGGAGTGCAACTGGGCGACGAATTTATCCCCTGTCGTGTGAAAATCTGGGCAGCCGGCAACAATGCGTCGTTTGTCGGCAAAACACTCGGCGCCCCGATTGACAGGGTCGGCCGCATTGTTGTGAACGATGACCTTACCATTGCCGGTCATCCCGAAGTTCAGGTCATCGGCGACCTGGCGAACTTTTCATACCAGACCGGAGAGCCGTTGCCTGGCGTGTCGCCTGTGGCGATCCAACAAGGGCGCCATGCTGCGCGCAACATTCTCGCGATGATTAAAGGGCGCAAACCTCAGCGCTTCCATTATTGGGACAAGGGAAGCCTGGCGACAATTGGGCGGAACAAAGCGGTCGCCGATCTAAAATTCATGCATTTGAGCGGGCTTCCCGCGTGGGTGGCGTGGTTGTTTGTGCATATCTTTTTCTTGATCGGTTTTCGCAACCGTTTGCTGGTCCTTTTTCAATGGGCTTGGGCGTATCTTACGTTCGATAAAGGCGCACGGTTGATTACTCGCAATTTTCAATCGGAGCAAAGACCCCCGGCGTGACTGATGTCATGTTGAGCGAAGCGAATCATCTCTGATTATTGTTTGCGCTTTGCCCGGCAGTAACAATCTGAGACCCTTCGCTTCGCTCAGAATGACAGCTCCGGACATTTCCGTACGCAATCGTCAGCGAAAAATCCCAGTCAATGTGGATGACCTTCAGGTATTCACGGTGAAAGCCTTGCGCCGCTGTCTGCAATTGCGTAAGCGGAAACCGACGGACTTGGATCAATTGCATGAGGTCCTCGTGTGGCTCATTTCGGATCGACGAATGGCTTCGTTGCATTGGAAATTTAAGCATCAAACGGGCCCGACAGACGTGCTCACTTTTCAACACGGCGAAATCTTCATCAGCGTCGAGACCGCGAAAAAGCATGCTCGCGTATTTGGGAACTCGCTCACCAGCGAGCTTTGCCTTTACATCGCCCATGGGTTTTTACATTTGCACGGGTTTGACGATCGAACGCAGGCTGCCGCGCGCAAAATGAAAGCTATGCAGAAAAAAATTCTTCGTGACTGTAGCCGGGATCGATGACCCCGGCAGAACAAATAATTTCAGAATCGGCATCACCGATGCCGACTAAAGCACCCTACGGCTTGTTTGAACTGATAGCGTCGTATGTTAGCGTTTCTGCCATGAGTCGCGAGCGACGGCGGGGCGTCGGATGCCGGGCGCAAAGCAAAGATACGGAAAGAACGACTCATGTTTTGAACGAGACCGGCTCTGTAACGATTGCGGAGCCCACCAAAGAAACGCGCTCGGAAGAGGATCTCGATCTTCCCTGGCAAGTCGTTGTCCACAATGATCCCGTGAATTTAATGAGCTACGTGACGATGGTTTTTCAACGCGTGTTCGGCTATCCGCGCGAGAAAGCCGAAAGACACATGCTGGAAGTGCATCAAAAGGGACGTTCGATCTTGTGGGCCGGCATGCGGGAGCCTGCCGAGCTTTATGTGCAGCAGTTACACGGCTATCTTCTGCTCGCCACTTTGGAAAAAGTCAGTTGATATGGAGATTTGCCGGCACAACGACCAGATCGAGATCTCCGAGCTGGACCCGTTTCTTGCCGAGTTGCTCCGGCAGATTCCCGCAAGCGCCAGCCCAGACGGAGTACCAGCTGCAGAGCAGCGTCTCTTCAGTTCCCCAACAAATGGAAAGGAATCGGAGCTTTGCGCAGAATGGAAGCAATACGTCGAACCTGAACTGCGGCGTCTGTTTCAGAGCGCAACCGAAACCGTAGCTGCCGATTTGGAGCAACTAAATGGCAATGAAAAAAGCCTGGCGAATCGGACCCTGCATATTCCCGACAAACATACGGACGCCTGGTTGAGCACCCTCAATCAGGCGAGGCTGGTCATCGCCGCGAAAAATAACTTTACCGAAGTCGAATTAAGCGACCATTTTCGCTCACCCATTGGATCGCGCCGGGATCTGAGCCTGTTCCAGATAAACTTCTACGGTTTTCTTCAGGAATTTATCCTGCGCGAGCTGGATGGTTGAGCCACCAGACCTCAGAACTATACTTCCTTCCGCGCGCGCACCATCGCCATCAGCCGCTCCTTGATTCCACCGGAGGCTTTCGCCGGACGCAGACTCAGCGCAAACGCTTCGTGTAACCCGTAACATTCGCCGATGTAGTCTTCGGCCTTTTTCCCAAATTTCTTGCGTGCTTTTTCGAATTCCTCCACCTCGTCCGGCTCCAACGCGCCAATGACGTAGAGCCGTGATTGGTTCTGGAATTCCTTAAAGTTCACCTCTCAACTCCTTGAGGCCGTCATAGATTTTTTTAAGTCCAAGTTCAAGCCTAGTCTTTACTGTGCCCAAGGGTGTATTCGTTTTTGCGGCGATTTCGCGCTGGCTCATACCTCGAAAAAAAGCGAGGTCGATAGCCTCTTGTTGGGCTGGTGGAAGGCCGACGATCACCTTGCGAATGAGGTCACGCGTGTCACTGAGCACAATCTCCTCTTCGGTGGTATTATGTGCCCAGGCATCAGGCTGTTGTTCGGTTTCATTTTGAAGACGTTCTTCTGCCCGCGCATAGGCCTGCTTTTTCCGCAACCCGTCAATCGCCCGGCGGCGGGCTAGTGTCACCATCCAGCCGAGCGGTTTGCCCTTTTGAGAAGAGAAGTTTTTCGCCTGGTTCCAAATCTCCATGAAAATCTCTTGCAAGAGATCGTCGGCCTCGGCTTCGTTGTGAATCACTCGCAAAATAAGTGCCTTCAAAATGCCGTTGTACCGATCATACAGCTGAGAAAGCGCATCGGGGTCCTCCACTTGGATCGCCTTCATTAATTCCAAGTCACTCGGAGCTCCGGGCTCGACTTGCGGGACGGCAGAGACGGCTGGCGCTCGCGATTTCACGAAGCGCGCACGTTTCCTTGGCTTGCGGGGTGCGGAAGACATGAGTTTGGATCGTCCCATGAGAAGTCAGGAAATTGCAGAAAATCAATCAGCAGAGGACGCGCGGACTCGTCCTCTAGTCTCTTAATCTGCACAGGCGACTTCGTCCACCGGTTTCGAAGCGCAGCCTCGCCAATACACCTGAATCGCCGCGCGATAAATCTTGACCCCTCGCCGACGGCACCCCTACCCTCCGCAGACATAGACCGTATCGAAGCCAAATTGCGCTCTCCTTGCCGCCATATCTGAGATCGATCGCGCGTCGACAAAAACCATCAAACAAAACCATATGAAATTAATTACATACCTAATCGGCATTGCTGGCGTCAGCTTCCTCACCCTGGCGCTGGCGCAGGAAACGACCTCTCCGGCGCCTGAGGAAAAACCATCGACCACCAGCCAAGAAACTCCCACGCCTGCGCCTGAAACAACGACAGCTACAACGCCTTCGGAACAGCCTGCGGCTCAGAAAAAAGGAAAACCCGTAGCGCCCGCGGCAAACCAGAAACCCTCGGCTGCGCCGTCAAAAAAAATGAGCGTAGAAGCAACGCTGAAGGACAACGAAAACAGATGGGAAGCATCTTACGCGGCTCACAACAGTTCAGTCGCCGATTCATTAGTCGCCAGCGATTTCAATGGCGTTTATTGGGATGGAAGAGTAATGGGCAAGTCCGGCGTTATCTCTGAGATCAAGAAAGATAAAGACACGTACAAGTCCGCGGTAAATGAAAGGCTGGCGGTGCACAGCTATGGGCCAGGCGTAGCAGTCGTTGTTGGAACGACACACGAAAAGGGGACGAGCAAGGATGGCAAGCCATTTGATCGCATGTTTCGCTTCACCGACACCTGGGTTCAACGCGGAGGTCAATGGCAATGTGTTGCCAGCCAAGTCATGAAAATCAAAGGCTAAGCGATATTAAGGCATAGATTCTTTGTGAAAGCGGCCACGGCAACGTGGCCGCTTGTGTTCTGGAAGAAAACGCACGCCTCGCGGAACAATCGACGAACCGATGATTGCGCTGCGCCCCTTGTGCATCAAGAATTAAACGCATGGCCCAAGGGGAGACTCAAACGAACGTGGATCCGTTGTGGTACAAAGATGCAATCATCTACGAGATGCACGTCAAGACGTTTTGCGACAGCGACGGCGACGGGATGGGCGACTTCCGCGGACTGATTGAGAAACTGGATTATCTCCAGGAACTTGGCATCACTGCCATCTGGCTTCTGCCGTTTTATCCGTCACCACTGCGGGATGACGGATACGACATCGCTGACTACTTCGACGTTAATCCAAATTTCGGCGCCCTCGATGATTTCCGCGCATTCCTTGACGCGGCGCATGCGCGAAATCTGCGCGTCATCACGGAGCTAGTCATCAATCACACTTCCGACCAAAACCCGTGGTTTCAAAAGTCCCGGCGCGCCGTAGCTGCAGCCGGGGTCGGTGACCCTGGCAGCGATCAATCAACATCACGAGCGGCCGGCGCCGGCGTCTCCAGCGAAGATCTCGCCTACAAAGACTTCTATGTGTGGAGTGACACCCCCGAAAAATACAAGGATTCGCGAATCATTTTTAAGGATTTCGAAACTTCGAACTGGGCATGGGACCCTGTGGCAAAAGCTTATTACTGGCATCGCTTTTATTCGCACCAGCCTGATCTCAATTTTGATAACCCGGCAGTGCACGATGCCGTGGAAAAAGTCTGCGATTTCTGGCTCCGTCTAGGCGTAGACGGACTTCGTCTTGATGCCATCCCGTACCTTTACGAACGAGAAAACACCAGCTGCGAGAATCTGCCGGAAACGCATCAGTACCTCCGCAAGCTCCGCGCCCACATCGACGCGAAATTTCCAAATCGCATGCTTCTTTCGGAGGCAAACCAATGGCCGGAAGATGCAGCCGCTTACTTTGGCAATGGCGACGAATCGCACATGAATTTTCACTTCCCGCTCATGCCGCGCATGTTCATGGCGCTGCAGATGGAGGACCGCTTTCCAATCATCGACATCCTGGATCAGACTCCGTCGATTCCCGAGGCGTGCCAGTGGGCGATGTTTCTGCGCAACCATGACGAGCTAACCCTGGAAATGGTCACGGACGAGGAGCGCGACTACATGTATCGAGTTTACGCTACCGATCCGCACGCTCGCATTAATCTTGGGATTCGCCGGCGCCTTGCGCCATTGCTCGTAAACAGCCGACGCAAAATCGAGCTGCTCAATATACTGCTGTTCTCAATGCCCGGTACTCCGATCATTTATTACGGAGACGAGATCGGCATGGGCGACAATTTTTATCTTGGCGATCGCAACGGTTGCCGGACCCCAATGCAGTGGAGCCCGGACCGCAACGCCGGATTTTCCAGAGCAAATCCGCAGCAGCTTTATCTGCCGGTTACGATCGACCCGGAGTATCACTACGAAGCCATCAACGTGGAAAATCAGCAGAAAAATCTCTCTTCCCTACTCTGGTGGACACGCCGAGTCATCGCCATGCGGAAAAATTTCAAGGCGTTTTCGCGGGGCTCGCTTGAATTTCTTTATCCAGACAATCCCAAGGTTCTCGCCTTTCTTCGCCGTTACGAGGACGAAATCATTCTGGTTGTAGTGAATCTCTCCCGCTTTGCCCAATCGGTGGAACTGGACCTTTCACGCTTCCCTGGCTACGTGCCGATGGAAGTGTTTAGCCGCAATCTGTTTCGGCCAATTAGAAAATCCCGTTACGTCATTACACTCGGTCCACACGCGCATTATTGGTTCGCCCTGCACGCGCCGACCGACGGACGCCGTGCGCCAAGAAAGAGAGCTGTGCCAGTAATCAATGCGCCAATGGAGCTAGAGACGCTGCTGGCCAATAGCCAACGCGCTGCCATCGAAGGCGAAATTTTGCCCAGGTACCTTCAGACCTGTCGCTGGTTCGGTTCAAAGGCGCGGACTTTTCGCAATCTGAGAGTCGTTGAGCGGGCTTCGATCTCGGAGGATGCCGATGGCGCCCAACTTTGGTTTGTCGAAGTCAGTTATTTGGATGGACCAACGGAAACTTATGCGCTCCCGGTCAAGATCGCTTCTGGAGACGCTGCGCGCTCAATTTCTCAAGCCGCACCGCACGCGATTATTGCCCGTTTTGAAGGCACTGAAGAAAATATTCTGTTTGATGCCATCTGGGATCCGAAGTGTCGCTCACAATTCCTTACAGCGATCGTTCGTAGCGAGAAAATGAAAGCGCGAGCCGGCGAACTTGTCGGCACCGTTGCCAAAACGATCGAACCAGATCAGCCGGTCAGCTTCGAGAAGTCAGAGGTTTTGGGTGCAGAGCAGAGCAACTCTTCGATGCTCTTTGATAACAAATTTTTCCTTAAGCTTTATCGCAAGCTCGAGGACGGCATCAACCCAGATGTTGAGATAACTCGATTTCTCACAGAGCACACCAAGTTCCCAAATGTGCCGGCGTTTGTCGGCGCGATCGAATACCGGCAGCCAAAAGCGGAACCGACTGTTGTTTGTCTGCTGCAGCGCGCCGTCGCCAGCGAAGCCGATGTCTGGACACTCGCTTTGGACGCAGTCGGTCGCTATTACGAGCGTGTGCTGGGCCGCAAAGCGGATCTTCAGAATGAAACGGCGCTACCCGGCGCGTTGCTCGATGAGTTGATCGGCGGCGTTCATCCTGAGAAAACAAACTTGCTGGGACAACGCACCGGTGAGTTACATCTCGCGCTCGCCTCGAATTCCGATGATCCGGCGTTCCGACCCGAGCCATTCAATGCGATGGCCCAACGCTCCGTTTACCAAAACATGCGGGCGTCGCTGCGGCGCACGTTTACTCTTTTGGAAAAGAAAATATGCGACCTTCCGGCAGCTTTCCGCGACGAAGCCAAGGAAGTGCTCGACGCCGAACAAGAGATACTGGCGCGCGAAAAACGCCTGCTCGATCGTCACACCAATGCCGCTAAAATCCGGATTCATGGCGACTATCATCTTGGTCAGTTGCTTTACACCGGAAAAGACGTCGTCATTTTGGATTTCGAAGGCGAACCAGCGCGACCGCTTAACGAACGGAAACTGAAACGCTCCGCGCTACGCGATGTCGCAGGCATGATGCGATCGTTCCAATACGCCGCCTACAGTGCGCTCTGGCAACCGGCCATGCGCAAAGAAGACGTGCCATTTTTGGAACGCTGGGCCGATCTCTGGTATCGTCACATGGGCAGTGTCTTTCTGCAGAGCTATTTGAAGACAACCGGCACTGCCACCTTCATTCCGGAAAACAGCGAAGACCTCCAAATCATGCTCGAAGCCTATTTGCTGGACAAAGCAGTTTACGAAATCGGCTACGAGTTAAACAATCGGCCTGGCTGGGTCGTCATTCCTGTCCGCGGCATCAAGCACATTTTGAAATCGGTCTGAGCGTTATCTTTCCAATGCCGGAAGAAGCGAAAGAAAATAGCTCGGCGTTTTAAGGCTGCGTTTGTGGATTGCCCGAAATCAGTCCCAACGGGACGGAAGAATCTGAGCTACGATCAAAAAATTTGGCAGCTTGCAAAACAGGCTTATAGGTTGGATTTGAACGTAACCCTATGAATCAACATCTCGACCAAATCGACAATGACATCGCTTACAAACATCTGTTGAAGCACCCATTCTATCTCGCGTGGACACGCGGTGAGCTAAGCAAGGCGGCGCTGACGGATTACGCGCGGCAGTACTATCATCATGTCGCAGCGTTTCCGACGTATCTGTCGGCTGTGCACGCGAAATGCGACGACCAGGTGACCCGCAAACAATTACTCAATAATTTGATCGATGAGGAAGCTGGATCTCCGAATCATCCCCAGCTTTGGCAGAAATTTGCGGATGGTCTCGGCGTCGAAGACGCCGAGCTGGCGGGAACCGAGAAGCAACCGGAGACCGAGAACTTGATCAACACATTCCGTTCGGTTTGTGGGCAGGGATCAACTGCGGAAGGTCTCGCGGCACTTTACGCGTACGAGAGTCAAATTCCGTCGATCTGTGAATCTAAAATCGATGGACTGAAGAAGCATTATGGATTCACCAAGCCCGAGCATTATGAATATTTTACTGTCCATATCGAAGCGGACCGCGAGCATTCCGCCGCCGAGCGTCAAATGCTGAGTCGTCACGTTGACGCCCAGAACTTCGAATCGGTCAAAGTCTCGGTGAACAGCGTTCTCGACGCGCTTTGGGATATGCTCTCAGGCGTTTGCCGTCGTCACGCCATCGCGTGCTGATTGATGCGGGCCCCGGCGCTCGACATAAACATCGCTACAACTTTACCGCGGACGCAGGACGAGGAACGAGCGCATCCGACCTCGACACACTGACAAGACCTGCGGCTTGCTGGGATCAAGCGAGGTAACGATCTTGTTGTAATCCGCAACCGACGTGACCGGTTGTTGATTGACTTCCTCGATCACATCGCCTTTTCGCAATTCCGCGACGCCGCCGTCAGGATCGACGCCGCTGACCACAACCCCTTGCACGTTGGCGGGCAGATCGAGTTGCTGCGTTGTTTCTGGAGTCAGTTCTTCCACGTGAATCGACGCGAGAGGTCCGCCGCCGCCTTCTTGATCGCCCGGTTGCCCGGGACGTTGCGGCTGTGCCTGTGGCTGGTCTCGTCGAGGGGTGACACCCGAACTTTGATAATCAAGCGGTTGCTCTTTAATCTGCGTCTTCACCTGGAGCGGTTTTCCGCCGCGTATGACTTCGAGCTCCACTTGCTTATTCAATGGCGTCTGGGCTACCAAGGTCCGCAGCGCGCTGAAATTCTTCACGTCACGCCCGTCGAATTTGTGGATGACATCACCGGGTTGAACGCCTGCCTGGGCTGCGGGCGATCCAGGCATCACGTCCGCGACCGTCACCCCATCCGTCGTATCCGAGCTAGTCTCATCGGGCTGTAACGCCCGGGCTTGGATGCCAAGGTAACCGCGAATGATCCGTCCTTGCTTCAACAAGCTTTCAAGTGCAGTGCGAACAGTATTCGATGGAATTGCGAAGCCGATTCCCTGAGAGCCGCCAGTGGTCGAGGCGATCGCCGTGTTGATCCCGATCACTTCGCCACGCAAATTGATCAGCGGTCCGCCGCTATTGCCGGGATTGATCGCAGCATTCGTCTGAATCAAATCGCCGAAGGAATCCCCCCGGTTTGGTCGCCCTTTCGAGCTAATGATTCCGTCTGTGACGGTTTCCTCGAATCCAAACGGATTGCCGATAGCCAGAACAAAATCCCCCGGCTGCACAGTGTCCGAATCAGCAAGCTTGAGCGGCTTGACGTTCGGATCGTCAATCTTGAGCACAGCCAGATCAACCTCTGAATCGGCGCCCACTAACCGCGCCTTCTTGGTCTGTCCATCGCTCAATTGCACCTCAATCTGATCAACCTGATTCCCTTCTCTATCGCTAACCACATGACTGTTTGTGATGATATGGCCTTCGTTTGTTACGATCACACCGGAGCCAAGCGAGTTTTGCACCAGGGTTTCATCCCGCGGACTACGAAATTGCCGCCGGTTACGGAAGAAAAACTCGAATGGATCAAGCTCGTATTGACGCTGGACAGCAACCTTCGTTGACGTTTTCACGGCCACAACTGATGGGATCACGCTCTTGACCAGTGCGCGCCGCTCCCGGTTCAACGCCTCCAGCGACGGGACTTGTTTTGGGTCCACGCTCGGGCTCGACGCCAGCGTGTACTTTTCCGGCTTTCGGCCAGAAGCTAAATTCAGGCCGCCATGCTTCAGGCGGTAGTCGTAAAGCAGAGAAATTCCCGCGCTGACCAGCAGGACAAAGAGCAAAAATTTCGCAAAGTTTTTCATTAACTAACGTTGGAAAAGGTTCGTCCCTGTTGTTCGACAATTAAACGCCGGAAACGTTGATTCTCAGGCAATTCCAACTGCGGGTCCGTCTCCAAAATCGACACCGCCGCTGCGCGTGCTCGCAGCATCAAGTGCGCGTCGGTCCTTAAGTTACCTATCTTAAGCGCAGGCAGCCCGCTCTGGGCCGTCCCAAGCAGATCGCCCGGCCCGCGCAATTCCCAGTCTGCTTCCGCCACTTTGAAGCCGTCACTTGTCCTTTCTAAAACGGCAAGTTTTTCCGAAGCCTCTTTCGCCTGAGCCGAAGTAAGCAAAATGCAATACGACTTGTGCTCGCCGCGGCCGATTCGTCCCCGAAGTTGATGCAGCTGTGCCAGGCCAAAACGCTCCGCGTTTTCAATGAGCATCACCGTCGCGTTGGGAACATCTACGCCGACCTCAAGCACGGTGGTGCTGATCAGCGCATTTGTGTCTCCGCTGCGAAAACGTTCCATGATCTCTTGTTTCTCGGGCCCCGGAATTCGACCGTGAAGTAAATCACAGCGGAACGGACGCAAACGTTCCCGCCACAATTCGTATTCGGTCGCGGCGGCTTTTGCATCGATCTTTTCACTTTCATCGATCAACGGATAAATCACATACATCTGGCGACCGGCCTGCAACTGTGTTCGCAAAAAGGCAAGCACCTCGCCGAGCTTCGACACATCGCGCACAGCGGTAACGATTTTCCCACGGTTCGCAGGCATCTCATCGATTGTCGAGACATCGAGGTCGCCATAAATAGTCATCGTTAGCGTCCGCGGGATTGGGGTAGCCGTCATCACCAGTACATCGGGCACCGGTTCGCGCGCGCTTAACTGGGCTCGTTGCGCAACGCCGAATTTATGCTGCTCATCGATCACAACGAGTCCGAGGTTTGAAAATGAAACGCTGTCGTATAGCAGGGCATGCGTTCCGACGATGATCTGGGGTTCGTCTGCCGAAATCTGGGGAGCGCACGCTTGCAGCGTGCTGGTCGCCGCATTCTGCGGCGACGAACTTCCAAGGATGTGCATCTCATCCTGCGGCGTCCAGATCCACGGGTAATCTTGATTTTGTTTAGCCACGCCCGCATCCCATGGATTCCGCAAGATATAATGGAACTTTTCTGCCAGATCGCGATCCGATCGGATGTACCGGTCGAAAGTTTCTTTCTCCCAAACCGTGCCCGCTTTTCCTTCCGCGCGGTTGATCTCTCGCGCGGTAGATGATTTCAACGAACGCATCAATTCGGTCAGTGACCAGAATCTCGTCTCGTCGGCTGGAGCTTCGTTTTTCGGCCAGGGCTGGAAGAGCGCGTGGACATGATCGGGCATGACACAGATGGCGAACAGTTCGTAACGTGAGTTGTGAAAATGGCGCCAGGCGTTGACAATAATTGTGCGAGCTTGTGGACTTAGGGCGCGCCGACGCACCGCTGTGGTTGTAACAGCGTAGATTGTCCACGGTTTTTCGAAATGTGGAAGACGGCGACGCGAGTAATGCGCACCGGATGTTGATTGGGTTTCAGAAAAAGTTCGCAATGGCAGAATGCCATCGCCAGCACGCTGTAAGTGTGCGCTCCCCAGGTTTTCACTCCGTTCAAACAATGGCAATGGCCCACTTTCCTCCTGGCGTGCGGCGGTTCGCAGCGCCATGCATACGCCAAGCGGCTCCAGCCAGCGACGCAAGACGTCATAATGTTGTTCCGCCAGAATTTGCGTAGGCGCCATGAACGCGGCCTGATAGCCGCTCTCGACGGCAAGTAGCATTGCTGCTATGGCGACAACGGTTTTTCCCGAGCCCACGTCGCCCTGCAACAAACGATTCATTGGATGACTCGCTGCCAGGTCGTGACGGATTTCACCGATCACTTTGGATTGCGCAGCAGTTAGCTCAAAGGGTAACGACTTGAGAAACCTGTCGACCAACGCCCCGGCCCCGCAGTGCTTCTCACCTCGGCGGGTTGAGGCATCAGCACGTCGCGATGCAATGAGCATTTGCATCAGGAAGAACTCAGTGAGCACCAGATGTTCCCGCGCGGCGTCACGTGCTTCCCAGCTGTCCGGGAAATGGATCGTACGAATCGCTTCACGTCTCTCGCCGCGAACAAGATTGCTTGGCGCCAATGTTTCCAATCCGGCAGGCGCCGACGGAAGTTCGTTCAATAGTCTGTGGATCATGCTGCGCAAGACGCGCTGTGAAAGGCCTTCTGTTGCGGGGTAGATCGGCGTGATTCTGCGAAAATGGATCGAGATTTCTTCGTCATTCTCAATCACCTCGAACTCCGGATGGTCCATGCAAATTCGCTTTCCGCGCAGCCGCGGCTTACCAAAGACCACCATGCGTTGACCGGTGGCGATCATCTTCTGCACATAATGCAGATTGAACCATCGGCACACGAGCGGCTCGCTCAGAGCGTTTGGGTGTGATTCTTGCAACGTGGCTTCGAAAATTTTCTTCCAGCCGCCGAAGCGACGCAGCGACGTCTTGACCACCTCCCCGCAAAGACAAATCGGAACATCACTCTCTTCGCGCGGAAACTTCGGAAATTCCGTCCGGTCTTCATGGCGCCGCGGAAAATGGGCAAGCAAATCTTCGACCGTTTCCACGCCGAGACGTCGCAACGCGAGAAGTTTTGGGCGTGCGATCCAATTCAATCCCTCAAGTTTTTCTGAAACGTCGATCATGTCACGCGTTCACGGCCCGTCATTCCCAGCGAAGTCGAGGAATCCCGTGGCATTACCCTATGGTCGCCCAACAGGATCCTTCGACTCCGCTTCACTCCGCTGACGATGACAACACGGCGTAACATAACTTGATCTCCAATTTACCGCTTCAAGATTGCTTCGCACTCCGCACCGCCTCGATCTGCATGGCCACCAGGGTCTCGCCCTCATATTCGTCCGCGCGAATCCGAAATGCGATGTCCCACGGTGTTGGCGGCAATTGGTTTGCCGCGCCGTCAAAATATACCGCGCGGCGATGGCGATTGCCCTGACGCAGACGGAAGATGAGATGTTTATCCTTCACAACCCGAGGCGGGGCCACCGGCTCGACCTCGCGGGCGAAGAAACGCGGCTGGGGATTTCCGTTTCCAAATGGCTGCAACATTTCGTGCCACCGCAGAAAACCTAAATCGATCTCAGTGAACGCCAGCTCATGGTCCAGTCGCACGCAAGGTTGAAGAGCTTCTTCGGTAAGAAGTTCGCGCGCAGCTTTGCGAAATCCTTCAGCAAAAACATCGAAATTTTCTTCGTGCAGCGCAAGACCCGCCGCCATTTCGTGCCCACCGAATTTGTCGAGGCTCTCCGCGCAGCAGCTTAATGCTTCGACCAAGTTCAAGCCTTCAATGCTTCGGCCGCTTCCCTTGCCGATTCCATTCTCGTCGAAGCCGATCACAATGGTTGGTCGATGATACCTTCGAGCGATCCGCGATGCTACAATGCCAAGTACCCCCGGATGCCAGCCGGGCGCGCCAACCACGATGGCCGCGTCGCCCGCCACGTCGACCCGATCCTCAACCTTTTCTATCGCCGCATCGAAAATTTGTTTTTCCACTTCCTGGCGCTCCCGATTCTGCTGGTCGAGCTCGGCTGCGAGCGTTGTTGCCTCGCCTTCATCGTGAGTAAGCAACAGGTGCAAAGATTTTTCCGCCGTGCTCAAACGCCCTGCAGCGTTCAATCGCGGGCCAAGCCGGTAACCAATGTCCTCAGGCAAAATTGGCGGCCGGACCCCGGCAACCTGCATTAATTTTCTCAGTCCGATACGTGAGGTCTGCGCGATCTCGATCCCGCCTCGCTGCGCCAGAATGCGATTTTCGCCACAAAGCGGCACGATGTCTGCGACTGTGCCGAGCGCCACAAGGTCGAGCCTTGATTTCAAATCGAACTCAGGCAGTGGCCGTGTTTTCAGCAATGCGTGGCAAAGCTTGAAGACAATCCCGACGCTGCAGAGATATTCGAAGCCGGAGTCGCTGGTTTTCGGATTTACGATCGCAACGCAGTCGGGCAATGCAGACTTCGGCTCATGATGATCGAGCACGATCACGTCCACTCCCCGTTTGCGCAGATCAGCGATCTCCTTTAGCGATGAGGTCCCGCAATCGATAGCAATCAGCAGTTGGGGTTGATGTTGTCCCAGACAGCGTTCGACGCTTTCGGGGCTCAAACCGTAGCCCTCGTCCATGCGGAACGGTAAAAACAATTCCGGAGCCCCACCGTATGCGCGCAACGTTTCCGCAAGCAATGCCAGCGATGTCACGCCATCCACATCATAATCGCCAAAGAGCACGATGCGTTCCCGTCGATCTAAGGCAGCGAGAAGGCGAGAAACCGCTGCATGCATTTGGGGCAGTAAGAATGGATCGCTCAGCGAGCTCAGGCGTGGGTGCAGAAACGCCTTCACCTCTTCGGCGTCACGAAACCCCTTTCGTAAAAGTAACCTCGCGATGCACTCCGAACCGCAAATTTCGCTCCACGAAATTCCCGACGTGTCGGCCTTCAGCTCTTCGGGCCGCGCAATGATCCATCGACTTTGCGGCCGGGTAAGTTTTCCAAGTGGCTGCTCACCGGCGAAATTGCCTTGTACGTGGCTTTGCCGCGTAAAAGGCTTCCCGTCCGTTGAAGGTGAAACCGATTTATCTGCGCGGCTTTGCACCGATCAGTTTATTTGCGGAAAATTTTCTGACAAGACGCGATGAATTACCCGCAAGTATCTCGCGATCAGACTCGACAAAAAGCGATTTTCACTGCAAAGAGCCCCATGATTAGAACGATACCGCTTTTCGCAGTGGGTGTCGCATTACTCGCCGCCGCGGGGTGCTCAAGCGGCGGACCAAGCGGTTCAACCACGCAGTCTGCTGCTGCCCAGAGAGATTACGAACGATTGTCGGGCACGTGGCAACTAACCCGCGGAGTCGTAAACGGAAAACCTGTGCCTGCGAGTGTGGCGCGAAATACAATCCTGATCACCGCTCACAACACATTTCGATTTCCGAAGGCGAGCGGCGTTGGTACGCATCCGGCCGGGACCTTTACGGTGAATCCCACTACGAACCCCAAACAAGTTGATTCAATCGCAGAAGGCGGTCCATATGCGGGTCGACTAACGCGCGGCATCTACGAGATTCTCGATGCAAACCATAAGCGCGCGTGTTGGGGTCCGCCCGGTGGCCCTCGCCCGACAGGGTTCACGTCCCCTCCGGGAAGCGGACGGATTCTTCAGTATTGGAAGAAAATTGGGCCGGTGCCCTCAGGTTAAAAATACATCGAAAATCGGGCGGATGATCCGCCCGTGTAACAGCCAATTACATTAAATGAGATTCCGCTGGTTAGTGCTCATCGTCGTTTTTCTCCTGTTAGTCTACGGAGCATCGCCGTACTTTTCATTCTGGCGATTCACCGCAGCGCTGCGGTCCGGTGATAGCGTGGCAGTGAGTTCACGCATGGATTTTCCAGCTATTCGAGCGTCGCTAAAGAAACAGCTTGTCGCGCGATTCGCCCAGAGAACGGCAACTCACAAGTGGTGGAATAACCTCGGACCATCACTGATCGACACAATCATAGATGCTTACGTAACTCCGGAGGGCATCGCCGCGCTGATATCCAATCCGGAAGTCCTGAAGAACCTCCGGCATCCGCAAGAGTTTCGGTTCCCTACCGGTAAAACTACAGACTGGTCGAAAGTAAAACACGCATTCTTCACCGGTCCGCGGACTTTTGTGGTCGATCGAGAGGAAATCAAGCTTCGGTTCCGTTTCACAGGTTTGGGCTGGAAACTCTACGACCTCGACCTTGGTCTG
>Ga0070698_100001934_pt1 | contig 23015 bp, 18 predicted proteins | sample KBSK1502metaG_FD_65477 | JGI IMG/M metagenome (GOLD analysis project Ga0070698, IMG submission 65477) | Corn, switchgrass and miscanthus rhizosphere microbial communities from Kellogg Biological Station, Michigan, USA - KBS K1-50-2 metaG | ecosystem: Host-associated > Plants > Roots >...
CCGGTAAGAAGATTGGGTTCGGCCTGTATTGATCTTTGCTGGGTTGCCTGCGGAAGATTTGATGGTTTTTATGAGCATAAGCTGGAACCATGGGATAGTGCAGCGGGTTATTTAATTGTAGAAGAGGCCGGCGGAAAAGTAACAGATCATCAGGGAAAAAAATTTTCTCCTTACCAACATAGAATAGTTGCTACAAATGGAAAAATTCATGACGAACTATTGAAATGGGTAAATGATGAATTGTAGATTTCGGATTGCGGATTTTAGATTTAATTTGAAGTTCAATGGATAAGAAGGAATTGCAAAAAAGATTTAAGGGCCTTGCTGTTAAAACTGGAAAGTTTTGTATTAAACTACCATTCAATCCTGCAAATAAAGTTTATATCGATCAGATCATACGAAGTTCTGCTTCCTCCGCGGCCAATTATCGGTCGGCGTGCCGGGCAAAGTCAAAAGCTGATTTTGTAAATAAATTGAAAATAATTGAGGAAGAACTTGATGAAACAATGTTCTTTTACGAAATGATTGCGGAATTTAATTCCGAATCAAAAAAGGAGTTGAGAGAACTTTTTATGGAAGCAAACCAATTACTTTCCATCATTGTTGCATCTATTAATACTACCAATAGTAATATTATTAAGGACGTCGCCCAGAAAATCCGAAATCCGAAATCTAAAATCTAAAATGGAAAATCGTACCGAAATATCAAACCTTGGAGAATTTGGCCTGATTGAACATTTAACCAAGAATATTGAATTGCAAAACGCATCTTCAATTGTTGGTGTTGGCGATGATGCCGCTATCATCGATCATTTTGGAAAACAAACCGTCGTCACAACAGACCTTTTAATTGAGGGGGTGCATTTTGATCTTATGTACACTCCTTTAAAACATCTGGGCTATAAAAGCGTTATAGTAAACCTGAGCGATGTGTACGCAATGAATGCCACACCAACCCAGATCACGATGAGTGTGGGTATTAGTAACCGGTTCAGTTTGGAAGCGATCGATGAATTTTATGATGGGGTTTATGCGGCTTGTGAAAAGTACGGAGTTGATCTTATTGGCGGCGATACGGCCTCTTCCCAAAAAGGATTTATAATTTCGGTAACGGCTATCGGGGAAATAACGCCTGACAAATTTGTAAAAAGAAGCACCGCACAGAAGGGAGATTTACTATGCGTAAGCGGAGATCTTGGAGCGGCTTATCTTGGTTTGCTCTTTTTGGAAAGAGAGAAAAATATCTTCATGGAAAACCCTTCCATTCAGCCGGATCTTGAAGGCGAGTCGTATGTTGTTGGTCGTTTATTAAAACCGGAAGCGAGGAAAAATATTATTGAGTTTTTTGAAAAGCAATCTATTATACCTACTGCGATGATGGATATCAGTGATGGGCTAAGCTCGGAGATATTGCACATTTGCAAACAAAGCAATTTAGGTTGTATTTTGTATGAAGAAAAGGTGCCGGTGGCAGAGGAAACAAAAAATGCGGCATTTAAGTTTGAAATTGACCCAACGGCCTGTGCACTGAGCGGCGGTGAAGATTATGAATTGCTGTTTACCATTCATCAATCTGATTATGAAAAGATCGTATTAAGTGAAGAAATTAGTGTGATCGGCTATATGACCGATGCATCGGAAGGAGCGAAAATTATTACAAAAGGAAACAATACCTTCCCGATCACTGCGCAGGGTTGGGATGCTTTGAAGAAATAATAAGTTGAATTCGTATATGAAAACTTTTATTAACAGACAATATGCTATGTTCTATCTGCAATGTTCCCGTCCATTGTCGAAATCTATTTCATTTTTCCAATTGTCAATTGCCTGTTGTTTATTGTCAATTGCATTGCTTAGTTCCTGTTCTGTTTCGAGATCCTCTTACAGTCCTTCAAAAAAATATTCCCCCGAACAATTAAATAAAGATTACACGATCTTTCGCGGTGCTTTGGAAGAGTCGCATCCCGGGGTTTACTGGTATACATCAAAAGATGAAATGGATAATTATTTTGATTGGGGTAAAAGCCAACTCAAAGATTCTTTGAATGAAGAAGATTTTAGAAAAGTATTGAGCTATGTTATTTCAAAAATTAATTGCGGCCATACCGTTACCAGAAGCTCAAAGGCTTTTATGAAATTCCGGGACACGAGCAACAATAAAATTTTTCCGCTTAGTTTAAAGATCTGGCCGGGCACATCGCCCACTGATGACACTGCAACGGTTGCCGCCAATCTCTTTCGAAAAGATACCATACTTACAAGAGGCGTCGTTTTAAAAAAAATAAACTATCAGCCGATATCAACTATTATTGACACTCTTTGCCAATATATTTCAAGCGACGGTCATAACATGACACATAAATACCAGGCCCTGAGTAACCGTGGTGGTTTTGGCGCGGCATTTACTTCCGTATTTGGACAAAAAGAAAATTACTTTATAGATTATCTGGGAAGTGATGGTATAGAAAAAACAGCAACGATTCCTTCTTATAATCCAAGGGCAGACAGCGCCAGCCGTATTGCTATCTCCCATTTTGCAAAAACAACCCGCGCAGAAAGAAAAAAACAGATCATACAGGCAACAAGAAACCTGAGAGTTGATTCTATAAACAGGGTGGCATTTATGGACCTGGGTTCATTTGGTCGAAGTTTAAAGCTTAAATCTTTCTTCAGAACTTCTTTCAAAGAAATGAGGCATAAAGGAACAAAAAACCTTGTCGTTGATGTTCGCGGAAATGGTGGTGGCAGCGTTACCAATTCTACTTTTTTAACCAGGTTTATTGCTGATAGAAAATTTAAAGTGGCAGATACGCTTTATGCCAATACAAGGAACAGCCGCTATAAAAAATATATTGAAGGCTATTTCTTTAATCGCCTGTTTATGTTGTTGATGACAGCAAAAAAGAACGATGGAAAATATCACTTTGGTTATTTTGAAAGACATTACTTCAAAACAAAAAAGAAAAATCATTTTGATGGCACCGTTTACATTTTAACCGGTGGCAATTCTTTTTCAGCAACTACTTTATTTACACAAACTGTAAAGCCGCAGGATAATGTTTTTGTGGTAGGAGAAGAAACCGGTGGCGGCGCCTATGGAAATACTGCCTGGTTAATTCCGGATCTTACTTTGCCCGAAACAGGCATTCGTTTTCGTCTTCCTTTGTTTCGTTTGGTAATTGACAAAAATATTGCAAAAGATGGACGTGGCGTTCAGCCTGAAGTGATCGCGGTACCAACAACCGAAGCAATTCGCCGCGGGGCAGACTATAAAATGGATAAAGTAATGGAGTTGATCAAATCACATCAATAACGTTCATTTCATTATCGAATGCAACAAAAGAAGCTTCATAATTTCTTTCGATCAGCCCGGTTTTATCATCAATTCCTAAAACTCTTGCCGGATATAATGAAGCCATGCGCAACGCTTCTTCAATAGCAATACCAACATGATCAACACAATTCTTTACGGCTTTCATCATTGTTAATGCCGATCCTGATAAGGTTCCATTTGGCAAAACATACCTGTCGTTTTTAAAAACATGTTGGTACGGACCATCTGGTGTTGCTGATACTGCATCGGTGATCAGCCAAAGTCTTTCCCCTAAAATTTTTTTACTGATCTTAATGGCGGTATAATCAACATGTACTCCATCGGCTACTAAGCTGCAACGAACGGAAGGATGATCGTAAATGGCGCCAACCATTCCGGGTTCGCGACTTTGAAATTGTGACATCGCATTGAATAAGTGAGTTACTATGTTTATTTTCTCAAATCCTTTCATTGCTTGTTTATAAGTAGCGTTGGCATGCCCGGCAGAAACAATAATTCCATTGGTTTGTAAATAATCAACAATTTCTTCATCCACCATTTCAGGTGCCAGCGTTATTATTTTTACAATACCGTCCGCTTCATCAACTAATTTTTTTGCTTCATCCAAAGTTGGAGTATGAATATATTCAAGAATATGAGCTCCTCTTTTTTCAGGATTGATCCACGGTCCTTCCAGGTGAAGACCGGGCATTCCTTTTCCTCCTTCATTCAAATATTGTTTTGCAACAGCAATTGCTTTGCTAAAAATTTCGGATGAATTGGTTGCGGCGGTCAATAAAAATTTTGATGCCCCGCCTTGCAAACAATATTGATAGGTAGCATCAATTGCTTCAATGGAAGGATTTGCTGAGAATAAAAATCCGTTGCCGCCATAGATCTGAAGATCAATAAATGCCGGCGCAATACTATTTCCCCCGAGATCTCTTACTTCGTAATCATCAGGAATATCTGAATCATAAACGAATCCAATAATGATCCCGTCATTGATAAGAATAGCACTGCCGGTAAGCGTTTCTTTCCCGGTATAAATAGTTGCATTGGTTAGTACTTGTTTCATATATGCCTGCCTGACCGTGTCAGGGTTGTATCATAAAATTATCGCCGTCTTTCCAAAAGGGAAGCCTGGCTCTTACTTCATCTAATTTTTCTTTGTGAAGTGTTACGGTAAAGATATCGTCCTCGTGTGCTTTTGTATATAATACTTCGCCCATTGGGTCGACAACCATGCTGTCGCCACTATGGTAAATATTATTCCCGTCATAACCAACACGATTTACACCAACAACATAACATTGATTTTCGATGGCCCTTGCCTGCAACAATGTTTTCCATGCATGATTTCTTCGCTCTGGCCAATTGGCAACATAGACAAGCAGATCATATTCGGGACCGTCTTCCTGGGTTTGTTGTCTTGCCCATACCGGGAATCTCAGATCATAGCAAACAAGTAAATCAATTTTCCATCTTTTCGCTGATGCAATTAATCGTTTTGTACCGGGAGTAAACTCGTTGTCTTCTCCCGCATAACCAAACAAATGTCGCTTATCATAAACACCCGTTTGACCATTTGGCAACATCCATATCAGCCTGTTGAAATAATTTTCATTTTCTTTTATAATAACACTGCCGGTAAGAATAACTTTTTTTTCTGCAGCAATTCGTTTCATCCATTTTATTGTTTCCCCATCCATAGTTTCGGCCAGCGTTTTTGGTTTCATGCTAAATCCCGTACTGAATGTTTCGGGAATAATGATGATCTCCGTTTTATCGATAATGCTATTGATCTTTTCTTCAAACATTTTTCGGTTAGCGGCAGCGTCTTCCCAATGAAGATGTGTTTGAATGCCGGTGATTGTAAGGGTGGACATAGTTGTCTAAATAATAAATTTCTAAAAGTAAAGTTAGCAGTTTACCGGTTAGAGGAATTTGTATATTTGAAAACAATACTACTTTTCACCTAAACTATCACAGCATGTTTGGTATAAAATACATCAAGTTTGATTCGATGACTTATGTTATCAAATTCAAAAATGGAAAAGTTGTTAATGAAGGCAGGGGGCTTTCCTTTTTTTATTTTGCTCCTAATTCATCAATTACGGCTGTGCCTGCTGGCAGTAATAATCTTCCTTTTATTTTCAGTGAGACAACCAAAGATTATCAAACGATCAATATTCAGGGCCAGATATCTTATAAAGTTGGTAATCCCCGGCAGTTGGCCGAATTACTTGATTTTACAGTTGATAGTCGCGGTATTTACAAAAAGGATGATACGGAAAAATTAAATCAACGAATAATAAGCGAAGCTCAAACGGCTACCTCTTCTTTTATTCATAGTCTTGGATTAAAAGAAGCGATCCGTTCGGCAAAGTCAATTGAAGCAAAAATTTCCGATAGCGTTACATCGTCACAAGCCATTTCTTTGCTTGGCATTGAAATTCTTGGAGTAAATATTCTTGCTGTAAGAGCAACTCCTGAGATGGAACGGGCTTTGGAAACAGAAACAAGAGAAAAACTACAACAGGAGGCGGACCAGGCAATTTATGAAAGAAGAAATTTTGCCGTTGAACAAGAGAGGAAAATAAAAGAAAGTGAGCTAAACACAGAAATTGCTGTCGAAGAAAAGAAAAAACAGATTGCCGAAAAACAAATGGAGGGTGCTGTGCAACAGGCCGAGAATGATAGAAAGCTCCGCGAAATGAAAGTGCAGGCAGATATCTCTGTAGAAAACCAGAGAGAAAAATTGATAGATAAAAAAACCACGAACGAAAGAAAAGAAGCGGAAACACATGGCTTTGTTTTAGAAACAACATTAAGGCCATACAAAGATCTTGACTGGAGAACATTAATGGCATTAAATGGCAATATTGATGCTAAATTTAATGTTGCTCTTGCATTTAGGCAGCTTGCAGAAAACGCTGAAAAGATCGGTACTCTTAATATCAGCCCAGATCTGTTAGAATCTTTATTAAAAGAGAAAAAGTGATGAAGATCGAATACGCTATCATCATTAAAAACAAAACCCGGCTTGAAACCTTAATTGAAAGATTTAATACTAAAGAACAGGCCCGGTTTTACATTGAACGTTCGGGTGGCGACTTCGGGGACTATGAAATTGAACATGAGAATTTCAATAAGTCACTCTCACTTGTTCAAAGAACACTTTCTAAAACCATAAAAAATAAGATCGTTGACAGACATTTCCTTCCTTCTTATTTGTTTAATCAAAATCAGGTAGTTATTGTGATTGGACAGGATGGCCTTGTTGCAAATGCTGCAAAATATGTAAATAACATCCCCATTATTGCTATAAATCCTGACAAAGAAAGATATGATGGCATATTGCTGCCATTTAATTCAGAAAATTTTTTCCCTGCAATTGAAGGAGTAATAACAAATAATTTTAAAGCAAATGTTGTATCCCTGGCTGAAGCAGTTTTAAACGATGGCCAAAGATTATTGGCATTCAATGATCTTTTTATCGGTGCCTCTTCGCATGTATCAGCAAGGTATAAGATCGGGTATAAAAATAAATTCGAAGAGCAATCGTCTTCAGGAGTTATTGTATCAACGTCTGCGGGAAGCACTGGCTGGTTAAGCTCTATTATAAACATGACCTATGGCATGTTTGAGTATATAGAAAAATCCACCAGCAGAAAAAAAATTGCCCGGCTAACAGGAGATCAATTGATGTTTGCTGTTCGTGAGCCTTTCGCAAGTAAAAAAACTCAAACAGGTATTCAGGCAGGATTGTTATCGGGCAATACCCGGCTTGTTATTGAGTCATTAATGCCAATGAACGGAGTTGTTTTTTCAGACGGGATTGAATCCGACTTTCTAAAATTCAATTCCGGAAGCATTGTCACAATTAGTACTGCTAAGGAAAAAGCAACGTTGGTATTGGCTTAATTCCACCCATCACATTAACCTTTTCTTCTCCCCGCATTTCTGTATTTTTCCGCCTTAAATATGTTCTTATGCGGTTCAAAAGCGATGCAAAAAAATTCGGCCTGCTGATCATTACACAATTTGTTCTTATTATTCTTTTTGCCCAGCCCGGGGTACCAATAACCAAATGGACGGCTGATGGCGGTTCCTATTATGTTGTTGAAAAAAAAGAGATCGTAAAAATTGAATTGCCTTCGCAGAATAAAACTGTTTTTATAGGCCGTAAGCAATTGATCATAAAAAATGGTGATACTTTAATTCCAGGCAGTTTTCAGCTTTCTCCCGACGGGAAACTGGCATTGATCTATACCAATACACAAAAAGTGTGGCGCTACAAAACCCGCGGTGATTACTGGTTATTGAATTTAGCAACCGGCGATCTGAAACAAATGGGAAAGGGAAGGCCAGCAGCATCCCTGCAGTTTGCAAAATTTTCTCCTGATAATAAAAAAGTAGCTTATGTAAGTGAAAGAAATATTTATTCGGAAGATCTTGCGACTGGTGTTATTAAAAAACTTACCAGTGATAATGGCACAAAAAAATTGATCAACGGAACCTTTGATTGGGTATATGAAGAAGAATTTTCCTGTCGCGATGGTTTTCGCTGGGGACCCGACAGTAAAAGCATTGCTTACTGGCAGATCGATGCTAATAAGATCCGCGATTATTACATGCTGAATACTACTGACTCTGTTTATAGCAAAGTAATCCCTGTTGAATATCCAAAAGTTGGTGAGCCGCCTTCTCCTGCACGTATTGGCATTGTAAATATTACAACGGCACAAACTAAATGGATGAAAATTCCGGGAGAGCCTGATCAGAACTATTTGATACGAATGGAATGGGCCGGGCCCGGTGAAATTGTTTTGCAACAACTCAACCGCAAACAAAATGAAACCAGGCTGATGCTTTGCAATACCAATACAGGTGATGCAAAGGTTATTTATTCAGAAACCGATAAAGCATGGGTGGCAACGATCAATGAATGGAGAAGCGATGTTCGCGGGTGGGATTGGATAGCGGGTGGAAATGAATTTATATGGTTCAGCGAAAAAGATGGATGGCGGCATCTGTATCGTATCAGTAAGGATGGAAAAAAAGAAACATTGATCACAAAAGGAAATTATGATGTGATCGATCTGCTCAACATTGACGAGAAGAATGGGTTCGTATATTTTTATGCTTCTCCGGCAAATGCCACGCAGCGTTTCTTATATTATGCAAAATTAGATGGCAATTATCCGGCTGAAAGAATGTCTCCTCAGGGTGAAGAGGGCACACATACTTATGAAATATCTCCCAACGGAAAATTTGCCCGTCATAGCTTTTCAAATTATTATACCCGGCCTTTAGCAGAATGGATAACCTTACCTGATCATAAACCTTTCAATGAAGGTGATGATATCGTGAAAAAAATAAAGAAAGAAAATAAAGCGAAAAGCAATATTGCTTATTTCCAGGTAACAACTGAAGAAGGCGTGACCATGGACGGCTGGCGCATTTTGCCAAATAATTTTGACAGTACAAAAAAGTATCCTGTCGTTTTTTATGTATATGGCGAACCCGCTGCTACAACTGTAGATGATAGCTGGGGTGCTGCCGGTAATTTTTTATATGATGGCGATATGGCCGCTGACGGATATGTCCAGGTTTCATTAGATAACCGCGGCACTCCTTCACCAAAAGGAAGAGAATGGAGAAAATCGATTTACAAAAAAATTGGCCAGTTAAATATCAAGGACCAGGCGCTTGGTGCTAAAGAAGTAATGAAATGGAATTTTATTGATACGACCCGTGTGGCAGTGTGGGGTTGGAGTGGCGGCGGTTCATCAACCCTTAACCTGATGTTCCAATATCCCGATGAGTATCAAACAGGGATTTCCATTGCTCCGGTCACCAGTTCTTTATTGTACGATAATATTTATACAGAAAGATATATGGGATTGCCGCAGGAAAATATGAGTGATTATGAAAAAGGTGCCGCATTAACTTATGCAAAAAATTTAAAAGGAAACTTATTATTCATGCATGGTACCGGAGATGACAATGTTCATTATCAAAATGTGGAGAAGCTGATAAATGAGTTAGTGAAAAATGGAAAAATGTTCCAGATGATGAGCTATCCAAATCGTACGCATAACATCAATGAAGGGGAGGGGACTTTTCAACACCTTGGTAAATTGTATTCAAAATTTCTTAGAGAAAATTGCCCCCCGGGCGGAAGGACGGCTGAACAAGTAAAGGCATCGCAAGCGGCGCCCAAACCATTTGTTCCCGTTCCATAAAAAATATTTTCCTTTATAAAAAGGCGCTACCCGGCGCCTTTTTGTTTTTCAGCAAGAGATTTTATTTCTATTGCTACAAGATTGGCCTCGTATCCTCTTTGCAAAAGATAGTTTCTTGTTTTCGTCATTTTCACAAACAGGTTTGTGCCGGCGCCTTTTATAGCGTTCCATTTTTTTACCGCCATTTTATGAAGCACTTCTTTGTAGTTGAGATCATCTATTTCCTCCAGCGCTGCAATGATGCAATAATTACTGATCTGTTTTTTCTTTAACTCTGCCCTGATCTTTATTCTTCCCCATTGTTTCATTCTGAATTTGCCGCCGGCAAATGATCTTGCAAAACGTTCTTCATTCAGGCAGCCTTCTTCTATCAGTTTAGACGTCAGCTCTTCTACATCTGTCGTTCTTATTCCAAGTGAATAGGCCTTAGTCTTTACCTCACTTTGGCTGCGATCCTGGTAGGCACAATAGTGTTTTAACTTTTGGTAAGCTTGTTCTTTTGTAAACGTTCTTCTCAGCATTGCGGCAAAACTAAACGAAAAAGCCCCTGCCCGGACAAGAGCCTTATTAACTGCAATAATAGTTACCTGATGTTACCAATAGAGTTTTTTACAGTATCATGTTTTGTTTTTAAAACATTAGAAATGGTTGTATACTGTTTGCCTGCGTTATTCAATGATTCCTGCAAAGCAAGAAATTGCATATTCATCGCAGCCATTTTATTTTTTACATCGCTCATTGCGACAGTCTTTTCCTTCCCTTCTATATCATCCATCGTATTTCCAAGTATTATCGCTGCAGTTCGCAAGTTTTTGATATTACTGTGTGAATTGTTGATCGCTGTCTTTGCATTACTATTGTCAGTGTTGAGCATCAACTCCAACTCATCAACAGATGCAAGCAGATTTTTAATATTGCTATGCGATGTATTTATAGCAATTTTCATTGATTCCGGTGCTGTCCATTTCACCGGCATTGAATTCGGATCGGCAGTTTTTAGGGTTTGTGAATTTTGCGAAGCTGAAACTTTCACTTCTCGCTTTTCTGACCCTGCATCTTCACCTACAATAACCAATGTTTCATCTTCTATATAAAAATTCACGTTGATGCTCATTTCATAAGTATCGGGTTCCATGTCTGGCCCAATCACCCTGATCATTCCGTTTGCTTCCGTTGTGATGTTTTTTTCAGCACCCCCGCTTTTCTTCTTAAGCTTTACATCAAGCCCGGGTATCGGGTCGCCGGGGCTTCGCATTGCTGCACTGATTACTGCTCCACCGGGAACCATGCCGCCTAAAAGCATTTCAGTATAACCATCGCCATCCACATCCCCAACTGCCACACTAAGATGTTTTATATTGGAACGCGATGTGTTCACAGTTGCTTCGGCCACACCATCGCCATCGATATCCGCTACGCTTATCCTGTTATTCTTAATATTCGAATGAGATGTATTTATTGCCGCTTCGGCTTTTCCATCACCATCAAGATCGCCGGCAACGATCGCAAACGATAAGATATTTGACCGTGGACTCCATATTTCATCATCGGCCGCCAACCGGTCGTTTGATTGATTTGATTTTGTTTTCGTCTTCACTACTCCCAATTCCTGGTCTTCTTCTTCATCTCCTTTTATTAACCTGTTGTTCTGAGTATTTGATCGCGACTTGGTAATTTTTATCCCTTCGGTTGCATTGCCATTATTTCCAGTACTGCCATCCGCCATCCTGTTATTCTGAATATTTGATCTTGATTTTGTTATTTTTAAAACAGCGTCTGCACTCCCATCATCATCAAGGTCGCCGGCAACAACTGTATACTGTCTGATAGTGGGGCTGGATGAATTAACGGCAACTGCATTTGTGATATCAAATGTTGAACCATCGCTGAAAGTGGCGTTCGCGCTGAAATTATTATTCCCGCCGTTTGAAACGGTTATACCCGTAAGTTGCAATGATGATGATGCTTTCCCTCTTGTAAGGCGGTGCATTTTATTAAATGCTTTTTGTTTTATGGTAAACGCATCTATTTTATTTACCCTGCTTGCTGCTGCATCTTCGGTAATATCTGCAGTGCTGCCATCAGAAAAACTTGCAAGGGCCCTGAAACTATCAAATGTCCCATCGCCATCAGAATCCGCATCAATTATGGTTATTGATTTTGTTCTGATATTTGACCGTGATGTGCTTATCCCTGCACGCATGGATGGGGTTGATAATTCTTCATTGGGATACAACGTAAGATCTACTGATTCGCCACCCCAAACAATTTGTCCGTCCATTTCTGTTTTTGTTTTCATATAAAAATCATATCCTTTCTTTCCGCTGATCACTCCACTAAGTTGTATTTTATAATCGCCGTTGGGCACATTGGCAAAAAAGAAATCACCGCATTTTTCCGTCTTCGTTGTTGCCACAACCTGGCCAGTTGAAATGTCCATCAAAGAAATTTTTAAGTCTGCAATGCCGGGATCGTTATCATCACAATCGTCAGGCGCCGATATTCTTGCTTTGTCTTCATACATCGGGTTTGCTCCCTGGTTATTTTTGTCAATATACATTGGGTTTGATTGTGCGTTGCCCATTCCTCCTTTATAAACAGGATTGCTTACAGTGACCATACAGGGATTGCAAACTTCACCTTGTCCCTCAGTAAATACAGGTTCGAATTGTCGTTTACCCGTTGCCATTCCGCTTCCCGCATCTCTTGCTGAAAGACGAACCATTGTGCCGAATGATGATGAAGGAGTGGTTCTTGCGGCGCCCTGATTTTCGTTAAACCTGATTCCGCCTCCCCGAATAGTTTTATTGGTTACAATGCCAGTAGTGTTAGAGGCCGTTGTCCAACTTACTCTTCCGGAAATAGTTCCCTTTTGTTCAAGGACATGAGGCGTTGCAAAAGTTCTTTTGTAATCACCCGGATCATCTCCTGCAAAATTTCTTTCACCAAAATCCCGCTTGGGGGTTTGTCTTTCATAAGCAACCGCGTCATCAGGACAAGTAAATGTCATCTCTTCGGTACTGCCATCACCGAAAGTTTTCTTAATTGTTACTGGTCCGCAACTTTGACTGCTTTCGCGGTTTCCAAAAACAGGTCGCCCGGGACGGTAACTTTTATCAAGTGAATATTCTTTTGGATTGAATTGGGCGGTTGCTTTTTCTGTGGATGATCCATTTTGTGCATCTGTGGCATTAATGTCTTCATATTTTGGTTTTCCCAATTGTTTTCCGGTAGCAACACCAGTAGACATATCTCTCGACGATTTAACATTATACCGAATGCTAATTCCCGCCATTACATTTGAGATATTTTTTGTAAGCTTAATGCCCTCAATAGCTGCACCCCTTCTTATATCATAGTTTATTACTTCAGATTTTGTATTCAGGTAATCAGTACCGAAGCCTATAGTAAGCAGATCGGATAGGTGATAATTCAGATTTATGCCGGTAATAAAACCAGGGTAAATAGTTTTTGCAGACGGTTCATTTCTGTAAATCGAATTAATGGCTCCTTGCCTTTTTATATTTACAAAACCGCTGTTGTTTACAAATAATCCACCTTTTGCATGTAAGTCTGCGCGAATTCTATTTCCAAAAGAAGCATTCGGCCCCAGCAATACATACATGTTTTGCTGGCTGCCTGTATTAATGATCATCTGGTCAAAAGGAACTCCATTTCGCAAAAGAAACTCGTTGATCTTTGTCTTATCCATCTGCGATGAAACGAAACCACTGCTGAAGCCAATGCCGAAGTTCCTGAATGAATAGCCCGCATCCATTTTAAAGCCGGGGCCATTTCCCCGGAACAATAATGAGTCGATTTTCCCGCCTTTCATGTTGATACCGTACTGCGGTGTAAGCTGAAAATCCAATCCGCCAGACATCATTTTGGCATGATTTGAACGGGCATTATTCTGATTATATGCCCTCGTATTATTATTGTTACTGCGTGAAGAGTTTTGATTAAGAGTTGGCGTTTGTCCAACGGCGCTTGAAAATACAAAAAGAAGGGCAATGGGTATTAACCCGGGTTTCATGTGGCTTGTCATAAGATTGAATTTATCTTAGTAAAATACAAATTATTTTCCTGACGTCATATACCTTCATTTTTCCACCCTTCGTGGGTAATTGTTGGCTATAATCCAAAAATCATTAGCTTCGCCACAAACCAATTGCAAGATGAAGTTTATCGTTTCCTCATCGGCTTTACTGAAACAATTGCAGCACATTTCAGGTGTTATTAATGCCAATACCGTATTGCCGATCCTTGAAGATTTTTTGTTTGAAGTAGAAAAAAATAAACTGAGCGTAGTTGCCACAGACCTCGAAACTGTTATGCGCATTCAAATGGATATTGAGGCCAAGGATAGCGGCAAGGTTTGTATCCCCGCAAAGATCCTTTTGGACAGTTTAAAAAATATTCCCGATCAGCCATTGACTTTTACAATTGATAAAAATTTTGGTATTGAACTCACCAGCGATAACGGTAAGTATAAAGTGATGGGAGAGAACCCTGATAATTTTCCGAAGGAGCCTTCCGCGGATGATACCACTTCGTTTAAAGCAACTTCTTCGGCGCTGATCACTGCTATTAATAAAACGTTGTTTGCTGTAAGCAATGATGATCTGCGTCCCGCCATGACCGGTGTGTTTTTTGAATTGGATAAAAAAGGAATGCAATGTGTAGCCACTGATGCACATCGTTTGGTAAAATATAAAAGGACCGATGTGAGCTGCCCAAAAGGCGATAGTTTTATTGTGCCCAAAAAACCATTGACCCTTTTAAAGTCTGCTTTACCGGCAAATGATGATGAGATTTCCATCAGCTACAACAGCAATCATTTTTTTGTAAAACATGGCACTACGCAAATGAGCTGCCGCCTGATCGATGCCCGCTTCCCTGATTATAAAGTAGTAATTCCTACCGACAATCCTTACAAACTGGTCGTTAACAAAAATGATTTCCAGGGTGCATTGCGTCGTGTGGCGATCTTTAGTAATAAAAGCACCAACCAGGTCGTGCTTACCATTGCGGGCAGCGAACTTGAATTGACGGCACAGGATGTTGATTTCAGCTTTGAGGGAGACGAAAGAATGAAATGCCGTTATGATGGTGAAGATCTCGCCATTGCCTTTAATGCAAAATTTTTAATAGAAATGCTAAGCGCTGCTGATAGCGACGATATCAAGATCGAACTTTCTACGCCAACGAAAGCGGGAATTATAAAACCTACAGAGCTGGAAGATAATGAAGAGCTGATGATGCTGGTAATGCCGCTGATGTTGAATCAATAATTTTTAAAATATAAAAGATCTTTTAGTCCTGCTTAAGGCGGGACTTATTTATTTTTATAGAATGAAGTTTGTGGCGGTGAAAGAATTTGATGATTATATTTCTGCCCATATAGTAATGGGCCGCTTAAAAGAAGAGAACATTGTTTGTCATCTTCAAGACGAGAATACCATAACCACGGCTCCTTTTCTTTCTCCAATTTTCGGCGGTATAAAATTAATGGTGCCGGAAGCACAGGCAGAAAGAGCTTTTGAAATATTAATTAAATGGGAAAAAGAACGTATTTCCTGAGATATACATTTTCTCTTCGTAACTTTTCATTAAAGAAGTCATCTCATGTGGAATGACATAAAGAACTATTTCGATACTCTTGAAAATCACCCGGTCCAGCGAATGATCTTGCTTGTAGGTGGTCTTTTACTATTCTGGATACTCGAAGGCGCTATTCCGTTAATTAAATTAAGTTACAAAAGAAATAAACTTCGCCACGCGGGGATCAATTTTGTATTCACCGTTTTGCACCTTATCATTCACACAGGTATTGCTGTATTGATAGTGCTGTTAAGCGACTGGTGTGAAAAAGAGTCATTCGGCCTTGTTTACTGGACAAACGCTAATACACTTTTTACGATTATTATAGGTGTTCTCGCCCTGGATTTTAGCAGTTGGTTGGTACACTGGGTAATGCATAAGGTAAGACCCTTATGGGGTTTTCATCTTATCCATCATACAGACAATAATGTAGATGTAACTACGGGTTTAAGACATCATCCCGGCGATAGTATTTTTAGAGGGATCTTTTTCTTGCTGTTAATTTTTGTTTCCGGTGCACCTATGTACACGGTCATGATTTATCAAACATTGCTGGTACTTGCAACCGCTTTTACTCATGCCAATATTCGCCTTCCTGAACGGTTAGACAAAGTGTTAAGCTATATCCTTGTTTCTCCCAATATGCACAAGGTTCACCATCATTGGAAACAACCATATACCGACAGCAATTACGGCGGGGTGTTTTCTATATGGGACAGGTTGTTCGGAACCTTTAAAACACTCGATCCGAAAGAAATCCGTTATGGTCTTGACCGTTATTACCCCAATGAAAAAGATGAAGACCTTATTGCCTTATTGAAAAAACCATTTCAAAAACTCAATGGTTAATTGCTTTTACTAACTTTCCCCGATGAATATTGTTGCCGCAATTCCTGCCCGCTATGCAGCCACCCGTTTTCCCGGTAAACTAATGCAGCTGCTGGGGAATAAAACCATCATTCGTCATGTATATGATAATACGATGGCAACAGGTTTATTCACTGATGTTTTTGTTATAACCGACAGCGATATTATTTATAAAGAGGTCACAACGAATGGTGGCAAAGCGATCATGAGTAAAAAAGAACATGAAAGCGGCAGTGATCGAATTGCCGAGGCTGTTGCTGAAATGAACGTTGATGTGATTGTGAATGTACAGGGCGATGAGCCTTTTATAAAAAAAGAACCTTTAGAAAAATTAGTCAGACTTTTTAATGATCCTGCTGTGCAGGTTGCTTCGCTGATGAGAAAGATCTCAAAAGAAGAAGCAGGGAATCCCAATAATGTAAAAGTTGTCACGGATAAATCGGGTGATGCTCTTTACTTCAGCCGAAGCATTATTCCTTACCAAAGAGATAAAGAAACGAGAGTTGAATACTTTTTGCACGTTGGCGTTTATGCTTATAAAAAAGAGGTGTTGATGAACTTTACCAAATGGGCACAATCTTCATTGGAGAAAGCTGAAAAGCTGGAACAGTTACGCTATTTGGAAAATGGCATTAAGATAAAAATGGCGGAAACTGATTATAATAGTATGGCTATCGATACGCCGGAAGATTTGGAGCGGGCAAAAAATTCATTATAATTTTATTATCCTTGCAGCCAACAATGAAAGTTCCGTAAACAAAAAATAAGAGTTGGTCTGTTGTTTGCCCCGGAAAAGAAAACTCCTGTTTTTGAGATGGCATTATTTTTTAATTTGATTTCAAAATCCAGAATTTAGTTGGGTTTGCAAAAAGATAACTGATTCGTTATTTTTAAAACCCTTATTTCCGTGATGAAAATTCTTTTGCTAACTTACCAGTGTTATGAATGTAAAGCTTAAACCCGAAAAATATCTTCGCTACCTCGTACCGATAAATTTATTCGGCACCCGCCGAACCCGTGAAATATTAAATCAAAATCCGACCATAATTCCTCTCAGGGAAGATTCAAAGGAAATAAAGATTACGGTGTATGATTACAACGCCGAGTCTATGGAGATATATGAGCTGAAAGATGTGAAGGATTGTTTCAAATTTTTATCCAGTAACACTATCACCTGGATCAATATTGACGGTATTCGAAAGGCCGATGTAGAAATGCTGTGTAATTACTTTACCGTCCACCCATTGATCCAGGAAGATATCATGAGCATCAACCAGCGTCCAAAAATGGACGACATTGACAATATTCTATTTTGCCTGCTGAATATGCTTTATTATAACTCGGAAAAAAATACCGTGGAGCAGGAACAGATCAGCATTGTGCTGGGAAAAAATTTTGTATTAAGCTTCCAGGAAGACGCCAGCCGCGACGTTTTTAATTCCCTGCGGGAAAAACTGAAACTAACTACAAGTCGCCTGCGCCAGGCCGGGGCTGATTATCTCTGCTATACAATGCTTGACCTGATCGTTGACCATTATTTTATTGTAATGGAAAACCTCGGCGACCAGATAGAAGAGTTAGAAGAAGAAGTGGTAAGGGGTTCTACCCAGCGATCATTGGCAAAAATTAACCAGTTTCGGAAGGAGATTATTGTTTTAAAAAGAAATATATCCCCAGTCCGTGATCTTATAAATGGTTTTATTCGCAGCGACAGTGATCTCCTTGATGATCGCAGCACAAAATATTTTAAAGATGTTTATGATCATATTGTACAGGCAAATGATCTGAGTGAAACTTACCGTGATATGATGATCAACATGCATGATCTGTACCTGAACAATGTAAACCTGAAGATGAACGAGGTGATGAAGGTAATGGCAATAGTAACCTGTTTGCTTGCGCCGGCAACTGTTATCGGTGGCATATTCGGAATGAACTTTGACGCTATTCCCTGGCTGCATAATCCCTATGGTTTTTTTGGCGCAGTTGCATTTATGCTTTTTGTTCCAATCGTAATGCTGTATTTATTCCGGAAAAGGGGTTGGTTTTAAATGTCCTTCCTGTAAAAAAAATCTGTTTCTTTTATCCAGCCATTTTTTTCATAAACTTTTTGCGCGGTAAAGTTATCTGCAGCTGTTTGTAATAACAGCCATTTCGAATTTGTTTCTGCCCCGAATTGCTTGGCGGCATCCAATAATTTGGTTGCAGCGCCCATACCGCGAGCCTTTTCATTTACATACAGATCATTCAGCAGCCAGGTCCTTTTCATGCTTACAGAAGAAAAAATTGGAAACAGCTGTGTAAAGCCGATCAGCTCCTTTCGTTCTTCTGCAACAAAGATCACCGACTCCTTTCTTTTCATTCGTTTTTTCAAAAAAGCTTTTGCATTGTCAACATCAGATCGTTGCTTATAAAAAATCCTGTATTTGTCAAACAATACCGAAAGTTTATCAAGATCTTTTTTCTTAGCGCTGCGAATGATCATAACAATTATTTTACGGGCTTGAATTTATAAGGATATACTTTGCCCGAATTCCATTGACATACATAGAGATTTTCATCATCATCCACCAGTACATCATGCGGGTGCTTAAAAAGCTTATCGGTTTGATGAAAGGGCTTTAATTTATTGTTTTCATACGCCGCCTCAGAGCCGCAAAGCACAGATACAACTTTGTTTTCCTTATTGAGAATGATGACAAAACCGGAATCAACATTATCAAGATTGGGCGAACGAAGAACTGCCGCATATAAATAATTCCCTTTGATCACAGGACGGCATACACAGGCGCCTGGCAAAGAAATTGTTTCGATATATTCTCCGGCCATAGAAAATCGCTTGAAACAACAACGCGTTCTGTCTGTAATAATTAATGTTTCAGGGCTTGTGCGATGATCAATCGTGATCCCATGGGCATTATCAAAATGCTTTTCCTCTGTTCCTCTTCCGCCAAAAATGTTTTTAATTTTCCCTTGTGCATCATAATGCGTGATGTATTGCATGCCGTACCCATCAGCAAGATAAACTTCGCCATCCTTTGTAATGGCCGTTTCGGTCGGAATAAATCTTTTTGGATCAAAATATTTCTCAGACTCAACAGGGTAACTCCATGTTTGTAAAACCTGTCCGTCGATCGTTGTTTTATAAAACTGATTTTTTTCCGTGTCGGTTATAAAAAAGAATTGTTCTTTATCGCCCCAAATTGTAAGTCCGTGTGCCCCGGGAAAATCATGTCCCCATGTCTTTAGCAGCTTTCCTTTTTTATTAAAGAAAATGACATTGTTTTTTGTCTCATTCGTTAATAAAATAATTCTGCCTTTGGCGTCCTGTACCATTTCATGGCAGTCTTTTACCGGCAAGGTTGCCGCGTCGGCTTTTACCCAGTCTTTGACCAGCTTATATCTTTTTTCATTCTGACCATAAACTGGTTCGCCGTCGATGATCTCAAATAGTTTTTCTTTTGCGATCATGCTGCCGGCAATAAGCAAGCTGCTGTTCTGTATAAATTCTTTTCGTTTCATATTGTTTAATTAAAAAATATTTCGTCAATAAATACCCAGGCCTTGTCTCCTTTCCCCGGGTGCCAGGCTGGCAATTTTGAAACATTCTTCGCGATTATTTTATAACACCTGTATGCTGATTCTGGAATATCAATTTTGATTCCTTCTGCTCTAACAACATCTTTTTCTTCTTTAGTGGGTTGTGGCGGCGCTAACTTTTTTAATAATTTTAATTTGTATTTATCATCCCCTCCCCAAATTTCGATTTCTTGCGGTGGCATTAAATAGGATTGCACACTTTCATTATAGCTTATCGAAATGCTGTTAATGTTTTTTACAGTATCAAAATAAAACAACGCAGCAAATGGTTGTTCTCTGAATCCTAACCATGCCGGGTCGTTAAAATTTTCTGCCAATCCTTTTTTAGTGTCAATCACCGTTGCAACGCCCTCGCCTTTATATTTTTCATTGGGTTGATTTATCAATTCTGCCCGGTTTGGTTTTACTCCTTTTTTAAAAAAAGAAAAAGTGGCAACAGGGCTGCTATACCAACCCGTTTTTACACTTCTTGCTTTGATCATTGTAAATCCATTGGCGCTAATAGGATCGCTATATATAGCGGATGTCGCACTGTCCGGGTTGGTTCCATCGGTGGTATAACGTATCGTTGTGCCAGCTATCTGTTGTTTCAAAACTATTTTTTCTTCCTTGTCTAAAATAAATTCTTCATTTTTTACAATCGGCGGCGTCAAGGTGAGTATTTCGCTTTTATCAGGGATATAGCCCCGGTCAAATTTTATTCTTTTATGTTGCTTTTGCAATTCATCTGCTTCGGTTCCTGATATACCGGTGTTCCAAATAAAAACTTCTTTTAATGAATCAAACTGTGAAATTGATTGAGCCGCATTCTTATCGATCTTAGTTCCTGCAAGTGAAAGCGATCGCAGGTTTTTTAGTTTTTTAAGTTCAGCCAGCGCATTATTTGTGATCAACGAATTATTTAGTATCAATTTCTCCAGGTTAGAAAACTGGTTGATGGTTTTCATATCTGCATCTTCTACCGGCATATTGCCAAGATTAAGCACAACGAGTTGCTCTTTTACTTTCAAAAGTTCTTCTAGTTTTTTCCTGTCAAATTTTTCTCTGACAAAAAAATCAGCCTGTAACGCCGGGGAGTGCTGTGACAATGGAAACACGGAGCAAAAAGGGCCGCTCATCTTTTGAATTACCGAAGCAGGCGCTGCAGCAAACAAATATGTTCTTTCTGTTTCTTCTTTTGGTAAATGAATAAATTTTGCAGCAAGAATTTTTACCGTATCATCATCGGCATAATCCTTCATTGTTTTTTTCATGTCGGCGCCGGATTGTATCCACGCAAACAAAAAATCGATTTCCTGTTGACTCGGTTGTGGTTTGCCTTTGGGCGGCATGTGTTTTTTCTCTTCTTCCGGCAAATTGATATTTTGAATGATGTGGCTATTCAACGCATCGCCCGATTTCCAGATCGGACCATTTTTTCCGCCGGCTAAAATTTTTTCGTCCGTCGTCATTACTAATTGTCCTTTTGCTTTCTTTTCATTATGACAGGAAAAACATTTTGATTTCAGAATTGGCCGTATGGCGGCTGCAAATAATGAACTGCTGTCTGTGATCTTTTCATCCGGTTCTTTATCATTTCGCAATGGTTGCCACACAAATCCTTCGCCATGTGTCAGGTTAGAGCCGAAATGACTTCCAAGGATCATTGCTGCTAACGATAATGTAATGGCTGTTCCAAAAACAAATTTCTTTTCGGGAAAAGATTGATAGATCAATAACAATGTATACGATAGAATGGCTGTCGTGATCCCAAGTATTTTGTGTTTTAAAAGAATGTTTTCATCATAACCGCTCTCTCTCGAAAGAAAAAATCCCATCAGCGCAGTTAGCGAAGCGGTAAACGCGGTGACCTGTAATACAAGAATAAAAATCTTTTGAAAAGAGGCGGGTTCAATATTTTTTTTGCCAATCCATAAAATAAAGGAGATGACAAGCAGCCCGATCGGTAAATGAAGTAACAGCGGATGCATTCGTCCTACCGCCTGTAATGATGGCGGCAGCGACACCTTGTTTTGAAAGAATAACAAAAACAAAAGCAGCACGATGATAAAAAAACTGAGATTGGATAAAATACGCTGGAATAATTTCATGCTGGTTTTTTAAGCAAGTACTCCGTTTACAACCTTGCCGGCAACATCTGTTAAGCGATAACGACGGCCAAGATGTTTAAAAACTAATTTTTCATGATTCAATCCCATCAGGTGCAAAACAGTTGCATGAAAATCGTTTATATGAACGGGGTCTTTTACAATGTTATATCCGAACTCATCGGTTTCCCCATAGCTTAATCCTGGCTTAATTCCGCCGCCCGCCATCCAAATGCTATAACAACGCGGATGATGATCACGACCATAATTCTCTTTGGTCAATTCTCCCTGGCAATAATTGGTTCTTCCAAATTCACCGCCCCATATCACCAATGTTTCATCAAGCAATCCTCTTTGTTTCAGGTCCATTACCAGAGCCGCTGATGCACGATCAGTATCTCTTGCCTGTCCCGGCATTTCACCTACAAGATTTCCATGCTGATCCCAGCCCTGGTGATAGAGCTGAACAAATCTTACGCCTGCTTCTGAAAGCTTTCTTGCCAATAAACAATTTGCAGCATAGGTTCCCGGTACCAAACATTCGGGTCCATACATTTTTATTATTTGATCGGATTCTTTTGTAAGATCAGTAAGCTCGGGCACGGCCGTTTGCATACGGTATGCCATTTCATACTGTTCCACTTTTGTTTTTATTTCAGGATCGCCAAATTCCTGGAAGGATAATGCATTCAGTTTTGCCAGCTCATCCAGCATTCTTCTTCTGTCCAGCTTATCGGCGCCTTCGGGATTGTTTAAATACAAAACTCTTTCATCACTATTGCTGAATTGTACTCCCTGGTGAATGCTATCAAGAAAGCCATTGGTCCAAAGTTTTGAATATACACCTTGCCCATTTCCTTTTCCTCTTGAAAGCAACACACAAAATGCAGGAAGATTTTTATTCTCGCTTCCCAATCCATAACTCATCCATGAGCCCATGCTTGGCCGATTACCCTGCTGTGCCCCTGTTTGTATAAATGTTAATGCGGGATCATGATTGATCGCTTCGGTATGCATTGTTTTTATTACGCAGATATCATCAGCGATCTTTCCAATGTTCGGAAACAGTTCGCTGATCCATGTTCCCGATTGCCCGTGTTGGTTGAATTTAAATTTCGAACCCACCATTGGAAACTTTTCCTGGTTGGCTGTCATTCCTGTTAATCGTTGTCCCATTCTTATTGATGCAGGAAGATCTTCACCCATTCTTTCGATCAATGTTGGTTTGTAGTCAAAACTTTCTAATTGTGACGGCGCCCCATTCTGAAAAAGATAAATGATTCGTTTTGCCTT
>Ga0070698_100001935_pt1 | contig 23014 bp, 20 predicted proteins | sample KBSK1502metaG_FD_65477 | JGI IMG/M metagenome (GOLD analysis project Ga0070698, IMG submission 65477) | Corn, switchgrass and miscanthus rhizosphere microbial communities from Kellogg Biological Station, Michigan, USA - KBS K1-50-2 metaG | ecosystem: Host-associated > Plants > Roots >...
AGCGACCAGCAGCTCCTCAACGATGCGACGCAGGTCGTGCTCATGCGCATGGGCACGCGCACCGTGCTGTCGATGCAGAACAACTACAAAGGCCCGCCCGACTCATTCGCGATGGTCGTGCCGGTGCCTGTCGTGCTCAAAGAAGGCGACGTCAAGACACTGACGAAGGACGTGTTCACGCACGTCGAGCAGATGGGCGCGCCGCGGCTCGTCGAATACTGGGAACAGGATCCGTGTCAGGGGCCCGTGCCGGATGAAGAGTCCGCCGGCGCCGCCGGCGCGATGATGCTCCAAGAAGGCAAGATGGGCGCGAAGAAGGACGAGCTCGGCGTCAAGATCGAGGCGAAGTTCACGGTCGGCGAATACCAGATCGTGATCTTGTCGGCGAAGGATTCGACAGGCCTCGACACGTGGCTGCGTCGCGAGAAGTACAACATCCCCAAGGATGCCGAGCCGCTGCTGCGGCCGTACGTCGAGAACGGCTCGAAGTTCTTCGTCGCGAAGGTCGATCCGAAGAAGGTACAATTCGTCGACGGGCGCGCCGTCCTATCGCCGCTGCGCTTCCACTACGACGACGAGCGCTTCGTGCTGCCGATTCGCCTCGGCCTCGCGAACAGCTCCGGCACGCAGGATCTGATCGTCAACATCCTCGCGCCGCAGCAGCGCTACGACGTCGCGAATCACAAGAACGTGACGATTCCGACCAACATCGACGTCAAGCCATCGGTCAAAGACAAGTTCGGCGCGTTCTACGCGGCGCTATTCGACGCGACGCTCGAGAAGAACAAGGGCGCCGTCGTCACCGAATACGCGTGGCAAGCGACATCGTGCGATCCGTGTCCTGGCCCGACGCTCGATCCATCGGAATTCCAGGTCCTCGGCGCCGACGTGCTCGGCGGTCCGCGCGAAAAACCGGAGCCCTACCACAACGCCGACTTCGTGCTCACGCGGCTGCACGCGCGCTACGGCAAGGACCTCAGCGACGACCTCGTGTTCAAGCAAGCGCCGCCGATCGTCGGTGGTCGCGAGATGCCGATGAGCTGGGGCGGCCTCGAGCAGGGCTCCCAGCCATCGGGCCAGGGCAACAACTTTCAAGCGCGCTACGCGATCCGGTATCCGTGGACGGGGCCGATTCGCTGCAACGAGCCGCACCGGGGCGTGTGGGGCGGGCCGCCGCCCGAGGCGGGCGTCCAAGCCTCTGGAACCAAACCAGCCCTCGACCTGGCGCACGTGCCGCGCGGGCAGCTGCAGCTCGCAAGTGAGGTCGCAGGTGACATCCCGGAGATCGATCTGCGCGCCAATGCGTCGGTAACCCGAGTCCCCACGCAACCAGGCGAACGTGGCACCGGGCCGAAGAAGAAGAGCGGGTGCGGTTGCAACACAACCACACGCGATGATGTGCTCGCGCCAGCGCTGCTGGTCGCGATCGGCTTGCTCGTGCGCCGGCGTCGGCGCTGAAAGGACACCATGAAGAGCTGGGGGATCGCGGCGGTCGTTACCGCCGCTGTGTGCGCGCCGCACGTCGCACACGCGTTCTGTGGATTTTATGTCGCCGGTGGCGACCAGCAGATGTTCAACGATGCGACGCAGGTCGTGCTCATGCGCAAGGGCACGCGCACCGTGCTGTCGATGCAGAACAACTACAAGGGGCCGCCCGAGGCGTTCGCGCTCGTGGTGCCGGTGCCCGTCGTGCTGCACGAGGCCGACGTCAAGACGCTACCGAAGAACGTGTTCGAGAACGTCGAGCGCATGGGTGCGCCGCGGCTCGTCGAGTACTGGGAGCAGGATCCGTGCGCGCCCGATGTCGATATGGACGAATCGGTGAAGATGTCGGCCGTGCCCGCGCCGGCATCGCGAGCGGAGGCCGGTGGCGGCCGTGACCTCGGCGTCAAGATCGAAGCGCAGTTCGTCGTCGGCGAGTACCAGATCGTGATCCTGTCGGCGAAGGACTCGACCGGCCTCGACACGTGGCTGCGTCGCGAGAAGTACAACATCCCGAAGGGCGCCGAGCCGCTGCTGCGGCCGTACGTCGAGGGCGGGTCGAAGTTCTTCGTCGCGAAGATCGATCCGAAGAAAGTGAAATTTGTCGATGGCCGCGCCGAGCTGTCGCCGCTGCGCTTTCACTACGACAGCGAGCAATTCAATCTGCCGATCCGGCTTGGCCTCGCGAACAGTGCGGGCAAGCAGGATCTGATCGTCAACATCCTGTCGCCCGGCCAGCGCTACGAGGTCGCGAACTACAAGAACGTCACGATTCCGACGAACATCGACGTCAAGGAGTCGGTGAAGGACAAGTTCGGCGCGTTTTACACGGCGCTGTTCGATGCGACGATCGAGAAGAACCCGGGCGCTGTCGTCACCGAATACGCGTGGCAGGCGGCGACGTGCGATCCGTGTCCCGGCCCGGCCCTCAACATGAACGACTTCGTGCTGCTCGGCGCCGACGTGCTCGACGCAAAGAAAGGGCAGATCGCGAAGCAACCCGCCGCGCCCGCACCGCAGGGCGGACCTGCGATGCGGCGACCGCCGCCGATGCCGGGGTACAGCATGGACTTCGTGCTCACGCGGCTGCACGCGCGCTACGGCACCGATATTCAGAACGACCTCGAGTTCAAAGCGGCGCCGCCGATCGTCGGCGGTCGCGAGTTTGTCGTCGACCAGCAGACGGGCAAGCTCGAAGAAGGCGCGAAGCCAGCGAGCCAGAACAACTTCCAGGGTCGCTACGCGATTCGCCACGAATGGACCGGCGCGATCGCGTGCCAGAACCCCGTGCGTCATAAGTGGGGCGGCCCACCGGGCGGCGGCATGCCCGGCACTCAGCCCGGTCTCGATCTCGCGTTCGCGCCGCGCGGCGAGGTCGCGTTGCCGCAGGTCGTGAAGCAAGACGTGCCCGAGATCAATCTCAAGGCAGCGGGCGCGACGATCGCGTCGCCAAATCCGCCGGCGCCGGCGACCACACCGACCGCGCCGACGACACCGACGACGAAGAAGAAATCCGGTTGCGGTTGCGCGACAGGTGACGCGAGCGGCGGGTTGCTGTTCGGTCTGCTCTTGTTCGTGGTGCGAAAGAGGAAACGATGATGAAGACGATCGCGCTCTCGCTCGGACTCGTGCTCGCAGCGACGCAAATCGCCGACGCGTTCTGCGGCTTCTATGTCTCGCCCAAAGAAGGGCCACTGCTCGCCGATGCGACGCAGGTCGTGCTCATGCGCAAGGGCACGCGCACCGTGCTCTCGATGCAGAACAACTACAAAGGGCCACCGGATGCATTCGCGATGGTGGTACCGGTGCCGGTCGTGCTGCACGAGGGCGACGTCAAGACGTTGCCCAAGCAGGTGTTCGAGAACGTCGAGCGCATGGGCGCACCGCGGCTCGTCGAGTACTGGGAGCAGGACCCGTGCTATCAGCCGCAGTACGAGATGGACGCGGCCGTGGCGGCGCCGAGCGCGGGCGCACCGATGGCCAAGGCGTACAAGAGGTCGGCGGCTGACCTCGGCGTCACGGTCGAAGCGGAATTCGTCGTCGGCGAGTACAAGATCGTGATCCTGTCGGCGAAGGAGTCGACGGGCCTCGATACGTACCTGCGCCAGGAGAAATACAACATCCCCAAGGGCGCGGAGCCGCTACTGCGGCCGTACGTCGAAGGCGGCATGAAGTTCTTTGTCGCGAAGGTCGATCCGACGAAGGTGAATTTCGTGAACGGCCGCGCCGAGCTGTCGCCGCTGCGCTTTCATTACGACGCCGAGCAGTTCGTGCTGCCGATCCGGCTCGGCCTCGCGAACAGCTCGGGCACGCAGGATCTGATCGTCAACATCCTGTCGCCTGGCCAGCGCTACGAGGTCTCGAACTATCGCAACGTCACGATTCCGACGAACCTCGACGTCAAGCCGAACGTGAAGGACAAGTTCGGCTCGTTCTACGCCGCGCTGTTCGATCGCACGCTCGAGAAAAATCCCGGCTCGGTTGTCACCGAATACGCGTGGCAGGCAACGACGTGCGATCCGTGCCCGGGCCCCGCGCTCAACGGCAATGACTTCATGCTGCTCGGCGCCGACGTGCTCGATGCTTCGAAGCAAGAGCTCGCCGCGCCGCCGCCGGCCCCGGGCAGCCCGGGCCCGGCGGGTCGTCCTTTGGCTCCGCAACCGCAAGGTGCACAAGGTGCGCCGATCCGCCGCCGCATGCCGCCGCGCTGGGGCGGCGACTTCGTGCTCACGCGCCTGCACGCGCGCTACGGCAAGGACCTCAAAGACGACCTCGTGTTTCGCGCCGCGCCACCGATCGTCGGTGGTCGCGAGCACGTGATCGATCCGGCGACGAATAAGCTCGAGGAAGGTGCGCAGGCGGCGAGCGTGAACAACTTCCAGGGTCGCTACGCGATTCGCTATCCGTGGACGGGACCGATCAATTGTCCCAATCCGCGGCGCGGTGTGTGGGGTGGGCCTCCCGGTGGTGGTCGGCCGCCGACGGCGCCAGCGCTTGATCTCGCGTTCGCGCCGCGCGGGCAGGTGCAGCTCGCGTCCTCGATCGTGCCGTCTGATGTTCCGGAGATCGGCCTCAAAGGTGGCGTGCTCGAGCACATCGAGAAACCACCGAGCAGCGGCGAGGTGCCATCGGCGCAGCGCAGCGAGCGCGGCTGCGGCTGTCGCACGAGCGAGCCCGGCGGAATCCTGTTGCTCCTCGCGGCGCTGCTGATTTCGAGACCCAGATCGCGCCGGCGCTGTCTGAGAGGAGCATGAAGAAGCTCGCACTCACCGCGGCCGTGCTCGTGCTCACGCTCGGGCCGTCTCTCGCTCACGCATTCTGCGGCTTTTACGTCAGCGGCTCGGGCGAGAAGATGTTCGCCGACGCGACGCAGGTCGTCCTCATGCGCAAGGGCACGCGCACCGTGCTCTCGATGCAGAACGACTACAAAGGTCCGCTTGCCGATTTCGCGATGGTCGTGCCGGTCCCGGTGGTGCTGAAGAAGGAAAACGTCAAGACGCTGCCTAAGGATGTGTTCGAGCACGTCGAGTCGCTCGGCTCGCCGCGACTCGTCGAGTACTGGGAGCAAGATCCGTGTCCCTTTGGTGATGACGAGGGCGCGTTCGGATACGGGCGCGCGGGCTTTGGAGCGGGCGGTGGGGGCGTGGGGTACGGAACGGTCGGCATCGGCTCGACGTCGGTGAAGATCGAGGCGAAGTTCGACGTCGCCGAATACGAGATCCTCATCCTGTCGGCGACCGAAGCTGCAGGCCTCGAGACGTGGCTGCGCGCGAACAAGTACAAAATTCCCGACGGTGCCGAACCGCTGTTGCGCCCGTACGTCGAGGCCGGATCGAAGTTCTTCGTCGCGAAGGTCAATCCGAAGAAGGTGAAGATGGTCGGCGGCCACGCCGCGCTCTCGCCGCTGCGCTTTCACTACGACAGCGAAGAGTTCGCGCTGCCGATCCGTCTCGGCATGGCCAACTCGTCGGGCAAGCAGGATCTGATCGTCAACATCCTGTCGCCCGACAAGCGCTACGAGGTCGCGAACTACAAGAACGTGTTCATCCCGACGAACTTCGACGTCAAATCAGCCGTGAAGGCGCGGTTTGCCGAGTTCTACGCAGCGCTGTTCGACAAGACGATCGAAGCAAATCCGGGCGCGATCGTCACCGAGTACGCGTGGACTGCGCAGCGCGGCTACCACTGCGATCCATGTCCCGACGTCGACGTCACGAGCGACGACCTCGCGAGCCTCGGCGGCGACGTGATCGACGCCGACCTCACGAATCGCTTCGTGATGACGCGCCTGCACGCGCGCTACAGCAAGCAAGACATGAAGGACGACCTTCGCTTCAAAGAAGCAAAGCCTGTCACCGGCGGGCGCGAGGAGTACGGCAAGCAAGGCATCGAGTACGGCGCGAAGCCGTCGACCGAGAATTACTTCCAGGCGCGCTACGCGGTTCGTCACTTCTGGAACAAACCGATCAAGTGCAAGCACCCGCAGCGCGGTATGTGGGGTGGTCCGCCGGATGGCAGCGACCCGGCGCCTGTCGTCGCGAGCAAGCTCGCGTTCGCGCCGCGCGGGAAGCTCGAGCTCGGCACCGTGATCAATCGCGACCTCTGGGAGATCGGGTTCAAGAAGACGAAGCCGGCCGCGAAGGGCGGCGCGGTGAAACCGGTCAAGTTCATGGGCCTGGGGTTGTTCGGGCTGCTCGGCGGAGTCGTCTTGTGGAGGCGAAGGCGGAGATGACGCGCTGGTTTGCGCTCGCGCTCGTGCTCGCTGCCTGCGGCAGCCACGACGTGCGTGCGCTCGAAACCAGGCAACAGACCGCGCTCGCGACGCCGCGCATCCCGCGCACGCCGGGCGAATTCGGCCCGAGCCTCGTCGCGATCGATCGAAGCGCGCCGCACGCTGGCGACGACGTCAGCGACGGCAACATGCTCTCCGACGTCGACAGCTGCGCGTCGTGTCACCCGGATGCCGCCGCGCAGTGGAACACGAGCCCGCACTCGTTCGCGTCGTTTGGCAATCCGATCTATCGCGTCAACGTCGAGCTCATGCGCAAGGAGATGGGACGCACGACGAGCCAGCACTGCGGCGGCTGCCACGACATGCCGCTGATGGTCGATGGCCTGATGGCCGAGGATGTGCCGGCGAGCGATCTGCGCGCGCACTCCGGCGTGACGTGCCGGCTGTGTCACGGCATCAAGAGCGTGACGAAGGATGGCAACGGCAGCTACGTGTGGTCGCGCGCGCCGCTCGATGCGCCGACGCTCGGCGATGCAGCATCGATCGCGAAGCATCGCGCGCAGGTCTCGGTCAAACCGCTCGGCACCGAGCTCTGCGTCGGCTGTCATCGCGGATTTCTGTCGCCCGACATGAACGCGGCGATGCCGCATCTATCGGGCCTCGACGAGCCCGGCACGTGGCGCAATAGCGCGTGGACGGGCAACGGCGTCGCGCGCGTCGACAAGGTCGACAAGAAGACGTGCATCGATTGCCACATGGAGCGCGAGCCCGCGACGAAGGACGAGCTCGGTGCGAAAGCGGGAACACTTGCGTCGCATCGCTTCCTCGGCGGCCACACCTGGATGGCCTCGATGCGCGGCGATGCCGAGCATCTGCATCGTTTGCAGGCCAAGCTCGCGGGCGTCGCGTCGATCGACGTGATGCCGGCGCCGGTGCCGGGCGCGTTCGACGTCGTGATCCGCAACCTGCTCGTCGGCCACCGCTTCCCCGGCGGCGTGCTCGATATTCAGGACACGTGGATCGAGGTCGAGGTCGCCGATCGCACGGGCAAGCGCATCGCGCAGTCCGGCCTCGCGCACGAGCGCGATGCGCACGATGACGACACGCACGTGCTGCGCACGCTCGTCGTCGACGAGACAGGCAACGTGCTCGAGCTTCACGAGATGCCGCGCTTCCGCACGCAGATCGCGACGCAAACGCTCGCGCCGCGCGAGGCGCAGGCGATTCGCTACGCGCTGCCGAAATCCGCTGTCGGCCCGTTCACGATCACGGCGCGGCTTCGCCATCGCAGCCGCACGCTCGCGATGCAAGCCGACGTTTGTCGCGAGGCGAAGACCGCCGCCGGTCGCGCGTTCCTTTCGGGTGCCAAGGGCGCGCGCGAGGTCACGCTCGATCCGTGCAAGCCGCAGCCGATCACGCTGATCGCGGAGAAGCGCGTGCAGCTCAATGCTCCCGTCACGTGGGAGCGCCTGTACGAGCAAGGCATGGCACTCACCGCGACGATCAGCGAGCGTCTCGACGAGGCACGCACCGTGCTCGAGCGCGCGCTCGCGATGGCGCCGGCGGGACGTCCGCAGGCGATGGTGCTCGTCCAGCTCGCGCAGGTCGCGTCGAAGCAAGGGCGCGTCGATGACGCACTCGCGCTCGTCGGCAAAGCGCGCGCGCTATTGCCCGCACCTGGTCCTGCCGTGCTCGATGCGATCGCCTCCGATGCGCTGATGCGCGTGTGGCGATGGGACGAAGCGCTCGCGCCCGCGCTCGAGACCGCGAAGAAGGCGCCAGCGAACAGCTACGCCTGGATGATGGCGGCGCGCTGCTACGGCTCGCTGAACAACAACGCCGGCGCGCTCGCTACGGCCACCACCGGGCTCGAGCTCGCCCCCCGCGATCCCGATCTGCTGCGCAGCCAGGCAACCGCGCTCGGCGCGCTCGAGCGGCCCGAAGCCGATGCCGCACTCGCGGCCTACGACCGCTTTCGCTCGCCGGATAACTCCGCGGAGCTGCGAATTTCATGCGCAGCCGACTCGCATCGCTGCGCCCGCGAACGCGAGCAGGGTCACACGCACGAGCTGCATCCGGTCCGCTAAGCGCGCTACAGTGGCCCATGCTCTTCGAGCAGATCCGTTCTGGCGGATGCTTGTCTTATCTCATCGGCTGCGACGAAACGTGCGGCGCGATGATCGTCGATCCGCACCTCGAGCAACTCGATCGCTACGTCGCGCTCGCCACGGAGCGCGGCATGCGCATTCACTACGTTGCCGAGACGCACACGCATGCGGACCACTTCTCGGCGGCGCGCGAGCTCGGCAGGCGGCTCGGCGCGCACGTCGTCATGCACCGCTTATCCGCGGCGCCGTTCGCGGATGTGCGCGTCGACGACGGCGAGACGCTGATCGTCGGCAAGCTTCGCGTGCGCGTGATGCACACGCCCGGCCACACGAACGACTCGACGTGCCTCGTCTTCGACGATCGCGTGCTCACCGGCGACACGCTGCTCATCGGCGGCACAGGCCGCACCGATCTGCCGACTGGCGATCCCGACGCGCTCTACGACAGCCTGTTCGGCAAAGTGCTCGAGCTGCCCGACAGGTTCAAGGTCTATCCCGCGCACGACTACAAAGATCGCAACTCGTCGACGATCGGCGCCGAGAAGACATCGAACCCGCGCCTGCAGAAGAAGGAGCGCGCCGCGTTCGTCGCACTCATGAAGGGCCTCGACATCAAGATGCCCGATCACCTCACCGAGGCGCTGCGCACGAACCGCTCGGGCGGCAAGACCGTCGCGCAACTGCTCGCCGAGGCATCGCGCGAGATCGCGTTCATGAGCATGGATGAAGTGCGCGATCGCGTCGAACGCGGCGATCGCGATCTCGTGCTCCTTGACGTACGCGAGAAGGAGCAATTCGTCGCCGGTCACCTACCGGGCGCGATGCACGTGCCGCGCGGTCAGCTCGAGCTGCGCGTCGACAAGGAGCTGCCCGATCCGGGCGCGCGCATTCTGACGTACTGCCAGCTCGGCAAAGTCTCCACGCTCGCCGCAGCGACCTTGCGTGCGATGGGCTACACGCGCGCGGTCGCGCTCGACGGCGGCTACGCCGATTGGGTCAAAGCCGGCTATCCGACGCAAACCTAGCGCACGCGCAGCGCGGCGATGCCCGAGCCCGTGATCATGGGCGCGCCCAGCGTCCAGCTCATGCTGACATCGCTCGGATCGACGACGGTAAACCCGGCGGCGACGGAGATGTTCCCGGTCGATGCGCTGAACGGATCGAGCGCGGTAAAGCCAGGTTCGACCGCGACCGTCGTTTTGCCGCCGAACGCGAGCGCGCCGATCACGAGGGATGGCTCGGGCACGGTCAACGTGCCGCTGGTCGGCGCGTCGAGCGGCACTCCGACGTACGGTTCGGCGTGCATCGCGGTGAGTGTCGAGGTCGGATCGATGCCGTCCCACTCGCTGAACGAAAATGCGGTCGCACGCGGGTCCGAGTAGTAGATGTTGAGCTGCGAGACCGGGCGCGCTGCGGGCGCGTACCACAGCTCGATGCGCGCGGGCGTCGCAGTGCTCGAGAAGTCGCCTGCGAGGCCGCGCACCCACGAGTTGTTCGCGTCATCGAGGACGTACGTGAGGGTCTGGCTCGTCGTCGAAATCGCGGCGACGAGGATCAGCGTGTCACCGTCCACGGTCGGCGAGACGCGGACCGTGACGGGGCTACTAGCGATGTTCTCCGCACCGAGCTGCTGCAGCGGCGTCAGCGCGGGCAGTGGGTTGTCCTTGATTTCTGCAAGGCCGAGCGCGAGGTGACAGCCCGCAAGCAACGCAAGCAGCATCGCTCGCCGCATGATTTGATCTAATCACGGCGTCTCCCCCAGCGCCACGAGAGTTGAGGTATGAACGGCTGATGCGCAATGCGGTCCTCCTCCTTCTTCTCGTACCAACGCTCGCGTTTGCCGACAAAGAATTCGCCGAACCGAGCGATGGTGATTCCTGGGATTGCAGCAAGGATGCCGTTGTCACCGTCAATTACAGCAAAGCGGCGTTCACGCTGACCGGCACGTGTACCGAGGTCACGATCAACGGCACCAGTCTCAAGCTGACAGCCGAGAACGTCGACAAGCTCGGTGTCAACGGCGCGAAGAACGTTGTCACGACGACGGAGCTTGGCAGCGTCGCGATCAACGGCAACTCGAACAAGGTGACGTGGAAGAAAGCGAAGACCGGCAAGAAGCCGAAGGTCTCGACGAACGGTCGCGGGAACTCGGTCAAGAAGGCGTAGTGCGTCGTCACAGCCGGCGCAGCGCCACGATGCCGGCACTCCATACCTGCGGCGAGCTGAGCTGCCAGCTCACGTCATACGTGCCGGCTTCCACCTGGCTATACGCCGCAGCACCGCTGATCGACGCGTTACCGACGAACATCTGCAATGGCCGGAAGCCTTCGGTCATCAGCGTCGCCGCCGTAACGTTCGACGACATTCCGATGCCAGCGATCGCGAGCGCGGCCTCGTTGATCGCGAGCGGCGTCGTCGTCACGATTTCGGCCGGCGCGGTCGCCGCCGGTGCAGCATGAGCGCCGATCACGATGAGCTCGCCTGTCCATTCGGTGAAATTGACAGCCATCGGCCGATAATCGACATCGGGTACGAATGCGATCGTGATCTGGTCCGTCTCGACGGTTCGCGTCGAGCTCCACATCTCGAGGCGAAGCGAGCCTGTGGTGAGCGGGCTCTCTGGTCCATCAAGCACGCGTAGCCAACCGTTGCCGCCGTTATCGGTGACCGACGCGATATGCCGCGAGCCCGTCTTGATCGCGATGACGAGGTACAGCGTGTTGCCCGGCCTCGTGCGCTGTACCGGAATCACCAGTGGCGGGCCGATGCCGTCATTCTGCGATTGCGCGAGGATCTCTTGCGCGGGCGTGATGATGCTGGGCGCGGCATCCGGCAGCTCCTGCAACCCGAACAGCGTGCCGCAACCGGCGAGCGCGCATCCGGACATGAGGAGCAGCGCGCAGCGCACGGCTACTGCGCGGCGACGTGTGCCGCGTAGGCCTCGGCGCTCATCAGCTCGTCGAGCTCCTGCTTGTCGTTCGGCGCGACTTCGATCATCCAGCCCTTGCCGTATGGATCGGAGTTGACGTCTTCGGGCGAATCCTTGAGCGCCGCGTTGATCGCGATCACGCGGCCCGAGACCGGCGCGTAGAGATCGCTCACGCTCTTCACGCTCTCGACGGTGCCGAACCGCTGGCCCTTGGTGACCTGGTCGCCCTCTCTTGCAAGATCGACGAGCGTGATGTCGCCCAGTTGATCGACCGCGAACTGCGTGATGCCGACGCGCCAGTTCTGGCCTTGCGGCCGCAGCCACTCGTGGTCGTGGGTGTAACGAAGATCCGGTGGAAAGGTGCTCATGCGGTACTCACTGGGGCCGTTTGTAGAACTTGCCGGAAACAACGGTCGCGGTCGCGTCTCTGCCGCGGCAATCGATCGTGAGCTGCGTGCCGGCCTTCGCGTAGGCGCTCGGCACGTAGCCAAGGCCGATCGCGCCGCCGACGAAGATGCCCGGGCCGCCGCTCGTCACGGTGCCGATGCCGAGGTCGGCCGCGGTGCGATCGATGATCGCGTAGCCGTGGCGCGCGATCGCGCGCTGGCTCTCGTCGATCGTGAAGCCGACGAGCTGGCGCGTGACGCCTTGCGCTTTCTGCGCGCGCAGCGCCTCGGAGCCGAGGAAGTCGCCCTTGTCGAGCTTGACCGCCCAGCCGAGGCCAGCTTCGAGCGGCGTGTGATCGTCGTCGATGTCGTTGCCGTAGAGCGGCAGCTTCGCTTCGAGGCGAAGCGAGTCGCGCGCACCCAGGCCGATCGGCAGCCCGCCGTGCGGCGTGACGGCTTCGACGAGCGCATCCCACAGTTTTGGCGCGTTGCCGTTATCGCACGCGAGCTCGAAGCCATCTTCGCCGGTGTAGCCGGTGCGCGCGACGATGCAGCGCACGCCGGCGATTTGCGCATCCTTGAACGTGAAGCTCGGCATGTCGGCGACGGTGCCGTCGGCGAGCGCATCGACGATGCCGACCGCCTTCGGCCCCTGCACGGCGATCAGCGCGGTCTCGTCGGAGATATCGACGACATCGCATGTGGTCGACGCGTGCTCGCGAAACCACTCGACATCCTTCGCGACGTTCGACGCGTTGAAGATGACCATGAAGTCATCGTCGGCGCGCTTGTAGAAGATGCAGTCGTCGACGACGCCACCGCTCGGCCGGCACAACAGCGTGTACACGGCCTTGCCAGCGGGAGCCGACTCGACGGCGTTCGTCGTGAGCTTCGCGACGACCTCGCGCGCGCGCGGCCCGCGCAGATATGCCTCGCCCATGTGCGAAACATCGAAGAGCCCGACCGCGGTGCGCACGGTCTTGTGCTCCTTGATCGTGCCTGCCGGATACGACACCGGCATGTGCCAGCCCGCGAAGTCGACGAGCTTCGCGCCGAGCCGGCGGTGCGCCTCCCAGAGCGGGGTCTTCTTGGGCTCCATCGCGGCGAACAGTAGCGCAATTAGACGAGCACATGCTCGCGAGCGACCGCCGGATCGCGCTGGCGGCCGGCGACCTCGAAGTGCGCGCGCCGCTTGCCTTCGAGCGTGCGCAGCTCCCGCCAGCCCAGGCCGGCGCGGCGGAAGATCGTGATTCGCGCATCGCCGATCTCGGTGTTCGCGCAGAACACCTCGGTGCCATCAGGATCGAGATAGGGCGCGAGCACCATGTCTTCGGGCTTGCACGTGAGCTCGCCTTCGATCTTGATCGATGCCGACCACGCCGAGAACTTCACGCGGCCGCTGCCCCAACTGCCGCGATTGCTCGCCATGTGACGCAGCTGGTTGAGCCGATAGTGCTCGCCGTCGAGATCGAGCGTGACGAGAAACAGTGGCGGTAACGTGACGCCGCGCCGCTGCAGCCGGCTGCCGAAGACCTCGAGCAGCGCACCTGGTGCACCGGCGAACTCGGCGCAGCGACCCCACGTCCAGCTAAACGCGTGCTTCTTGCCCCAGATATGCGACTGACCAAATGGCGCGCGATCGAACGACAGCTCCTCGCCATCGACGACGATCGTGCCGGTCATTGCGACTCGTGGGTTCGGCGAAATCACAGTGCTCTCGCCGATGCCGTGATACGCGACATCGGGCAGCAGGCGCAGCACATCGTCGCCGGGTTGCCAGCGCAGATCCCATTTCACATCGTGGCGGCCGCCGGCGAGCTGACCGATCGCGTGGTCGTGGCCGAGCCGGCTACCGGCGATCGAGAGCGAGAATGGATCTTTGCTCGCCGCCGCGGCGGGGAAGTGCTTGTGGATGCCGAACGTGCGCGCCGGCGTCTTCGGGTCGAAGCGCGCGAACCAGAGCTCGGCGCGAGATTCACCATCGATCGGTGCTTCGGTGATGTAGCGCAGCCAAAACCCCTGATCCGTCGCCGCGTGGTTCCACGTCATGAACCACACCTCGTAGACGCCGCGCTTGGTGTCATCCCATTGGCGATTGTTGAAGCGCTCGGTCGTCATGCTGCCTTTCGAGACGGTAGCTCACCAGGGCGTGGCGTGCCGAGCACGCGCTGCGACATCCACGATGCAAAGCGCCGCGGCACGAACCGCACGCCCCAGCACGACAGCTTGTTGATGAATCCCGGAATCACGTTGCGCTTGCCGCGCAGCATCGCGCGCACGCTGATCGCGGCGACCTGTTCCGCCGTCATCATCGAGAAGTTCGCGAGCCAGCCGTAGTTGCCGGCGCCGGCCATGTCATGAAAGCCGGTCTTCGTGCCGCCGGGACAGATGCACGTCGCCGAGAGCTCGCTGCCGCGCCATTCATCGTGCAGCCCCTCGGTGAAGTTGCGCACGAACGCCTTCGACGCGGCGTAGAGCGCCATGTTCGGCACCGCTTGATACGCGCCGATCGAGGCGATGTTGACGAGGTACGCGCGGCCGCTGCGTCCGCCGCGATCGAGCGCGAACAGCTTCGAGAGCTGCACGAGCGAGGCGATGTTGAGCTGGACGAGCTCGGCATCGCGCGCCCAGTCGATCGTCGCGAACGGCCGGAAGTAGCCAAAGCCCGCGTTGTTGATCAGGATGTCGACGGGGGTGCGCGACGCGGTCGCCCACAGCTGCGCCGCGGCATCCGGCTGCCCGAGGTCCGCGACGATCACTTCGGTCGCGACGCCGGTGCACGATGCGGCGACATCGTCGAGTAGCACGCGCCGCCGCGCAGACAGGACGAGGTTGACGCCGCGCGCCGCGAGCTCGCGCGCGATCGCCGCGCCGATGCCGCTCGACGCGCCGGTGACGAGCGCACGCATGCCCTTGAGATCGGACATGCCGCGAGGCTATCACCATGACATGCGTATGATGCTGGTGATGGTTGCCGCGATCGCATGTGGTCCGTCGAGCTCCGAGATCAAGACAGCGAAGACCGCGACGTACAAAGCTGATCCGAGCGAGGTGTTTCGGATCGCACAGGAGACCGCAGCGCAGACCTACAAGATCGCGGAGGCTCGTCCAGAGCAGCTCGCGTTCATGACGGAGATGCAGTGGTACAACGAAGAGGGCGGGCGAGAATCGGCGGGCGCCGGTGACTACGTTCAGATCAACGATAAGAGCGTTCAGCTCGGTTTGATCGTCGAGGTGGTGCAAGGCAACGAGGTGCGGGTGGTCGTGACGCCGAAGACGTTTCAGCATCTATCGGGCAGCCCGAAGCCACGCGAATTAGCGCCCACGGATCCGAACCTGCCGGGTTGGGTCACGGGCCGCGCGGAACAGCTGCAGCTCGAGATCCACAAGGCGCTCGAGAAGTACGCAGTCAAGAAGTAAGGTGCCAGTGGCGCCGGGCTGGCGCACGGTGTACGACTCGCGCCATGCGGAATCTCGTGTGTTCTTCGGCGCTGCTTGCCGCGATCGCGCTCGTGGCGTGTGGCCCATCGTCGAAGGAAGTCGCCGGCGCGAAAACGGCCCACTACAAGGGCGACAAGCTGCAGCTATTCGCCGAGACGAAGTCCGTCGTCGAGGGTAAATACAAGCTCACCAAATCCGACGAAACGACGCTCGGCATGCAGACCGAACCGCGTTGGTTCTCGCCCGAAGGTCTCGCGCAAACGCCGCGCGGTGAAGGCGAAGACGTTCGCGATCTGCCCGACAAGAGCATCAAGATCGCGCTCGTCGTTCAGCTGTTGCCCGACGGAGATTCGTGGGTCGTGAAGGTGTCGCCGATCATGGCGCGCTACAACAAAGGCATTCCAAAGCCCGAGCCGCTCAAGGAGAACGATGCGAGCTTGCCGGGTTGGGTCGAAGGCAAAGTCGATCAGCTCGCGCTCGAGATCCACAAGGCGCTGCAGAAGTACGAAGTCAAGGGCGTGCCGCAAACGGTGCCGCAAGGTCCGCCACCGCCCGCGCCCGACGAGCCGAGCGGTTCGGCAGCTGCACCGGCGCAAGGCTCCGCGGCGCCCAAGTAGCCGTGAGCGAAGTACGCAGTTTGATCGTCGACGCGGACGAGCGCGTCGGCGATGGCGGCTTTCTCGCGATTCGCCGTCTGCGCCTGCGCAACCAGCGCGCGGATGGCACCGTCTCGGCGCAGTACGTCTGCGATGCCGTCGTGCGACCGTTCGGCCAAGATGCCGTCGTCGTCGCGGTCTACGCGCGCACGCCACGCGGCGTCGAGGTGCTCGTGCGCCACGGCCTGCGCCCGCCGCTCGTGCTCGGCCGCGATCCCGAGCGCGCACCGCTGCCCGAGCCGCCGCCGGCGCTGTTTCTGACCGAGCTCGTTGCCGGCATCATCGAAGATGGCGATCACGGCGAAGCCGGCCTGCGCGCACGCGCCGCGATCGAGGTCCACGAGGAAGCGGGCTTCCTCGTCGACCAAGATGCCGTCGTGCTGCTCGGCGCGGGCATGTATCCATCGCCTGGTTGTCTCGTCGAGAAGTTCTACTTCGCCGCCGTCGAGGTCGATCCCGCCGCGCAGCAGCCGCTCACCGGCGATGGCTCGCCGATGGAAGAGGGCGCGCGCACGACGTGGCTGTTGCTCGACGATGCGATCGCCGCGTGTCGCGCCGGCCAGCTCACCGATCTCAAGACCGAGCTTGGCCTGCGCCGCTTGCGCGAGCACCTCGTCGACGCTACCGGATAGGAATCTTCACGAGCTCGCCGGCGAGCTCGCGCAGCGCTTGCTCGCGCGGGTGACCGGTGCGCCACACGAAGCGAAACGCATCGGGCTGGAGCGCGACACTTGGCATCAGCCGAACGAGCCGGCGCCGGCGCAGATCATCCTCGACGAAGTAGCGCGGCAGCACGGCGACACCAGCTCCCTGCAGCACGCGCGTGCGGATCGCGGCGATCGTGCCGAGGTACTCCGTGCGCGCGAAGCCCCACACGTCATGCGAGCGAATCGCGTCGAGGAAATAGCGAAACAGCGGTAGATCGGGCGACGCATCGACGAGCACGTGCTCGGCGGCATGCGCCGCACGCGATAGCGGGCGCCGCTCGATGAGACGCGTGCTCGCGACAAACACGTAATGCTCGTCGTGGAGCGTCTCGTACGACAGCTCGCCCGAGGTCAGGCGCGCGCTCGTCACGACGCAATCGAGCAGGCCGTTTCTCACGCGCGCGACGAGCTCGGGGCTATCGCCGAACACGAGATGCAGCGTGCGCTCCGGGCGCTGCGCTTGCAGGTGGGGCAGCGCATGCGTCAGCCACGACAGGCCGAGCTCGAACCGCGTGCCGACGCTGAGCGCGAACGGAACGGCGAGCTCCTTCTCGTGAACGATGCGGCTGCAGCGCGCGGCTTCGTCGAGTACGCGGCGCGCCTGCGGCAGCAGGCGGTGACCGGCGGGCGTGAGTGCGACACGTCGGGTCGTGCGCGCGAACAGCGGCGCGTCGAGCGCGTCCTCGAGGCGCTTGATGCGATCGCCAAACGCCGCCGGTGATAGCGCGACCGTCTGTGCGGCGATGCGGAAGTTGAGGTGCGTCGCCGCGGCTTCGAAGCATCGCAACGACTCGAGATCCGGGAGCATAATTCAGAATATCCATACAATCGTGTCCCAACAATGCTGATTGTACGGCTTATCGCAGTTGCCTAGATTCCGGGCCACCGGGAGGATCTATGAAGACGTGGCTTTGCCTGTTTGTGTTGGGATGCAGTGGGACGCAACCGCGCGGCGATGACGATGACATCGCAACGGATGCGCCATCGAACAATGTCTCCGCGATCGAGCGCTGTGCGCTCGATGGCGGCACGCTCACCGAGGTGTTCTCCGTCGGCAATCAGCACGGGCCGGTCACGACGATCGTCGGCGGCGCGCTGATCGTGCTCGGCTCCGAGGATGGCAGCGTCAAGCAATGGACCGTCGATGGCGACGAGCCAAACTACGGCAAGCCATTCACGACGGCGGGCGCGGCGGTCAGAGCGCTCGCGTTTTCGTCGGATGCGCACATCCTCGCCGCGACGACGAACGGCGAGATCGCGGAGTGGAAGCTCGCCGACGCGAGTGCCGAGCGCACGAACACGATCGCCGATATCGAGCCGAGCGCGATCGCGGTCTCGGAGGACGCGACGCGCGTCATGGTCGGGACGACGACGGGCCAGACGTTCGCCGTCGAGCGTGCGACCGGCGCGAAGACGCAGCTGCAGTCGACGCTGTGGGGCGTCGATAGCGTGATGTTTGGCAAGAGCAACCGCTTCTTCACCGCGGGGCACTTTTACGAAACGCCGATGATCGAGCGTCGCGCCGCCGATGCGCCGACAACGGTCGTCGACTCGTGGAACGAGACCGCACGCTCGGGGCATGTCCGCGCGATCGCGCTCGATGCCGAAGCGACGACGCTCGCCGCGGCGGGCGATCACTTCGTCGCGGTGTTTGGCTCGGATCAGCTCGCGGCAGGTCCGGTCGCGATTCGCGAGGCCGGCGAGCACATGGCGGTTGGCGCAACGATGCTGCCGGGCGGCGCGATGTTCGCGACGGCGGGCAGCGAAGGCACGATCAAGCTGTGGAAGACTGCAACCGCCGAGCTCGTCACGACGCTGCAGGTGCCAACGCCGATCGGAATCGCGAGCGACACGGGCGGCACGCGGCTCTACACGTCGGGCCCCGACGGCCGCCTGCACGCGTTCGGGTGCAACTAGCGACAGATGTAGAGCGAGCGCGGCAGATCGTTGTTGTTGCCGTAGGCGGTCACGCAGGTGCGCGTGCCGCACGTCGTGGCGTCGGGATGGCAGAGCTCTTCGTCGAGCGTCGGCGCGCCGCACGCATTCGACTGACACGCCATCTGATAGCCGATCACGCCATCGACGGGGTCGACGATCGCATGGCTGCAGCAGTGGTCTCCCGCCGCGCAATCTTCGGGACCATCGCAATCGATCGTGCCGTACGCGCATTGCGACGTCGAGCACGACCCGTTGTGCTGCGCGCTGTAGTTGGAGAAGCAGCAGTGCACCGGCAGCGTGCACGTGTTACTGGGCGCGCCCTCCGTGTAGCAGCTCACGGTTCCGCTTTGCGAAGTTGATGTCGTCGATGTGGCATCCGGGGCGGATTCGACCGCCGCATCTTTGCGGCGACGCGCCTCGCTTGCCATCTCGTTGATGTCAGGAACGCACGCTACGAGCGCGAGCGCTACCGCACACAGAGCTGGCTTTTGCATGGTTAGACCTCGGTGTCTAACTGAGTTGCAATCAGCGTGCTCAGTCCTCGTCGCCCTTCGACGAGGCGCGTCCAACGTCACGCCCGTCTTGCTTCGCGTATTCGTCGAGCTTGCGATAGAGCGTCTTACGGTCGAGGCCCAGACGCTGCGCGGCGCGTGTCTTGTTGCCCGCTTCGTCCTCGAGGACGCGCTCGATGAACTCGCGCTCGAGCTCGGAGAGCGTCATCCGTCGCGCGACGGCGGCGCCGAGGAAATCGGCGGGACGCCGCTCGCGCACGTGCGTCGGCAAATCGTCGTCGGCGATGAGCTCGCCCTGGCACAGCGCGACGCCGCGCTCGAGCACGTTCATCAGCTCGCGCACGTTGCCGGGCCAGTGATACGACAGCAGCAGGTGCTGCGCCTCCGGTGACAGGCGCATCTTGCGCGGCGGGTTTTGCTTCGCGCCGAGCGTGCTGAGCAAATGATCGGCGAGCGGCACGATGTCTTCCGGTCGCGACCGCAGTGGCGGCAGATCGAGATGGATGACGTTGAGCCGATAGTAGAGATCTTCGCGGAAGCTGCCGTCGGCGAGCATCGCTTCGAGGTTCTTGTTCGTCGCCGCGATCACGCGGACGTCGACGCGCGTGTTCTTCGTCGCGCCGAGCGGCCGCACCTCGTGCTCCTGCAGCACGCGCAACAGCTTTGCCTGCAGTGGCATCGCGAGCTCGCCGATCTCGTCGAGAAAGATCGTGCCGGCATCGGCTTCGACGAACAGGCCATTCTTGTCGGAGCGCGCATCGGTGAACGCGCCGCGCTTGTGCCCGAACAGCTCGCTCTCGATCAGCCCCTCCGGCACCGCCGCGAGATTGACGCCGACGAACGGCCCCGCGGCGCGCGTCGAGTTGTAATGGATCGCGCGCGCGACGAGCTCCTTGCCGGTGCCGCTCTCGCCGGTGACGAGCACCGATGCCGTCGAGCCCGCGATGCGCTGCACCATCGACACGACATCGCGCATCGCCTGGCTCTTCGCGATGATGTTGCCAAAGCCGTATTTGTCCTCGACCTCGCGCTGCAGTCGCGCGACCTTGCTGCGCAGCGCGCGCTCGCCGAGCGCCTTGTCGGCGACGAGCAGCAGCTCCTCGATCTCGAACGGCTTCGTGATGTAGTCGTACGCGCCGAGCTTGACCGCGCGGATCGCGGTTTCGATCGAGCCGAACGCGGTGATCATCACGACGTGCGGCGGCTCCGGTACCGCCATCACGCCGCGGATGAGATCGAAGCCATCCATCTCTGGCATCCGCAGATCGGTGACGACGAGATCGAACCGCGCGTTGCGCGCGAGCTCGAGCCCGCTTCCCGCGGTGCTCGCCGCCTGCACGGTGAAGCCGGCATCGGACAGCTCTTCATGCAACAGCTCGCGCATCGCCGCATCGTCTTCGACGACCAGGATCGAGCCACCTCGCGCCATTTGCCCCACGGTTATAGCAGGGGTCTTAGAGGCAGCGACCGGTCGATACCTGACATCGCAAGCGATCCCAGGGCAGGCCCGCGGCAGGGGCGGCGGTGGTCGTCGGGCATTGCGCGTCGGTGGTGCATTTTTGAACGCAGAAATTCGAGACCGCGAGGTACGTCGTGCAGACATAATTGGTGCCAAGCGGCCCGCAATCGGCGTCGGTGCTGCAATAGCGGCCGCAGACGTCGCGCGTGCTCGCGTCGGCGACGAACAAGAAGCTCGAGCACGACAGGTTCGCCGCACAGTCCGAGCGGCTATCGCACGCGTCGCCCTCGGCAACGCTGCCGCCGCCATCGATCGCGACGCACGCGCCGGCCTGGCAGTCGCCGCGATACAGCTGGTTGCGGTACTCCGCGGCGCACTCTGCGCGACTCGTGCATCCGCTGCCGACGGTGCGCTGGACCGAGATCGTGTACGCGACCGCGGTCGCATCGCCCGTCGTGTCGCTGACGCGCGCGTAGTAGGTGCCGATCGGCAAGTACGTCAGGCGCACGCGCTGCGGCTGTTCCCAATACGAGCGACCGAGCTCGTTGCCGGCGCCATCCCACAGCGATAGCCGCAGCAGGCGAGTACCGCTCCACGCAAGCGTGACATCCCAGCTCTCGCCGATCGCGCCGACCGTGAATTTGAAGAAGTCGGCTTCGCTCGTTGGCTGCGAGCAGATGTTGCCGGTCGCCGAGCCGGCGCCGCTGCCGTTGACGGCGATCGCGCGCGCACCGATCGGACCGTCATCTTCGGGCTCGGCGGCGTCGTCGATCGTGCATTGATCCAAACCGGCGACACACAGCTGCGATGCGACATCGCACTTCGGTAGCGCTTGGTTCGTGCAATCGAAGCTCGATACGCACTCGACGCACTTGCCGTTCGAGCACACCGGTAGGCCCGCCGAGCATTGCGAGCTCGAGGTGCACGCTTCGGGATAGACGTCGAGCGTGAACGTCGAGACGGCAGGCGATGCCGATGCGTAGTAATCGACGATCACGTACACCGACGTGCTCTGCGCGACGAACCGGCCCGTCTCTTGGGCACCTGTCGTCGCGTCGACGAACAGCGCGCATTCCGTCGCCGATGGTCCGCTCGGCGTCGAGCAGCCGGTCGCGACATAAAACGCGAGATCCGCCGCCGAGGTGAGCTGCACGATGTACGCGGTACCGGGCACGAGGCCATCGATACGCACGACGCTATCGGGGCCTGCCGATTCGATGCCGTATTGCGCGTCCATCGCCGCGCAGTGCGTCGGGCTCTGCACGTCGCTGCCATCGAGCGCACCGGTGAAGTGCACCGGCACGTGCACGGCCTGCGTATCGAATTCGCGGCACGCGCTCGATTGCGTTGTATCCGGTGGTGCGTCGGGCGTCGCCGCATCGGGCGACTGCGGATTCGGTCCGCGATCGCTGCACGCTGCAAACGCAATGAAGACGCCGAGCCAACGCACTACCGACAACGTACAAGGCCGCTATCGAGACTGGCCAAAAACGGCCTCACACCAAGTGAGGCTCCATTTCCTCATCACAGTGTCGCCCGCTGACCCAGGTGTCCTAACCGAGGCCTTGCCGTCTGCGGCGATGTCGGTGCTCGTGCTCCTCGTCGACGAGGCGCACGTAGTCGAGCGGTTCGGCAGCTGGGATCGGGGCGATCGGCGTTCCGCCAAGCTCTCGGACTCGCTCGCGAAACGATTCGGCGATTTCCTCGAATGGCGGCAGGTCGCTGCGCCCGGAAAGCGCACCCGACTTCGCCGCTTCGTGCGCTTCTTCGGTGAGCCGCAATGCCGATTCGCGCGCCATGCGACCGCGGCGGATGACGTCCTGCACGCTCGTCGCGAGGTGACCGAGCGCGTATTGCCCCGAATCGATCATCTCGAGCGCGACGAAGATCACTTGGCGCGCGGTCAGCACGTGGTCTTCGTAGAGCACGAGCGCGGCCTGAAAATAGTTGAACACCGGCACGAGGCGCGGCCCGAAGCGCTTGAACCCCATCGGCGGCGAGCGTCGGTCGAGGTGAATGAACATCCGGCTGACGGCGTTCGCTTTTGGGACGCGCCGCGCGAGATCGAGGCAGCGCTGCGTGTCGTCTTCGTATGCGCGCGACGCGATGAGCACGCGCTCGAGATCCTGCAGCGACACCGCGCCGGCGAGCAGATCGGCGTAGAGGCAATAGACGATCGCGTCGGCTTCGGCGTCGTCGCCGAACAGTGTCTCGTGCTCGGCGGGCGCGGCGATGCGCGACATCAGCATCGCGGGCAGCTTGTATGGAATCTGCGCGCGCAGCGCACGAAACCGCCCGCGCAAGATGTTCTTGAGATTGTTCTTGAGCACGAACTCGTCGTACTCGATGCCGTCGAGCGCGAGCTTGGCCGCGAGGACCTGACGCATTTGCGTCGGGCTGCCCGAGACGATGCAGATGCGATGGCCTTCTTGGCGAAGCGCGCGCAAAAGCGCCGTCGCGCCGGGGAATGCTTGTTTGTCGGCCGCGGTCTCGATCGCGCTCTTCGCGAGGTCGCGCAGCGAATCGAACTCCGTGCGCAAATACGTCTTGTCGAGATCCCAGCGGAACGTGTGGCGCGGCGGCTTTTCGCCCGGCGCGAGCGTCGGCGGCGGCGGCTCGAACAGACCGATCCGTTCGCCGATCCGCACCGGGAGCATCGACAGC
>Ga0070698_100001936_pt1 | contig 22997 bp, 19 predicted proteins | sample KBSK1502metaG_FD_65477 | JGI IMG/M metagenome (GOLD analysis project Ga0070698, IMG submission 65477) | Corn, switchgrass and miscanthus rhizosphere microbial communities from Kellogg Biological Station, Michigan, USA - KBS K1-50-2 metaG | ecosystem: Host-associated > Plants > Roots >...
AGGGTTTCTCGATCGACGTCGGCCGGCACCACCTCGACGGCAAGACCGCGCTGGCCTACGTTCGATCGCGCAAGGGGCTCGGCGACAGCGACTTCACCAGGGCCATCCGCCAGCAGCAGGTCCTGGTCGCCCTGCGGGACACGGTGACCAAGGACGGCTCGCTGCTGTGGGAGCTGCCCGACCTCCTGCGGGCGGTCGGCGGGGCGATCCGGACCGACATGCCCTACCAGCGCCTGCCCGAGCTGGCGGCCATCGTCGACGAGATCGGCCACGGCGGCGTCGTGACGGCGCTCGTGCGGCATCCGTTGGTGCGATCGGTCGATACCCGCTACGGCTCGTCGCTCGAGCCGGACCTGCCCGCGATCCGGGCGATGGCCGCCAAGCTGTTCCCGACGCCTGGCGTGGCGCCGACGCCCTGGCCGACGCCGGAGCCCACGCCCAAGGCGACGCCGGCGCCCTAGCCCCGAGCCGTCAGGGTCGTCACGCGGATCGGGGAGCGAGCGCCTCCAGCCGCGGCGCCATCCGACGAGCCGCTTTCGCCCGATGCGAGATCGCGTTCTTCTCGGCCGGGCTCCACAGGCCCAGCGTGCGGCCGCCCGGCGGCTCGGACGCCGGCTCGAAGATCGGGTCATAGCCGAAGCCGCCGGATCCGCGCGGCGCGGCGGCGATCCGCCCCTGGCACGTGCCCCGCGCGAACGTCAGCGGCTGGCCGCCGCGCGCACCGACGTCACCGGGGAGTGCCAGCGCGAGCACGCACACGTAGCGCGCGCCGCGACGTTCCGGCGGCAGGCCGTCGAGGGCCACGAGCAGCTTCGCGTTGTTATCGGCGTCGGTGGCGTTCTCCCCGGCGTACCGCCGTGTCCGGACGCCGGGACCGCCGCCGAGCGCATCGACCTCGAGTCCGGAGTCGTCGGCCAGGCTCGGCATGCCGGTGGCCCGCACCGCGAATCGCGCCTTGATCGCGGCGTTGCCTTCGAAGGTCTCGGCGTCCTCGACGGGGTCGCCCTCGGTCCCAAGGTCGTCGAGCGATACGAGGTCGATGCCGTCGAGCTGCAGCAACTCGCGCAACTCCCGCAGCTTGTGCTCGGACCGCGTGGCGATGACGACCCGGGGCCTGACCGCTCCGACGGCCGAGGCGACGCTACTGCTAGCCATCGGCCGGAGGATTCGAGGCGACGCTCCTGTTAGCCATCGGCCGGAGGATTCACCCTCAGCGCCGGACCGTGGCGAGGACCTCGGCCTGCGCGGCGAACAGCTTCGTCAGTCCCTCATCGGCCAGGTCGAGCATGCCGATGGCGGCGGCACGGTCGAACGGCTTGCCTTCGGCGGTCCCCTGGAGTTCGACGTACGTGCCGCCATCGGTGCCGACGACGTTGAAGTCGACCTCGGCGTGCGAGTCTTCGCTGTAGTCGAGGTCCAGCAGGCCGACGCCATCCACGATGCCGACCGACACCGCCGCGACCTTCGAGGTCAGCAGCCGCTCCATGCCGAACGTGATCAGCGCCGCGCCAAGCGCCACGTAGCCGCCGGTGATCGACGCGGTCCGTGTCCCACCGTCCGCCTGGAGGACGTCGCAGTCGACGGTGATCGTCCGCTCGCCGAGGCGGCCGAGGTCGACCACGCCGCGCAGCGACCGCCCGATGAGCCGCTGGATCTCGTGGGTCCGCCCGCCGATCCGGCCCTTCGCCGACTCGCGGTCGGTGCGCTCGGCGGTGGCCCGCGGCAGCATCGAGTACTCGGCCGTCACCCAGCCCGTGCCCTTGCCGCGCAGGTGGGGCGGCACGCGGTCGGCGATGGTCGCCGCGCACAGCACCTGGGTATCGCCGAAGCGGACGAGGCACGATCCCTCCGCCCATTTCTGGACGCCGAGCTGGAAGCTGATCGGCCGAAGGTCGCGCGGACCTCGGCCGTCGGCGCGGGGCGGGCGGTTTCCGATGGTCATTGGGCGATCCTCTCCTCGGCCTTGGCGGTGTCCCACAGCTCATCGAGCGCGGCGAAATCGAGATCGCGCAGGGCGACCCCACGGTCGGCCGCCTGGCGTTCCACGCTGCCGAAGCGCCGGCGGAACTTGGCGTTGGCGGCGCGGACGGCCGCCTCGGCCTCGATGCCGCGCTTGCGCGCGACGTTGACCAGCACGAACAGGAGGTCGCCGAACTCCTCGGCCCACGCCGCGGGATCGGGGTCGTCCGCGGCGGCCCGCAGCTCGTCGGTCTCCTCGACGACCTTGTCGAGCACGCCCTCGATCGACGGCCAGTCGTAGCCGATGTTCGCGGCCCGCTCCTGCATCTCCTGGCTGGCCGCGAGGGCGGGGAGCGAGGCCGAGATGCCGTCGAGCGCGCCACGCGCGGTCGGGGTCACGCCGTCGACCCCGCCGCCGTTCGCAAGGTTGTCGCCCGCCTCTGCCTCGGCCGTGCCGGCGGCAGCTCGTTCGTCCGCCTTGATCCGCTCCCACTGGCGGTTCACGTCCGACGCGGTACGGGCTTCGGCGTCACCGAACACGTGCGGATGGCGGCGGACGATCTTCGTGGCGATGGCCGCCTGGACATCGGCGAGATCGAAGACGCCGGCCTCGGCCGCCAGCTGCGCGTGGAGGACGACCTGGAGCAGCAGGTCGCCGAGCTCGCCGGCGAGCGCCGGCGTGGCCCCCGCCTCGAGCGCGTCGTAGACCTCGTACGCCTCCTCGAGCAGGTGCTTGCGCAGCGAGGCGTGCGTCTGTTCCTGGTCCCAGGGACAGCCGTCGGGGGCGCGCAGCCGAGCGCTGATCGCGGGCATCGCCCAAGGGCCCGCGACGGCCGCCTCGGCCGGGACCGGCCCGAGATACAGCGGCGCGGCCAAGTCGTCCGGCCCGAGATCGCCGATGCGAGTGGAGGCCGCCGTGCCGAACCGGCCGACCGCGTGATCATCGGGATAGGCCCGGACGAGGACGTCGAGCGGTGCGCGGCCCAGGGGCCCGTGCCGGCCGGGGAGCGGCTGGACCTCGGCCGTGCCCGCGGCCTCGGGCGTGCCGGGCCGCAGCATCGCCAGGGGAACCAGCAACACCGGCCGCGACGCCTCGAAGGGCGTGGCGATCAACCGTTCCGTGGCGATAACCTGGAGGCCGGCCGCCGGATCGAGCCCGAACCGCAGCCGCGCCTCGGTCACGAGCGCGTCCAGCACGGCCCGCCCGCCCTAGCCGCCGGAGCTCAAGAAGGTCTCGTCACGGGTGACCGTGACGGCGGCCTTCTTGGGCGTGTACCAATCGCTGAAGGCCCGGGCTGTGATCTGGGCCAGCTGGCGACCGGCTGGCGTCCGCGTTTCCTCCTTGACGACCTGGAACAGGTAGTCGCCGTCGTCCGGCACCGTGATCACGGCGGACGTCTTGCCGATCGGGGCATCGAAGATGGCCGTGATCAGGCTCGGGTCGAGCTGGCCGCGGGCGATCCAGCCGAGGTCGCCGCCCTTGCTCGCGTCCGGTCCCTCGGAGATCTCGCGGGCCAGCTTCGCGAAGTCGGCGCCGCCATCGACCTGCGTCTTGAGCTTGGCCAGATCGGGCGCGTGGCTCTGGACCTGGACGATGTGGTAACCGAACTCGGTCTTGATCGGTGGGAGGATCTGGCCATCGGTCGCCTTCGCGGCGAGGATGGGCCCCGAGAACGATTCGACATAGCTGCTGTCGGTGCTGACGTACGCGCCCAGCACGCCACCGGTCCCGGTCGCACCTCGGGCGCTCACCTCGTCGCTCTCGGCCCGGGCGATCGCATCGAACTGGGTCGGGTCGGCCTGGAGCTTGGCGTAGGCGACGTCGGCGTCGGCCTTCGCCTTTGCCCACGCCGGGTCGGTGGCGGGGATCTCGCCGGACTGGGCCTTGGCCGGGTCGTCGTTCGGCGAGTACAGGATGTGGCGGACCTTGACCGCGTCATCGGGCAGGTCGGCGGTCGCCTTGGTCAGGTAGATCTCGCGGACCTCGCGCTGCGGGGCGGGCTTCGTGGCCTCGGCGACCGCCTTGTCGTCGAGCTTCTTGCGGATCACGTCGCCGCGCACGACGACCCGGTATTTGGCCAGGTCGACACCGTCGTTCTTGAGCTTGTCGGTGTAGGCGCCGTCGACCTCCTGCGGGGCGATCTCGGTGACGCGCCCGATGCGGAAGATCCCGTCCTCGCCCTGGATGACGGCGGTCGGCTTGTCGACCTCGCCCGCGAAGAGTGCCTTGATGAAGGCCTCGTCGGACTGGCTGTCCTTCGCGCCGATCCAGCCGAGGTCGCCGGACTGGGCCGCGGTGGACGTGTCCGTCGACACGGTCCTGGCGATGTCTTCCCACTTCTTGCCGCTCTCGAGGTCCTTGAGCGCGGTGTCGGCCTTGGCCTTGGCCGCCGCGATCTGCTCGGCCGTCGGCGCGGTGGCGTCGGCGGCGACGTCGGGCGCAACCTCGATGACCCAGGCGTGGCGCGTCTCGACGGTCGTCGCCTCCTCCAAGAGCCGGGCGTCGATGTCGGCGTCCGTGACCGTGACGCCCTCCTGGTTCGCGAGATCCGCCTGGATGCGGTTGTCGATGAGCCGCTCGAGCGCGATGGCCACGACCTGCTGGCGCTGCTGCAGGACGTTCTGCGTCTGCTGCTCCGCCTGGGCGGTCGTGAGGTGCCCGGCGACGGTCTGGGTTCGGATGCGGCGGTCGGCCTCATCCAGGCGCCAACCCTCGATCAGCGCGCGATCGCGCAGCTCGTCCTTGGAGATGGACTGGCCGGCGACGCTCCCGACCGCGACCAGGTGGTCGTTGTAATAGGTCAGCGCAACGGCGATGGCGAGGATGACGACGGCTGCGACGACGACGAGGCCGAAGCCCAGGTTGAGGTAGAAGTTCCGCCGGTCGCGGCTCTCCCAGGACGGCTTCTGGGCACGCTTGGCGACGGGTTTGGCTCGAAAGGTCATCGGGTCGTCGGGTTCCTCGTCAGATGGGGTCGGCACGCAGCGTCGACGGGAGTCGACCGGGCGGCGGGTATCGTACCGTACCGCCCGCCTCGGCCCGCTCCGACGCCGTTCGGCGACTCGACGCGTTATCCGTGGACGGGTTCACCCGCGGCCGCGATCACCTCGCCGATGACCGTCTCGAGGTGCTCCTCGAGCCCGAGCCAGAGCGGCAGGCGCACCAGCCGCTCGCCGGCCGCGGTGGTATGCGCCAGGTCGCCGGCCGAGCGTCCGATCGACTGCCCGAACGGCGACGAGTGCAGCGGTACGTAGTGGAAGACCGACTGGATGCCCTTCGCGCGGAGACGGTCGATGAGCTCGGTCCGAGCGGCCAGGCTCGGCGCCATGAGGTGGTACAGGTGCCCGTTGTGACGACGGTCGCTCGGGATGATCGGCCGGCGGACGCTGCCCGCCGCCTCCAGGCCGGCAAAGGCTTCGTGGTAGGTCGCCCAGATGTCGAGTCGCCGCTTCGTGATGGCATCGGCCTCCTCGAGCTGGGCCCACAGGAATGCCGCCACGATCTCGCCGGGCAGATACGAGGAGCCGAGGTCGACCCAGGTGTACTTGTCGACCTGGCCGCGAAAGAACTGACTGCGGTTCGTGCCCTTCTCCCAGATGATCTCGGCACGGTCGACAAAGCGCGGATCGTTGAGCAGCAGCGCGCCGCCTTCGCCCGAGATGATGTTCTTCGTCTCGTGGAACGACAGCGCGGCCATGTGCCCGATGCCGCCGAGCGGCCGATCCCGATACGCGGAGAGCAGACCCTGCGCGGCGTCCTCGATCACGAGGAGGTCGTGGCGCTGCGCGATGTCCATGATCACGTCCATCTCGCAGCCGACACCGGCGTAATGGACCGGGACGATCGCCTTCGTGCGCGGGGTGATCGCCGCCTCGATCTTCGTTTCATCGATGTTCAGCGTGTCCGGCCGGATATCGACGAAGACCGGCGTCGCGCCGCGGAGGACGAAGGCATTGGCGGTGGACACGAACGTGAACGACGGCATGATCACCTCGTCCCCGACGCCGACGCCACTCAGGATCGCGGCCATCTCCAACGCCGCCGTGCAGGAGTGCGTCAACAGCGCCTTGTCGCTGCCGATGCGCTGCTCGAGCCAGGCGGAGCAGCGCTTCGAGAACTCGCCGTTGCCCGCGAGATGTCCGTTCGCGTGGGCCTCGGCGATGTACGCCAGCTCCCGGCCCGTCATGTAGGGCTTGTTGAACGGGATCACGACGGGGACTCCGGCGCGCTCGGGACGGGGTCCCTGAGCCAGTGGAAGGTCATCTTCGCGGGCCCGAACGTGAACCCGAGGCGGGCATAGAGGTTGATCGCTGGCGCGTTGTGGCCCGAGATCGTCGTTTCGACCGCTGTCGCCCCTTCCGCCCGGTGGCGCCGGAGCATCGTCCGCCAGAGGCTCATGCCCACGCCCTTCCCCTGCCACCGCGGGGCGATCGCCGTGAGGTGCCAGTACACCGTCCCGTCAGGGCGCCGCTCGACGATGAAGAAGCCGACCAGCTCCCCATCGAGCTCCGCCTTGAGGACTGTCTGTTCCGGCGCATCGACGCTGTTGCGGACCCAGGTCGCGTAGCGGCGCTTGCTGAGCTCCGGCGGGAGGCGCCGATCGAGCAGGAAGCGCCCGGTGCTGAACGCCGAGTAGGCGATGTCCTCGATCGCGGCCAGGTCGTCCGGTCCGGCGTCCTCCACCGCGATGACGCGGCTGGGCGCGGCGATGTCCTCGGCGAGATCGAGGTGCGGCTCATGGACCATCTCGACGAACCGGAAGCCGGCCTCCTCGAGAGCCATGGATTCCCGCAGCTGCGTGTGATCGAGCCGGCACGACACGAGCCGCACGTCATGGTCGGCGCACCAGGTCTCGAACTCCCACAGGATGCCGCCGGCTCGCTCCGCGTCGGCCAACTCGAGGCGACCGATCTGCGCGACCGGGAACCCGAAGATCTCCGAGTCCCACGGCACCAGCGAGCATTCCAGAACGGCGCCGCCGGCCTGGAACCTGGTGGCCGCTACCGTCGGGATCAATCTTCCTCGGTCATCTCTCGGACGAGGTACGCCGGCCGGTCCATGGTCCGAAAATGGATCCGTGCCAGGTACTCGCCGATGATGCCCAGCGCGAACAGCTGGGCGCCACTGAAGATCGCGATGATCGAAGCGAGGAACGCGAACCCCGGAACCGTGCTGCCGCCGTTCGCGATCAGCGTCACGAGCACGTACGCGAGGATCGCGAAGCCGAACAACGTGAACCCGAACCCGATGAAGCTGGCGATCTGCAGGGGCAGCGTACTGAAGCCAGTCATCATGTTGAACGCGTGCGTGACCAGTGAGCGCAAGGTGTAGTTGGAGGCACCGACGCGGCGCGCGGCATGTTCGACGGGCACGTGCGCGAAGCGCGTCGTTCCCCACGTCAGCAGGACGTCGATCGACACGTATGGCCCGCGGTACGTCGCGAACGAATCGCGCAGACGGGTGCGGAAGATCCGGAAGGCGCTGACGTGGCGGGCCGTCTCCGCGCCCATCGCGCTCTGCAGGGCGAGCTTCGTGATCCGCGAGCTCTGATCGCGCAGGAAGCCATGTTGTTCGTTCGCGGGCGTGCCGTAGACGACGTCCACGTCGTCCGTCAGTCGAGCGAGCAGTGTGGCGATCTCCTCGGGCGGGTTCTGGAGGTCGTCGTCGAGCGTCACGATCAGCCCGTAGCGGGCCGCCCGGATGCCGCACAGGAGCGCGTTGTGCTGGCCGTAGTTGCGGCTCATCCGGATACCGCGCACGCGCCGATCGCCCTCGACGATGCGCTCGATCTCGGACCACGAGCCGTCGCCCCCACCGTCCTCGACCAGGATGATCTCGTAGCGATCGGCGACGGCGGCGAGCGCGGCGGTCAGCCGTTGGTGCAGCTCCGCCAGCATCGGTGCCGAGCGGTAGACCGGAACGATCGCGGAGATCTCCGTCGACGTCGAGTCGGGCGCGTTTGACGCGTTCGCCGTCACCAGTCCGTCAACGACCTCCATGGCCCGATCACTGACGTCGGGAACCTAAATGTGGGACGTCGGTAGGTGATTGTCCAATCTGCGGACCGCGCGTCCGGGGATCGGCGGCGGGGTACACTCCCCGCCCGTGACCATCAGCGCAGGCGTGATGCGCGCCATCCGCGCCGACCCCGCGTGGCGCGACCGCCTGCTCGTCGGCCTGGCGTATGCCCTCGCGTGGGGCGCGCTCGTCGTCAACCGCGGCCTGTACTGGGACGACTGGACGCTGGTGGGTCGGTCCACCCAGTCCATGGTGGATACCTTCACGGAGCTCGGCCTGCCCTGGCTCGGGTACTTCCACGCCGGCCTCTTCTCCCTGTCGCTGCCCGGCCTCGCCGGCCACGTCCTGGTCTTCGGCGTGTACCTGCTGTCCTCGCTGGTCCTGCACGCCATCCTTCGTCGGATCCCCGCCCTGAGCCGGACCGATGCCCTGGTGGCCGCGCTCACGTTCGCGCTCCTTCCGGTCAACTACGCCCGGATCGCGCTGATCGACCTGCCGTATGGCCTGTCGCTGCTCGCCTTCCTGGCGGCGACCTGGTTGCTGCTTCGCTACCTCGAGGACGGAGGCATCGCCCGGCGCGTCGCCGCCCTGGGACTGTTCGTTTGCGCGTTCGTTACCGCGTCCCTGCTGATCCTGTACGTCGTCCCCATCGCCCTGGGTGCCGCGATCGCCTGGAGGGCGGGCGCGAGGTCCATCCAGACCCTCCTTGTCCGATATGCGGACTTCATCGCGCTGCCGGTCGCGTACTGGCTGCTCAAAGCGGCGTTGTTTCCGGCGAGCGGCGTGTACGAGGGGTACAACGCCCTGAGCCTGGCCGGGATGGTCGAGGTCCCGGGGGCGATGCTGTCGATCCCATGGCAAGTCCTGATCGAGCCGCTCGGTCGAGCCGCCTCGGTCGCCGGCCTTGTCGGTATCGTCGTCGGCGTTCTCACAGCGGTCTGGCTGGTGCGACGCAGCCGAGTGGTCGAACCCGGCGCCGTCGTGTCTGCGCCGGTCCTCGCCCTGATCGGCGTCGTCGTCCTGGCCCTCGGGGTCTTTCCGTATCTCGCGGTCGGCCGCACGCCGACCATCTGGGACTGGTCGAGTCGGCACCAGCTGCTGGTGCCGATCGGTGCCGGCCTCCTGGCGGCAGCCGCGGTGCGAGGAACCCGGAGCGCCTCGCCGATCGGTGGCGTCCTCACGGTCGCGGTCGGCCTGATGCTGGGCATCTCCGCTGTGGCCGACGCCCGCACCCTGGTCGCGTATCAACTGGACTGGTACAAGCAGACCGCGCTGATCGATGCCGCGCGGACCATCCCCGAGTTACGCACTGCGCACCACATCCGGGTCATCGACGACGCGCAGCGGCTCGACGCGCTGCGCCGGAGATATCGGTTCTACGAGTACAACGCCCTGTTCGAGCAGGCGTTGGGCGATACCCGCCGGCTGGCGTCCGATGGCACCGACGAACCAAGCGCAGACGAGCTCAGCCTGTTCATCTCGAGGCCCGCCTACCACATGGAGCAATACGTCCCGTCACCGGTCGATCTCGAGCTCCGGGTGGCCCCGGGGGATGCCACTGGCGATGGGCTAGAGGCGGCCCGGCTGCTGGTGCTGGAGACGCTCGGATCGCCCTCGTTCGATTCGGAGGTCGCCCGCCTGATCGATGTGCAAGCCACTCCGGCCGTGGGACCGGCTCCCGTTCCCTGAGGGACGCGGTCGTCAGCGCCCCTCGGCAGCCATGATGGTCCCGAGCGCGTCCGTGACCCGGCTCTGATCCGCGGGGGTCAGGCTCGACGACGACGGCAGGCAGAAGGCCGCGTCGAAGATGCGGTCCGCCACCGGACCTTCGAGGCGGGCGGCGTCCGCGTACTTCAGGGTCTGGTGGATCGGGCGCCAGATCGGGCGGGCCTCGACGCCCGCGTCGGCGAGGCCTGCCAGGACCCGGTCGCGTCGCGCCGAGTCCGGCGTCTCGAGCGCGGCGGTGTAGAGCCAGAACGTCGGGTCGGCCCAGGGTGCGCGGGGCGCCGGCACGAGCCCGTCGATGGTGGCGATCGCCGCGTCGTAACGGGCGGCGATGGCCCGGCGAGCACCCAGCAGCCGGTCGAATTCCTCCAGCTGCGCGACCCCGACCGCGGCCGCCAGGTTGGTGAGCCGGTAGTTGTAGCCGACCTCGTCGTGATCGTACGCGAGGCCAGGCAGGCGGGCCTGGGTGGACAGGTGGCGAGCGCGCCTGGCCAGCGCCTCGTCGTCGGTAACGACCATCCCGCCGCCGCCGGTCGTGATCAGCTTGTTGCCATTGAAGCTGAAGGCGGCGATCCGTCCCAGCGTGCCGACCTGACAACCCGCGAACGCACCCTGCGTGTACGTCGCGCCGAGCGCTTCCGAGGCGTCCTCCACGACCGAGACGCCGTGCCGCTCGGCCGCCGCCAGGACCGGCGCAAGATCCGCCGGGTGGCCGACGAGATGGACGATCTCGATGGCTGCGGGCTGGCGCTCCCCGGTCGCGGCTCGCCGGTCCAGCTCCGCGACGACGAGCGCCGGGTCCATGTCGTAGGTGGCGGGCTCCGCGTCGACGAGGATGGGCCGCGCCCCGACGTAGACGATCGGATTGACCGACGCGACGAACGTCAGGTCCGCGACGAGGACGTCGTCCCCCGGCCCCACGTCGAGGACCAGGAAGGCGAGATGGAGCGCGGCCGTTCCCGAGGCACAGGCGACGGCGTAACGCGCACCGACCGCCGCCGCGAACTCACGCTCGAAGCGCTCGACGAACGGGCCGACCGACGAGACGAAGTTCGTGTCCAGGCACTCCTGGAGGTACGCCGCCGCATTCCCGCCGATCGACGGCACCGACAGCGGGATGCGGCCCTCAGAGCTGGGCACGATCGAGGTCGGGCGGGGTGGGCTGATGGCGCAGCCAGTCGATGGTGGCCCGCAGGCCGTCCTCCAGGCTCGTGCGCGCCTCCCAGCCCAGGCGCTCGCGGGCGCGCGACGGGTCCGACTGCAGCGCGAGCACCTCGCTGGAGTCCGGTCGCAGCCGCGCCGGGTCCTCGACGGCCCGGGCGTCCACGTCGAGCAGGCGGCAGGCCATCGCGAACAGCTCCCCGATCGATTCGCTGCGGCCGGTCCCGAGCTGGATGACCTCGCCATCGATGTCCGGAGCGGTCGCCGCGCGGACGAAGCCATCCACCGTGTCGGCCACGAACGTCAGGTCGCGGCGCGGGTCCAGGCGACCGAGGCGGACCTCGGTCCGGCCGTCGAGCAGCTGACGGAGCATCGTCGGCAGCACCGCGCGGTCGGACTGGCGCGGGCCGTACGTGTTGAACGGTCGCAGGACCACGACGGGGACCCCGAAGCTCTTCGCGAAGGCCAGGGCGAGCTGGTCGGCCGCGACCTTCGAGGCGGCATACGGCGATTGCGCCGCAAGCGGGTGCGTCTCGCGGATGGGCAGCGACTCCGGCGTGCCGTAGACCTCGCTCGTGGAGGTCTGGATGAAGCGGCGGACCCCCGCGACGCGGGCCGCCTCGAGCGCGTGGAGCGTGCCGGACACGTTCGTATCGATGAAGGACTGCGGCGCCGCGTACGAGTACGGGATCGCGATGAGGGCGGCGAGGTGGAACACAACCTCGATGCCCTCGGTCGCGGCGGCCACGAACCGGGCGTCGCGGATGTCCCCGAGACGGATGTCCAGCGCCGCCCGGGTCGCCGGGTCGGTCTCATCCAGCCAACCGGCCGAGCCGCGCGAGTTGTAGAGGCAGAACGCACGGACATCGGCGCCCTCGGCGACGAGCCGCTCGGTGAGGTGACTGCCGATGAACCCATCCGCTCCGGTGACGAGGACCTTGCTGCCGCGCAGGGTCACGTGGCGACCCCGCGCGCCGCGGCCAGCTGTTCGCGCTGGCCGATATCGATCCACTCGTCCTCGATCTCGAACGCGCCGACCGGGGCCCCGTCGGCCAACAGGTCCGCGATGAGGTCCGGCGTATCGACCCGCCGACCCCGAGGCATCCGGGCCACGACCGACGGATCCAGGGCATAGATGCCGCTGTTGACTTCGCGTTCCAGGGTGGGCTTCTCTTCGAGCTGGATCACGCGGTCGCCGTCGCGCTCGATGCAGCCGAACGGCACGGTATGCAGATACCGTCGCGTGCCGATGGTCGCCTGAAATCCCCCGGCGACGTGCGCGTCGAGCAGCGCGCCCAGGTCGGCCGAGGTCACGAGATCCCCGTTGAGCAGGAGGAGCGGCTCGGTCGGCGGCTCCGGCAGCAGCCCGAGCGCGCCGGCCGTGCCGAGCGGCTCGTCCTCGCGCAGGTACTCCACCCGGGCACCGAACTGGCTGCCGTCGCGGAGGTGCTCCTCGATGACGTCGCCGAGGTAGTTCACCGCCACGAAGATCCGCTTGAGCCCGAACCCGACGAGGTGGAGCACCAGCCGCTCGATGATGGGCCGACCGGCGACGGGCAGCATCGGCTTGGGCACGCTGTCGGTCAGCGGGCGGAGCCGGATGCCCTGGCCACCGGCCATGATCACCGCCCAGTTGGTGCGGGTCACGGGCTCCAGGAACTGCTGGAGCAGATGGAGCCCGGCGGGACGGCCGTCCGCATCGACCACCGGGACGGCATCGATGCGGCGGGCGCGCATGAGCTCGAGGGCGGCGGCACGACCGTCGCGGGGCGTCACCGACAGGTAGCGGCGGATCAGGATCGGCGCGACCGGATCCTGGAGGTCGACCCCGCGCAGCAGCGCGCGCCGGAGGTCGCCGTCGGTGATCACCCCGGTCAGGCGGCCGTCGGGGTCCACGGCCAGGGCGATCCGAGCGGCACCGCGGTCAACGGCGGCCATCGCGTCGCGAACGGTCGCCGCCTCGGCGACGAGGTACGCGTCCAGGGCGGTGGTCACGCGCCGCGCCCGTGCGGCCGCGCCGGGACGCCGACGACGGTGACGCCGGGGGCGATCGACTCGACGACGACGGCGCCCATCCCGATGATGGCCCCCGCACCGATCTCGACGTGGTCGCGGACCCGTGCGCCGAGACCGATGAACGCGTTCTCGCCGATGGACGTGCCGCCGCCGATGACGGCGCCCGGGGCAAGGTGGCTGCCGTCCCCGACGCGTACGTCGTGCTCGATGACCGCGCCACTGTTCACGATCGCGTGGCGACCGACGTCTGCCCCGGTGTTGACCACTGCCCCGGCGAGGACCACGGCCCCCTCCTGCAGCCGGGCCGTCGGGGAGACCCAGGCCGTGGCGTGGACGACGGTGGCCCAGCGCGTGCCCGGGCCGAACCGTTCGGTCGTCGCGGCCCTTGCCGCGAGGCCGTCGGAGGTCTCGCCGCCGCCGAAACCCAGGACCAGCCAGGGGCGGTCGGTCGCTGGGAGCTCCTCCAGGCGCGCCGCGAGAGCCGCGTCGTCGCCGAGCCAGGGGACGTCGGCGCCGCCGTCGCTCGCGGCGGGGGCCACGTAGCCCTGGACGGCCCAGCGGCCGGGCTGCGTCTGGGCAGCCTCGATGACGACCCGTGCGTGCTCCCCGCCGCCGAGCACGATCAGTGGCGCTGCGATCAGTCCGGCACCGTGATCGGTGGCTTTCGCGGAGGTCTGGGTGGTGACCATGCGGCGATGATATCCGCGATGCGCCGACCGACTTGACCGTCGGCGAGCGCTGGGCGGGTGAGGGCGACCCGTGCCCGCGTCGATGGAGCGAGGGCCTCACGCAGCGCGTCGATCACGAGATCGGGGTCGGCCGGCGCGTGCAACACGTTGGGGCCAACCCGGCGGCCGGCCTGACGGTCACCGACGTCGACGGCCGGCAGGTTCACGGCCGGCGCCTCGATGAGGGCGCTCGAGCTGTTGCCGAGCATCGCGTCGGCGATCCGCAGCAGGCCCCAGTACCGCCGCTCCCCGAGCGCGTCCACCGCCACGCGACCGGGTTTCGCTGCCGCAGCCAGGAGGAGGTCGCGGATCTCGTCCCCACCCGGGTCCGTGTTCGGGAGGGTGATGACGTAGGTCGCCGGGACCGCGTCCATCGCGGCAACGACAGCCGCCGCCGTCGCCATGGGTTCCCGTTCCAGGGTCGCCGGCTGAACCGTCACGAGCACGACCGGCGCGTCGAGCGCCAGACCGAGATCACGGGCGAGCTCGTCGCGCGACGGCAGGTCCCCGCGGGCCGCGGCATCCAGTCCCGGCGCCCCGACGACGTGGATGCTCGCCGGGTCCTCCCCCAGCGCGACGACCCGCCGGGCGTGTTCCTCGTGGCTGACCAGGTGGAGGTGGCTGAGCTTCGTTATGGCGTGCCGCAACGCGTCGTCGAACGCACCGAGGGTCTGCTCGCCACCGTGGAGGTGGATGATCGGAACGCGCTCCAGGGTCGCGGCGACGGCGGCTGCGGCGGTCTCCAGACGATCCCCGACGAGCAGCAGGGCGTCCGGCGGCGCGTCCCGGAGTGCGGCGCCGACGGCCTGGAGCGCCCCGCCGGCCTGGTCTGACGCCCGCGGGTCCGCGGCGTCGTCAGCACCCAACCAATCCAGGCTCGCATCCGGCTCGAAGCCGTCGGCCCGGACGTCGTCGATGGTATGACCGTGGCGCGTCGACAGATGCATGCCGCCTACGAGCAGCCGCAGCTCCAGGTCGGGGTGGGCTCGGATGGCGATCGCCGTCGAGTGCAGGATCCCCCAGTCCTGGCGCCCGGTCGTGAGGATCGCGATCGTGGTCACGCGTCGCCGTCCTCGACCATCGATCCAGACGTCACGTCACGGTTCGTGGTCCGCCCGATCAGCACCGTCGCCCGCGCCGGCGAGAGCCCGGTCCCCGGCCGCTGCGCCGCAAGGTGGCCGGCCTCGATCGTCGTGCCCGCCGGCAGGTCACGCGTCCAGTGCAGGCTCCGTCGCGCCACCGCGGCGACGTCGCGCTCGGCCGCGGTCGGCGCCTTGTGGCCATCGCCCACGGCGCGCGAGGTGTCGCGGATGGCGGCGACCATCGCCGCGAAGTCGGTCGGTTCCAGGGACATCGCGTGGTCCGGCCCGTGCCGGGCGCGGTCCAGCGTCAGGTGCTTCTCGACGATCGCCGCCCCGAGCGCAGTCGCGGCGACGGGCAGCTCGATGCCGGGCGTGTGGTCGGACCAGCCGGTGTGGACGCCGAACGCCTCGCGCATCGTGGCCATCGCTGCCAGGTTGGCGTCGTCGGGGGCGGCCGGGTAGCTCGACACGCAGTGCAGGAGCGCCAGCTGGCGGTCGCCGGTCGCGCGGATGGCGTCCACGGCCCCAGCCACCTCGACCATCGTGGCCATCCCGGTCGAGACGATGAGAGGGCGACCCCGACGAGCGAGCGCCGCAAGGAACGGCAGGTTCGTGAGCTCACCGGAGCCCACCTTGAACGCCGGAACATCGAGCCGGTCGAGCAGATCCGCCGAGGCCTCGTCGAATGGGGTCGAGAGGAACACGATCCCGCGGTCACGCGCGTGGGCCTGCAGACCGGCCCAGGCGTCGATCGGCAGCGCGAGCCGCTCGAGCATCGAGCGCTGGTCGCCGGCACCGTCGCGCTCGCGCTGGTAGGCCGCGGTCGGGGCGCCGGGGGACGCGAGCGCATCGGGCACGAAGGTCTGGAACTTGACGGCGCTGGCGCCGGCGTCGGCCGCGGCGTCGATGAGTCGGTGGGCGACGTCGACGTCGCCATCGTGATTGACGCCCGCCTCGGCGATAACGAAGACGCCATCGACCCCGATCTCCCAGGCGTCGACCCGGAACGACAGGACCGGGCGGGCTCGCAGGTGCGCGGCGGCGACGACCAGGTCGTCCGCGGTATCGATATCGACGGCGCGATCGGGCGGCACCTCGACGCCGAGCGTGACCCCAGGCTCGACGAACCGACCCGCGCGTCGGAGGGCGTCCGGGCTCGTGACGTAGAAGCCCCCGGTCAGGAGGTGCGTGGCAGGATCGCCTGCCTCCGCCGATGGCAGCTCGTGGAGCAGACCGTCGTCATCGCGTCGGAGATGCCACGCAGCTGGATGGCTAGGCGTGACGCTCGTGACCGATCGGCCGGTATCGCGGACCAGGGCGATCGCTGCGGCGAGGTCCGCGGGGTCGGTCAAGGGCGACGTCGGCTGGACGAGCGCCACGCGATCGATCGACCCACCTTCGCGCTCGACGACCTCGATCGCGTGCAGCGCCACCCCGACCGAGGCCGCGCTATCCGTCGCCAGCTCGGCCGGACGATCGAGGACTCGGGCGCCCCAGGTCGTCGCGGCCGCGGCGATGGCGGCATCGTCGGTCGAGCACAGGACGACATCCCCGGTCACCGAGGCGGAGGTGGCGATCCGTGCGGCCCACCCGACCAGCGGGATGCCGGCGAGTGTCCGCAGGTTCTTGCCCGGGAACCGGCGACTCCCGCCCCGGGCCGGGATCAGGAACAGCGTGCCGGTCATGGCAGCCACGAGAGCAGGTCGGCGGCGATCCGCTCGCTCGCGTTGCCCGGTTCGTAGTGGTCGTCGAGGAACCGGCGGCGCGCCGCGGCGGCCGCGTTGCGATCCCGGGGAGCATCGAGCGCCCGGAGCAGGTCGGCTCCGGTCCGCACCGGCGTCGCCACGCCGGCCTCGACGTAGCCGAGCAGGTCGGCGTTGCGGGCATGGTCGGCGATCAGATTCAGCGTGCCGGCCGCGACGGCTTCCGTCAGGACCGTCGAGTGGATGCCCAGGTGGGCATCGGCCGCGGCCAGCAGGCCGTACAGGTCGATGTCCTGGACGACCGTGATCGGCGGCGGGGCGAACCCTCCGGCCCGGGCGACGCCCTCGATGACGGCGCGATATGGGCCCTCATCGCGTTCGCTCGGATGCAGTTTGACGACCAGATGCACGCGCGGTAGGGGCCGATCGAACAGCCGTGCGAGGGCGATCGGATACAGGTAGGTGCGGTAGAGCGGACCCCACGTCGCGGACAACACGACGAGCCGATCGCCAGCGGCGACGCCGAGTCGCTTCCGCACCGCGACGTCGTCGGCGGCCCCGTCGCGAACCAGGTCGAGCCGGGGTGAGCCGCCGACCGTCACCTCACTGTCGCGGTACACGCTGGTCGAGGTCAGGAGGCGCCGCTCCCAGCCCCCGAAGACATAGGTCCGGTCGGGGAGTCGAAGCGACGCCGGTCGATCGCCGTGGATGTAGCCGTTGTGCCAGCGATAGATCAGGCCATGCTGGACAGCGGCCGACGCGACGCCCTCCGCCTTGGCGGCGGCCAGCCATTCCTGGCGGTGGTACTCATCCGCGAGCAGGACGCCCGACGGCCGCAGGGACCGGATCAGGCTCCGGATCTGCCGATACCCGCGGACCTTGCCCGGCAGGATCCGGCGTCCCTGGTCGACGATCCGGCCGACGAGCTCTGGGGCCAGGTCGACGCCGTCGACCAGGAGCGGGATCGAGATCGCGGCGACCTGATCGACGATCGCCCCGGCTTCCTCGCCGGGCGTCGGGCCCGCGCCCACCTTGCCCATCGTGCGTTGCTCGACCTGGAGCGCGATCGGCAACGCATCGGCGGGCAGGAGGTGGTCGTCGGCCTCGATCCGGTCCCAGGCGGGGTCCGCGAGGCGAACCGCTGTTTCGACACCGATCGGATCGAGGCGGCTGCCCCGCAGCGCCTGCTCGATCGGGCCGAGGTACGGGTTGATCAGTCGCGCGCCATCGGCGGTCTCGACCCGCTGGCGGGCGTGCGCGAGCACCACCAGAAGGCGTCCCGGATCGGCGGCGAGGCGCTCGAGCCGAGCGGCCACGATCGCCCGGCGGCGGCCGTTCTCGTCGACTGGGCGGCGTCCAACGGCTCGCCCGATCCGGCCGCGGATCCGCCCGATGACGCCAGACGGCCTCGCGGTCGCCGTCGGCGGGGCCGGCGCCGTCGACGCAGATCGCGCCGCGGCCTCGTCCGTCACGTCCGTGGCGCCGCCGACCGCGTCTTCGCCGACGTCCGGGCCCCGGAAACCGAGCCCGTCGCGCGCCGCCGCGGCTCTGGCGGCCGCCACGATGCCAGGGGCGACGTCCGGATCGACCTCTATCGCGCTCGGATGTACCACGGCGAGCAGCGCATCGACAATCGCCGCGTCAAGCAGCCGATCGACCAGCCACATCCATTGCCCGAGCCGAACGTAGTACCAGAACGACGTCCCCTCGACCGCCATCGTCTCGACGATCCCGGAGGCCGCCGCCCATGTATCGAGGTGGTCGCGCGCCTCTGCGAACAGGTCGCGCTCAGCGAGGATCCGCTCGGCCACGTCGCGGATCAGAAGACGGTTCGCGGCCTCGCTCGGCGGCGTCGTCCACGTCGTGTTGGTCATGACCATGCGGACGGAGGGGTCGTCCACCGGCGTCGTCCCAGACGGCGACAGGCGCATCGTCACGGCCGCGCGGTCGACGGTCGCGGCGTTCGTCGCCTCCACCCTGTCCATCGGTCGAGCATATCGGCTCGACGGGACGCCGACACCCGGCACGAGGCGGAACGAGGCTGTCGGCGGCACGGCGGTCCCCGCGGTCCGCGGGACCACCGCGCTATCCTGCGTCCGATGGCCACGCTCAAGAGTCGGCTCGGCGACTGGGAGCTCGATCACGTCCACGCGTGGTCCGAGCGCGCGCTCGAGATCCGCGCTCCGCTCGACCGCCTCATCGACTCGGGCACGAAGGTCGCGACCATCGGCAGCTGCTTCGCCCAGGAGTTGGCCGCCGCGATGGGCGACGTCGGGATCGTCGGCGGCATGCACCCCGGCGGGCTCTTCTATTCGACCGCGACGATCCGCCAGGAGATGGAGCGCATCGCGGGCGGCTGGCCGGAACGCGCGGCCGAGCCCGTCTGGCCGATCCCGGGCGGGTTCATCGATCCGTTCCGGGATTACTCGACCACGCACCCGGACGAGGCGACCCTCTACGCCGAGCGGGTCACCGCCGATGCCGCCGCCGACGAGCTCTTCCGGGGCGCGAAGATCGTCGTGGCGACCCTTGGCCTCATCGAGACCTTCCGCAATCCGGTCACCGGCAACGTCTACCGCCAGATCCCCCACCCCGCCGCGTATCCGACGCTGGGTGCGGCGTTCCACCGCCTGACGGTCGCCGAGATGCTCGACGACCTGGAACGGATCCGGACGGTCGTCCGGGACACACTGGGCGCGACGTTGATCGTCACGACCTCGCCGGTGCCACTCCATACGACCTTCACGGATCACGACGTACGCGTGGCGAACATCGAGTCGAAGAGCCGGATCCGGGCGGCCGTCTCGGAATTCGTCGACCGCCACCCGGACGTCCGATACTTCCATTCGTACGAGATGGTGGTGACGGCCGAACGCCAGAGCGACTATTTCCGAGAGGACGGCCGGCACGTGCACCGGCACGCCGTGCGCTACATCGTGTCGGAGTTCCTGCGCCTCTTCGGCGATGCATCGCTGCAGATGACCGACGTCGACGCGTCCTGGCTCACGCCGATCGAGAAGACCGCCGCGACCGTTGCTCCGCAGCCTCGGGCCCCGAAGCCGCCGCGGCCACCCGTCTCGCTCCCACGCAGGGTGGCTCGCAAGGTCCGACGCGAGGTCCGTTCAGCCCTTGGCCGCGCATGATCGCCGTCCGTCGTGGGATCCAGCGCACGCTGAACAGAGTTGGGTATCGGGTGACGCGAACCCGTGCCCCGGCCGCCCTCGAGACGCCACGCCGCAAGCAACCGAGCCTTAACCTCACGCTCTATGACCGATACCCCGCCGAGAGCCTCGCCGCGCGACGGTTCTACAACATCGGAGCGGGCTCGTTCGCCCACCCCTATTGGACGAACATCGACTTCTCCACCGACTGGTACGCGACCGTCCAGACGGCGTTCATCGGGTACGACCTGATGGCGCTCCAGCCATTGCCGATCGAGAGCGGGTCGGCCGAGCTCATCTACAGCTCGCACACCGTGGAGCACGTGTCGCAGGAAGCGGTGCAGAACATGCTGGAAGAGTCGTATCGAGCGCTCAAGCCGGGGGGCGGCCTCCGGATCACGACGCCGGACATCGTGCTCGACCATGCGGCCTACCGCCGTGGCGACCGGCACTACTACTACTGGGTCGACATGTGGAGCCGGCCAGGCAAGTACCAGCAGCTGTACAAGCGGCCCCCGAACACCGAGACGATCACCCAGCTGTTCCTGCACCACTTCGCTTCGCAGCTCTGCGACAACGACCTCGATGACACCGCGCCTCGCAAGTATTCGGACGCGGAGGTCGACGAAGTGTTCGACAGTCGTCCGCTCGAAGAGGCTTTGGACTTCTTCACGTCGCAATGTCGCTTCAACCCCGACCATCCCGGCAATCACATCAACTGGTGGTCGCACGAGAAGATGGAACGATGCCTGCGAGCGGCCGGATTCACCGACATCTACCGATCCGGCTACGGACAGAGCAGGTTCGCGCCCATGCGCGAGACGGCCTTGTTCGATAACACGCACCCGCCGATCTCGATGTACATGGAGGCCGTCAAGGCCGGCTGATCGCCTGGGTCGACGTGATGTTCGCGGAGGCGCCAGGGTCAGTCGTGGATGAGTCGTTCCACGAGCGCGAGGTACCCAACGGCCTCGTGTTCCCAGGAGCCGGCCCGGACGATCTCCATGGTCCGGGCGACGGCCGCCTCCCGCGCGACGGCGTCATCGGCGAAGGCCACGATCGCGTCGGCCATGGCCTGGGCATCGCCCGGCGGATAGGCAGCGACCGTTCCTGGCGGGAACGTCCGGGCGATCATCGGCAGGCGCGACGCGACCACTGGCTTGGCCAGTGCCGCGTACTCGAAGACCTTGGTCGAGAGGCTCATGTCGGTGAATCGGTCGTGACGGGTCGGCGCGAGACCGATGTCGGCGGCGGCGACCGCCGCAGGCACGTCCTCGATCGGGATGCGGCCGTGGAAGGTGACCCGGTCCGCGATGCCGAGCTCCGCCGCCCGGGCCTCGAGGAGCGGGCCGCTGTCGCCGCGCCCGTACAACTCGAAGGCGACGTCGAGATCCGGCCGCGCGGAGGCGATCTTCGCGACGGCCGCGACGGCGACGTCCAGCTCGTAGGTCGGGGTCAAGGCGCCGGTGTAGACGAGCCGCAGGTGGCCGTCCTCGCGAAACGCACGTTGCGGATGGGCCGCGACGTCGAACCGGGCGAGCGACGGGCTGTTGACGACGACACCGACCTTCGCCGGCGGCACTCCCAACTGCACGAGCCGATCGCGCATGGACCCGTTGACCGTGATCGTCGCTGTGGCCGCGGCCGTGGACAGCCGCTCCTGGATCATCAAGAGGCGATGCACGATCGGGTTGGATGCGCCCGGAAAGCGACTCCGGAAGAACTCCGGCATCGCCTCGTGCAGGTCGAGCAGGACCGGGACCCCGGCGATGCGGAGCGGCACCGCCGCGAACACGAGGAAATCGGGCAGCGAGTGGACCTGCACGAGTGCGAACCGCTCGCGCCGATGGAGGCGCACGGCGGCGAACATGGCTCGGGCCAGGAACGAAAGGTATTCCCGAAGGTACACGCCGAGCCCGGCCCCCTGATGCCGCTGGACGTCGAGATGGTGGACGCGGACGCCGTCGACCTCCGACGACGATGGCCCGTTCGGCTTGCGCAGGCCCAGCACGTGGACCGGTCGCCCGGCACCGACCAGGGACTCGGCCTCGCGGCGGACGCGCGGGTCCTCTTCGTAATAGCTGTGGACGATCATCAGGACCGGCCGAGGGCCGCCGGCGGCGGTCGTCACGCTCGAGTCGACCAGCCGGCCCCCAGGCGCAGGACCTGGCGCTCGCGGGTCGGGCGGCCAGCCGAGCTATCCACCGTGTCGACGATGAGATCCGCCCGGTCGTAGACAGTCGCCCAGTCGATCGCGCGGTGGGCCGTCACGACGACGACCGCGTCGGCCCAGCCGAGCAGGTCGTCGAGGCCGGTCTCCTGGCGCACCGCGCCCGCCGCGTCCTTGAACGTGGCGACATGTGGGTCATGGAAGCGGACCTCCGCGCCTCGCTCGGCGATGCCGGCGATGACGTCCGCCGCGGGGGAGTTCCGGGCGTCGCGCACGTTGGGCTTGAAGGCCACGCCGAGCACGCCGACCTTGGCCCCCTTCAGGGCGCGCCCCCGATCGTTCAGCGCGTCCGCCACGAGGCCCACGACATGGCGTGGCATCGCGAAGTTGATGTCGCCGGCGAGCTCGATGAAGCGATCGATGAAGTCGAATTCGCGCGCCCGCCACGCCAGGTAGTACGGGTCCACCGGGATGCAGTGGCCGCCGACCCCCGGTCCGGGGGTGAACTTCATGAACCCGAACGGCTTCGTGGCCGCCGCGTTGATGACCTCCCAGACGTCGAGCCCCATCCGTTCGCACAGCAGCGCCAGCTGGTTCACGAAGGCGATGTTGACGTTGCGGAAGACGTTCTCGAGGAGCTTGCTCAGCTCGGCGGCATCGGGCGAGCTCATCTCGATGACGTTGTCGTTGATATTCGCGAGGAGCGCGGCGGCGCGCTTCGTCGCGGCGGGCGTGGTCGCGCCGACGAGGCGGGGGATGGCCTTGCTGGCACTCGCCGGGTCGCCAGGATTGACCCGCTCCGGCGCGAACGCGAGATCGAAATCTTCGCCGGCCTTGAGGCCGCCTCGTTCGAGGACCTCGCGGAAGGGCCCCGTCGTCGTACCCGGATAGGTCGTGGACTGGAGGACGATGAGCTGGCCTTTGCGGATGCCGCCGCTGATCGCCTCCGCGGCCGCGAGGACCGGCGCGAGGTCCGGATCCTTGGTGGTCGTGATCGGCGTGGGGACGCAGACGAAGATCGCATCCGCAGCCGCGAGGTCGGCCTCGTCGGGCGACAGGATCCGGAGCCCGCTGGCGAGGGCTGTCGCGAGGCGCTCGTTCGTCACGTCGTCGATCGGGGACGAGCCCGCGTTGAGTTCCGCCACGCGGCCCGCGTAGGCATCGATGCCATCGACCAGCAGGCCGGCCTCGACAAACGAGATGGCCAACGGCAAGCCGACGTATCCGAGGCCGACGACGGCCACGCGCTGGTCTGTAGTCACGGATCCTCCGA
>Ga0070698_100001937_pt1 | contig 22997 bp, 19 predicted proteins | sample KBSK1502metaG_FD_65477 | JGI IMG/M metagenome (GOLD analysis project Ga0070698, IMG submission 65477) | Corn, switchgrass and miscanthus rhizosphere microbial communities from Kellogg Biological Station, Michigan, USA - KBS K1-50-2 metaG | ecosystem: Host-associated > Plants > Roots >...
GCCTCGAAGATCGTCGCGGCGAGCAGGGCCAGCGAGTCGGCACCACCCGAGCACGCCACCAGGACGGTGTCACCCGGACCGAGATCCGCGAGGGCCCGTCGTACGGCCAGACGTACGGCGGCGACGGCGGGATCGAGCATGAGGGACGCCTAGCCGTGGACCCGGGTGACCCAGCTGAGCGGCTCGTGGATCTCGGCCTTCGACGGGAGGTTGTCGGGACCGGCCCACACAGCGTTGAAGTCGTGCATGCCGACCTTGTCGACGACGGTCCGCACGAACCGGGCGCCGTCGCGGTACTGGGCCATCTTGGCGTCCATGCCCAGGAGCCGGCGCAGGAACTTGTCGACGATGCCCACCCCGCCGCGGCGCCGGGTGAACTTCTTGCGGATCTCGGCGACGGTCGGGATCACCGTGGGGCCGACGCCGTCCATCACCACGTCGGCATGGCCCTCGAGCAGCGACATCACACCGGTGACCCGCTCGAGGATCGCCCGCTGCTCGGGTGAGCCGAGGATCTCCAGCAGGCTGCCCTTCTGGCCACCCTTGAGCAACTCCGCGATCTTGCGGGGCAGGTCGTCGAGCATGCTCGCGGGCTCGACCGTCTCGATGATCGCGCTCATCTCGGCGAACAGGTGGTCGCGCATCCAGGGGACGGCGGTGAACTGCACCCGGTGGGTCTCCTCGTGCAGGCAGACCCACAGCCGGAAGTCGGTGGGGTCGGCCTCGAGCTCTCGCTCGACGTGCACGATGTTGGGAGCCACCAGCAGCAGGCGGCCGTGCGGGTCGTGGAACGGGTCGAACTGGCCCAGCACCTTGGTGCCGAGGAAGCCGAGCATCGCGCCGACCTCGGCGCCGGTGATCCGCGAACCGACCGCATGTGCGATCGGACCGGGCGCGCCCTTGCTCGAGACGATCCTGTCGGCGAGCGGGTCGATGATCTTCTGGAAGCTGTCGGCGTTGGCCTGGATCCAGCCGGCGCGGTCGACGACCAGGACCGGCGCGGTGTCGGGCGGCGCGTCGAGTCCGGTGAACTCGCGGACGTAGGACGTCGAGATGTTGGCACCGGCCCGGAGCTCATCGACCGCATCGCTGGCCTCGGCGCCGGTCACCTGGGGTCCGTCGCCGGCAACCTTGCTGCCGAGGCTGACCGCGAGACGCCAGTCCACCATGCTCCTGGGGCTCCCGGACTGGGGGTTCTCGCTCATGGGGCGCAAGGCTACGCGGATTCCCTAGGCGGAGCAGCGGCAGGCAGCGAGTGCGGACGCCGCACGGTCGAGGGCGGCCCTGGCCTCGTCGGTGTCGAGCGGGTCGACCCGGTCGGCCACGATCACGAACGCCAGCAGGACGCCGTCGGCGTCCTCGGCCAGCCCAGCCAGCGCCGAGATGCCGGTCAGCGTGCCGGTCTTGGCGCGCACCCAGCCCCTCCCGGCCGCGGAGCCCTCGGCGAAGCGATCCTCCAGCGACCCGGAGAACGCGGCCACCGGCAGCCCCTCGATCACCGCGCGCAGCTCGGGGTGGTCAGTGCCAGCCGCCAGGGTGAGTACGTCGAACAGCGTGCGGGGCGAGAGCCGGTCGTCGCGCGAGAGTCCGGAGCCGTCGTACAGCTGGAGCCCGGCAACGTCGGTGCCGAGGCCCTGCAAGGTCGACCGGACCGCCCGGACCCCGGCTGCGAACGAGCCCTCGCCCTCGACCGCGAGGCCGAGCTGGCGCATCAGCACCTCGGCCCCCTCGTTGTCGCTGACCTGCAGGACCTCCTGGACGACCTGGTCGAGAGTCGCGCTCTGGACCGTCGCGATCCGGGTGGCGCCGACGGGTGCGCGCGTGCGCGTGGGCGTGCCGCTCGGCTTGATGCCGGCCCGGGCGAGGGCCGTGGCGAAAACGTCGGCCGCCTGCCGCGCCGGATCCTTCGCCCGGTGGAACCCATCGGCCTCGAACCCGTGGTCGACCCAGAGGGCCGAGATGGGAGTGATCACCGAGCCGGTGACGTAGTCGTCGGGCCAGTGCGGGCTCAGGCTCGGACCGGTGAACAGGTCGTCGTCGTAGGAGAGGTGGACCGAGGTGACGCCCGCGGTCTTCAGCGCGCTGGCGGTGCGCTGGGCCAGGGTGGTGAGGTCGGCACGGGGCGGATAGGCGTCGCCCGTGCGGTCCGGCTTGCTCGCCAGGAACGGATCACCTCCGCCCACCAGCACCACGTCGCGGGAGGTCGCGCCCCGCACCACGGAGGTGTCGAACGTCGTGGCCGGCCCGAGCGCCTCGAGCGCGGCCGTCGCTGTGAGCAGCTTGAGCGAGGACGCGGGAGCCACCCGTCCCGTGCCCGAGGTGAACACCGGCCCGCCGCCGGCGAGGGAGCCGACCAGCGCCACGACATGGCCGCCCAGGTGAGGTTCACGCAGGCGCGCCGCAAGGGCACGACGTACGGCGTCAGGGTCGGCGTCGCCGGTGGGCAGGGGCACGCCGAGCGCGGGGGCGGCCACAGCGGCCGGGAACACCAGGCCGCTCGGTGGGGCAACGGCGCCGGGGTTGGCCTGCGGGTCGGCGCGCACGATGCCGAACCAGCGCTCGCCGAGGTTCCACTGCAGGATCGCGGCACTGCTGCCCAGCAGCGCCAGGACGACGACCACGGGCAGCCAGTCGACGAGCCGTCGCAGCCACCGCCGCTGCGGGTGGCGTCGGTCACCTCGTCGCAAAATGGGCCCTTCCGAGTGCGCGTTTGCGCTCATTCTGCGGGAGGATGCAACGACCCCGCAGCCTGGGGCCACAAGACTTGAACTGAGTGACGACGACCGTGGAGGAATGACAGTGCTCGAATTCGACGTAGTGGTGGAGATCCCGAAGGGCTCGCGCAACAAGTACGAGATCGACCACGACTCCGGAAAGATCTACCTCGACCGCCTCCTGTTCACGTCGACGGCCTACCCCGAGGACTACGGCTTCATCGAGAACACCCTCGGCCAGGACGGCGACCCGCTCGACGCCCTCGTCATCCTGCAGGCACCCACCTTCCCCGGGTGCCACATCAAGTGCCGCGCGATCGGCATGTTCCGGATGACCGACGAAGCCGGCGGTGACGACAAGGTCCTGTGCGTCCCGACCCACGACCCGCGCCTGGAGCACCTGCGCGACATCAACCACGTCTCGGAGTTCGACCGGCTCGAGATCCAGCACTTCTTCGAGGTCTACAAGGACCTCGAGCCCGGCAAGTCCGTCGAGGGCGCCAACTGGGTCGGCCGCAGCGAGGCCGAGGCCGAGGTGCACGCGTCCTTCAAGCGTTATGAGGACAGCAAGGCCGACAGCGGCCACTGAGCAATTGGCTCACTACGTTCGCGTGTTCGCGCCCTTATAACCCGCGTCCTTCGTCGCTGCGCTCGCTCGTTCCTCACTCGTCTCCGCTCCTGCAGGCCACGGGCGGGCACGAACGCTTTGGCGGTCAGCCGTCGTAGGGGACGTGGGGGGTCCAGTCCTCGTCGGACCGGCTGACCGCATCCCACATGGCGTCGGCGATGAGGGGCGGAGTGAACGGGCCCTCCTTGCCGAGGACCCCGTTGACCTGGACCGCGACAGCGCGGATGCCATGCGGCGCCAGGGTCTTGTCGAGGCTGGTGACCAGGTTGCGCACCGCGGCCTTCTGCATGCCGAGGCTCGGCGCCTCGTGCCAGGGAGTGTCGGCGGCGGCCGAGCCGGTCACCAGCACCCGCGAGCCCGCGGGCATGAAGGGCCTGGCGGCCTGGACGGCCGGCAGGAGCGGAGCCACCCCGACGCCGAGGTCCTCGAAGAGCTGCTCGACGGTCAGGTGCAGGGCGTCGACCTGGCGAAACGCGCTGGGGTTGAAGTGCAGGACGTCGATCCGTCCGTGGCGTTCGCCGATGCCGGTGATCAACCGCGCCACGTCGTCGGGATCGGTCAGCTCGACACCCGCGCCCTCGGCGGTGAAGCCCTCCCCTTGCAGCTGGTCGGCCAGCGGTGACATCTGCTCGGCGGTCTGACCGACCAGGGTCACGTCGTACCCCTCGGACGCGAAGCGGCGGGCCGCCGAGAGACCGAGACCGGGGCCGGCACCGAGGACGACGTACACGGGTGAGCTCATGACTGGACCCTAACGGGTGATCCACACAACTGGTCCAACCAGTTGACCTGTAAGCCGACGAGCCCGCACACTGCTCGGCATGGACACCGCCCCGATCCTGCGCTCGGCCGTCTCCGACATCGTGTTCGGCCGGCTCGTCGACGCGATCCTCACCGGCGAGATCAGCCCCGAGGAGGCGCTGCCGTCCGAGCGCGACCTCGCCGAGACGTTCCAGGTCAACCGACACGCGGTCCGCGAGGCTCTCAAGCGGGTCCAGCAGGTCGGGCTCGTGCGGATCTCCCAGGGTGGCAAGACCCGCGCCCTCGACTGGCGCCAGCACGCCGGTCTCGAAGTGCTCTCGATGCTGGCCGCGACCGGGACCGTGCCTGCGCTGCGGATGCTGCACGACATCGTGGTGATGCGGCGTTCCATCGCGGTCGATGCAGCGGGACTCTGCGCCCGGTTCGGCACCGACGAGGAACTGCTGGCGGTGACCCGGGCGGCCGCGGCCTACGGAGGGTACGACGGCGACCTCGCGTTCTGGACCGCCGTCATCGACGGCTCCGGCAACCTGGCCTACCGGCTCGGCCTCAACACCCTGGTCGCGGCGTTCGACGACCTCGGCATGGACCGGATCGCGGCGCTCGGGCTGTCCCTGGAGCTCGATGACGCGGCCACCCACCAGGAGCTGGCCCGACTGATCGCCGACCGCGACGCCGACGCGGCGCACCGCCTGGCCCACGACCTGCTCAGTCGCATCGTCGACGCCACCGCACCCGCCCCGACCGGCAAGGAGTGACCCGATGTTCGACCTGATCCTGCACGCCATCCCCGTGTTCGTGGCCTGCCTCGCGCTCGAGGCCGCCTCCTTCCACTGGCTTCCCGACGACGACGAGCTGGGCTACGACGTGCGCGACTCGCGGACCAGCCTGGCCATGGGCCTCGGCAACGTCTTCATCAACCTGGGCTGGAAGCTGGTCGTCGTCGGCGCGTACGCCGCGACCTATCTGGTCGCACCATTGCACGTCTCGGCCGACAACCCCTGGGCGTGGTTGGCGCTCTTCGTGGCCGACGACTTCGCCTACTACTGGTACCACCGCACCCACCACACCATCCGGGTGTTCTGGGCCAGCCACGTGGTACATCACTCCAGCGAGTTCTACAACCTCTCCACCGCGCTGCGGCAGACCTGGACGCCGTTCACCTCGCTGCCGTACTGGCTGCCCCTGGCGCTCCTGGGCTTCCCGCCGTGGATGATCCTGCTGCAGCAGTCGGTGAGCCTGCTCTACCAGTTCTTCATCCACACCGAGCGCGTCGACAAGCTGTGGCGCCCGTTCGAGCTGGTGCTGAACACGCCGTCGCACCACCGGGTGCACCACGGCTCGCAGTCGCAGTACCTGGACACGAACTACGGGGGCATCCTGATCGTCTGGGACCGCCTCTTCGGATCGTTCGAGCCCGAGGGCGAGCGGGTCGTGTACGGGCTGACCACGAACATCAAGACCTTCAACCCGGTGCGGGTCGCCCTGCACGAGTACGCCGCGATCTGGCACGACGTACGACGGGCGCCGCGCTGGCGCGACCGATGGGGCTACCTCGTGAACGGGCCGGGCTGGTCGCCCAGCTGATCACTCCCAGCTCAGGAGCTCCTCGGCTCGCAGGAGCGGCTCGGGGATGCCGAAGGCGTTGACCAGGTCGACGGCGAGCGGACGCACCTTGCGGCAGAGGTCCATCACCTCGCGGGAGATGGCCTTGCCGCGCTGGGTCGAGAGCCGACCGTGCTCCATCCACCAGGCGCGGTCGGCCTCGATCGTGCTCAGGGCATAGAGGTCGCAGAGCAGGCCGAGCGCCACCTTGGTCGGACCGTCGGGCTGTTCGGCGACCTTGTCGACGAAGGCCTGCAGGATGATCCGCTCGACGTGTGCGTGGGCCGTGGCGATGACGTGGTCCTGGACCCGGGAGAACACCTCGCCGGGGTTCATCTTCTGGTCGATGCCGCGCTTGAGCCGCCTGGCCACGCCCTGGAGCTGGTGCTCCTCGCGGAACTCGAACATCTTGAGCTGGTAGTTCGGGTCGAGCAGGCCGGCCTCCTGGTCCCACTCGTCGCCACCGGGCAGGGCGTCCTTGAGCCGCTCCAGCAACCGGTGCACCATCGTCGCCTCGACGATCTGCTCCACGGCCATGCTGGCGACGAACTGCACGGTGCCGAGCTGGTCGAGCTCCTGGAAGTTGCTGGAGTAGTCGGTCAGCAGTCCCTTGGCCACGAGCTGCATCAGGACGGTGTTGTCGCCCTCGAACGTGGTGTAGATGTCGGTGTCGGCCTTGAGCGCAGTGAACCGGTTGGTGGCCAGGTAGCCCGCCCCGCCGCACGCCTCTCGGCATTCCTGGATGGTGCGGGTCGCATGCCACGTGGCGGCAGCCTTGGTGCCCGCCGCACGCGACTCGAGGTTGCGGACCTTGCGCTCGTCGGTCTCCAGGCCCATGAACACCGAGTGGAACTGCTCGCGGAGCACGTCCTGGGCGAAGTGCAGCGCGTAGGTGCGGGCCAGCAGCGGCAGCAGTCGGCGCTGGTGCATGCCGTAGTCGAGCAGCAGGTCCTCGCGGTCAGGGTTCGTGGCCGTGAACTGCCGCCGACGGTCGGCGTAGCGGATGGCGATGGCGAGCGCGACCTTGGAGGTCTGGATGCCGGCACCGCCGACACAGACGCGACCCATCACGAGCGTGCCGAGCATGGTGAAGAACCGGCGGTTCGGGTTCTCGATCGCGCTGGAGTAGACGCCCTCGGGCGAGACCTCGGCGAACTTGTTGAGCAGCGCCTCGCGCGGCACCCGCACGTCGTCGAACCAGATCCGGCCGTTGTCGACGCCGTTGAGGCCCATCTTGGGACCGCAGTCCTCGATCCGGACGCCGGGAACCACCTTGCCGCGCTTGTTGCGCAGGGGTACGACGAAGCAGTGCACGCCCTGCGACTGCGTGTCGCCGTCGGGGCCCTCGATCTCGAGCTGCGCGAAGATCGCCCCCAGCTCGGCGTGCCGTGCCGCGTTGCCGATGTAGTCCTTGCGGGAGGCGTCATCGGGAGTCGTGATCACGAACTCCTGGGTGGCCTTGTCGTAGCGCGCGACCGTGCCGATCGCCTGCACGTTGGAGCCGTGACCGGTCTCGGTCATCCCGAAGCAGCCGAGGAGGCGGCCGTAGGCGAGGTCGTTGATGTAGGAGTCGTGGTGCGGGCGGGTGCCGAGGTTGAGGATCGCGCCTCCGAACAGGCCGAACTGGACACCGACCTTCACCAGGACCGACTGGTCCGAGAAGGCGGTCGTCTCGAAGGCAGCCACGGTCGCGCCGAAGTCACCGAGCCCGCCGTACTCCTCGGGGAAGTGGTGGGCGCACTGCCCGGTCTCGGCGATCTGGACGACGACGTCGCGGACCAGGTCGCGGTAGTCGTCCTTGGGAAGCTCGTCGGCTCGGCTCAGCAGGTCGGCGTGCTTGAGGAGGTTCGCCTTGACGTCGTCGCGGACGCCGACGTAGCGGCCGTCGAGGAGGGATGCCAGCGCGGGTACGTCGATGACGGGCTGCTCGTAGGCCATGGCGACACAATGCCAGCAACTGACCCCCCAGCGGGAGGGATCAGCGGCCGTCAGGGACGGGCGTAGAAGTTGGGCGGAATCCAGTAGTACATCGACACGATCTCGACGTCACGGCCGGTGCGCGGGGCCTGGATGATCTGGCCATCGCCGAGGTACATCGCGACGTGGTAGATCGAGTTCGGGTCGTTGCTGTCACCCCAGAACACCAGGTCTCCGGGCCGGAGATCGCTGGGTGCGATCGGGGTGGAGGCGTCGTACTGGGCGACGGAGTAGTGCGGGAGCGAGATCCCGCCGGCCTCCCAGCTGCGCATGGTCAGGCCTGAGCAGTCCCAGGAGTCGGGGCCGGTCGCGCCCCAGACGTAGGGCTCGCCGAGCTGGTCCTTGGCGAACGCGATGGCGCGATCGACCGCCGAGCCGGAGGGTGACGGCGGCTCCGGCGTCTCGGGGGTGGACTGCCCGTCACCACCGTTGTCGCTGCCGTTGTTGTCGGAGTCGTGGTCCTGCTGGGCTGCCTCGTCGGCGGCCTGCTGAGCGGCCTGCTGGGCTGCCTCGTGAGCCGCCTGCTCTGCGGCTTCCTGAGCGGCTTGCTCCGCGGCCGCCTGGGCGGCAGCCGCGGCGGCTGCGGCGGCCCTGGCCTCGAGGGCGCTCTGGCGCTGCTGGGCGATCTGGACCGACACGTGCTGCAGGTGCGCGAGCTCGGTGACGAGCTGCTGCTTCTGGTCGGCGACGGTGCGTGCCTCGGCGGCGGCCGAGTCGGCGGCCGCAGCAGCGGCGTCGCGAGCCTGCTCCATCTCGGTCTCCAGCGCGGCCGCCTTCTCCTCGGCCTGCTGGGCCTGGGTCTGGGCGATCGTGGCCAGCGTCGACGTCGCGCGGAACGTGTCGTACTGGCTGTTCATGGCGTCCTCGGCCGAGCTCAGCGCGTTGTAGCGCTCCATCACCCCGGTGACCCCGTCGGCGTCCATGATCGCGGCCATGGTGGTGAGCTGGGGAGCGACGGCGTACGACGTGGCGAGGGCGTCACCGTAGGCGCGCTGCTGGCGGGTGACGTCGGCGTTGGCAGCCCTCGCCCGGGTCTGGGCCGCGGCGGCCTCGGCGCGCGCCTGCTCGAGGCGGTAGACGGCGCCGTTGTAGGCCTCGCCGGCCTTCGCGGCGTCGATCGAGGCCTGCTGCAGGCGCTGGTTGGCGAGCACGAGCTGGGCCTGGATGCCCGCGACGTCACCGGCCTTGTCGGTCGCAGCCTGCTTGGCGGCGTCGACCTGCGCCTGGCTCGGGATCGTGTCGCCGTCGGCGACAGCCACCGAGGCAGCACCGCAGATGAGGGTGAGGGCCAGTGCGGTCGCGACCCCGGCGAAACGGGGGGTGGGACGGGTGCGCACGGTGCTCAGCTCCTTCGCGCCTCGCTTGGAGGAGGCGTCTGGGTGGGATGTGCCTCGGGCGACTTCCCCATCGCCCGAGGCACTCTGAGCACGCTAATCAACTTCCGTCACATTGGGAACACTTTTCCCAAAAAAGTTGGCGAGTTGCGGCGTGTCGGCTTGACGAACTACATAGTTGTAATTCTTAGCGCCGCGCCGAAAGCCCTTGTTTCGCCCTTCGCCCGACTCACAGGGACGATTCAAGGGCGCTCGGCGCCTGCGGACGCCGGCGCAGGTTCAACCAGACGGCGCGCAAATCGGCGGGGACCGCCCTGCGCTGGGCCACGGTCTCCGTGCGCACCCACCAGTGCGGAGCCTCGAGAGTCCAGCACCGCTCCTCCGGCCGCGTCCACTGTGCGCGCTGCCGGGCCTCCAGGACACGGCGTACGGCGCCCCGGTCACCGTCGCCGGCCAGCACGGTGACGTATTCCAGGCCGACGCGACGAAACGCCTCCTCACGATCCCGGTCACGCCGGCGGCGACTCGCCTCGAGGTGGACGGCCCCGTCGTACTCGATCACCACGCCCGCGTCTGCATCCAGCAGATCCGGCGTGCCGAGGTGCTTGCCCGCCGCACTGAAGACGGGGGCATTCACCTCGAGCTCCACAATCCCGGAGGCGTGCAATCCCAACCGCAGCTGGGTTTCACGTGGCGACAGCGAGTTCTCGCTGGCCAGCCGGAGGGCCGCTCGGGCCGTGCGGATGCCCCGCCATCCGCGATGCCGGGCCACGCACAGCGCGAACTCGGGGAGCGAGACCAGGTCGTTGTACGCCGCGAGGTCGATCGCGACGACCGCGTCCCGCAGCGACCGGGCCCGGATGACCTCGTGCAGGAGGGAGCGCACGGGAGTGGTCACCGGTAGTCCCTCATGAAGCACCCGGTCGGTCGGGGAGAGGCCGTCCCGGACGATGCGCGACCCGGGTGGAGGCGTCTGGTCGATCGAGGTCACGAGTGGGACCGGCAACTCGGTGACGCCATCAGGAGCCACCCCGTCGAACCAGTAGCCGCCCCACCACCGCAGCGCCGCCCAGCCCGTCACCCAGCCATCCAGCACCAGCCCGCTCCAGGCGTCGACCGCGCGCTGCTCGGGACTCGGCGGGTCGGACGTCACGACGTACAGACCGCAACTGGTGCGCCGCACTCTCGGCCCGCGAGCCTGCTTCGGCGTCGGTCCCTCCACGCCCTTCGGATCGACCCGAACCGGGCGCAGCACCCAGGGCCGCTCCTCATGGAACGGCGGGTTGGTGTACGTCGTCCGCGGCACGCCCCGAGGGTGCCCGACGATCAGCGAGAACGAGTTCGGTCCTCCACAGGCTCGTCGAGCGCCCTTGGATCGCCGTTTGGATTCGATCCGAAGGGCGATTCAAGGGCTTTCGCCGTGCCCCGGCACCTCATGCGCGCTCAGTCGTCGGCGACCGGGACCAGGGCGCTGGTGGTGGTGGGGTGGCTCGCGAGACCGCGGCGGTCGAACTTCTGGCCGCTGGCGACGCCGGCGACGTAGAACGACACGAGTGCGATCGCACACCCTGCGATGTCGTCGGCGATGTAGTGCCAGCCGAAGTAGAGGGTGGCCACGAAGGTGACGGCGAAGTTCACCCAGAAGGCGATCCGCAGGGCGCGGTTGGCCACGGTGTACTGGATCATCAGCGCGACGAGCATGGTGATCGCGCAGTGCAGGCTGGCAAAGCCGGCCACCGACTGCACGGAGTCCTGGGCCACGCCATAGATGACGTTGTGGCGCCCGTAGGACAGCGAGTCCATCACTGCGGACGACCCGGTGTTGGCGAGGTCGGAGTAGAGCCAGCTGTACTCGAAGCCCGGGCCGAGCGTGGGCAGTGCGTAGTAGGAGGCGGTGCCGAGCGCCCAGGCCAGGCACTGGGCGGTGGCCATCCAGTAGCCGAACGAGATGTTGCGTGACCAGACCACCCAGACCAGCACGATCAGCGGCACGAGCGGCAGGAACCAGAGATAGACGGTGGACAGCAGGTGCGCGACGAGGTGCTCGCCGAGCAGGTTGTGGAGTACGACGGCCGGCTCGTGGCCGAAGAACAGCCACTGGTCGAGCTGGTGCAGGGGCCGGTCGTACGACGCGTCGGTGACCTCGGGCAGGAACGACTTGAGGTTCCGGTAGCTGACGTAGGTCAGGTAGAAGCAGACCAGCCCCATCACGACCAGCGTGATCCGGTCGCGCGTCCAGTGCGTGCGGATCCGGTCGAGGGCCGCCTGCTTCATGCCCGCCCGACGGCCGCGGGTCACCCACACGGTGCGTGGCCCGATGTCGAGCAGGAATGCGAACATCAGCAGGATCGGCAGCCGGCTCCACGACGGGCCGAGGAAGCCGTCGGGGTCGACGACCCGTTTGTCGAGACTGACCCCGGTCAGCACCGCGGACACGCTCATCAGTACGGCAATGCCGATGAGGAGAACGTAGGCCCGGCGGTGCATCAGGGCAGTCTAGATAGCAGCAGGCCCAGGCCCGACCCGGGCCAGTCGGGTCGGGTCGACAGCCAGCCTGATCTGTGAGCCCGGCGCGGGAGCGGCGAGGTCGAGCGGGGCAACCGCGTCCAGCTCGGGAAGCCCGTCGATGCGGACCCTGAGTCGCCACAGCTCTGGTGTCGCGCGGGCTCCGACCACCAGTCCATGCAGGGATCCGTGGCCGTCGAGGCGCAACGCCGAGCGGCGCAGCGCGACTTCGGCGTACGACGTGGAGCCGGCCGCCTGCCAGATCAGCTCGGCCGGTCCGCCCGTCAGCACGGCGGCGTAGCCGAGGAACCGGGCCGCCTCCGCGTCGACCGGGTGCTGCCACACGTCGGCCAGCTCGCCGGTCTGCACCAGCCGCCCGGTCCGCATCAGGGCCATCCGGTCGGCGACCGCGAACGCCTCGTCGTGGTCGTGGGTGACCATCAGGGCCGTGGTGCCGGCCCGGCCCATGATCTCGCGGAGCTCGCCACCGAGGTGCTCGCGCAGGTTGGCGTCGAGGGCACTGAGCGGCTCGTCGAGCAGCAGCAGCCGCGGAGAGACGGCGAGAGCCCGCGCCAGCGCCACCCGCTGGCGCTCACCGCCGGACAGGGTCGAAGGCGAACGGTCGGCATACCCGGTGAGGTTGACCAGCTCGAGGAGCTCCTGGACCCGGCGTGCGGTCTCGGCGCGCGGGCGACGACGGATCCGCAGGGCGTAGCCGACGTTGCGGGCCACGCTCTGGTGCTCGAAGAGCTGGCCGTCCTGGAACATCAGCGCGAAGCCGCGCTTGTGGGTCGGGGTGGCGGACAGGTCACGGCCGTCGAGCAGGATCCGGCCGGACTGCAACGGTTCGAGGCCCGCGATCGCGCGCAGCAGGGTCGACTTGCCGCAGCCACTCGGGCCGAGCACAGCCAGAACCTGCCCCTCCGCGAGCTCGAGGGTCACGTCGCGGACGACCACCTGGCCGTCGTACGCCACCGAGAGGTTGTCGATCGTGAGCAGCTCGCTCGACATCCTCACCACGCTCCCACGCGCGCGGTGCGCAGCCGGTCGACGACGAGCATGACCAGGGCGGTGGCGACAGCGAGTACGACGGCCGCGGCGAGCGCCATGCCGTAGTTGTGCTCCCCCGGGTGGCTGATCAGCCGGTAGATCACGATCGGCACCGTCGGATGCTCGTCGCGGGCCAGGAAGCTGGTGGCGCCGAACTCCCCCAGCGACGTGGCGAAGGCGAAGCCCGCCGCGGCCAGCAGCGGCCGGATCACGACCGGCAGGTCGACCGTGAGGGCGGCCCGCCACGGCGCTGCCCCGAGCGAGGCGGCAGCCTGGCGCAGCCGGTCGTCGATGCCGGCCAGTGCGGGCGCGATGGTGCGCACGACCAGGGGCAGGGCGACGAGCGCCTGCGCGATCGGCACCAGCAGCGGCGAGTCACGAAGCGCCAGCGGCGGGCGGTCGAGGGTGATCAGGAAACCGAAGCCGAGGGTCACCGCGGAGACCCCGAGCGGCAGCATGAAGAACCCGTCCAGGCCGGCCTTGACCCGGCGCTCGGCCCGGCCGTGCGATCGTCGGGTCACCACGATCGACACCATCAGCCCGAGCAGGAGTGCCATCCAGGTCGCGTCGACGGCGGTGCGCAGCGAGTTGGCCAGCGCCTCGGTGACGGGCACGAGCAGGGCGTTCTTGCCGCCGGTCGACGTGAGCAAGCGATAGTTGGCCAGCGTCCACCGGTCGCCATCGCGGACCGACGCGAGCACCAGCGACCCCAGCGGCAACGCCAGGAGCGCGAGCACCAGGGCGGTCACGGCGACCGCCGGCACATCGGTACGACGGGGACGGCGCGGCGGGGTCGTCGTACCGCTGGAGGAGATCCGGGACGCCCCGGTGCGCTGGGCCAGCAGCAGCAGAGCGGTGACCGTGAGCAGCTGCAGGATGCTCAGGGCGGCGGCGCCCGGCAGGTCGAGGAGCCTGGTGGTGCGCTGGTAGATCTCGGTCTCGACCGTCGCATAGCGGAGCTGGCCGAGCATCAGCACGATCCCGAAGGCCGTGGCACAGAACAGGAACACGACGCTCGCGGCTGCCACGATGGCCGGTCGCAGTGTCGGCAGGGTGACGGTCCAGAACACCCGGAGCGGGCCGGCCCCCAGAGCCGCGGCCGCCTGCCCCGGCCGCGGGTCGACGGCGTCCCAGCTCGACCCGACCGCCCGGACCACCACGGCGACGTTGAAGAACACCAGGGCGGCGATGATCGCGGTCGGGGTGGCCTCGAGGTGCAGGCCGCCGAGCGGTCCGCCCGCGGCGATCAGCTGGAGGAACGCGACGCCGACCACGACCGTCGGCAGTACGAACGGCACCAGCATCGCGCTGCGCAGCAACGCGGCACCCGGGAACCGCAGGCGGTGCAGCACGTAGGCGGTGGGAACCCCGAGCAGCACGGTCACCACGGTGGCGACCGTGGAGGACCAGAGCGTGAACCAGACCACCCGGTGGACCCGCGGCCGCGCCAGCGTCTCGAGCGCACCACCCAGGTCGAAGCGGCCGTGTGGCCAGAACCCCCGCGCCAGCATCCCGCCGACGGGCAACAGGAAGAAGACGCTGAGCACCAGGACCGGCCCGATCGCCAGGCCGGCCAGGGTGCCCCAGCGTCGGGTGGTGCTCAGTGCGGGCTCACTTCGTGATGACGTCCGTCCAGTCGTTGAGCCAGTCGTCACGGTTGGCATCGATGTCGGCGGCACTCACGTCGAGGGTGCTGGTCGGCTGCACCGCCCATTTCGCCCACTCGGCCGGCAGCGGGGTGCCGTCAGCCACGGGGAAGACGTACATGCTCTCCGGCAGGGCGGCCTGCACCTGCGGGCTGAGCAGGAAGTCGATGACCGCCTTGGCTCCCGCGGGGTTGTCGGCGCCGGCCAGGATCCCGGCGTACTCCGTCTGCCGGAAGCAGGTGTCGAGCAGTGCCTTGGTCGTGGACTTGCCGCTGGCCTGGTCGATCGTGAACGCCGGGCTGGAGTCGTAGGACACCACGATCGGGCGGGTTGCGGCCTTCCCGCCACCGCCGGTGAAGTCGACGTAGTAGGCGTCCTCCCAGCCGGCGTCGACCTTGGTGCCGTTGGCCATCAGCCGGGTCCAGTAGTCCTGCCAGCCGTCACCCTTGGCCGCGATCGTCGCGAGCAGGAACGCGAAGCCGGTGCTGCTGGTCGGGGCGCCCTCGACGACGAGTTGATCGTGGTACGCCGGGTCGGCCAGGTCGTCGAGGGTCTGCGGCGGGGTCTGCTGGTGCGCGGCGTACCACGCGGTGTCGACGTTCACGCAGACGCTGGCGGTGTCGATCGGCACGACCTGGTCGCTGCCCTCGAGACGGTAGGCGTCGGCGCCGGCCGGGAGTGTCCCGTCGTACGCCTCGAAGACGTGGTTGTCGAGCGCACGTGAGGCGAAGGTGTTGTCGACGCCGAAGGAGACATCGCCCAGCGGGCTGTTGGTGGTGAGCACCAGCTTGTTGGTGAGCTCGCCGGCGTCGCCGTTCTGGCGTACGACGAGGTGGTAGCCGGTGTCCTTCTCGAACTTCTTGATCAGGCCCTTCGGCAGGGCGAAGGAGTCGTGCGTGACCAGCACGACGTCCTTGATCTGGCCGGTCGTCTCGTTGGCCGTGGGCTCGTCGGAGCCCCCGATCGCCGAGCAGGCGGCCATGGAGCACGTGGTCACGAGGACCAGGCTCGCCACGAGTGCACGCTGGAGATGCATCTGACTCCCTTCGCCGGTGCTAACCGGAGCAGGTTCATAGGGTCTGCGGTCTTCCGCACTCTCAGCGCCGGGTGGCGCTCCCCTGTCGGTGGAATGAACTCCCACCGTACCCCTCGGCCAATCTGTGCGACCGTGGGGAGGTGCGCGTGAGACTGCCCCTGTTGTCCGGATCCCCCAGCCTCGGTCACGAGTTCCTGGCGACCGTGTTGCCGAGGCTGCGGAAGGCGTCCGAGCTCGACACCATCGAGAACGAGCGGGCTCGCCTGGAGAACTGGCACGCCCGGCTCGACCGGACCCTGCCGACGTCGATGGTGCCGCTCTTCGAGCGCCGGTTCTCGGTGGTCACCGAGCAGCTGGACGGCTTCCCGTCGTACACGATCACGCCGCGAGGCATGGAGCCGACGCGGACCATCCTCTACGCCCACGGCGGCGGCTTCGTCGCGCCGATCGACCCCTTCCACGTGCGCTATGTGACCAGGCTGGCGCTCGCGCTCAAGGCCAGGATCGTGCTGCCCGACTATCCGCTGGCGCCCGAGTACACCTGGAAGTCGTCGTACGACGCTCTGGTCGCGCAGGCCGCGCGCTGGTCGGCGTACGGACCCCTGGACCTGGCCGGCGACTCGGCCGGCGGTGGCATTGCGCTGGCGATCGCCCTCGGGCTGCGCGACGAGTCGGTGGCGCTGGACCGCCTGCTGCTGATCGCGCCGTGGGTGGACCTCACCACGTCGACGCCGGAGACGCTCGACTACTCGGCCTCCGACCCGTGGCTGAAGCTCTCGAAGCTGACGGCGTACGCCGAGTTCTGGGCCGGCTCGGCCGCCGACCTCGGGATGCCGCAGGTCTCCCCCGCGCTGGCGTCGCTCGAGGGGCTGCCGCCGGCGCTGATGTTCTGCGGCACGCGTGACACCCTCTATCCGGGCTGCGCCCTGCTGGCCCGGCGGGCCGCCGAGGCCGACTGGGACCTCACCTTCGTCGAGCAGCCGGACCTGATCCACGTCTATCCGCTGATGCCGTTCATCCCCGAGGCCCGGCACGCCTGGAAGACGACAGTGGAGTTCCTTCGCTGAGCAGCTCAGCCTCTGCGATGCTGTGGCGGTGACCGACCAGCAGCAGTCCGAGGAGCTCGCCGAGAGCCGGCCGACGCTGCGCGACCGCATCGCCGCCGTCCGTCCCGTGGCGCTGCTCTCGATCGTGCTGGCCGTCGCGCTCCTGGTGGCGGTGGTCGCCTGGGTGCGGCACGACGACCGGCGGGTGGTCACTGCCCAGTTCACCAAGACCGTCTCCTTGTACGTCGGGTCCGGGGTGCGGGTGATGGGCGTCCCGGTGGGAACCATCGAGTCGGTCCGACCGACGCCGCAGTACGTCGAGGTGACGATGCGCATCGACGACGGTGTCCGGATCCCCGAGGACGTCGACGCCGTGGTGATCTCGCCGTCGATCGTGGGTGATCGCTTCGTGCAGCTCACGCCGGCGTACACCTCCGGACCGGAGCTGCCCGACAACGCGACCCTCGACCTCACGCGCACCGCGGTCCCGCTGGAGCTCGACGACGTCTACCAGGGCATCGACGACCTGACGGTGGCGCTCGGCCCGACCGGTGCCAACAAGAACGGCGCCCTCAGCGACCTGCTCGACAGCACCGCGAAGAACTGGGGCGGCCAGGGCGCCCAGTTCCACCAGACCATCGAGGACATCGCCAAGCTCACCGGCACCCTGGACGACAACAAGGACGAGTTCTTCGGCACCGCCCGCGAGCTCGAGGGCTTCATCGGCACCCTCGCCGCGAACGACAAGACCGTCCGCGCCTTCAACCAGTCGCTCTCGCAGGTGTCCCAGCTGCTCTCCGGTGAGCGCAGTGAGCTGTCGGCCTCCCTGCACAACCTGGCCATCGCGCTCGACCAGGTGTCCACGTTCGTGAAGGAGAACAAGGAGTCCCTGGGCCGCAACATCAAGGGCCTCGACAAGGTGGTCAAGATCCTGGTCAAGCAGCGCGGGGCGCTCGACGAGATCCTGCGCGCCGGACCCGACGCGCTGAGCAACCTGAACCTGACCTACAACCCGCAGGCCGGCACCCTCGACACCCGCTCCAACCTCGACAACATCGGCAACCAGATCAGCTCCGACCCGGCGCTGCTGCTGTGCACGGTGCTCGGCCAGGCTCCGGGCGGCAAGGCTGCCTGCGACGCCATCAAGACGGCACTGCCCCGAGCCGGTGAGTTCGCCGGCGGGCAGATCGTCCGGCACGCGCGCGAGCGCTTCGACCCGACGCTCGGCGGGCTCGTCCAGCCGTCCTAGCCCGTCTCAGGCCATGAAGCCGATCGGCTCGGGCGCGAAGTGCGGGAACACCGTGGCCGTGGAGACGTCGAAGCGCTTCGTCACGATCTCGGACAGCACGCTGCGATAGTCGGTGGTCACCTGCAGGTCGGCGTCCAGGCTGTTGTGCAGCCCCGGCCAGGTGCCGTAGTAGCCACCCTTCACTCCCGCGCCGAGCGCGAACATCACGTTGCCGTAGCCGTGGTCGAGGCCCCAGTTGGCGTTCTCCTTCACCCGGCGGCCGAACTCCGAGATGGTCACCACGGTGACCTTGTCGGCCAGCGCACCGAGATCGGCGAAGAAGGCCGCGAGCCCGCCGGCGAGCGATCCGGCGTTCTGCAGCATCGCACCCCAGGTCAGGTCGCCGAGGTTGGTGTGCATGTCCCAGCCGCCGTGGTCGACGGCGATCACGTCGGCGCCGACGTCGCCCTTGATGGTCCGGGCGGCGCTGGCGAGCGCCTCACCCAGGTCGTCCTTGGGGTACGACGCCCCGTTGGCGGGCGTCGCGGACGTGGCCTGCACGGGAGCGAAGTCGGCGACGGCTGCCAGTGCGGAGCGGGCGCCCTTGCCCAGGGGACCCGGCGCGGCGTCCCACAGCGTGTGCAGCGAGCGCGGACGGCCGTTGGTGGTGTCCCACTGGTCGTGACCCGCGATGTGGACCGCATCGACGCTCGAGGCCGTGAAACTGGGCTCGGGACCGTAGGTCGCGGTGATCGGTATCTCGCCGATCTGGACCGCCTGGAGCGGGTTCGCATAGGTGTCGCGACCGATGAGGCGGTTCAGCCAGCCGACCCGCGCGCTGGAGCCGGGATCGGCGTCCTCGACCTCCTCCATCGCGGCGAAGTGGGAGCGGTTGACGACCGGCATCCCGGTGGCGTGGATCGCGGCCATCTTGCCGGCGTTCCACAGCGGCAGCAGCGGTTGCAGCGAAGGGTGCAGGCCGAAGAAGGAGTCCACGGCGAGCAGCTGCGGTTTGGCGATCGAGAGCCGTGGCCGGGCGGCGTAGTAGGCCGGATCGGCGTGCGGGACGACGAGCGAGAGTCCGTCGGCGGCACCGCGGAGGGACACCACGACCAGCACGCTGGGCGCCGAGCGCGTGGCGGCGTACGACGTCTGGGTGAAGGTGGTTCCGAAGAAGGCGGTGCTGGCTCCGGCGACGGCGAGGCCGCGGAACAGCCCGCGACGGGACAGGCCGGTGTATTCGGTGCACTCGTCCATGGCATTCACAGGGCGCTCACCTGCCGAGGTGCTGCGGGGTGTCGAGGAAGGTGGCGAGCAGCCGCGCCATGTTCCACTTGATGATCTTGTGGTCCTTGCTGATGACCTCGGTGCGCGTGGTGTCCGTGGCTTCGCAGCAGGCCTGCAGCAACCGGGCAGTCGAAGCCCGGCCCAGGATGGTCCGGGACAGATGGTCGACGAAGAGGTCCATCCGGATCGTCGGCTGCGGCAGCCACGAGACAGCCGTGCGGTACGTCGCGTTGGCCTTGGGCCACCACCCGCCCGACATCGCGTAGTGGATCTCGAACGACGCCAGCACCCGTGACGTCGCCGACCAGGCATCACCGGTGTCGGGCCGACCGTCGGGCCGTGGCCAGCCGAACGGGAACAGGCCGACGCTCCCTGTCTGCCAGAGCATCGCGTTGGCCGTGGAGTCGCTCGAGACCGGCGGGCCCACCTGCACGCCCAGGGCGCGGTACGTCGCGATCACGTCCTCGTCGGCGGTGCGCACCTTCTGTCCGGCCGATTGCTGGAACTCGGCCGAGGCGACCAGCGCCCGGAGCACCGGCACGATCTGGGTGTCGTTGGCGAGATAGACCCGAGCGAGGTCGGCGACCAGCGTGGGGCTCGGGGTGTCGGAGACGAACCGCACGGCCAGCTTGCGAGCGACCGTCTTCGCCGTGGCCGGGTGGTGGGCCAGGTAGTTCAGATAGCGCTTCGCGACCGCCTGCCCGTCGGTCGAGGCGTTCGGGTCGGAGAAGCCGAGCACCTTGACCGGCCCCACCCAGTGGGAGGTGGCGTCGTACCCGACCTGCCAGGTGTCCCAGAGGTCGACGCGGTAGCCGGTCAGGATCCTTGCGGAGTTCTTGACGTCGGTCTCGGTGTAGCCGGCGGCGCGGCCGACCGTGTGCAGCTCGAGGAGCTCGCGGCCGAGGTTCTCGTTGGGGGCCTTGGCGGTGGAGCTGGCGTTGCTGAGGTAGCAGCCCATCGCCGGGTGCGTGGTCGCCGTGAACAGCAGGTCGGCGAAGCGGCCCAGGGCCTGCTTTCGCAGCGCCTTGCCGTACGCCGCCCGGAACAGGCCCTGCGAGTCGCCCATCGCCGGCACATTGAAGTGGTGCTCCCAGAAGGCGGCCATCTGCTCGAGCAGGTGCCGGCTGCCGTACATCCGCCGCAGCATCGACCAGCGCTGGTAGTTGGCGCAGGCCGTCCACACGCTCTCGACGCCGGAGTTCTGGCGTTGGGCGAGCTGGGGGGCGCCGAGGTTGTTGCTCGGCCAGTAGAGGGACGACGTCGTGTAGTAGAGGTCGTCGAGCAGACCCGGCTTGAGCTGGCGCTCGAACCACTTGTCGGGGCCGCCCGCAGCGGTGATCTCGCGCTGGAGCTTGGGGGTCCAGCCGGCAGTGAAGCGGTTGCCGTAGTGCCGGGCCTTGGCGCTCGGGAGCGGCGTCCTGGTGTAGGCGACGGGGGTCCAGCTGATCGTGGCCTGGGCGCGGCCGGCCGTGGCCACTGTGGCGGTCGTGACTCCCGTGGCGAGGGCGGTCGCGGTGAGCGCGCGGCGCGACAGGTCCGACATGTCGTTCATCCTCCCCAGTCGTCGCGGCACATCAGGTCGGATCACGGTAGCCGTGGGCGCGCCGAACGGACTGGGAATTCGGACAAAACCGCCCGAACGGTCAGCTGTTGCCGCCGGCCAGGATGTCGAGGTCGCGCTCGGCGAAGCGGCGGTGCTCGAACTCCTCGTTGAGGATGGCGCGCAGGCACCGCGTGACCCTGAAGCTGACGGACTCGGGATAGCCGGGTTCGAGGACCGGCTCGGTCACCCCGGCCAGCTGTTCGTCGGTGAGGTCGTCGAGGACCTTGCGCATGGTCGCCTGCCGGTCCTTGCGGAGCACCAGGACCTCGTCGAGCGAAGGCCGGACCTCGCGGTCACGGGGCACGCTCGGCGCGTCCTCCATCTCGTCGTGGGGCAGGTCGAGAGGACTCCACGGCCGAGGGTCGCCGAGCAGCGCGCGACGGATCCACGCGTCGGTGGCGAACACGAGGTGCCGCTGGGTCTCGATGAAGGACCACTCGCCGTTCACGCTCTCGTGGAGCTGTCCCTCGGTGAACCCGCGGGCGCGTTCGACGGTCTGCGCCCACAGGTGCTCGAGCATGTCCCACGCCTCGCGGTAGCCCTGGGGGTCATCGGGCCGCGTCTTCTCCCGGCCGGGGTAGCGCCGATCGAGCTCGGCCTCGATCAGCGGGACGACGTCGACGCCGTTGATGACGACGTTCTCGAGGTCGGCGTCGATCGTGACGTCGGCGAACCAGGCGCCGTCGATGGTGACACCACGCATGTCGACCCAGTCGAACCGGGCGTTGCGCAGCGTCACGTCGTGGAAGCGCGCGTCCGCGAGGGACAGCTCTTCGAAGGTCGACCCGGAGAGGTCCTCGTTCTTGAACTCAGCCATGCGCCGAGACTGCCACGAGGCGGGGACAGTGGGGAGGGCCCGGTGGAGCCGACGACCTCAGCATGACGAGCGTTGCGGGGTCCTCGCGGCGACGCTCAACGCGAACCGTCGAACACGACTTCGTCGACGATCTCGAAGGGGCGGGCGATTCCATCGGAGCTGCCCCAGCTCTTTCGAACCACAGACAGGTGCGTCATCCACCACTCCGGTCCGGTGTAGGACCCGACCGACTCCACCAGGCGACTCAGGAAGGGAGGGGTTGTCGTGGCAGTCACCGTCCCCACAGACACCCAGGGGCGGAACCCTCGGCGGTCCACGAAGAACCCCAGCTCCTCGACCGCCGTCGGGACCTGGCGTGCGATCGCCGTCAACCCGTCGACCTCACCGGAGAGGGCTGCCCGGACCGATTCGCCACCGGGCCACTCCAGTGCGACCGCTCCCGCGAACCTCAGTCGAGGTGGGACCCACTCGGTGGCAGCCTGCCGAAGCGCCTGCACGATCCGGCTGACGTCACCTGCGCTGACGTTGCCGAAGCGGGTGACGGGCACATGCATCGAGGCCGGCGGGACGGCGTCGAATTGCTGCTCGTCGTCGGCGACGGAGCGCACGAGAGCCGCCAACTCCTCCACCGCCGATTGCGGGGGAATCATCGCCGCCGACAGAAGCACCCAAATCTCCTGACCCTCGAGAGCCGCTCCGTGAGCGTCGTCTCGACGACCGTAGCGCAGACATGCCCCGATCCAGAGGATGACCTGGGCGAGGTGGAGCCGCCTGTCGGAATCGAACCGACGACCTAGTCATTACGAGTGACTCGCTCTACCGACTGAGCTAAGGCGGCGTGTGTCAGGCCCATGATCGAGCCTGGACACGAGCGGGAAGCATACAGGTCGGCGGGGTCGGGGGTGAAACCGCCGTGGGCGCCCTTGTTGGGCCCTTGGCGCGCAGCGAAAAGGGCGGAACAAGGGCGCTCGCCGGCTGGCGCGGGGCCGGCGGCTCAGGGTGCCGGGCAGTCCACCGGACCGTCGGGCACGACGCCCTTCACCAGATAGTCCTCGATCGTCGTGTCGACGCACTCGTTGCCCGCGTTGTAGCCGGTGTGGCCGTCGCCGTCGCGGGTCACCAGCACCGCCGAGGAGAGCTCCTTGGCCAGCGCCACCGCCCAGGGGTAGGGAGTGGCGGGGTCGCGGGTGGTGCCGACGACCAGGATCGGTGCGGCTCCGGCGGCATCGGTGTGCGGAGGCTGCTCGGTGGCGCGCGGAGTGAAGCCGTTGCAGCCGGTCAGGGAATAGGCCAGCGCCCGGCCGAACGTCGGCGAGGCCTTGTCGTACGCCGGGAGCTCACCGGGCACCTTCGACATCGGGAACGTGAACGGCTGGTCGAGACAGTTGATGTCGTAGTTGGCCTCGACGCTGTTGTCGAGGAAGCCGCCGCCCGGGCCGCGTGCGGAGTACGCGTCGGCCAGCAACATCAACGTCGTACCGTCGCCGCCGAGGGCCTGCTGGAGCGCGGTGGACAGGTAGAGCCAGTAGTCGCGGTTGTAGAGCGGAGCGATCACGCCGTAGAACGCATTGCCGATCGTGAGCTCGCGATCACCGGCGGGCAGCGGATGGGCGTCGATCTCGCGGAGCAGCTCCTGGATCCGGGCCACCCCGGCGTCCACCGAGTCCCCGAGGAAGCAGTTGCCGGAGTCGACGCAGTTGCCGACGTAGGAGCGCAAGGCGGTCTCGAAGCCGGCCGCCTGCTGGAGGCCGGACTCGCG